>Ga0265331_10000333_pt1 | contig 50586 bp, 45 predicted proteins | sample 41923metaG_FD_202088 | JGI IMG/M metagenome (GOLD analysis project Ga0265331, IMG submission 202088) | Rhizosphere microbial communities from Carex aquatilis grown in University of Washington, Seatle, WA, United States - 4-19-23 metaG | ecosystem: Host-associated > Plants > Roots > Rhizosphere... | reverse complement strand
GCCGGTGTCGTCGAGGCAGGCGACCCTATGGATGCCCGCTTTCGCGAGCATGACGACAATGAGACGGCGCCAATTAACCGTTCGTTAACCTGGATTCGGAGCCCTGGTGATGCCGTCCGAGCCATTGGATTCGGCATCGATCGGTGATAAAATCCGTGCGCTTCGACGGAGACGCCGCATGCGTACCACCCTCGCGCTTGATGATGAACTGGTCGCCAAGGCACAGGGCTTCGCAGGGTTGCGCGAAAAATCCACGCTGGTTCGGGAGGCGTTGATGGCGCTCATCGAGCGAGAGAGCGCGCGTCGTCTGGCTCGTTTGGGCGGGTGCGAACCCACTTTGTCCGTTCCACCACGCCGACGGTCTGAACCGGCGTGATTTTGGTCGATACATCAATCTGGATCGACCACTTCCGCCATGGCGATTTGGTCCTGGCGGGGTTGCTGGACGGCTGGGGCGTACTGACACACCCGTTCGTTATCGGTGAGCTGGCGTTGGGCAATCTGCAGCAACGGGAGGCCATCCCGCACGCCCCACTGAATTTCACGCGCTCAGCCGCTCCAGCAGCCGGCGGAGGAAGCCCTCGCACGCCGTCAGCTGCCCGATTTCGAGGAATTCGTCCGGCTTGTGCGCCTGCTCGATGTGGCCCGGGCCGCACACCACCGTGGGGATGCCGGCGGCGCTGAACAGGCCGGCCTCGGTGGTGTAGGCGACCTTGCCGGTGCCGTTGCCGCCCGACAGCTGGCAGGCCAGCCGCGCCGCCTCGTCGTCGTCGCCGGTCAGCAGGCCGCAGGTGGTGTTGTGCTCGTCGAACATGATGCCGGCGGCGGGGTCGACCGCCAGCATCTCGGGGGCCAGCGACTGGGCGAAGCTGCGGATTTCCGCCATCATCGCCTCGGGATCGTGGGTCGGCAGGTTGCGCAGCTCGAATTCGAAGGCGCATTCCCGCGGCACGATGTTGAGCGCGGTGCCGCCCTTGACGATGCCGGTGTGGATGGTGCTGTAGGGCGGGTCGAAGCCGGCATCGAACGGGCCGATCTCGCGGATGCGGCGCTGCATGCGGCGCAGATGGGCGATGATCTCGGCGGCGATCTCGACGGCGTTGACGCCCAGGTGGTTGAGCGCCGAGTGGCATTCCTTGCCGTGGACGGCGCAGCGCACGCTCTTCTTGCCCTTGTGGCCGACGATCACCTGCATCCCGGTCGGCTCGCCGACGATGCACAGGCGCGGCTTGACCGGCAGCGCGCCCAGATCGGCGATCAGCCGGCGCACCCCGATGCAGCCGGTCTCCTCGTCGTAGGAAAAGGCGAAATGCACCGGCGCGGCCAGCCGGCGGGCGGCGAATTCCGGGGCCAGCGCCAGGCAGGCGGCGAGGAACCCCTTCATGTCGGCGGTGCCGCGGCCGTAGAGGCGGCCGTCCCGTTGCGCCACCCGGAACGGATCCGAGGCCCAGTCCCGCCCATCGGCCGGGACCACGTCGGTGTGGCCCGACAGCACAACCCCGGGGCGGTCGGGCGGACCCAGGGTGGCGAACAGGTTGGCCTTGCCGCCGCGATCGTCATGGGTGAGGCGGATGCGGGCGCCCAGCGCGCCCAGGACCTCCGCCGCGAAATCGATCAGCGCCAGGTTCGACTTGGCGCTGGTGGTGTCGAACGCCACCAGACGTTCGATCATGGCGATGGCGGGCGAGGGGGGGGCGGGTGAGGGGGCGGTGGCCATGGCACGATGATAATGCCGCTCCCGCGTTCGGCGCCAGCATCGTGCGGATTACCGTGCGACATACTGTTTCTGTAAAGATTTCGTGTTATAGACCTTCCCTGGCGGGGTATCGGTAACGACGATCCTGGATCGGGGAAAATCCCGCATGGGTTCGATGGAAATGCGATTGTGGGGATGACGGCGGAACAGGGCGCGGCGGCGAAGCCGCCTTCCGGATTCAGTTTGAGTTCATTGTCGACGCTGAAGTCGAACATGTTCGACTTGGTGGCGGCGTCGGTCGTCCTGAATTTTCTCGGCCTGGCGCTGCCGATGTCGCTGCTGCAAATCTACGACCGCATCCTGCCCAACAAGTCGACCGGCACCATGTTGCTGCTGCTGGGGGGCGTGCTCGCCGCGCTGCTGGTGGAATCGCTGCTCAGCTACGGCCGCTCCTATGTCACCGGCTGGGTCGGCGCCCGGTTCGAACATCGCGCCGGCTGCGCCGGGCTGGAACGCATGGTGATGACCAGCCTGCACACCTTCGAGAAGGAGGGCGCCGGCATCCATCTCGACCGCATGTCCTCGCTGGCGACGGTGCGCGAATTCTACGCCGGCCAGGCGATGCTGACGCTGCTCGATATGCCGTTCGCCTTGCTCTACCTGTCGCTGGTGGGGATCATGGGCGGCGCGCTGGTGATCGTTCCGGTGGTGCTGCTGGTGGCGTTCACCGCCAGCGCCATGCGGGTGGGGACCAAGCTGCGCCAGGCCATTCACCGGCGGATGATCGCCGACGACCGCCGCTTCAACTTCCTCATCGAGGTGCTGGGGGGCATCCACAGCGTCAAGTCGATGTCGATGGAAGCCCAGATGATCCGCCGCTACGAGCGTTTGCAGGAGACCAGCGCCCAGGGCAATTACGACGTCGCCCTGGAAAGCGCCGGGGCGCTGGGATTGTCGACCCTGTTCAGCCAGGCGACGATGATCGGCGTCGCCGCCTTCGGCAGCATGGCCGTGGTCCACGGCAACATGACCACCGGCGGGCTGGCGGCGTGCTCGATGCTGGCCGGGCGGGCGATGACGCCGCTGCAGAAGGGGCTGGGCGTATGGACGCGCTTCCAGACCTTCACCCTGGCGCGGCAAAGGATCGCCGAACTGTTCACGCTGGAGCCCGAGGCGCCGCCCGACCTGCCCAGGATGCCCAAGCCCAAGGGCCGTCTGACCCTGGAGTCCTGCCACTTCCGCTATGACGAGCAGCTGCCGTGGGTGATCGCCGACGCCTCGATCGACGTTGCCGAAGGCGAATGCGTCGCCATCCTCGGCGGCAACGGCAGCGGCAAGAGTACGCTGCTGGCGATGATGCAGGGCGCGCTGCGGCCGAATTCCGGGCGGGTGCTGATCGACGGCCAGGACATCGCCGCCTTCGATCCGCACAGCGTGCGCGAACATGTGGCCTACCTGCCGCAATCGGGCCAGATCTTCCAGGGCACCATCCTGCAGAACATCACCATGTTCCGGCCGAAGCTGGACGACATGGCGGTGGAGATGGCGGCGCTTCTCGGCCTCGACGAGACGGTCGCCACCATGGCCTTCGGCTTCGACACGCCCGTCGGCGACGGCGCCTATGATTCGCTGCCGCGCGGCATCAAGCAGCGCATCGCCATCGCCCGCGCCCTGGTCAACAACCCGCGCTACGTCCTGTTCGACGAGGCCAACACGGCGGTCGACACCGCCGGCGACAATTACCTGCGGGTGTGGCTGGAGCGCTCGCGCGGCAAGCGTACCCTGGTGCTGGTCACCCATCGTCCGTCGCTGACCAAGATGGCCGACCGCATTTTCGACCTGGACCATGGCCGGCTGACGCCGCGGGCGCCGAAAGGGGCGGGGCCATGAACCAGATCGCCGCCAACCCCCAGGCCAGCCAGGCGGTCGAGCGCTACCAGGCTCATATCGCCAATTCGGTGCTGGGCGGGTTCACCGCCGCGTCGGACCTCGCCGCCTGCCTGCTGCCGCTGCTGAAGGCGCTGAACTGGAAAGGCAATCCCCGCCACGTCGCCGAGGCGCTGCCGCACTTCGCCGACGACCTCGACATCACCGGGCTGCGTAACGTGATGGCGACGCTGAACTATTCCAGCCGGCCCGAGCGCGTGCGCCTGAACGAGATCGATTCCCGCCTGCTGCCCTGCCTGTTCCTCGGCGACACCGGCGGGGCGCTGGTGGTGCGCGCGGTCGATGCGGCGGGCAATTTCGACGTGTTCGACGGCAGCCTCGACGCCCGCACCACCCTGGCCCGGCCGGCGCTGAAGGGCACCGCCTTCTTCTTCACCCTGGCCACGCCCGATGCCGCACCGGCGCGCGGCGGCTGGTTCCGGGGCGTCATCGACCGGTTCCGCCCGCTGTTCTGGCAAGCCTTCTTCGTCACCCTGCTGCTCAACCTGGTGTCGCTGGCGACGCCGCTGTTCGTGATGACCATCTATGACCGGGTGATTCCCAGCGGCTCGGTGTCGATGCTGGTCTCGTTCGCCATCGGGGTGGTGATCGCGCTGGTCAGCGACGCCATCCTGCGGTCCATCCGCGCCCGCATCCTGGCTTTCGTCGGCGCCCGCCTCGACAACATCATGGGCACCAACATCCTCCAGCACATCCTGTCGCTGCCGCCGGGTTTCACCGAGCGCGCCACCATCGGCGCCCAGATCGCGCGGGTGAAGGACTTCGAGGCGGTGCGCGAGTTCTTCACCGGGCCGCTGGCAACGGTGGCGATGGAGATGCCGTTCGCCGCGCTCTACTTCTTCATCATCTTCATTCTCGGCGGGGTGCTGGCGCTGGTGCCGGTGATCGCCACCATCTGCTTCGGCATCCTCACCTGGCTGGTGATGCCGCGGATCCGCAAGATGGTCGCCCTGGCCTCGCGCGCCGGCGCCCGGCGCCAGGAATTCCTGATCGAGACCCTGGGCAAGATGCGGGCGCTGAAGCTGAATGCCGGCGAGACCATCTTCCTCAATCGATATCGCGAGATGTCGGCGCGCGCCGCCATGGGCGGGTTCAACAACGGCATGTTCACCGTGGTGGTCAGCACCATCGGCAACATCCTGATCGTCACCGCGGGCATGGTCACCATCGCCATCGGCGTGCTGGGCGTGATCGACGGCAACATGACCATCGGCAATCTGATCGCCGCGATGATGCTGGTGTGGCGGGTGCTGTCGCCGTTGCAGATCGGCATGACGCTGATCCAGCGCCTGGAGACGGTGCGCAGCTCGATCAACCAGATCGACGGCCTGATGGGCCTGAAGCCCGAGCGCGATCCCAAGGCGATGGCTGCGCCCCTGCGGAACCTCAAGGGAAAGGTCGTATTCTCGCGCGTCAGCTTGCGCTATACCAACGAGGCGGATCCCGCTCTCGTCGGCGTCTCCTTCGAAATCGAGCCGGGCGAGGTGGTGGCGGTGACCGGGCGCAACGGCTCGGGCAAGTCCACCATCCTCAAACTGATGCTCGGCCTCTATTCGGCGCAGGCAGGGTCGATCCGCATCGACAACACCGACATCCGCCAGATCGACCCCTTGGAATTGCGCCACGCCATCGCCTATGTCCCGCAGGTCTGCAACCTGTTCCACGGCACCATCACCCAGAACCTGCGCCTGGCCAGCCCGACGGCGTCCGACGCCGACATCCGCTGGGCCTGCGAGCAGGCAGACGTGTGGGACGAGATCATGGCGCAGCCCAAGGGCATGTCCACCCGCATCGAGGAGCGTTCCAGCGAGCACCTGCCGGCAAGCTTCATTCAAAAGCTGTCGCTGGCGCGCGGCTACCTCAAGCGCAGCCCCCTGATGCTGTTCGACGAACCGGTCAACGGCCTCGACTTCGACGGCGACCGCACCTTCCTCGAAGCGGTGGAGACTTTCCGCGGCCAATCGACCATCATCATGGTGACCCATCGGCCCAGTCACCTCAAGATCGCCGACCGCATCCTCGTCTTCGACAGCGGCTACCTGCGGCTGGCCGGCCCGGCCGACGAAGTGCGCGCCCGCATCCCACCGGACCTGATGTGACATGGCCAGCCACAGCTTGACCCCCGTCGACCCGCAGCCCCAGCCCCCGGCCGTCACCGAGGCGCGCCTGCCGATCAAGCAGTCCAGCCGCCAGGTCCGCCATCTCGCCCAGGCGATCCAGCTGGAGGAGACCGGGACCGCGCCGCTGGTGCGCTTCACCATGCTGGTGGCCACCTCGGCGGTGCTGATCTTCCTGCTGTGGTCGGCGCTCACCACCATCGACGAGGTGGCCACCGCCGACGGCCAGGTGGTGCCGGCCGGCTCGCTGATGTCGCTGCAGCACCTGGAGGGCGGCATCGTCGAGTCCATCCTGGTCAAGGAAGGCGAACTGGTCGACGCCGGCCAGCCGTTGATCAAGATGTCGCCCGCCGCCGCGCTCGGCGATCTCGAGCAGACCCGGGCGCGCGAGGCGGCGCTGCTGCTGAAGGCCGAACGCCTGCGCGCCTTCGCCGAAGGGCGCCAGCCCGATTTCTCGTTCATCGGCCCCGGCTATGAGCGGCTGGTCGCCGACAACAAGGCGATCTACCAGACGCAGGTGCAGTCGGGCGACACAACCCGCGCCGTCACCCTCAACCAGATCGAGCAGAAGCGCTCGGATGCCGCCCTGCTGGAAGAGCAGCGCAAGACCCTGGAAGAGCAGATCGCCACCCTCAGCGAACAGGCCAAGCTGCGCCAGGACCTGCTGGCCCAGCACCTGGTGACCATCACCACCTATCTCGACACCAAGCGCGAACTGGCCCGCCTGAAGGGCGAACTGGCCCGCACCATCGGCCAGGGCATCACCGCCCGCGAGGCGCTGTCCGAGACCGAGAACCGGCTGATGGACCAGCAATCGACCATGCACAAGACCACCATGGACGACCTCAGCACCGTCATCGCCGAACTGGCGCAGGTGCAGGAAAGCATCGGCCGCCTGGAAGACCGGGTGAACCGGCTGGTGGTCACCGCGCCGGCGCGCGGCTACGTCAAGGGCCTGAGCGTGCACAACCTGGGAGCGGTGATCCAGCCGGGCGGGCCGATCTGCGAGCTGGTGCCGGTCGACCGCGACCTCAGGGTCGACGGCAAGGTCAGCACCCGCGACGTCGGCCATCTCAAGGCCGGCCAGAGGGTCAAGGTCAAGGTCGGCACCTACGACTTCGCCCGCTACGGGGCGGTGTGGGGGGTGCTTGAGCAGGTATCGGCCTCCAGCTTCCTCGACGAGAAGGGGGCGCCGTATTTCAAGGCGTCGATTTCGCTGGAGCACGACTATGTCGGCAAGGTACCGGGGCGCTACGGCATCACCCCCGGCATGACGGTCTCGGCCGAGATCATCACCGGCAGCAAGACGCTGTTCCAGTACATGCTGAAGCCGATCTTCACCCAGGTTCAGGAATCCTTCCACGAACGCTGAGGATGGGGATCCCTCACGACGACAAGGATCATCCGGCAAGGGCGGCGATCGCCCGGCCCGCCGTCAATTGTCCAGCACCAGGAAGCCGGCTGTAAAGCCCGGCCCGAGGGCGGTGGCCAGGCAGCGGCGGGGCAGGGGCCGGTGCACCGCCCGTTCGATGACGAACAGCAGGGTGGCCGCCGACATGTTGCCCCATTCGCGCAGTATCGCGCGCTCGTCCTCCAGGGTTCCCGGCGCCAGATCCAGGGACTGCTCCAGCGCGGCGACCACCTTGGCGCCGCCCGGATGGCAGAGGAAGCCGTCGATCGACCCGAAGGGAATGCCGACCCGATCCAGCCAGCCGTCGAGGGCGCTGCGGTAGTGGGCGCGGATGAGGGCGGGGATATCGCGTGAGAACAGCACGCCCAAGCCGTCGTCCTCGACCCGCCAGCCCATCACGTCCAGGGTGTCCGGCCATGTGTGCTCGCCCCAGGCGGTCAAGGCCGGCCCGTCGCCCTCGGTCGACAGCAGCGCCGCGGCGGCGCCGTCGCCGAACAGGGCGGTGGCGACGATGTTGCTTTTGGACGGGTCGTTGGGCCGGAAGGTCAACCCGCACAGTTCCACCACCACCACCAGCACCCGCGCCCCCGGCATCGCCTTGGCCAGCGCCGCCGCCCGCGCCAGGCCGAGGATTCCGCCGGCGCAGCCGAGGCCGAAGATCGGCAGCCGCGCGACGTCCCGCCTGAGCCCCAGCCGATCGATCACCAGCGCGTCCAGGCTGGGCGTGCACACCCCCGAGGTGGTCACCGCCACCACCGCGTCGACCGCGTCGTTGGGCAGTCCGGCGCGGCCGAGGCACAGGCTGGCGGCGCGGCAGGCGAGGTCGAGGCCGTGCTCGACGAACAGGCGCGAGCGCTCGGCCCAGAAATGCGGGCGGGTGTACCAGTCGAGCGGCACGCACGAACGCCGCCGGTCGATGCCGCTGTTGGCGAAGATGGCGGCCATGCGTTCGGCCTCGGCGCCGAATACGTCGAGCGCCAGGGCGGCGACGTCGTCGCGGCCGATGACGATGGGCGGGGCGGTGGTGGCGATCGAGAGCAGGTGCGGTTGCATCGGATGTATAGGTGGCGCGCCCGCCCGGTGAAACCCAGGGCGCAGGGCGAATGGGATAGCGGGGCCTCGGCCATGTTGCGCCGGCGCGCCGTCTGGGCCATGCTCCCGCCATGAACGGCCCCACCCACGGTTCCGACGGCGACTCCCTGCACATCGGCTTGGCGGCGCGGTTGCGCGCCTATTTCTTCGCCGGCATCCTGGTGACGGCGCCGGTGTCGATCACCTTCTACCTGGCATGGCAGTTCGTCGGCTTCGTCGACGGTACCATGGCGCCGCTCATCCCGCCGCCGTGGAACCCGCGCAATTGGGGCATTCCCGGCTTCGGCTTGGTGATGGTGGTGGTGTCGCTGACGGCGATCGGGGCGCTCACCGCCGGCTTCACCGGACGCCTGTTCGTCCGCCTGTCCGACGCGGTGATGGGACGCATGCCGGTGATCCGCGGCATCTATTCGGCGGTCAAGCAGGTGTTCGAGACCGTGCTGGCCAGCAAGGCCAGCGCCTTCCGCGAGGTCGTGCTGATCGAGTACCCGCGGTCGGGCATCTGGACGCTGGGCTTCATCACCGGCGCCACCGGCGGCGAAATCGGCGCTTGTTTCGATACGGAAATGGTCAACGTGTTCGTTCCCACCACGCCCAACCCGACCTCGGGATTCCTGCTGTTCCTGCCGCGCCGCGATGTCCGCGTGCTGGGAATGTCGGTGGAGGACGGCATCAAGATGGTGGTGTCGACGGGAATCCTGACGCCGCAGGCCGCAGCTCCCCGCGCCATTCCCGTTGATTGATACCGCCCAGGCGTGAGATGATCATGCCATGACTATCACCAGCGAGCAAATCCGGGCGGCGCGGGCGCTTCTTCGCATCGAGCAGGAGGAACTTGCCCGGATGGCCTGCGTCTCGGTCACCACGATCCGCCGGCTTGAGGCGGCCGGCGACGGCGATCGGGTGGCCGGCACGACGGTGGCTGAAATCTGCCGGGCGTTGGAGCGGGCCGGCGCTGAATTCATCGAGGACGGCGTCCGCCGTCGGCGCCGGGCGGGGCACGACCGGGACGCGCTCCATCGCGACCTGCGTGCCATCGCCGAGCGGAGCGCCGCCTTGCTCGCCGGGGTTCCGGCGGCGACCGACGCCGATCTATACGGCGACGATGGGCTTCCGCGGTGATCGTCGTCGACAGCTCGGCGATCATCGCCATATTGCGGCTGGAGCCCGAGGTGGACACGTTCCTGCGGGTGATCGCGGCCGCAGACGGCGTCGAAATGTCGGCGCACAGCGCCCTCGAGGTGGCGCTGGCGCTGGCCGGTGCCGACCGCGAGCCGGCTGTGTGGGCGCCATTCGACCAACTGGTGGAGCGGGCGGGCATCGTCATCGCGCCGCTCGACCGCGAGCAATGCCGGCGCGGGCGGGAGGCGTTTCTGCGTTTCGGCAAGGGGCGGCACCCCGCCGGCCTCAATCTGGGAGACTGCGCCTCTTATGCCCTGGCGTCGGTGCGCGAGGCGCCGCTGTTGTTCAAGGGCAATGACTTCGCCAAGACCGATGTCGAATCGGCGGTGGCAGGAGGGGGCCCTGTGCACTGAGCCGCGCCATCCCTCCCTCGATTCAGTGGACGAAAAGCTTGGCGGCGATCGCCAGCAGGAAGGCGAGGACGAAGCCGTTCATCCATTTCAGCGCCACCACGTCTGCCTTCACCCCGGCGACGTCCACCTTCAACTCGGCGATGTCCGCCTTCAGTTCAGCCTTCACCTCGGCGATGTCCCCCTTCAGTTCAGCCTTCACCTCGGCGATGTCCCCCTTCAGTTCGGCCTTCACATCGGCGATGTCCCCCTTCAGTTCGGCCTTCACATCGGCGATGTCTTCCTTCAGTTCGGCCTTCACCTCGGCGACGTCCGTCTTCAGTTCGCCCTTCACATCGACGACCTTCAGTTCAAGCCGATGCTCGACCTCCAGCAAATCCGACTTGCTGGACGCTTGGGAATCGATCAGGTCGGCCAGCGCGGTCACCTGTTCGACCGAGAATCCGGCCGATTGAAGCTTCAGGATCGCCGACGCGCTCATATCTTGTCTCCGTCACCACCGCGTCCGAATTGTATCGAGAAATACGGTGAAGGGCAGCAACTGAAAACGATCACCCCGACCGCAGCGTCCGCACCGCCGCGTCGCGTTCGAACAGGTACAGCAGCGTCCGCAACGCCTGTCCCCGCGCCGAGGCGAGGTCGGCGTCCTGGGCCAGGATCAGTTGGGCGTCATCGCGCGCCGCCGCCAGCAATTCCCCGTGCACCGCCAGATCGGCCAGGCGGAATTCCGGCAGGCCGCTCTGGCGGGTGCCCAGGATTTCGCCGCCGCCGCGCAAACGGAGATCCTCCTCGGCGATGCGGAAGCCGTCTTCGGTGGTCCGCATGATCTCCAGGCGCGCCTTGGCGGTGTCCGACAGGCGGCCGTCGTAGAGCAGCAGGCAGGTCGACGGCCGCTCGCCGCGCCCGACCCGGCCGCGCAACTGGTGCAACTGGGCCAGGCCGAAGCGTTCGGCGTGCTCGATCACCATCACGGTGGCCTCGCGCACGTCGACGCCGACCTCGATCACCGTGGTCGCCACCAGGATGTCGACGGCGCCCGCGGCGAATTCGGCCATCACCTTGTCCTTGGCGGCGGCCTTCATGCGGCCGTGCACCAGGCCGACCCGCCCGCCAAAGATTTCGGCGAGATGGCGATGGCGGTCCTCGGCGGCGGCAAGGTCGACGGTCTCGGATTCTTCGACCAGCGGGCAGACCCAGTAGACCCGAGCGCCGCCCTGCACGGTGCGGCCGATGGCGGCGACCACCTCGTCCATGCGGGCGAGCGGCAGCACCCGCGTGTCAACCGGTTGACGGCCGGGCGGCTTCTCGTCGAGGCGCGAAGCATCCATGTCGCCATAGGCGGTCAGCAGCAGGGTGCGGGGAATCGGGGTGGCGGTCATCACCAGCACGTCGACGGCGCGGCCTTTGGCGGTCAGTTCGAGGCGCTGGTGGACGCCGAAGCGGTGCTGTTCGTCGATCACCGCCAGCGCCAGGTCGTGGAAGCCGACGTCCTCCTGGAACAGGGCGTGGGTGCCGACCACGATGTCGATGTCGCCCGCCGCCAGCTCGACCAGCAATTTGTCGCGCGGCTTGCCCTTGTCGCGGCCGGTGAGCAGCGCCAGGCGCAATCCGGCGGCGTCGGCCAGCGGCCCGATGGTGGCGAAGTGCTGGCGCGCCAGGATTTCGGTGGGCGCCATCAGCGCCGCCTGGGCGCCGCTTTCCACCGCCGCCAGCATCGCCAGCAGGCCGACCACCGTCTTGCCGCTGCCGACGTCGCCCTGCAGCAGGCGCAGCATGCGGGTCGGCGCCGCCATGTCCGCCGCGATCTCCGCCGCGGCCCGCTGCTGGGCGCCGGTCAGGGCGAAGGGCAGGGCGGCCAGCGCCTTGGCGCGCAAGGCCCCGCCGCCGGCGATCGCCCGGCCCGACAGCCGGCGCATATGGGCGCGCACCAGCGCCAGCGCCAATTGGTTGGCCAGCAATTCGTCGAAGGCCAGCCGGCGGCGGGCCGGGCTGTCCTCCAGCATGTCGGCGCCGGCCGGATGGTGCATTTCGGTCAGGGCCTGGCGCCAGCTCGGCCAGTCCTGGCGCTTCAGCCACGCCGCGTCCTGCCATTCCGGCAGCTCGGGGGCGCGTTCGAGCGCCGCCCGCACCGTTTTCGCCACCTGGCGGGCGGCCAGGCCGGCGGTCAGCGGATAGACCGCCTCGACCGTGCAGATGGCCTCCTTCTCGGCCACGGGCACCACGTGGTCGGGGTGGCTGATCTGTATTTCGGCGCCGAAATGTTCGACGGTGCCGCTGACGACGCGGGTTTCGCCCACCGGCAGCAGGCGTTTCAGCCAGTCCTCGCGGGCGTGGAAATAGACCAGGTGGAGGAAGCCGCTGTCGTCCGAGCAGCGCACCCGGTAGGGCCGCCGGGGACTGTCGGAAGGCAGGTGGGCATCGACGTGCACGGTCAGCGTCGCCACCTGTCCCGGCGGGGCCGCCATCACCGTCGGGCAGAAGCGGCGGTCGACCACGCCCGACGGCAGATGCCACAGCAGGTCCACCACTTTGTCACCGCCGGTCAGCCGCTCGTACAGCGGCGCCAGCCTGGGGCCGAGGCCGGGCAGGGCGGATTGGGGGGCGAACAGCGGGTTCAGGCGATCGGGACGCATGGGGTGGGCATTCTCGGTGGCTGACAGACGCGCGCGGACGTTCTATATCCTAGGCGACCCGCCAATGGACGCAATGCCTCTCCCGCGGCGCGGGAGAGGGCCTCTCGCCAACTGAAATCGGTGCCCAATGGAAACCCGCCGCAAACGCCTATTGTTTCGCTGCCATCACATGGGCTCGACCGAGAACGATGCCCTGTTCGGAGGCTTTTCCGAACGCTACCTGCCGGCCCTGACCGACGACCAGGTGGCCCGGCTGGAGACTTTGCTGGCCGAGAATGATTCCGACCTGTTCGCCTGGGTGCTGGGCCGCGTCCCGGTGCCCGCCGAGTTCGACCACGACATCATGGCGATGTTAAAGAAGTTTGCTAAGACAGAAGCCGCAATCACTTGAAAATACTGCGTGACCATCTCGGCGGTCCCGGCCGGCTGACGGCCGCCGGAGTGCCCGAGGGCTTGGATGCGCTGCTGCTCGCCGATCTGGCCCGCAGTGGCGGCGCCGCCACCCTGGTGCACGTCGCCCGCGACGACGGCCGGCTGGCGCGCCTCGCCGAGGCGATGGCGTTCTTTGCCCCCGACGTCGAGGTGCTGGAATTCCCGGGCTGGGATTGCGTGCCCTACGACCGCGTGTCGCCCCATGTCGAGGTGTCGGCGCGGCGTATCGACACCCTGTGCCGGCTGACCCAGGCGGGCGGCCGGCGCGTGGTGCTGACCACCATTTCCGCCGCCCTGCAGCGGGTGCCGCCGCGTGAAACCCTGGCCGGCGCGACCCGGGCCTTGCGCCCCGGCGGCCGGTTGACGGTCGAGGGGCTGACCGCGTTCCTCGGGCGCAACGGCTATATCCGCGCCGACACGGTGATGGAGCCGGGCGAATTCGCGGTGCGCGGCGGCATCGTCGACCTGTTCCCGCCGGGCCGCAACGAGCCGCTGCGCCTGGACTTCTTCGGCGACGAGGTCGAGACCATCCGCAGTTTCGACCCGATGAGCCAGCGCACCACCGCCAAGGTCGACGCCATCGACCTGGAGCCGGTGGGCGAAGTTCTGCTCGACGAGGCCTCGATCGCCCGCTTCCGCACCGGCTACCGCGAGAAGTTCGGGGTGCCGGCGGCCGACGACCCGCTCTACGAGGCGATATCGTCGGGGGTGAAGTTCACCGGCATGGAGCATTGGCTGGCGCTGTTCCACGACGGCCTCGACACCCTGTTCGCCTATGTCCCCGATGCCGCCGTGCTGTTCGACCACCAGGCGGCCGAGGCGGCGGAGGCGCGCTGGGCGCTGATCCTCGAATACTACCAGGCCCGGCGGACCATTTCGGGGGCGGGCCTGGCCGATTCGGGCATGGTCTACCATCCCCTGCCGCCGCCCATGCTGTTCGTCGAGAAGGACGAGTGGGAGCGCCTGCTGGCCGACCGGCCGGTGCTGCACCTGTCGCCGTTCGCCATGCCGGAGGGGGCGGGCACAATCGACCTCGGCGGCCGGGCGGGACGGAATTTCGCCGATATCCGCTCGCTGCCCGGGGCCAACGTCTACGATGCCCTGCGCCTGCATTTCGAAGCCGAAACCAAGGCGGGGCGGCGGACGGCCCTGGCCTGCTGGACCGCCGGATCGCGCGACCGCCTGGTCCATCTGCTGAAGGACCATGGCCTCAAGGGCGCGCGGGCGGCCGAATCCTGGGCCGAGGCGGTGGCAATGCCGGCTTCGGCGGTTCCGCTGGTGGTGCTGGGCCTCGACCACGGCTTCGCCTGGCGCGACCTGGCGGTGGTCACCGAGCAGGACGTGCTGGGCGACCGCCTGGCGCGGCCCGCGCGCAAGAAGAAGCGCGGCGCCCAGTTCATCGCCGAGGCCTCGGCCCTGTCCGAGGGCGACCTGGTGGTCCATGTCGAGCATGGCATCGGCCGCTACGACGGCCTGGTCACCCTCCAGGTGGCCGGCGCCCCCCACGATTGCCTGCGGGTGGTCTACGACGGCGGCGACAAGCTGTTCGTCCCGGTCGAGAACCTGGACGTGCTGTCGCGCTATGGCAGCGAGCAGGCGGGGGTGGCGCTCGACAAACTGGGCGGCACCGCCTGGCAGGCCCGCAAGGCCAAGCTGAAGAAGCGCATCCGCGACATGGCCGACCAGCTGATCGCCATCGCCGCCGAGCGCCAGTTGCGCCAGGCCGAACCGCTGCTGCCGCCCGAAGGCCTGTGGGACGAATTCTGCGCCCGCTTCCCCTATGCCGAAACCGACGACCAGCTGCGCGCCATCGAGGACACCATCCAGGACCTCGGGCGGGGCCGTCCGATGGACCGCCTGGTGTGCGGCGACGTCGGCTTCGGCAAGACCGAGGTGGCCCTGCGCGCCGCCTTCCTGGCGGTGATGGCCGGCCTGCAGGTGGCGGTGGTGGTGCCGACCACGCTGCTGGCGCGCCAGCACCACCGCACCTTCGCCGAGCGCTTCGACGGCCTGCCGGTGCGGGTGGCGCAGTTGTCGCGGCTGGTCACCGCCAAGCAGGCCGCCGAGGTCAAGGCGGGCATCGCCGACGGCTCGGTCGACATCGTCGCCGGCACCCACGCGGTGCTGGCCAAGGCCATCGCCTTCAAGCGCCTTGGCCTGCTGATCGTCGACGAGGAACAGCATTTCGGCGTCGCCCACAAGGAACGCCTGAAGCAGCTGAAATCCGACGTCCACGTGCTGACCCTGACGGCGACGCCGATTCCGCGCACCCTGCAACTGGCGCTGACCGGGGTCAAGGAGATGAGCGTCATCGCCACCCCGCCGGTGGACCGGGTGGCGGTGCGGACCTTCGTGCTGCCGTTCGACCCGGTGGTGGTGCGCGAAGCGGTGCTGCGCGAGCGCTACCGCGGCGGCCAGGTGTTCTACGTGTGCCCGCGCCTGGCCGACATCGACGCCGTCGCCGAGCGCCTGGCCCGGCTGGTCCCCGAGGTCAAGACCGCCGTCGCCCACGGCCGCCTCACCCCCACCGAGCTGGAGGAGGTGATGACCGCCTTCGGCGACAAGAAATACGACGTGCTGCTATCGACCAACATCATCGAGAGCGGCCTCGACATGCCCGGCGTCAACACCCTGCTGATCCACCGCGCCGACATGTTCGGCCTGGGCCAGCTGTACCAGCTGCGGGGCAGGGTGGGCCGCGGCAAGGTGCGCGGCTACGCCTACCTCACCCTGCCGGCGGGCAAGGTGCTGTCGAAGGCGGCGGAGAAGCGCCTGCACGTGATGCAGACGCTGGACACCCTGGGCGCCGGCTTCCAGCTGGCCAGCCACGACCTCGACATCCGCGGCGCCGGCAACCTGCTGGGCGAGGAGCAGTCCGGCCACATCAAGGAAGTCGGTATCGAACTCTACCAGCACCTGCTGGAGGAGGCGGTGGCAGCCACCCGCGGCGGCGCGGTGGTCGAGGAGGACTGGTCGCCGCAGATCACCGTCGGCACCCCGGTGCTGATCCCCGACACCTATGTCCACGACCTGTCGGTGCGCCTGGCGCTGTACCGCCGCATCGCCGCGGTGTCGGAGCGGAGCGAACTGGACGCGCTGGCGGCGGAACTGGTCGACCGCTTCGGCAAGCTGCCGCCCGAGGTCGAGAACCTGCTGGAGGTGGTGGCGATCAAGACGTCGTGCAAACAGGCGGGCATAGACAAGGTCGATTGCGGGCCGAAGGGGGCGGTGGTGTCGTTCCGCCACAACCTGTTCGCCAACCCGGCCGGCCTGGTCCAGTTCATCAGCCGCCAGACCGGCACGGCCAAGCTGCGGCCGGACCACAAGCTGGTCTTCATCCGCGGCTGGGACGAGCCGAAGCAGCGGGTCGAGGGGATCGCCCGCATCGTGGCCAAGCTGGCGGAACTGGCGGGGGAGGGCGGGTAAGGACGCGTCGAAATGCCGGTCGGGCGCCCGGGAATAGGGAGGGACCGCCCTTGCAATCGGGTGAAACTGCGAGGATTGACCCCTCTCCCGCCTAGCGGGAGAGGGAGGGACCCGCTGCCATCGGCGGTGGGAGGGTGAGGGAGCCGGGAGCACGGCGCTTGGGACTCCCTCACCCTCCCAGCCTGCGGCTGGGCCCCTCCCTCTCCCGTGGAACGGGAGAGGGGCTCGGATGCGCGACATGGCCGCATATTGTGGGCCACAACGTGGCTCACACCAGGGACCCGCCCCATGAATGCCGTTGTCCGCGCACGCGTCGACCAACGGGTGAAGGACGATGCCATCGGCAAGCGGCTTGGCTCTCACCGCGCGCTGGGGTTATGAAATTCTCCAACCGCCGCGCGTCCATTCTTCCTCCACCTTTGCCTTCTAGAATGTGTCTTACGTGCACAGGAGGGGGCGCATGGGGCCGGCTTACAAATCGGGGGCGGGTGAGGCGTGGATCGAGCGCCATTGCGCCGATCCATCCTCTGCGACCCCGCCGCATGCCGGCGGTTCCCTGCTGCGCTCGTACCAATGGCAGGATCGCTTCCTCGTCGGGCATCCCGAAATCGACGCGGATCATCGGCGCTTCTTCGATCATTTCCGCGACATGGCGTCGTGCGTCGATGATCCGGGCGCCGGCGCGGCGCTGGACATGCTGTTCACCGATTGCGTCGCCGATCTGATCCGCCACCATGCCACCGAGGAGCATATCGTCGCCCGGCACGGCTTCGCCGGGCTGGCCGAGCACAAGAGCCGCCACCGGACCCTGGCCTACCAGGCGAAGGCGGCGCTGGCGATGGGGCGGGACGGCGAGTGGATGACGGCGCTGATGCTGCTGTCGACCCTGGTGCTGGAGCATGTCGCCATGGAGGACGCCAATTTCCGGACCTGCTTCGCCCGGGTTGCCGCCGCCGGTTGACTTCAGCTCAGCGCCACTTCCGCTTCGCTTTCGCGGGCGACGTCGATCAGGCGCAGGAGGATCTCCGGCTCCTGGGCGCCGGCCAGGGCGTACAGGCCCTCGATGATGACGCAGGGCACGCCGTTGACGCCGAGCCGATGGGAGCCTGCGTTGTCGTTCAGCAGAGCGGTGACGTCGGCATCGGAATGCAGGTATTCGGCGATCGCCGCCCGCGGCAAGCCCACTTCGACGCCCAAGGCGATCAGTTCGTCGATCGAACCGATGTCGCGGCCCTGGCAGAAGAAGGCGCGGTAGATCGCTTCCACCATCTCCGGCTCGCGCCCCAGCTGGCCGGCGAAGCGGATCAGCCGGTGGGAATGCAGGGTGTTGGGGGTCTGCAGGATGCGCTCGAAGGCAAATTCGATGCCTTCCGCCAGCCCGGCGGCGGCGGCCGACGCGTGCATGCGCTGGACCCGCGCCTGGCCGCCGAACTTGCGGTCGAGGTAGCTGCCGCGGTCCATGCCGCCCAGCGGCAGGTCGGGATTGAGCAGGAACGGGCGCCAGCGCACGGTGACGCGGGCGTTCGGCCGGCAGGCCAGAGCGCGTTCGAACCGACGCTTGCCGATGTAGCACCAGGGGCAAACCGTGTCGAAGATGTAGTCGATCCTCACCGCCAGCTTACCCCAGGTTGCGCCGCACCCGCGCCAGCACGGCGGCGATGTCGTCGCCCGGCCTCGCCTCGGTGGCGCCCACCTGCACCCAGGCCTTGACCGGCTGGTAGACCTCGCGCACGGCGAAGTCGGTATAGGCCAGCACCCCGGCGATGCGGTGCATCACCACTTCGGCCTCGGCCAGCGGGGTGTCGGGAAGCACCGCCGAGAATTCGTGGCTGCCGGTCCGCGCCACCAGATCCTCGGCCCGCAGCAGGCCGGTGATCCATTGGCCGAGCTGCTGGGTCAGGTGCTGCCCGGCGTCGGCGCCGAATTCCCGCCGCACGTTCTCGACGTTGGGGGCGGTCAGCTCGACCACGGTGAGGTAGCGGCCGCTCGCCTCGGCCAGGGCCAGCCGGTCCTCGAGATAGCCCTCGTAATAGGCGCGGGAGTAGCAGCCGGTGTCGTCGTCGCGGGTCTGCGCCACCAGGCTTTCGGCCAGGGCGCCGCGGATCGCCCAGCGCAATTGCTGCCGGCGCACCAGGGTCAGCACCCCCGTCCGCAGCACCTGCGGCTCGACCGGCCGCGGCAGCACGCGGGTGGCGCCGTGGCGGTAGGCCTCGGTCGGCGAGGGGGCGTAGCCCGCCAGCAGCAGGATCGGAAGATTGAACAGGCGCGGGTTGTGGCGAACCTGGGTGCAGAAATCGAGGACGCGGTTCTCCTCGCCGGAGAAGCTCAGTACCGCGGCGTCGAAATTGCGCCGGGTCAGCAGATCCTCGGCCTCGAACAGGTTGTCGGTGCAGGTGATGTCCGCCTCGGCCGCCAGCACCGCCTGGACCGGCGCCGGGTCGTCGCCCACCACCAGGACGTTGGGCCGGGTCGGGGCGGCGGTGACACGCTGGCGCGCCGCCACGCCGAAGCGGCGCGCGGCCAGCGCGCGCTGGCGCAATTCGGCATGCATGGTGGCCAGCCGCACCAGCGGCAACAGGCGGGCGAAAAGCTCCTCGTCGCCGCAGGCGGCGGCGACGGCGTCGTCGCAGCCGCTGTCGAACGCCTCGACGCACAGGGCCGGGGTGATCGCGTCGGCGACCAGCACCACGGGAATGTCGGCGGTGCCCTCGTTCCGGTCGACGATGGCGAGCAGCGCCGGGTGGAGGCCCTCGCCGACCATCACCAGGTCGGGACATTCGCCGCCGACATGGCCGCTCGCTTCCGCCGCGCTCGCCACGATCGTGGTTCTGTAGCCGGCACGCAGCAGCCTGTCCGACAGGCTGTCGGCGCGGGTTCGGTCGGAATCGGCGATAAGGACGTTGGCCAATCGGATCATTCGGTGGGTCTCTCCGCCCGGGGATTCACGCGTTAGGGCAGAGGATAATACGGAAACGGGGCGGGAACCAAGGGCCGTCGCCGTCGTTGAGGGCATGCGATGGCGAGGTTATTGGGCCGGGCGTGGGACACCACACGCAAGCCGGGCGTCCGCAAGGTGCTGGCTTCACTGGGAAGCGTGCTGGCGTTCGGCTTGGCGCTGGCCCTGCTGCACCGCGTCCTCGGCCGCTTCGATGCCGCCGAGGTGGGGGTCGCAGCCCGCGGCTACGGCCAGGCGACCCTGGTGGCGGCGCTGGCGCTGGCGGCGGCCAGCTACGCGGCGCTGTGCGTCTTCGACTGGCTGGCGGTGCGCCACATGGGCCGGCCGCTGCCGGCCGGGTGGACCAGCCTGGTGTCGTTCGTCAGCCACGCCGTCAGCCACAACGCCGGCTTCGCCATGCTCACCGGCGGCTCGGTGCGGCTGCGGATGTATTCGGTGCTGGGGCTGTCGACGGCCGAGGTGGGCGGGGTGATCGCTTTCGCCGGGTTGACCTTCGCCCTCGGCGCGGCGGGGCTGGGGGCGGCGGCCTTCCTCGCCGAAGGCGCCGCCGTGGCCCGGCTGCTGCACGTCCCCACATTGCTGGCCACCGGGTTCGGCGGCGTGGTGGCGGCATTGCTGGCCGCCTATCTGGGGTGGACAGGGGTGGCGCGGCGGCCGCTGGCCTTCGGCCACTGGCGCTTTCCGGTGCCGTCGCTGGGCCTCGGCCTGGCGCAGATGGCGATCGCCGCCGGCGACCTGGCGCTGGTGGCCGGGTCGCTTTACATCCTGCTGGATTCCGCCGTCGGGGTGTCGTACCCCGCCTTCCTGGGATTGTACGTCATCGCCACCCTTGCCGGCACCATCAGCCACGTGCCCGGCGGCCTGGGCGTATTCGAGGGGGCCCTGGTGGTGATGCTGCCGGGAATCCCGGCCGGCAGCCTGCTGGGGGCGCTGCTGGTGTTCCGGCTGTTCTACAACCTGCTGCCGCTGCTGCTGGCGGCCCTGGCGCTGGCGGTGTTCGAGCTGATCCAGCGCCGCCGCCCGGGGCAGGGGCCGGCCTGGCTCGAGGGCCTGGGGCCGGCGGTGGCGGCGGTGCTGGTGTTCGGGGCGGGCGCCGTGCTGCTGTTCGGGCAATCGATGGCGGGCGGTTTCGACCTGCCGCTGTGGCTGGCGGCGCCGGCCCGCCTGCTCGCCGGCGCCGCCGGCGCCGTGCTGCTGGTCGCGGCGTGGGGCCTGTACCGCCAGATCCGCGAGGCCTACCGCCTGACGATGGCGACACTGGCGGTGGGCGCGGCCATGGCGCTGGCCAGCGGGCCGGGATGGATCGGCGCCGGGGTGCTCGCCGCCACCGCCGCCATCCTCGCCGCCGCCTCGCCGCTGTTCCGGCGCCTGGGCGAGCCGGCCGATCGCGGCCTGCCCGCCGGATGGCTGGGCGCCGGCGCCGCGGTGGTGGCGGCGTCGATGTGGGTGACCCTGGGCGGGCGGAGCGACGGCGGCGCGATCGTGCGGCACGTGCTGGCGCTGGGCGGCGGCGACGCGGCGACATGGTCGCTGCGGAGCGAATTGATGGCGGCGCTGGCGCTGGGCGTGGCCGCCGCCGCGGCGGGGAGGGAGCCGGACTAGCGTGCGCCTCGGAGCCGGTGCGGCGATGAGGGTTTACAGCGCCGCGGCCGGGTGGAATGGTGGGGCCGGAGCCGCCCGATGACGTCCTTCGCGACCATACGCGCCCTGGTGCAGAGCGGCGCCGCCCTGGACGGGCGGCGCATCCGCGCCTACAGCCTGATCCTGCTGGCGGTGGAATCCGCCGCGATGATCTTCATTGCCTTGGGCCAGCACGGGCTGATCATCCCGTTCCACCAGCCGGTGACCACCGATTTCAGCGGGTTCTACGCCGCCGGCATGCTGGTCGGCGAGGGCCATCCGGCGCTGGTGTGGGACGTCGCCGCCCATGCCGACGCCCAGCGGCGGCTCTACGGCGATCCGGGGGTCAACCTCAACTTCTTCTTCTATCCGCCGGTGCTGCTGCTGCTGTGCGCGCCGCTGGCCCGGCTGCCATACCTGGTGGCCTTCTACGTCTGGGAGACCGTCCAGGCGGCGCTGTATCTGGCGGCGCTCAGGGGGATCGTGGGCAAGGGGGCGACGCTGCTGCCCTACATCGCCTTTCCGGCGGTGGTGATCGCCTTCGCCCTCGGCCAGAACGCGCTGCTGACGGCGGCGCTGTTCGCCGCGGCCACCCTGCAACTGGCGCGCGGGCGGCAAATCGTCGCCGGCCTGCTGTTCGGGGCGCTGTGCTACAAGCCGCATTTCGGGCTGCTGGTGCCGGTCGCCCTGCTGGCCGGCGGCCACTGGCGGGCGATCGCCGGCGCGGCGATCGCGGCGGCGGGGCTGTGCCTGGCGGCAACCCTGGCCTTCGGCGCCGCGGTGTGGCCGGCCTTTGCGCACACCTTCGCCACCACCGCCACCGCCACCTTCGAGACCGGCGCGATCCCGCCCTCGGGCCTGATCAGCCCGTTCGCCGCGGTGCTGGTGGCCGGCGGCGGCGCGCGCCTGGCCTACGGGGTGCAAATCGCGGTGGCGGCGGCAGCGGCGTTCGCGGTGGCGCGGGTGTGGCGCGCCACCACCCTGCCGGCGCCCCGCGCCGTCGCCCTCATCGCCGGCACCATGGTGTCGATCCCGGTGATCCTGATCTACGACTTCCTGCCCGCGGCGGTGTGCCTGGCGTGGCTGGCCCGCGACGCCCGCGCCACCGGCTGGCTGGACTGGGAAAAGGCGTTCATCGTCGCCGCCTTCGCCATCGCCCTGCTCAGCCGGCCGCTGGCGATGGCGTTCCATCTGCCGCTGGGGCCGCTGGTGGGGGCGGGGCTGCTGGCCCTGGCGTGGCGGCGCGCCTCGCTCGGGCGCCCCAGTCCGCAAATGGGGATGGTGGCGGTGCCCTCGGAGTCATAGCCTGCGGGCGCATTCATTGGAGACATGGGATGGGCCAGACGTCGCTGCGCGAAAACCTCATCCAGGAGATCGCTCGGGACGAGGATCTGCTCACCGAAGCCATGCAGGCTTTCGCCGACTACGAGGCGGTGCTGAACCAGCAAATCAAGGAAGCGGCCGACGACGCCCAGCGCTCGGAACTGTTCGCCCGCCGCACCGAGTGCGAACGGGCGCTGGGGATCGAGATCCTGGTCGAACGCATCGACGACGCCAAGGGGCGGCTGCGCGAAATCGATTCCGGCGGCTGAACGCCAGCCGAGGTGTGCGCTGGACAGGGCTTGAATGTTCTGCCATACACTGCCCAACCGAGACGACGAACAAAGGATGAGTCGCAAATGAGGGCGTCCATGCTGGAAGGGCTGCGCGAACGGCGCAGGAAGATCATTGCCCAGGGCGGCGAGGACAAGATCAAGGAGCGCCACGATAAGGGTCTGATGACCGCGCGCGATCGATTGGGCGCGTTGTTCCAGGCGGATACCTTCCAGGAAATCGGCATGCACGTCGCCCATAGCGGGCGTCACTTCGGCGTCGACAAGAAGGACTTTCCCGCCGACGGCGTCGTCACCGGCACCGGCTATGTCAACGGGCAGATGGTCGCGGCGGTCAGCCAGGACTTCACGGTCTCCGGCGGCACGCTCGGCAAGATGCACGCGATGAAGATCGTCGAGCTGATGAAGTTCGCCACCAAGACCGGCGTGCCGGTGGTGGCGTTCAAGGATTCCGGCGGCGCCCGCATCCACGAGGGCGTCGACTCGCTGTCCGGCTACGGCAACGTCTTCTACCAGAACGTCCTGCTCTCGGGCGTGGTGCCCCAGATCGCGGTGGTGTGCGGCCCATGCGCCGGCGGCGCGTCGTATTCGCCGGCGTTGATGGACTTCATCATCATGAAGCGCACCAACGCCCACATGTTCATCACCGGCCCGGAGGTGATCAAGGCGGTCACCGGCCGTGCGACGACGATGGACGAGGTCGGCAGCGCCGAGGTGCATGCCACCGTCAACGGCAACGTGCACTTCATCGCCGAGGACGACACCCACGCCGTCCAGCTGGTCCAGCGGCTGCTGAGCTTCCTGCCGCCGAACAATACCGAGGATCCGCCGCACAATTTCAGCGCCGACGTGGTGCTGACCCGCGACGAGTCGATGAACGACCTGATCCCCGACGATTCGTCCGAGCCGATGGACGTTCGCAAGATCATCAGCCACATCGTCGATCCCGGCGAGTTCCTCGAGGTTCACGCCACCTTCGCCAAGAACCTGATCGTCGGCTTCGCCCGCATCGAGGGCGTCGTCGTCGGCCTGGTGGCGAACCAGCCGATGGAGATGGCGGGCGCGCTCGACATCAACGCGGCGGACAAGGGCTCGCGCTTCATCCGCTTCTGCAACGCCTTCAACATCCCGCTGGTCACCCTGGTGGACGTTCCCGGCTTCCTGCCCGGCGTCGAGCAGGAGCGTGGCGGCATCATCCGCCACGGCGCCAAGATGCTGTTCGCCTACGCCTCGGCGACGGTGCCGAAGCTCACCGTGATCCTGCGCAAGGCCTATGGCGGGTCGTACCTCGCCATGTGCAGCCAGGAGATGGGAGCCGACTTCGTCTATGCCTGGCCCAACGCCGAGATCGCGGTGATGGGGGCGGAGGGCGCGGTCAACTTCCTCTACCGCCAGGAACTGAAGGACGCCACCGACCGCAAGGCCAAGTCGACCGAACTCGCCGCCAAGTACCGCGCCGAGTTCGCATCGCCCTACCTGTCGGCCTCGCACGGCTACATCACCGACGTGATCGAGCCGTCCGAGACCAGGGGCGTGCTGGCCCTGGCCCTGCGCAAGACCATCTCCAAGCGTGAATTGCGGCCGGCGAAGAAGCACGGCAACATTCCGCTCTAGGCGGGATCGGTCGACCGACGACGCGCATTCCCGGCACGCGGCGGCAGGGGGGCGGGGCCAACCAAGGCCCCGCCGCCCGCCCGGTTCCGCGAGCGGTGAGATTAGGGGGAATTTACGATGCTCGACCAGTTGATCGCGTTCTTCAATGCGCTGCTCTCACAGACTGGGGCGGCACATTTCGCGCTCGGCAACATGGTGATGATCACCATCGGCTGCATCATGATCTACCTGGCGATCGCCAAGCATTACGAGCCGCTGCTGCTCGTCGGCATCGGCTTCGCCTGCATCGTCGCCAACGTGCCCGGCCCGCCCGACGACATTCCCGGGTCGCACGCCGTTTCCGCGCTTCTCTACGAAGTCAAGGAAGGCGGCCTGTTCCACTATGCCTATCAGGGCGTGGCCAAGCTGATCATTCCGCCGCTGATCTTCCTCGGCGTCGGCGCGATGACCGATTTCGGCCCGATGATCGCCAATCCCAAGCTGGTCATCCTGGGGGCGGGCGCCCATCTGGGCATCTTCGTCGCCCTCATTCTGGCCAAGGTGCTGGGCTTCACCCTCAACGAGGCCGGCGCCATCGGCATCATCGGCGGCGCCGACGGCCCGATGGCGATCTTCGTCACCGTCAAGCTGGCCCCGCATCTTCTGGGCCCGATCTCGGTGGCCGCCTATTCCTATATGGCGCTGATGCCGATGATCCAGCCGCCGATCATGCGGGCGTTGACCACCAAGGCCGAGCGCCAGATCGGCATGGCCCAAGTGCGCAAGGTCAGCAAGATCGAGAAGATCGCCTTCCCGGTGATCATCGCGGTCATCGTCAACATGTTCTTTCCGCCGGTCGCTCCGCTGATCACCATGCTGATGCTGGGCAACCTGCTGAAGGAAGTCGGCGTCACCGAGCGCCTGGCCAAGACCGCGGCCGGCGGCCTGATGAACGTCATCATCATCATCCTGACGGTCGCCATCGGCGGCACCATGGGCGCCGACAAGTTCCTGACCTTCAAGACGGTCGAGATCGTCATCCTCGGCCTGATCGCCTTCATGTTCGGCACCGCCTCGGGGGTGGTGACGGCGAAGATCATGAACCTGTTCCTCACCGTCAAGATCAACCCGCTGATCGGTTCGGCCGGCATCGCCTCGGTGCCGATCGCCGCCCGGGTGTCGCACGTGGTCGCCCACGAAGAGAACCCCAACAACTACCTGATCTACCATGCCATGGGGCCCAACCTGGCCGGCGTGTTCGGTACCGCCATCTCCGGCGGCATCATGCTGGCCCTGTTGGGCGTCAACTGATATCCGAGGAACTGGAGGCAACATCATGGACATCACCGTTCCGGATACAGTCAATGGCGCGATAATGCTCAGCATTATCGACTTCTTCCTCAGCTTCATCGTCATTTCCTTCATCGGCTTGGTGCTTTCGGCGTTCCCGCTGATGAACCGGACCTGGAAGAAGACGGCGGAGCAGATCGAGCAGCCGGCCCCCAAGCAGGTGGAAGTCGACATGACGGCGGAAGACCACATTGCCGCGATTTCGGCGGCGGTCACCGCGATGATCGGCGCCCATCGCATCGTCCACATCGAGACGGCGCAACATGGCCCCGGATGGACGGTCGGGGGACGGGCGGCGCATCACAGCTCTCACGCTGTCCCACATCACACTCGGCACTGACCGACGCAAATTCCGAAGGGGAGAACGTAAACCATGGAACGCAAGTTCAGAATTACCGTCGACGGCCGGCTCTACAACGTCACGGTCGAAGACCTGTCGGATGTCGGCAATCTGCCCTCGGCGGCCCCGATGTACGTGCCGGCCGCGGTTGCGGCCGTCGCTCCTGCCGCCGCGGCACCGGCGCCGGCTCCTGTCGCCAGGGGCGCCGCCGACGCCGGCGATGTCGTCTGCACCCTGGGCGGCACGGTCGAGTCGGTCAACGTCACCGTCGGCCAGCAGATCAATGCCGGTGACAAGGTGGTGGTGGTCGAGGCGATGAAGATGAAGACGCCGCAGGTCGCCCATCGCGCCGGCAAGGTCTCCGCCATCCTGGTGAAGGTCGGCGAGGCGGTCGAAACCGGCCAGCCCCTGATCAAGATCGCCTGAGCAACATGCCCCGGCCGTGATCGGCCGGGCATCAGGAACGCGTGAGCAAGCACCCCGCGGCCGCGGGGTGCTTTGCTGCGTGCCGCGGCTATGGCGCCGCCGCCTCGCTGATCCTCTGGATGACGGCGATATCGTCCCGCAACTGGTCGCGCAGCCAGGTGTGGAGGTAGGCGACCGCCTTCTTGCCCAGGCGGTGTGCCGGTCCCTGGGCGGACATCCGGCGGAATTCGTGCAGATGGGTCAGCAGTTCGATATGACCGCCGACGTGCTGGGCGATGTCGGGGTAGCCGGCCGCCCGCATGATTTCCTCCTCGTGGGCGAAGTGGCGCTCCGCCACCGTGACGAACGAATCGACGATGTCGATGATCACCGCGCGATCCTGGCCGAGGTAACAGGCGGTGGTCAGCGTGTTGAGGATGTCGATCATGGCGCGATGGTCGTCGTCGATGGCGTCGCTGCCGACGCTCATGATGTCGGACCATTCCATTACCGGAACCGCTTCGGTCCGCGGCGGCGGATCGGGGATTGCGGCGTCGAATTCGAACAGGCGGCCCAGGCCGGTGACCGCGAGCACCTCGCGGACGCGGCCGTGCGGACAGGATAGGTGAATCGCCGTCGCGCTCGCCCGCGCCTTGCGCAATGCCAGCAGCAGAACCCGGATGCCGCAGCTGTTGATGTAGTCGAGCCGGCTGAAATCGATGACCACGCTGGTGCACGCGCGATCGAGCGCCGGCAGCACGCGCTTCTCGAATTCCCCGGTGGTCAGGCTGTCCACCCGGCCGGAGACCGCAATCACCATGACGCCCTGGTCGCGGTGCGACACTTCAACCCGCATCGCCCACACCCCTTATGGCCGACGCCCACCCCCGAGTACCGAGGTTATCTTGTTATCAATTGGCGATCAACCTGCGCCGGATTGCCCTCATCGCGCCGGTCAAATAATAATGTATCTAAAATTTTAGCTAAACTGTATACTTAATAATGAGGACATCCATATTCGAAAGGCGTACTGTACTATCCTGATGTGGAGAATGGGGCGCTTCTCCGCACATCGGGAGGGAACGAGAAATGTCGTCCAAAATGGACGGGCGCCGACAGATGGTGCCTATGTCATTCGAATTGATCGGTGTCCTGGAAATGCGCAGGACCGAATTCGAACGCAAGTTCGGCCGGCCGCCCCGGCGGGGCGAGCCCCTGTTCTTCGATCCCCTGGCGGATGTCCCCCGCCGCATGCCCCGCGAAGCGCTGGCCGCCGCCATGGCGGAGGTGATGGCGCTGTCCGGGATCGGCGGCTACGAAAGCGTCCTGACGCACGGCTGAGCCGATGGCCGAGCGCGGCTGATTTCGCTATCCTCGCCCTGCCGTTGACAGGGAGGCGCTGGTGGCGATCGACCGTGACATCAATGCGGGCCTGGAGGCGGGCCTGCGCTTCGCCATGGTGCTGCCGGCCCAAGGGTCCTCGATCGACCTGCGCTGGGACGCCATCGCGCACTGGAAGCCTGAACAGGGCTTTCTGTGGGTGCATCTGGAACGCGACGACCCCCGGGCGCAGGCCTGGGTGAGGGAGGCAGCCGGCCTCGACCCGCTGGTGGCGATGGCGCTGCTGGCCGAGGAATCGCGGCCCCGCGTCGAAGACGTTGACGACGACCTGCTGGTGGTGCTGCGCGGTGTCGACAAGCGCGACGACGGCAGCGAGGCCCAATTGGTGCCGCTCCACATCTGGATGGAGGCCGACCGCTGCATCACGCTCCGCGACAAGGGCCATAATCTGACTGCGCTGCGTGATCTCAGGCTGGGAATGATGACCGGCAAGGGGCCGCGCACCGCCGGCGGGCTGATGGCCAGGATCGCCGACAAGGTGGCCGACCACCTGGGCATTCTGGTCGCCGAGATGGAGGACGGGCTTTCCGACATCGAGGACCGCATCGAGCAGCTGCGGGACGGCCCGGCGGTGCGCGCCGACCTCGCCTCGGTCCGCCGCCGGGTGGTGCAGCTGCGGCGCTATCTGGGGCCCCAGCGCGACGCCCTCTACCGGCTGCGCCACGACGATGCCAGTTGGCTCGACGCCCAAGCCAAGACCCATCTGCGGGAGGTCAACGATCGCCTGGTCCGCCACCTGGAGGATCTCGACGAAATCCGCCAGCGCGCCACCATCGTGCAGGAGGAATTGGGGGCGATGGTGGCCGAGCAGACCAACCGCAATACCTTCGCCCTGTCGATCGTCAGCGTGGTGATGCTGCCGATGACCTTCGTCACCGGCTTTTTCGGCATGAACACCGGCGCCCTGCCGTTCGGCGCCGAGCACCCCGACGGCACGGTGATCGCCACCGCCATCATCGGCATGGTCGGCATGGCGACGGCGTTGGTGCTGCGCTACGGCATCCGCGGCAAGCGCGGGGATCGCTGATGTTGATCTGTACGGCGGTGCAATGAATACCGCGTCGCAGCATCTGTGGCTGGCGCTGTCGCCGCACGGCTACGGCCACGCGGCGATGACCGCCGCTGTAGTCGACGACCTGCGCCGCCGCCGGCCGGGGCTCCGCCTGACCATCCAGACGGCGCTGCCGCGGGCGCTGCTGGCCGCCCGTTACCGCGAGCCGTTCGCCCATGTCGCCGACATCCCCGATTTCGGCCTCCGGATGCTTTCGGCGACCGTCATCGACATCGAGGCCAGCGCCGCCGCCTATCGGGCGCTGCACGCCGACTGGCCGGGGGTGGTCGGCGCCGAGGCCGCACGCCTGCGCGCCGCCGCGCCCGATCTGGTGCTGGCCAATGTCCCCTATGCCAGCCTGGCGGCAGCCGAGGCGGCGGGAATACCGGCCGTCGGCCTGTCCTGCCTCAACTGGGCCGACATCTACATCCGCTATTTCAGCGGCCGCCCCGAGGCCGCCGCCATCACCGCAACGATGCGCCGTGCCTACGAGGGCGCCCGGGTGTTCCTGCGCCCCGCTCCGGCGATTGAGATGAGCCTGGCCAACGGCCGCGACATCGGTCCGGTCGGCCGCCCCGGCAACGATCGGGGCGACGCCATGCGCGCGGCCTTGGGCGTGGGCGAGGGGGTGTCGGTCGGCCTGATCGCCTTCGGCGGCGTCGACCACGACCTGGCGCTCGATTGCTGGCCGTCGATTCCCGGCTGGCACTGGATGACCACTGTGGACACGCCGTCCGGACGGCACGATATGAGCCGGTGGGAGAGGACGGGACTGGCGTTCGCCGACCTGATCGCCTCGGCCACGGTGGTGGTGTCCAAGCCGGGATACGGCACCTTCACCGAATCGGCCTTCGCCGGCACCCCGGTGGCCTATGTGCCGCGGCCGAACTGGCCGGAATCGCCGCATCTCGACCGCTGGCTGGCGCGGAACGGCCGCTGCCGCGAGGTTCAGCCGGCCGAATTGCTGTCGCCGGATCTCGCCGGATTGCTGTCCGAGCTGGTTTCGGCGCCCGCTCCGCCGCCGCCCCAGCCCACCGGCAACGCCGAGGCGGTGGCCGTGCTGGAGGCCATTCTCGACGACTGCGGACGCAGTTGAGATCGTGCCGTGCAAGCATCGAAATCCTGCCGGGAGGCTGCGATGACCGCCAACTACAATCTGATTTACGTCACCGCCGGGTCGCGCGAACAGGCGGTTTCCCTCGGCCGCGCCCTGGTCGAGGCGCGTCTTGCGGCCTGCGCCAACGTGGTGGCGGGGGTGACCTCGCTCTATTGGTGGCAGGGCGCCGTGCAGGAAGATAGCGAAGCCGTGCTGATCGCCAAGACCAGGGCCGACCTGGTCGAGGCGGTAATCGCCAAGGTCACCGAACTGCACAGCTATTCCTGCCCCTGCGTGGTGGCGCTGCCGCTGGTCGGCGGCAATCCCGCCTTCCTCGACTGGATCGGGGCGGAAACCACCCCGCTGCCGCCGGGCGGGTGAGTCAATTCACCCCGGCAGCCAGACGTTGGCGGTGGCCTGGGCGGCGATGCCCTCCTTGCGGCCGGTGAAGCCGAGGCCTTCGGTTGTGGTCGCCTTGACGCTCACCCGGCCCTGGGCGATTCCTAGGATTTCCGCCAGCCGCGCCTGCATCGCCGGACGGTGCGGGCCGATCTTGGGGCGCTCGCAGACGATGGTGACGTCGACATTGACGATGCGCCCGCCCAAGGCCGCGGCCAGCGCCGCCGCGTGGGCCAGGAATTGGTGGGAGGCGGCGCCCTTCCAGCGCGGGTCGCTGGGCGGAAAGTGGTGGCCGATGTCGCCGGCGGCGATGGCGCCGAGGATGGCGTCGGTGAGCGCGTGCAGGGCGACGTCGGCGTCGGAATGGCCCTCCAGGGCGGCGTCGTGGGGCACCGCGACCCCGCACAGCCAAACCCCGGTGCCGGGAGCGAAGCGGTGGACGTCGAAGCCGGTGCCGGTGCGCACTTCGCCCGGCCGGTCGGCGCCGCGCCGCGCGCGATCCAGGTCGAGGGTGGTGGTGATCTTGACGTTGTCCTCGGCCCCGGCCACCAGCGCCACCGGCAGGCCGGCGCGCTCCAGCACGGCGGCGTCGTCGGTCAGGGACTCGCCGGCCGCGGCCACATGGGCGGCGAGGATGTCGGCGTAGCGGAACCCCTGCGGCGTCTGCGCCCGCCACAGATTGTCGCGGTCGACGGTGCCGGCGATGACGCCCTCGGCACCGCGCTTCAGGGTATCGGCCACCGCGATCGCCGGAATGGCGCCGGAATGGTGGGCGAGGGCGGCGATCACCCGGCCGATGGTGCCGGCCTCGATGAACGGGCGCGCCCCGTCGTGGATCAGCACCAGGTCGGGGGCCATGGCTGCCAGGCTTTGCAGGCCGAGCCGCACCGAATCCTGCCGGGTCTCGCCGCCGGGGACGGGATCGAGCAATCCCAGGCCGTGGGCCGCCTCGTCGTAAAGGGCGCGGTCGTCGGGATGGATGATGGCGCGGACGGCCGAGATCTGCGGATTGGCGGCGAAGGCTGCCAGGCTGTGGCGCAGCACCGCGCGGCCGCCGAGATCGAGGTATTGCTTGGGCACCTCGCCGCCGAACCTGCGGCCGCGCCCGGCCGCCACCACCAACGCCACGCATTTCGCCATCTCAAGCCTCCTCGCGGGATGGCGGAGACTAGGCGGAAGCGAGGGAATTGCCAAGAGCCCCAGGGCAACGTGGTCAGGTTAGCGATACCTTAACAACACCACCGTCATGCCCTCGAAAGAGGGCATCCATGGCGCCGCGCGTACGGTACCTGCATGGCGTGCACCCGGTTTGCCGCAGCATGGACCCCCTCTTTCGAGGGGGTGACGGATGAAATTAACGATTCAGAAACCTGACATCGTGGCCCTGCCAAGAGCCCGCCATCGACGCGGCGCATCCCTGCGGCGCCGTGGCGGGCGAGGGGCTCGGCCTTGCAGCATCACCGATTGCCCCCAGCCAACCGCCCTGCTTCCGCATCGCGCAAACGATGCTATAGTCGCCGTCATGGTGGCTCCCCTCGTTCTCAACGCATTTGCCCTGGCGGCGCTGATTTCTGCGGCAATCGTCCCCTTGCGGCCCACCGCCGCCAAGGACGGGCCGTTCTGGGCGGCGGCCGGCCTCGCCGCGCTGGTTTCCGGCGTGTGGGCGTGGCAATTGCTGGTGGGCGGCTGGCACACCGAGTTCGGCACCATGCTGTGGGTGATCGCCGCCGCCAGCGGCCTGCTGTTCCTCGGCCTCGCCCTGGTGTCGCGCCAGGGCTGGCGGCTGGCGGCGCTGCTGCTGCCCTATCTCGCCTGCCTGGGGGTGATCGCCTCGGTGGTGCGTGGCGAGCCCAAGCCGATGGCCGGCGGCGCGCCCGCCATCTGGGTCGATCTGCACATCCTGGTGGCGGTGTCGATCTTCGCCCTGCTGACCCTGGCCGCGGTCGCCTCGGTGGCGGTGTTCCTGCAGGAGCGCGCCTTGAAGCACAAGCGGCCGACGGCGCTGACCGGGCTGCTGCCCAGCGTCGCCGACGCCGAACGCCTGGCCGGGCGCCTGCTCGCCGCCTCCGAGGTGGTGCTGGGGGCGGGCCTGGCTTCCGGCATGGCGATCCAGTACTTCGAGACCGGCGCGCTGCTCCGGTTCGACCACAAGAGCCTGTTCTCGGTCTCGGCCTTCGTGCTGATCGGGGCGCTGCTGCTCGGCCACCGCGTCTGCGGCGTCAGGGGGCGGGTCGCCGCCCGGATCGTCCTGGTGGCCTATCTTCTGGTGATGCTCGCCTCGCCGGGGGTAAAGTTCGTCACCCAGGTTCTTCTTTAGGCAATCGGCCAGAATTTGTCGCTTGCCATCCGGCTTTTGCGTTGCTTTGTGCGGCAATTGCATAATAAATACGCAGCCATGAGCCACCCCCTCGCCATCGGACCTGTGTCGCTAGCCAATCCGGTCATCCTGGCACCGATGTCGGGAGTAACCGATATGCCGTTCCGCCGCCTCGCCAAACGTATGGGGGCGGGGCTGGTGGTGTCGGAGATGATCGCCAGCCAGGCGATGATCCGCCAGAACCGCCAAACCCTGAAGATGGCCGCCGCCGACGCCGAGGAATTCCCCATGGCGGTGCAGCTGGCCGGCTGCGAGCCGGCGGTGATGGCCGAAGCCGCCCGCCTCAACCAGGACCTGGGCGCCGCCATCATCGACATCAACATGGGCTGCCCGGTCAAGAAGGTGGCGGTGAAGGGCGAGGCCGGCTCGGCGCTGATGAAGGACGAGGTGCTGGCCGGGCGGATCATGGAGGCCACCGCCAAGGCGGTGTCGCTGCCGGTGACCCTGAAGATGCGCCTGGGCTGGGACCACGCCAGCCTCAACGCGCCCCGCCTGGCCCGCATCGCCGAGGAAAGCGGCATCCGCATGGTCACCGTGCACGGCCGCACCCGCCAGCAATTCTACGCCGGCACCGCCGACTGGGAGCAGGTGCGGGCGGTCAAGCAGGCAGTGACCATTCCGGTCATCGTCAACGGCGACATCATGGATTGCGACGACGCGGCGCGCGCGCTGGCGCAATCGGGCGCCGACGGGGTGATGATCGGCCGCGGCTGCTACGGCCGGCCCTGGCTGTGCGGGCAGGTCGCCGATTTCCTCGCCACCGGCGAGCGCCGCGGCGATCCGCCGTTCGAGCGCCAATTGGCGGTGATGCTCGAGCATTTCGAGGCCATGCTGAGTCATTACGGCTGCGAGCACGGGGTGCGCATGGCCCGCAAGCATGTCGCCTGGTATTCCAAGGGCCTGCCCGGATCGGCCGAATTCCGCGCCGAGGTCAACCGCATGGCCGATGCCGCGGCGGTGCGGCGGGCCATCCTCGCCTTCTGGGCGCCCTTGCTGGACAAGGAAGCGGCGTGATGAGCAGGGCCACGCCGTTGCGCCGCCGCGACCACACCGTGCCGCTCGATCCGGCGGTGATCCTGGGCGGATTGGCCAGCGCCGTGGTGGTGATCGACAGCGCCGGGATCATCCGCTACGTCAACGGCGCCGCCGAGCAGCTGTTCGCCTCCGGCACCCAGTACCTGACCGGGCAGGCGCTGACCGATTTGCTGCCCCCGGACTGCCCGATCCTCGGCCTGATCGCCCAGGCGCGGGCCGAATCCTCGGTGGTGTCGGAATTCGGCGTCGCCGTCGACACCCCGCGCACGGGCCACCGCACCCTGACGGTGCAGGCGGCGCCGCTGACCGAGGTTCCCGGCCACGTGGCGCTGTCGATGCACGAACAGACGATCGCGCTGAAGATCGGCGCCCACCTGTCGTCCCGCAGCGCCGCCCGCTCGGTGACCGCGATGGCGTCGATGCTCGCCCACGAGGTCAAGAACCCGCTGTCGGGCATTCGCGGCGCCGCCCAGCTGCTCGACCTCGGCGCCAGCGAGGACGACCGCGTGCTCACCCGCCTGATCGTCGACGAATCCGACCGCATCGTCGCCCTGGTCGACCGCATGGAGGTGTTCTCCGACGAGCGCCCGATCGAGCGCGGCCCAGTCAACATCCACCAGGTGCTGGAGCACGTCCGCCGCATCGCCGAAAACGGTTTCGGCCGCCACGTGCGCCTGGTCGAGATCTACGACCCGTCGCTGCCGCCGGTCTACGGCAACCGCGACCAATTGATCCAGGTGTTTCTCAACCTGGTGAAGAATGCCGCCGAGGCGGCGCCGGCCGAGGGCGGCGAGGTGGTGATGACCACCGCCTACCAGCACGGGGTGCGCCTTGCCGTAGCGGGCGGCGGCGACGCGCGGCGCCATCTGCCGCTGGTGGTCAGCATCCAGGACAACGGCCCGGGAATCCCGGACGACCTGCGTCCGCATCTGTTCGACGCCTTTGTCACCACCAAGCCGTCGGGGACCGGACTCGGCTTGGCGCTGGTCGCCAAGATCGTCGGCGACCATGGTGGCATCATCGAATTCGACAGCCAGTTCCGTCGCACTCTGTTCCGGGTGATGCTGCCGATGGTTCAGGAGGGGGACGGGACTTGAGCCTATGACCGGTAACGCAACCATCCTGGTCGCCGACGACGACCGCTCCATCCGCACGGTTCTCGCCCAGGCCCTCGGCCGGGTCGGCTACGAGGTGCGCACCACCGGCAATGCCTCGACCCTGTGGCGGTGGGTCTCGGACGGCGAGGGCGACTTGGTGATCACCGACGTGGTGATGCCGGACGAAAGCGGCCTCGACCTGCTGCCGCGGATGAAAAAGCTGCGGCCGGAACTGCGCATCATCGTGATGAGCGCCCAGAACACCCTGCTGACCGCGGTCAAGGCCGCCCAGCGCGGCGCCTTCGAGTACCTGCCCAAGCCCTTCGACCTTCGCGAACTGGTGGGGGTGGTGCAGCGGGCGCTGTCGACGCCGCGATCCGCCCCCGACGCCGTCGCGGCCGACGACGAGGAGCAATTGCCGCTGATCGGGCGTTCGGCGGCGATGCAGGAGATCTACCGCACCCTGGCGCGGCTGATGGGGACCGACCTCACGGTGATGATCGCCGGCGAGTCGGGGACCGGCAAGGAACTGGTGGCCCGCGCCCTGCACGATTACGGCAAGCGCCGCAACGGCCCGTTCGTCGCCATCAACATGGCGGCCATCCCGCGGGAACTGATCGAAAGCGAGCTGTTCGGCCATGAAAAGGGCGCCTTCACCGGCGCCACCCAGCGCTATCCCGGCCGCTTCGAGCAGGCCGAGGGCGGCACCCTGTTCCTCGACGAGATCGGCGACATGCCGCCCGAGGCCCAGACCCGCCTGCTGCGCGTACTGCAGGAAGGCGAATACACCACCGTCGGCGGCCGCACCCCGATCCGCGCCAACGTCCGCATCGTCGCCGCCACCCACCGCGAACTGAACCAGCTGATCCGCCAGGGGATGTTCCGCGAGGATCTGTTCTACCGCCTGAACGTGGTGCCCATCCGCCTGCCGCCGCTGCGTGAGCGCACCGAGGACATCCCCGAGCTGGTCCGCCACTTCCTCACCCTGGCCGCCGCCGAAGGCCTGCCGGTCAAGACCATCGATTCCCAGGCGATGGATCGGCTCAAGCGCCACCGCTGGCCCGGCAACGTCCGTGAGTTGGAGAACCTGGTGCGCCGCCTCGCCGCGCTCTATTCCCAGGAGGTCATCGGCATCGAGGTGATCGAGGGCGAACTGGCTGGCGGCTCCATGGCCAGCGACAACGGCGGCGTGGTCGAGGGCGACGGCCTGTCCGATTCGGTCGAGCGCCATCTGCGCGGCTATTTCGGCAGCCACGGCGACAACCTGCCGCCTCCGGGAGTCTACGACCGCGTCTTACGAGAGGTCGAGAAGCCGTTGATATTACTGACTCTCGAAGCCACCCGCGGCAACCAGATCAAGGCGGCCCAGATCCTCGGCCTCAATCGCAATACGCTGCGGAAGAAGATCCGCGACCTCGACATTCCGGTCACCCGGGGTGGGTTCAAGTAGCATGGCGGGGGAGCGCCAGCGGCTGGCCGTCAGGTTTCTGGTCTGGGTCCGAAGGGCAGGGCTGGCGCGCCGAATCGCCATGGGCCTCAGCCTGGCGGCGCTGCCCTCGGTGGGCGTCACCTTCCTCGCCATCACCGTCGCCGGGCCGGCCGGGCCCAACCCGCGCACGGTGCTGTCGCTGCTGATCCTCGACCTGGTGCTGCTTCTCGCCCTGGGCGCGGTGGTGGGCCTTCGCATCTTCGACGTCTGGCGGGCTCGGCGCCGGGGAACCACCGGCTCGCGCCTGCACCTGCGCTTCATCTCGCTGTTCGCCCTGGTGGCGGTGACGCCGTCGGTGCTGATGTCAGTGGGTTCGGCGGCGTTCCTGCAATACGGCATCGAAAGCTGGTTCTCGGACCGGGTGCGGACGGCGCTGCAGGCGTCGCTGGAGGTGGCGCACGCCTATCTCGAGGAGCACCGCCAGGTGATCGGCGGCAACGCCCTGGCCATGGCCAACGACATCAACCGCGAGGGGCCGCTGCTGCTGGTCTCGCCCGAGCGGTTCAACGTCCTGCTCGGCAACCAGGCGGCGATCCGCGGCCTGTCCGAGGCCATCGTCTTCGACGCCGAGGGCCGGGTGCTGGCGCGCTCGGGGCTGGCCTTCTCGATCGAGCTGTCGATGGCGCAGATCCCGCTGTGGGCCTACGAGAAGGCGCGGGAGGGCGAGGTCGCGGTGCTGACCTCGGAGGACGAGCAGCGGGTGCGCGCCCTGGTCATGCTGCAGGGATTCTTCGGCGAGACCTATCTGTTCGTCGGCCGCTACGTCGATCCCAAAGTGGTCGGCCACATGGAGAAGACCTCGGCGGCGGTGGCCGAATACGAGCGGCTCGAGGGCAAGCGGTCCGGACTTGAACTGGCGTTTTCGCTGGTGTTCGCCGTGGTCGGCCTGCTGCTGCTGCTGGTCGCGGTGTGGGTCGGCCTGGTGATGGCGACCCGGCTGGCGACGCCCATCGCCCTGCTGATCGATGCCGCCGAACGGGTGCGCACCGGCGACCTGTCGGCCCGGGTGATCGAGGGCCGCTCGGACGAGATGGGCCTGCTGTCGCGCGCCTTCAACCGCATGACCAGCCAGCTGGACGAGCAGCGCCGCGACCTGGTCCAGGCCAACCGCGAGCTGGACGAGCGCCGCCGCTTCACCGAAACCGTGCTGGCCGGCGTCTCCAGCGGCGTCGTCGGCCTGGATCCGTCGGCGATCGTCACCCTGCCCAATCCCACCGCCTGCGAATTGCTGGCGCTCCCCGCCGAGGCGATGGTCGGGCGGCTGCTGGAAGTGCTGGTGCCGGAACTGGCCGAGACCATCGGGGAAATCCGCCACCGCCCCGACAAGCAGATCCAGCGCGAGGTTAAGATCACCCGCGGCGGGCGGCCGCGCACGCTCCTGGTCCGCGTCGCCGCCGAGCAGATCGGCACCGAAACCCTGGGCTATGTCGTCACCTTCGACGACATCACCGAACTGGTCTCGGCCCAGCGCAAGGCCGCCTGGGCCGACGTCGCCCGGCGCATCGCCCACGAGATCAAGAACCCGCTGACCCCGATCCAGCTTTCGGCCGAACGGCTGAAACGCAAATATCTCAAGGAGATCGCCAGCGATCCTGACACCTATGTGAGCCTGATCGAGACCATCATCCGCCAGGTCGGCGACATCGGCCGCATGGTCGACGAGTTCTCGTCCTTCGCCCGCATGCCGGCGCCGCAGATGAAATCCGACAACCTCGCCGAAATCTGCCGCCAGGCGGTGTTCCTGCAGCGCACCGGCTATCCCGACGTCGCCTTCGAAACCGAGCTGCCGGCCGCGCCGGTTCCGATGGTGTGCGACGGCCGCCTGATCGGGCAGGCCCTGACCAATCTGCTGAAGAACGCCGTCGAGGCCATCCGCGGCCGCGGGGGCGCCGACCTGCCGCCGGGCCGGGCCGGATTGCGCCTGATCGTCGGGGACGGCCACATCGACATCGAAGTCGAGGACAACGGCCGCGGACTGCCCGCGGCGCAACGCGACCGCCTGACCGAACCCTATGTCACCACCCGGGCCAAAGGCACCGGATTAGGCCTTGCCATCGTCAAGAAAATCATGGAAGACCATGGGGGTGACCTTCACCTGGAGGACGCTCCGGGGGGAGGCGCCCGCGTCCGGCTGAGTTTCCCGGCCGCCGCGTCCCAGCCCCCGGCGGAGTCCGCCGATCAGACGGCATCCCATGGCGCATGACATCCTGATCGTTGACGATGAGGCCGATATTCGCGCCCTGATTGCGGGAATTCTCGGCGACGAAGGCTACTCGACCCGCGAGGCCGCCAGTTCGGATGCCGCGATCGAAGCGATGCAGGCGCGCCGCCCCAGCCTGGCCATCCTCGACATCTGGCTGCAGGGCTCGAACATGGACGGCCTGGGCATCCTCGACGCGTTCAAGCGCGACCATCCCCAGGTGCCGGTGCTGATGATCTCGGGCCACGGCAACATCGAGACCGCGGTCCAGGCGATCAAGCAGGGCGCCTACGACTTCATCGAGAAGCCGTTCAAGACCGACCGCATGCTGCTGATGGTCGAGCGCGCCATCGAAGCGGCCAGGCTGCGCCGCGAGAACGAGGAATTGCGCCTCAGGTCCGGTTCGGCCGGCGATCTGGTCGGCGCCTCGGGACCGGTGGCGCAGATCCGCCAGATCGTCGAACGCGCCGCGCCGACCAATTCCCGCGTGCTGATCACCGGTCCGGCCGGCTCCGGCAAGGAGGTGGTGGCGCGCATCATCCACGCCCGCTCGCGCCGCGCCGACGGGCCCTTCGTGGTGCTCAACTGCGCCGCCATGCATCCCGATCGCATGGAGATCGAATTGTTCGGCTGCGAGCACGGCGACGGCCCCGGCCAGCCGCGCAAGATCGGCACCTTCGAACAGGCCCACGGCGGCAGCATGCTGCTGGACGAGGTCGCCGACATGCCGATCGAGACCCAGGGCAAGATCGTCCGGGTGCTGCAGGACCAGACCTTCGAGCGGATGGGCGGCGGCACCAAGGTCGAGGTGGACGTCCGCGTCATCGCCACCACCAACCGCGATCTGCAAGGCGAAATGACCGCCGGCCGTTTCCGCGAGGACCTGTTCTACCGGCTCAACGTGGTTCCCATCAAGATGGCGCCCTTGCGCGACCGCCGCGAGGACATCCCTTTGCTGGCCCGCCATTTCATGCGGCTGGCGGCGCAGGCCGCCGGCGTCCAGCCGCGGCCGCTGGGCGAGGATGCGCTGGCGGCGCTCCAGGCCTACGACTGGCCGGGCAACGTCCGCCAGTTGCGCAACGTCATGGACTGGCTGCTGATCATGGCGCCCGGCGACGCGCGCGAAACCGTCCGCGCCGAAATGCTGCCGCCCGAGATCGGCGCCATCACCCCGGCGGTGCTGCGCTGGGAAAAGTCGAGCGAAATCATGACCCTGCCGCTGCGCGAGGCGCGCGAACTGTTCGAACGCGAGTACCTGCTGGCCCAGGTCAATCGTTTCGCCGGCAACATCTCGCGCACCGCCGCCTTCATCGGCATGGAGCGCTCGGCCCTGCACCGCAAGCTCAAGCTGCTGGGCATCAACACCGACGAGAAGCAGCGGTGACGAACGTCTCCCCACTCGCCGCAATCGGGGACCTGCGATGAAGGTGATCGTCTGCGGCGCCGGCCAGGTCGGCTTCAACATCGCCCATTACCTGGCCAGCGAAAACAACGACGTGTCGGTGATCGACCAGCGGCCGGACCTGGTCCGCAAGATCAGCGACACGCTGGACGTCCAGGCGGTGCTCGGTTTCGCAGCCCATCCGCCGGTGCTCGAACAGGCCGGCGCCGCCGACGCCGACATGATCATCGCGGTCACCGCCGCCGACGAGGTCAACATGGTCGCCTGCCAGGTGGCCCATTCCCTGTTCAACGTCCCCACCAAGATCGCGCGGATCCGCAGCCAGAGCTATCTCCAGCCGATGTGGTCGACCCTGTTTTCCCGCGAGCACATGTCGATCGACGTCATCATCTCGCCCGAGATCGAGGTGGCCCGCGCGATCACCCGGCGCCTGCAGGTGCCCGGCGCCATCGACGTGATTCCCCTGGCCGGCGACAAGGTGCGCCTGATCGGCGTGCGCTGCGGCGCCGAATGCCCGCTGATCAACACGCCGCTGCGCCAGCTGACGGTGCTGTTCCCCGATCTCAACATCGTCATCATCGGCATCGTCCGCGAAGGCCGGGCGGTGATCCCCAATGCCGAAGACCAGATGCTGGACGGCGACGAGGTCTATTTCGTCGTCGATACGAACCACGTGGGCCGCGCGCTCACCGCCTTCGGGCGCGAGGACCAGGAGGCGCGCCGCCTGGTGGTGCTGGGCGGCGGCAATATCGGCCTGTTCCTGGCCCAGCAGCTGGAGGCCGAGCACCCCAACGCCTCGGTCAAGGTGGTCGAGCTGTCGAAGGAGCGCGCCGAATTCGCCGCCAAGAGCCTGAACCGCACGGTGGTGCTGAACGGCGACGTGCTCGACCCGGAAATCCTGCACGAGGCCAGCGTCGCCTCGGCGGAGACGGTGGTGGCGCTGACCAACGACGACGAGACCAACATCCTCGCCGCGTTGCTGGCCAAGCGCTACGGCGCGCGGCGGGTGATGACCCTGATCAACAAGAACACCTACAACGCCCTGACCGCGCCCCTGGGGATCGACGTGGTGATCTCGCCGCGCTCCATCACCGTCTCCAACATCCTCCAGCACGTGCGCCGCGGCCGCATCCATGCCGTCCATTCGCTGCACGAGGGCTTCGGCGAACTGATCGAGGCGGACGCGCTGGAAACCTCGCCGCTGGTCGGGCGTCCGCTCAAGGACGTCAAGCTGCCTACCGGCGTGCTGCTCGGCGCGGTGGTGCGCGACGGCACGGTGATCAGCCCGCGCGGCACCACGGTGGTGCAGGCGGGGGATCGGGTGATCCTGTTCGCCGCCGCCGACGCGGTCAAGAAAGTGGAAAAGATGTTCTCGGTGCGCCTGGAGTATTTCTGACCAATGCCGCGCATATCCTACGTCAACGGCCGCTACGTCCCGCATGGCGCGGCGTCCGTCCATATCGAAGACCGCGGCTACCAACTCGCCGACGCCGTCTATGAAGTGATGCCGATTCTCGGCGGCGCGATCCGCCATCTGAACCAGCACCTCGACCGCCTTGAACGCTCGCTGGCGGCGGTATCCATCGCCTGGCCGGTGCCGCGCCGGGTGCTGCCGCTGATCCTGGCCGAGGTGGTGCGGCGCAACCGCATCACCGACGGCATCGTCTACCTCCAGGCCAGCCGCGGCGTCGCCCATCGCGCCCATTACTTCCCCGCCGGCATCAAGCCCAGCCTGGTGGTCAGCGCCTGGGGCGGCACGGCGCCGCCGGCCTGGGCGGTGGAACACGGGGTGACGGTGGTGACCCGGCCAGACCAGCGCTGGGCGCGGCCGGACATCAAGACGGTCAACCTGCTGGCCAACGTGCTGGCCCGCCAATCGGCCAAGGAAGGCGGCGCCTACGAGGCCTGGCTGGTGGACGGGCAGGGGGTGACCGAGGGCTCGGCCACCAACGCCTACATCATCACCCGGGACGGCACCCTGGTCACCCATCCCGCCGACCACGCCATCCTGGGCGGCGTCACCCGCGCCAACGTCCTGGCCCTGGCGCCCCAGGCCGGCCTGACCGTGGCCGAGCGCCCGTTCACCGTCGCCGAGGCGCAGGCGGCCGCGGAAGCGCTGATCTCGGGCACCACCTTCATGGTGCTGCCGGTGGTTTCGATCGACGGCGCCCTGATCGGCGACGGCAAGCCGGGGCCGAAGACGCGGGAATTGCGGGCGCTGTACCGCGCGATGCGCGGGTCATGATATAGAAAGGCCGAAGTTGTTGACCTGGGTCCGTCATCCCGGCCGAGCACCGCGAGAGCCGGGATCCATGGTGCCGCCGGACGAATGGACCCCGGATCGCGCTTTGCTTGTCCGGGGTGACGGGCTGGTAAGTCAGCAGGATCCGTTTGCCGTTTCGGAGGCAAAGGTGAGCAAACCACAGAGACACAGAGGCACAGAGATGCTGTGCGAGTGGTCGCGCCGTCGCCTCGCTTGGCACGGCGAAGTAGGATTCAGGGCATTCCTACCGGACGGGACGATCATCATATCCAGCGACACGGCCTCTCTGTGTCTCTGTGTCTCTGTGGTTGATCCCCTTTCGGCCGTTTCCCAGAACTGATCCATGGAAAACCGATGATCGTCCGCCACGCCATCCGCCCACGCGCCGTGATCTTCGACTGGGACAACACCCTGATCGATTCGTGGCTGTGCATCCAGGAAGCCTACAACCTGACCTTCCGCCATTTCGCCATGCCGGAATGGTCGATGGCCGAAATCCGCGCCAACGTCGCCAAGAGCATGCGCGATTCGTTCCCCGAGATGTTCGGTTCCCGCTGGGAGGAGGCGCGGGACGTGTTCTACCACTCGTATGAAACGATCCACCTGTCCCACCTGCGGCCGTTGCCGGGAGCGGCGGAAATGCTGGACAACTTGGCCGCATCCGGCATCTACCTGGCGGTGGTCAGCAACAAGGCGGGGCCCTACCTCCGCACCGAGGCCGAGATCCTCGGCTGGAGCCGGCTGTTCGGGCGCCTGGTCGGCGCCACCGACGCCGAGGCCGACAAGCCCCACCCCGCGCCGGTGACCCTGGCCTTGGCGGACACCGGAATCCAGCCCGGCCGGGACGTCTGGTTCGTTGGCGACTCGGCCATCGACATGCAATGCGCCTGTAATTCCGGCTGCATCCCCATCCTGATGCGGCCCGATCCGCCATTGCCCGGAGAGTTCGACGGACATCCGCCCATGCGCCACCTGGACAGCTGTCCCGGACTGGCGAGCCTTGTCGGTGAACTACCGGTTCCCATATCCCGCGATTGATGATAACGAGTGGGGTTTGCAGGGCGGCTCGTTCCCGGCGGGTCAATCGTCGGGCTAATAAGAAGGGAAAGCAACCCATGTCCGCGGAAAAATCACAAAATGTTCAGGATGTTTTTCTCAATCACATCCGCAAGAACAAGACTCCGGTCACTATTTTCCTGGTGAACGGCGTAAAACTACAGGGCATCGTCACCTGGTTCGATAATTTCTCGGTTTTATTGCGCCGTGACAGCCATACCCAACTGGTCTACAAGCACGCGATTTCGACGGTGATGCCGTCGACTCCGATCCAATTGTTCGAACCATCCAAGGAAGGCGGCGAAGAATAAGTGGCGAGCAGTCGGGCCGGCGGAGATCCATCCCCTCACGAGCGCGCGATGGTGCTGCATCCCGCCATCAAGGCGAGCGAAGGGGGTGCGGCCGCGGCGTCGCGCCTGCCGCAGGCCCGGCTCGACGAGGCGATCGGACTGACCCAGGCCATCGACCTCGACGTCGTCCTGTCCGAAGTGGTTCCGGTGTCCCGCATCCGCCCCGCCACCCTGCTGGGCAAGGGCGCGGTCGACCGCCTTGCGGCCGAGGTCGAGGCGGCGGAGATCGCGGTCGCCGTGGTCGACGGCCAATTGTCGCCGGTGCAGCAGCGCAATCTGGAAAAGGCCTGGCAGTGCAAGGTCATCGACCGCACCGGCCTGATCCTGGAGATTTTCGGCAAGCGCGCCCGCACGCGTGAGGGCACCATGCAGGTGGAGCTGGCGGCGCTCAGCTACCAGCGTTCGCGCTTGGTCCGTTCGTGGACCCACCTGGAGCGCCAGCGCGGCGGCTTCGGCTTCCTCGGCGGTCCCGGCGAAACCCAGATCGAGGCCGACCGCCGCATGATCGGCGAGCGCATCGTCAAGCTCAAGCAATCCCTCGAAGAGGTCAAGCGCACCCGCGACCTGCATCGGCGCGCGCGGCGCCGCGTGCCCTATCCGATCATCGCCCTGGTCGGCTACACCAATGCCGGCAAGTCGACCCTGTTCAACCGGGTGACCGCTGCCGAGGTCCTGGCCAAGGACATGCTGTTCGCCACCCTCGACCCGACCATGCGGGCGGTGCGGTTTCCCTCGGGGCGGACGGTGATCCTGTCCGACACGGTGGGATTCGTCTCGGATCTGCCGCACGAACTGGTCGCCGCCTTCCGCGCCACCCTCGAAGAGGTGCTGGAGGCCGATGTGGTGGTGCATGTCCGCGACGTCTCGCATCCCGATTCCGATGCCCAGGCCGCCGATGTCGAGGCGGTGCTGAAGGATCTCGGCCTGGGCGAGATGGTCGACGGCGGATTGGTGGAAGCCCTCAACAAGATCGACCTGCTGCCGGCCGAGCGCCGCGGCGAGGTGATCAACCAGGCGCGCCGCCGCGCCGACGCGCTGCCGCTGTCGTCGGTGACCGGCGAAGGGATCGACGCCCTGCTCGCCTGCCTTGATTCCCGCCTGGCCCAGAGCCGCGAAGTGGTCGACGTGGCGGTGCCGCTGGCCGACGGCGCCGGCATCTCGTGGCTGTACAGCCACGGCGAGGTGGTCGCCCGCCGCGACGACGAGACCAGCGCCTTCATGCGCGTGCGCCTCGACCCTGCCGATTTGCAGCGCTATCGCCGCCGCGGCAGCGCCGGGAGGGGCTTATGACCGCGCGCCCCCATCCCGAAGACGTCGCCCGCCTGATCCGCGAGGCGGCCGAGGCCGAGATCCTGCCGCGCTACAAGTGCCTGTCCAGCGGCGACATCCACGAGAAGGAACCCGGCCAGCTGGTCACCGAGGCCGACGTGGCCGCCGAACGGATGCTGGCCCGCACGCTGCCCGGATTGTTTCCCGGCAATGTCGTGGGCGAGGAATCGGTGTTCGCCGATCCGTCCCTGCTCGGCGCCCTTGACGCGCCCGGCGCCGTGTGGGTGATCGACCCGGTCGACGGCACCTACAATTTCGCCCACGGCCGGTCGCGCTTCGCCGTCATCGTCGCCCTGGTGGTCGATTGCCGCACGGTGATGGGCTGGATCCACGATCCCTTGCCCGACATCACGGTGTTCGCCGAACTGGGGCAGGGCGCATGGCAGGAGTCGCGGCGGCTGGCCGTGGATCCGTCGGTGCCGCTGGCGCGGATGCGGGGCGCCGCGCCGCGCCGCGCCGCCCTGACCGCCCGCGTCGCCCATGTCGCCCGCACCGGCAGCGCCGCCCACGACTACCTCGACCTGGTGCGGGGGCAATTGGACTTCGCCCATTACCGCAAGCTGATGCCGTGGGACCATGCCGCCGGCGTGCTCATCCATGCCGAATCCAGCGGCCATTCGGCCCTGCTCGACGGCCAAGCCTATCGCCCGGCGGCGCTGGGCGGCAGCCAATTGCTGCTGGCGCCCGACCGCGACAGCTGGGAGGAATTGCGGGGGCTGGTGGCATGAGCGGACGCTTCATCACCTTCGAGGGCGGCGAGGGCGCCGGCAAGTCGACCCAGCTGGCGCTGCTGGCCGAACGCCTGCGCGCCGCCGGCAACAAGGTGGTGACCACCCGCGAACCGGGCGGGTCCAAGGGCGCCGAGGACATCCGCGGCCTGCTGGTCCAAGGCGACGTCGACCGCTGGGACGCCGTCACCGAGGCCTTGCTGCACACCGCCGCGCGGCGCGACCATCTGGTCAAGACGGTATGGCCGGCGATGGCCGAGGGCGCCTGGGTGCTGTGCGACCGCTTCGCCGATTCCACCATCGCCTACCAGGGGTACGGCCATGGTTTTCCCATCGAAACGATTTCGGCGCTGACCCGCATCGCCGTCGGCGATTTCGCTCCCGACCTCACCCTGGTGCTCGACCTGCCGGTCGAGGCCGGGCTGGCGCGCGCCGGCGGGCGCGGCGGCGCCGAGGATCGCTACGAACGCATGGGCGAGGCCTTTCACCGGCGCCTGCGCCAAGGCTTCCTCGCCATCGCCGCCGCCGAGCCCGGCCGTTGCGTGGTGATCGACGCCAACCGATCGGTGGCCGAGGTGCAGGCGGCGATCGTCGCCGCGGTCGATGAGCGGTTGGGATGAGCCTCGCATCGCCATGACCGACGCCCCCGAGCCGCGCGCCAATCCCGACCTGGCCGGTCATGCGGCGGCCGAGCGCGCCTTCCTCGACGCCTGGAATTCCGGGCGGCTGGCCCATTCCTGGCTGATCTGCGGACCCAAGGGCATCGGCAAGGCGACGCTGGCCTACCGCATCGCCCGCTTCGTCCTCGCCGGCGGCGGGGCGGGGGGCCTGTTCGGCGGCCCGGACACCCTGGCCCTGCCGCCCGAGCATCCGGTATTTCATCGCGTCGCCTCTGGCGGCCATGCCGACCTCCGGGTGGTCCAGCGCGGCTGGACCGACGACCGCCAGGTCAAGCGGCGCGGCGAAATCGTCGTCGACGAGGTGCGCGGCGTCGGCGCCTTCCTGTCGCTGACCCCGGCCGAGGGCGGATGGCGGGTGGTGGTGATCGACGCCGCCGACGAGATGAACCGCAATGCGGCCAACGCGGTTCTCAAGGTGCTTGAGGAACCGCCGCGCAACGCCTTGATGGTGCTGGTTTCCCATAGCCCGGGGCGGCTGCTGCCGACGATCCGCTCGCGCTGCCGCCGGCTAACCCTGCAGCCGCTGTCCGAGGCCGTGGTGGCGGATTTGGTGCAGCGCTGGCGGCCGGACCTGATCGACGGCGACGTCGCCGCCCTGGCGCGGCTCGCCGAAGGCAGCGTCGGCAAGGCGCTGGCGCTGGCGGCCGAGGGCGGCCTCGACCTCTACCGCGACATGGTCGGCCTGCTGGGCAACCTGCCGCGCCTCGACGTTCCCGCCCTGCACGCGTTCGCCGACCGGGTCGGCCGCGCCGATTCCGAAGCCGCCTGGCGCACCGTCACCGAGCTGTTCGCCTGGTGGCTGGCCCGTTTGGTTCGCGCCGGCGGCCGCGGCGGCGGCGGCATGGCGGAAGTCGTGGCGGGAGAGGGGGCGGTCATGGGCCGCCTGCTGGCTGCCGGCGGACTTGAACAGTGGCTCCATGTGTGGGAAAAGGTCACCACCCTGTTCGCCCGCGCCGATGCGGTCAACCTGGACCGCAAGCAGACGCTGCTGACAGCATTCCTGGCGGTCGAACGTCCCGCCCGGGGTTGACTCCGGCTCCCGCCGTCAACAGGTCTTGGATGAGGAGAGCGCCGGATGAGCGCGGCCCGCAGCTTCTACGTCACCACGCCGATCTATTACGTCAACGACAAGCCCCATATCGGGCATGCCTACACCACGCTGGCCTGCGACGTGCTGGCGCGGTTCAAGCGCCTGGACGGGTTCGACGTCAAGTTCCTCACCGGCACCGACGAGCACGGCCAGAAGGTCGAGAAGTCGGCCGAGGCCGCCGGGATGACCCCGCAGGCCCTGGCCGACATGAATTCCGCCAATTTCCGTGAGCTGGCGGCGCGGATGGGATGCAGCAACGACGACTTCATCCGCACCACCGAACCGCGCCACGTCGCCGCCTGCCAGGCCCTGTGGAACCGCCTGGTCGAGCGCGGCGAGATCTATCCCGGCGCCTATGAGGGCTGGTACTCGGTGCGCGACGAGGCCTTCTGGGCCGAGGACGAACTGGTGGCCGGGCCCGGCGGGCGGAAGCTGGCGCCCAGCGGCGCTCCGGTCGAATGGGTCAAGGAGCCGTCCTATTTCTTCCGGCTGTCGGCCTGGCAGGACCGCCTGCTCGCCTTCTACGAGGCCAATCCGGATGCGGTGGCGCCCAACAGCCGCCGCAACGAGGTGATGTCCTTCGTCAAGGGCGGGCTGCAGGACCTGTCGGTGTCGCGCACCTCGTTCTCCTGGGGCATCCCGGTGCCCGGCGACGAAGCCCACGTCATGTATGTCTGGCTCGACGCCCTGACCAACTACATTACCGCCGCCGGCTTTCCCGACACCGCCGGCGAATACGCCCGGCGCTGGCCGGCCGACCTCCACATGGTGGGCAAGGACATCGTCCGCTTTCATGCGGTCTATTGGCCGGCCATGCTGATGGCCGCCGGCCTGGAGCCGCCCCGGCGGGTGTTCGCCCACGGCTGGTGGACCAACGAGGGCCAGAAGATCTCGAAATCGGTCGGCAACGTGATCGAGCCGCTGGCCCTGATCGAGCGCTACGGCCTTGATCAGGTGCGCTATTTCCTGCTGCGCGAGGTGCCGTTCGGCAATGACGGCGACTTCTCGCACCGCGCCATGATCAACCGGGCCAACGGCGAACTGGCCAACGATTACGGCAATCTCGCCCAGCGGGTGCTGTCGATGATCGCCAAGAACTGCGGCGCCGCGGTGCCGAATCCCGGGCCGCTGACCGGCGAGGACAGCGACATGCTGGAAGCGGCCCAGCTGCTGCTGCCCAAATTGCGCGATTCCCTCGACCGCCAGATGTTCCACGAGGCGCTGGAGGCCATCTGGGCGGTGGTGCGCGCCGCCAACGGCTATGTCGACCGCCAGGCGCCGTGGACGCTGAAGAAGACCGATCCCGCCCGCATGAATACCGTGCTGTGGGTGCTGGCCGAGACCATCCGCGGCCTCGCCCTGTCGACCCAGCCGTTCATGCCGACCTCGTCGGCCCGCCTGCTCGACCAATTGTCCGTTCCTGCGGCGGAACGAACCTTCGCCCATTTCGGCTGCGACCACGCGCTCAAGGCGGCAACGCCGCTGCCGGCGCCGACGGGCGTGTTCCCCCGCTTCGTCGAGGCGGAGGAGGGGGGCGGTTGACATGCTGGTCGACAGCCACTGCCATCTCGATTTCCCCGATTTCGCCGACGACCTCGACGCGGTGATGGCCCGCGCCGCGGCGGCCGGCGTGACCACCATGCTGACCATCAACACCCATCTGACCCGCGCCGAGCGGGTGGTGGCCCTGGCCGAGCGCTTCGCCAACGTCTACTGCACCGTCGGCATCCATCCGCACGAGGCCGGAAACGCGCCGTTCGCCGACATCGACCGCCTGGTGGCGCTGTCGGCCCATCCCAAGGTGGTCGGCTTCGGCGAGACCGGGCTGGACTACTTCTATGAAAAGAGCCCGCGCGACCGCCAGCAGGCCAGCTTCCGCACCCATCTGGCGGCGGCCCGCCTGACCGGCCTGCCGGTGGTGGTCCATACCCGGGACGCCGATGCCGACACCACCGCCATCCTCGCCGAGGAAATGGCCAAGGGACGCTTCACCGGCCTGATCCACTGCTTCAGCTCTGGCGCGGAACTGGCTGAAAAGGCAATTGAATTCGGCATGATGGTGTCGATCTCGGGGATCATCACCTTCAAGAAGTCCGAGGCCCTGCGCCGGACCGTTTCGGCCATCCCGCTGGACCGCCTGCTGGTCGAGACCGACTGCCCCTACCTGGCGCCGATTCCCCATCGCGGCAAGCGCAACGAGCCGGCCTATGTCGCCCTCACCGCCGCCTGCCTGGCGGGGGTCAAGGGCGTTCCGGTGGCCGCGATCGAGCAGGCGACCACCGCCAATTTCCTGGCGCTGTTCACCAAGGTGCCGCGATGAAGGTGACCATCCTCGGCAGCGGCAGCGCCAGCGGCACGCCGGCGGTGGGATCGGGATGGGGGAGTTGCGATCCGAATGAGCCGCGGAACCGCCGCCTGAGGGCGTCGATCCTGGTGGAAGAGGGCGGCACCCGTATCCTGGTGGACACCTCGCCCGACCTTCGGGAGCAATTGCTGGCGGCGGGGATCGACCGCGTCGACGGCGTCCTCTACACCCATGAGCACGCCGACCACCTGCACGGCATCGACGAATTGCGCGAGGTCAACCGGGCGATGAACGGGCCTCTGCCGATCTGGGCGTCGCAGCGCGTCCTCGACATCATCGGCGAACGCTTCGGCTATGTGCTGACCCCGTTGCCCGAGGGCTCGGTGATCTACAAGCCGGTGCTGCAGGCCCATCGCGCCGAAGGCCGTTTCACCGTCGGAACAATCCCGGTGGCCGCCTTCGAACAGGATCACGGCTACGGGCCGAGCCTAGGGTTCCGCTTCGGGCCGGTGGCGTATTCCACCGACGTGGTGGAAATGCCTGAGGACTCGTTCGCAGCGCTGGCCGGAATCGACGTGTGGATCGTCGGCTGCATGACCGATAGTCCGCATCCGACCCATGCCCATGTCGACAAGGTCCTGGCCTGGGCCGAACGGGTGCGGCCGAAGCGCACCGTGCTGACCCACCTGGGCCTGCATCTCGATCACCGCCGCCTGATGGCGCGGCTTCCGACCAATGTCGAACCGGCCTACGACGGCATGGTGATCGAGGCTTGACCTTGCGCACGGCACTGCGCGCGCACCGTCCGCGCAGCCCGGATATGTTTCGTCATAATATGCAAACTGCGTCATTCACGTGCAGGTTGTTTCTGTGGCGTTCCTGCGATGGCGCAATGCTCCTCTAGTGGATCGAAAAACGTGCACTTACGCAATCACCCAAAAGGAGGATGTGAGGGGCAATACATCTTGTGCGTTTCTTCTTCCGTTCGCCCAAGGGATGGAAGTATCTACGAATAGCGTGCCAGTATTGGCTCAACACAACATGTTGACACGCCCCCAGGGGTAGTGTTTCGCTT
>Ga0265331_10000332_pt1 | contig 50625 bp, 48 predicted proteins | sample 41923metaG_FD_202088 | JGI IMG/M metagenome (GOLD analysis project Ga0265331, IMG submission 202088) | Rhizosphere microbial communities from Carex aquatilis grown in University of Washington, Seatle, WA, United States - 4-19-23 metaG | ecosystem: Host-associated > Plants > Roots > Rhizosphere... | reverse complement strand
ACTTTTGCGCTGCATCGTTCTGTTCCTCCCTGCTCGTCGTCGAACTTCGCGAGAGATCAACGATGACACGGGTTTCAGAACGATGCGCTTCTTTCAACTCTCCCTAACTGGGGTTTCCGGGCTGAGCGCGCAGACTGCTCACGACGTTCATCATCTACGCACCCTTCTCCCTCCTCCTACGCTGAGAAAACACGCGGGAGGGCGGCCGTGTAAGGGCTTCCCCTATCGCGATACAAGTCGAACGCTCGTAGAGCGGCCTTACCGCGCCGTCAGCTCAATCGGATTCGACACAATCTCCGCCGGCGTTCTTTCGATGCGCGGCTCGCAGCTGGAGAGAACGACGTCGCCGCGTCCCGTGGGCACGGCCGAAGGCCCACCGGTGACGCGCAGCGCATACGCATCCGCTGGAGCATCGATGGAGATGCAGCCATCGCGGTCGACGGCACCGCTGAGAGGCTCGAGCCGCACCGTGGCGCTGCCACCAACCGTGGCGACGCGTGCCTCGGGTGCAATGCGCATGGGAAAGGCGGTGATGCTGTGCAGGCTGAGCACCGCCCCGTTCAGGCTCGGGTAGCGGTCGTAGTCGGTGCGCAAGAACACGCGCGCGTTACCGGCGGCCAGGTTCTCGTCGACGCGGGACGTCGTCTCCTCCCAGAAGCGCGGCTTCCCGGTATCGATGTGCAGGAACTTGCCACTGCGATAGTAGCCGGCGCCGCCTGCTTGCAGCTGGCGCATGTGACCCCACAAGCGCTTGAGGTCGACCCCGGTAAACGCGATGTCGGCGGCCAGACCTTCGGTGTGCAAGGAGGCTTGCGCGGCTTTCTGCCCCGCGGCGCGTAGATCGGCGTTGAACTCCGGGCTGCGATACCCCGAGAGCAATGTCATTTGCCGGGGATGGAAGTGGTCTTGGACGTAGGCGAGCAACTCGATCAGGCGCAGCGAGATCGCCGCTTCGCGTCCGTCTTCGCGCGAGCGGAAGAAGTGCCGGATGCGTGCCAGCGCCGCGGGATCGTAGGTGCCGTCAGCGCGCCGGTACTGGACGTCGAGCTTCTCGGCGAAGTGGGCGTGCGCGAGTTTGAGGTGTCCGTTCCCGGCAAAGAAGAAGCGCGGCTGTGCGGCGGCGGTGGAAAAAGGAGGCCTCCTCCCCGACCCTCCTCCGTTGCCGGCGGTGGCAACAAGCGAGGGGACCGTTCCGCTAACACCCTCACCCCCTGGCCTCCTCTCCCAAAGGTGGGAGAGGGGGAAGAGCAGCGTTCCCCTCTCCCATTTTGGGAGAGGGGCTAGGGGTGAGGGTGGCTTCAGCGGCGCCGGCTCGGCTGTCCGATCGAGTACGTTGACTTGGGTTATGGCGTCCGGGAATGGAATTCCGTCCACAGGGAGGAGGTCGGCAGCATGCGCGGCGCTGACCACCGCCAGCACCGCCAGCGCACCAATGAGCGCCCTCACCGCCGGATCAACTCCGGCGTACGCGCCAGGTCCTTGGTGATGTTCTTCTGATGCGCTTCGATAGTGCCGCCGCCGATTTCGAGCAGCTTGGCGTCGCGCCACAAGCGTTCGACAACGTACTCGCCCATATAGCCGTAGCCGCCGAGCACCTGGATGGCGCGGTCGGCGATTTCTTTGGCGATGCGTGCGGCGAACAGCTTGGCGGCGTCGGCTTCGACGCGGTTGCCGTACGAGTCGAGGTCGAGCCGCCGCGCCACGTCGTAGACGTAGCAGCGCGCTGCCTTGAACTCGGCATACGACTCGGCGATGTGGCGTTGGATCTGGCCGTGCTCGCGCAGTGGGACGCCGAACGCCTTGCGCTCGTTGGCATAGTTGACCATCACCTCGAGGCAGCGCAGCGCGATGCCGAGCGACATGGCGGCCAGGGTCAGGCGTTCGATCTCGAGGTTGCGCATCATGTGCTTGGCGCTTTCCCCTTCGTTGCCGACGAGGTTGGCGGCCGGGACCACGCAGCTATCGAAGACCAGCTCGGCGGTCATCGACGCGCGCATGCCCAGCTTGTCGTGCAGCTTCTGTCCGAGGCTGAATCCGGCGAAGCCCTTTTCGACCAGGAACGTGCTGATGCGGTTGTTGGTCTTGGCGTAGACGATGAAGACGTCGCCGAGCGTGCGGTCGTCGATGGACCCGTTGGTGATGAAGATCTTGCGGCCGGTGAGCAGATAGTGATCGCCGTCGCGCAGCGCCTGGCTGCGCATGCCGAGCACATCGGTGCCGGCATCCGGCTCGGTCATGCACATGCCGCCGATCCATTCACCGGAGATCGCCTTGGGTAGCACGCGGGCGCGTTGCGCCGCATTGGCGTTGCGGGCGAAGTTGTTCACGAAGAGCACTGCATGCGCCAGGTAGGCAAGGCAGAACCCCGGATCGGCGGCCGACAACGCCTCGTGCACCAGCACCGCGGCCACCGCATCGAGCCCGGCGCCGCCGTCGTGTTCCGGCACCGTCAGCCCCAGTAGCCCGAGGTCGCCGGCGCGGCGGAACAAGTCGAGGTTGAAACGCTCCTCACGATTGAACTGCGCCGCCTGCGGTTCCACCTCTTGTTTGACGAACGCGTCCACCGTCTCGGCCAGCAACCGATGCTCATCGGTCGGGGCAAACAAATTCAGCTGGCGCCACGTGTTTGCGGAATGGTGCTCGGACATATGCGGCTCTCCCGTCGGAGCGATACTCACGCAAAGCGCGCGTCAGGGCAAGTTGGTCAACACTCGAAGAGAATGGAAAACCGGGAACCTGGAATTGAGAACGGAGAACCGGCTAATCGTTTGCCGGCTCATTTGCCGGTTCTTCATTTCCCATTCTTGATTCCCGGTTTTCCATTCTCCTGCATTCGCTGTTACGCTGCCCCCGCACGGAGGAGGATGGGGCCCGGTGGCCTCCCCGGTCTTCAAAACCGCGTGGGCGGCCGCAAGGTCGCCGGAGGGTTCGACTCCCTTCCTCCTCCGCCATGAAATGGTGCATGCAATGAGGAGCGCAGCGCCCGATGAATCGTCCGCCCACAACTGACGTGGCATTGATCGTCGGCGCGACCGTCGTCAACGCGAGCCTCGCCGGTGCCCTGCTGCTGCTCGCTGGTTCGGACATCGCCGCGACGGAGCTGGCGTTGCGAACGACGGCGCGGGTGTCCTTCGTCTGGTTCATGCTGGCCTTCGTCGCGTCGCCCCTCCAGCAGCTGTGGCGATCGCGATTCAGCAGCTGGTTGCTGCGTCGCCGGCGCGCCCTCGGAGTGATCTTCGGGCTCAGCATGTCGATCCATGTCGGCTTCATCTTGCGGCTCTACGCACTGCACGCCCCGGCACGGCCGCCCATGGTGACCGACGCCGACTTCTTCATCGGCATCCCGGGCCTGGTGATGGTCGGTTTGCTGACGATCACGTCGGTAGAGGCGCTCAAGCGGCGGCTCGGCCCCGTCGCCTGGCCGCGCCTGCACACGGTCGGTATCTGGGCCGTGTGGGCGATCTTCTTCTTGTGCCTCGTCGACAGCGTCGGTCGGAAAACGACGGCTCACCCGGTGCTGGCGTATCACACGTTCATCGCTGTGCTGCTGCTGGGTCTGGGGCTGCGGGTTTGCGCGGCGCGGCAGCGGCGCTCGCCGGCGTCAGCTGACGGTTGATGTGGCGAAGAAGAGCTCACGCAGAGCCGCAGAGGACGCAGAGACGCTACGGTTCCGCTTCCCATGTCCCCAATGGCCAATCTCATCAATGATCTTGAACAGATTGGAGCGCTCTCTGCGCCTCTTCTCTGCCCCATCAAAGCAGCCCGAAGACCGCTAGCCGGCGCCGCGCGCCGACATACACTTTGCCGTTGGCGATCGTCGGGACGGTGAACTTCACGGCGCCGCCAGGATTATCGCGGCCCCGCGCCTGCGTGCTGTTGTACAACTCGGTGAGACTGTTGGCGTCGTAGGCGTGCAATACGGCCGAGCCCCGCGGGACGCTGGCGTCGCCGCGGGGGACGCTGTCAGTCTGCAACGTCCAGACGATACCGTTGCTGGTCCCGTTGGCGGAAATCGACGGCGTCGCGCCGGGAAATCCCAATGCTGAATTCGCCGACGCCACTTGTGACAGCTGTGTCCGCGTCGGGTCCAACCCCGGTGGCGGTACCAATTGAAAGGCCCGGAGCACGTCGCCGCTGCCGTTGTAGTAGATCGTGTTCGAGGTGCCATTGCTCCAGTACGCCGCCATGCTCCACGTGCCGCCAATCGCCGTCGGCATCGCCTGCACGATCTGAGCGTCGCTAACGCCGTTGGTGTTGAATCCACCCATACTGTCGCGATCCAACAAGTAGATCGTCCCGTCCTTACCGGAACCGACGAGCAGATGTGGGCTCGTCCCCGGCTGATCCGGGAGTACCAGCGCCGCCCCCGAACCCAGATCGAGATCGGCGCTGTTCAAGGTGGCTTGGTTGTATGGAGTAAAGTAGTCGGCCACCGGGAGGGTCGTCAGGGTGTCGGGGCTCGTCGATACTGCGCTAGTGCCCAGTTTTACGACGCTGTCGCCGTAATCCACCCCGCCAGTGTTGGCGTCGAAGTCGCCGTTGCCGCTTTCGAAGTAGATATTCCCATCGGTATCGGCCGCCGGTCCTGCGCCGCTTTGCCAGATGGCGCCCTGCGCGCCGTTCGGCGTGACGTTGAAGACGGCGACCTGCTCCAGCGTCGCCGCATCGTAGCCGACGAGCCATCCATGGTAGGTACCGACGTCTCCGTGTGAACCGAAGGCGATGTATACGACGCCATGGACAAGCAACAATCCGGGACGTTGCAGGTGGCGGAGTGGATCCAGCACATCGATCGTTCCACCGTCGCCGCTCCCGTTGACGGAGGCGGTGATCACGACGGGGCCGCCGAACTTTTCGGCGCCGCTCGCGATGTCGAGCGCATGCAACCGGTAGACGTAGGTATGACTGCGACCTTGGAATTCCTTGGTGTTGGCGACGACGTACAGCGTGCCGCTGTTCGCATCGATGACCGGGGTGCCGGTGATGCCCATTTCGGGGATGATATCGCGAGCCCCGGTGTCCCTGGCAGGCACGGTGGTGACGCCACGCCGCAGAAAGCTGACTTTCCAGAGCGGGACGCTGTTGGGTCCACGGCGATCATCGGCGTCGAAGGCGTACACAGTGTCGTGCTCCGTGGCGACGTAGACGACGTTATGCACCCCATTGTTCGGAATCGTGACGCCGGGAACGTAGAGCGGCTGCGCGTATACGTAGCCATTCACGTTCTGTCCGAACAGCTTGCCGAACTGGGTGTGGTTCACGTTGGCGGTTGTGAGGAGCGTTTCCTGCAGATTCGCGCCGCTCCGGCTGTTGTCATTGTGGGATGTGAGCACCTTGATCCCCGGTGGTGCAACCCCGCCGCGCACGGCCCGCACGTCGTAGGTGGACGACGTATCCGGTGCGCTCAGGCCGTTCGCCGGAGCGGCAACCGTGTAGCACTCAAGCCAGGCGGTGCCCGGCGCCCCGACAACTGGAGACGCCGACCAATAGTGGTGGGGCGGTGTGCAGCTGCACGCGGGGCCGCCGTTGCGTCGACCGTACAGCCGGGGTGACTTGTGGTGAACGTTTCGAATCCTGGAGGAATGTCGCCGTATGGGCCGCACAGCGTGTCGAACGCTGCGGCAACGCATCCGCCCCCTGGAGTTGCGCCACATCCGGAGGGGCTCGCCTGGATACTCTCGATCTCTGCCGGTTGTCCGGTCAGTGCGCCGGGCCGGCCGGCGGCCGTCGGCAGTCGCCAGTCTTGGTGACCGGCAAACGGCGAGGCCGGATTGTTGAGCAAGGGAAGGAAGACCGTGGCCGCACTGTTCCAGTCGTACAGGTTGTTGAGGTCGTGGATGCCGCCGGCGTTGTCCTTCTTTTCCCACACCAGGCATGTCGTGCGGTCGGTAATCGTGCCGTCGCCGTTGTCGACGAATCGCGGTGCCGCGCTCGGATTCGTCGCGCAAGGTAGGCAGGTGCCGCTAGAGCAGATCAGGGTGTACGAAGCGGCGTTCCCAGCATCGCAGGTCGTGCCGTCCGGCATTCCCACACACGACACCGCCTGGGCGACTCGTGCTGCGCTGAAGAGCATCGCGCCCACGACCGCGGCCAGTTTGTGCCCTCGCCGATTCATTGATTTTTCCTTGCCCCGGCCCAGCGTCGTGCGACGATGCGTGAACCCCGATGCGTTGATGGACACGCCGGAGACGCATCCAACCTCGCCGATCCGAGATCGGCGCGTGCGACTGACTGCTGCGTTCGTCGAGTTGGCCGCGTGAACGCGGTGGGCAATGCTGCTGTAGGCCATCAGGATAATCCCTCCCTCAGCGCCCCCGCATGCAGCGTATCTTCGTCCAGCCCCGCGGACAAGGCAAGCACAAACTACATGGAACTGGCGACAAGCGATTCGCGACTCGACAGCCGATCGACGGGCATGCGCGCCGCCGCGGTAGTCGTCGGGGAGGGCGCGCCGCCGCGGCAACCACGGGCGTTGGTCGGCGCCGTCATCATATCGTGCACACTCCCCAGATCTGGTGCACACTCCAAAGACCGCCTAGAGGCGGATGACAAAACAATGCATTGGAGTCAGCAGCAAGCTCACTCAGCGCGGATCTCCTGATGCGCGTGCCGCGTCAGGCAACTCTCTACCCGCCGGCTTCAACCCGGCGCCGTGCGCTTACTTGGTGTGCTTCTTCTGTGCGATTGCCAAGCCCTCGTTCAGCAGTGCTGCCACGACGCTGGTCTTGGTGGCGTTCAGCTCCTTGGACAGCCGATCGATCGCGGTGACGACGTCGAGCGGCACTTTCACGTTCATCATGCGTGCACCGCTCGGGGTTCGCGATTTGAGATCACTGAGTCTCAGGTTGCTGCGCTCGATTGCCATGGCCACTCCTTTTTCCGCTCGTCGGGTCCGAGCATCCAATATACTTGTTCTGCGTAGGGTGAGTACTATTGTTGGCGTGTCGACGCAATCCCTCCTGGCGCGAAAGCTCCGACGCGGGCAGAAATCGCCTCTCGCCACAATGCTGATACCCGCCGGGCATTTTAGTGGAGCGCACGATAGCGCTATCGCGAGGTCAATACATACGTCGCAAGGGGGGGGTACTATGAATTTTCTCCTTCATTGTCCTTCGTGAACCTTGTGCCCTTCGTGGTCCCATTCTCCGACACGGATCACGCCACATATCTCGGGCTCAAGCGAGAATCCGAGCCGCGTGTCGCATTGAACCTCTGCCGCGGCTACTGTCACCACCTGGATGACCGACAGCACCGACGCCATCGAAGTTCCATACGATTCGCTGAACCCTGAGACGTTGCGCCTGGTCGTCGAGGAATTCATCACGCGAGCCGGGACAGACTACGGCGCGTCCGAGCGTACGCTGGCGGAAAAGGTTGCCGATGTGATGCGCCAGCTGCGTAGCGGCGAGGCGATCATCGTCTTTGATCAACGGATGGCTTCGGTGAACATCGTACCGGCTGCGGGTACCTTCCGTCCGCGATAGACCCCGGCGCGACCGGCGGCCGCAAAACCGGAATCACGAAAACCCGAACGCTCACGTTCAAACGAGCGGCGATTCCTGGCCCGTGAGCCCAGTCATCCGGACGCTCTCCTCCCAGAGCGCGTGGGCTTGGGCGATATCGTAGGAGGCCGGCGACGACGGCGCCTCACGCCAGCGCGTGTGCGATGGGAAGTACTTTCCCGAAACATGTTCCAGCCCGGGATCGAGTACCATTCGCGCCAGCGCGCCGCCGGCTTTGTCGGCGGGGTTGATGCCGGGAAGCACGGGTGTCAGCAGCCGGGCCGCTGCCGGGAGAATCCGATCCCAGATGAAACGCAAAGCCGGCGGATAGTCCCGGGCGAGCCCCGAGCCGGGAACCAGCCCCGGCTCGAAGGCATTGACGGAGAGCCGGCGCGCGTCCGTCGACAGGCCTGTCGCCTCTATCCGGCGGACCAGCTCATAGGCGAGCCAGAGATTGCACAGCTTGCTGTTTACGTAGGCGAGGCGGCCGTCGAACTCACCGAGCCGCGGACCACCGGTGGTGGCGAGCGTGCCAAAGTCGGTGACTGCGGGCTTCGGCATTCCGGTTCGGCGGCTGGCGTCGTGTACGCCGGAGGAGACGATGACGATCCGGACGGGAGCGTCCCTGACCAAGCGTGTGAGCAACAGGTTGAGGAGCAGGAAGTGGCCGAGATGATTCACCGCGAAGGTGAGCTCGTAGCCGTCTGGTGACAGCCGCGGCCCATGATGCACTTGCAGGCCGGCGTTGCAGACGAGCGCTCGAAGCCGAACATCGCGCGCCTCGATCTCCGCCGCGAACTGCCGCACGGCGGCGAGCGAACCGAGGTCGAGTCCGAGCTCGGACGCCGCGTCGGCGCCGTTCTCCGCGGTGATCTGTCGTACCGCGGCCACCGACGCCGCACGGTTGCGGCTCGCAATCAGCACATGCCATCCCGCGCGTGCCAGCTGGCGCGCGCACTCGAAGCCGATTCCGGAGTTTCCGCCGGTCACCAGTGCGGTGTCACGTGTCATGATTGGGAGGTATCTTGCCCGAAAGGACGGGCCACAGGGAAGACCCTCGGTCGTCCAACTGGGGTAGAAAGGCCGGACGCCGATGTCCTGACGCCGGCACCGGTGGCCGCTCGCACGAGGGCTGCAGGGGTGTTGACCCGTGCGTTCACCCAAGCCTTTGCCGCGCGTGCAATCCACGACTTGCCTGCGAGTGGGACGCTGCTGCGCGTTAGCCAAGTCTTCGCGATGGCACCGCAGAGCGACCAACGGGAGCGGCCCAGAGAAGAGATAGCCGGGCGCAGCCCTGTCAACCGGGATGCCGCCTCGTTCGTTCTGTTGGGAAGACGAGGGAGAATCTGAATGAAAGTATCGAACGTCGTCTCACTGATTGTGCCGGTTGCCATTGTGCTCACCGTGGCGACGGCTCCGGCTCATGCTCACGGGGCAGGGGGGGCATGTCGCCAGGACGTCCAGGCGCTCTGTCCGAATGTCACACCGGGTCCAGGAAGTTTCCGTGACTGCCTCAAGACGCTCTGTCCCGATATCACCTCCGGCCCGGGCAGCTTCGGTGCCTGTCTCAAGCAACATGAGAGTCAGCTGTCAGCGGCATGCCAACAGCACTTGAGCCGCGTCGCGGCCAAGTTGGAGGCAGTCCGCCAGGCGTGCCAACCCGACGTGCAAAGCTTCTGCAGTGACGTCACGCCAGGCCACGGCGCCATCATCAAATGCCTGCGCCAACACAAAGGCGAGCTGTCACAGACCTGCAAGGAGCAATTGCACAAGCTGCGGCGCTGGCGTCACCACCATCACACGCCCACTGCGGCTCCCGATAGCGCGCCGAGCAAGAGCTAGCGGTGAGACAAAACTGTCACGCAAAGCCGCAGGGCTCAAGGATCGTCTTGATTCCCTGCGTCCTTTGCGGCTTTGCGTGGGGTCCTTTTTCTGTCACATTACGACGAGCGTCCCGTAAGCTCAGGCAGAAGAACCTGTTTGCGACCCAACGGAGCAGCCCATGGAAAAGACGTCCCCGCAACCCCGTTTTTCTGAGATTGTACGTCGACGCCGGGACAGGGATACTGTCCCGACGAAGGAGAGGTGAATGATTCTTGGTTCAGGAGCAATCTCGGGTCGACGGATACATCGCGGCGTTGCGCTGGCCGCGCTGAGCCTTGCTGCGCTGACGGTGGGAATCCAGCCGGCGCGGGCCGCGACGATCACGGTCAACAGTGCCGACGACACGACCGACCAGGATGCGAAGTGCACCCTGCGGGAGGCCATCGCCAACGTGAATGCGGCTAGCGACAGCAGCGGCGGCGACTGCACGGCGGGGACGGGCAGCGGCGATACCATTGTGTTCAATCTCACTCTCCCCGCGACCATCACGCTGACCACGAACACCGAGCTGGAGATCGATAGCGATGTGACGATCACTGGCCCGGCTGCAGGCGTACTGACGATCGACGGCAACGGTCAGGTTTCCGTCTTTGACATTACGACCGGCACCGTGAGTATTGCGAACCTGACTATCCTGCACGGGAACAGCTCTGGCGGGGGCGGGATCTACAACGATGGCACGCTGACGCTGACCAACTGCATACTGAACAACAACGTCGGCGACGATGGCGGCGGCGTGTACAACGACGTCGACGGGGTAGCAACGCTGACCGGTTGTACGTTCAGATCGAATGCCGCCGGGAACGACTTCGGCGGCGGCGCGGTATACAACGACGGCGTGCTGACCCTGAGCAACAGCACGATCAGCAGCAACTCTGCCGTCGACGGCGGTGGCGTGTACAACGACGCCGACGGGATGGCGACGGTGAGCAATTGCACGCTCAACGGCAACTCGGCCAGCACCGATGTTGGCGGTGGTGGCATCTATAATGATGGGATCATGACCGTGAGCGGCTGCACGTTGAGTGGCAACTTTGGCGAGGATGGTGGCGGCTTCTACAACGATGTCGATGGGACGGCCACGCTGGCCAACTCCACGCTGAGTACCAACTCGGCCACCGGCAACGACTTCGGTGGCGGCGGCATCTACAATGGTGGCTCGCTCACGCTGGCCAATTGTACGTTGAGCGACAACTCGGCGCCGGTCGCCTCCGGCAACAATATGTACAACGATGCCGAAGGGACGGCGACGGTACTCAACACGATCATGGCGACCAGTTTCGGCGGGCAGAACTGTGACGGCACCGGTGTGGAGCAAGGCAGCCACAATCTTAGCAGCGATGCCACGTGTTTCTCCAGCCCCGATCTGCTGAACACCAATCCACTTCTCGCGCCGCTGGCCAACAACGGCGGGCCGACTCAGACACTGGCGCTGTGCACGGCGGCGGGGGTTCCAGGCGCGGCGTGCAGCGGGCCAAGCCCAGCCATCGACGCGGGAGACGACTCGATCACCGGCCCGCCGCTCAATTTGACGACCGATCAACGCGGCCTCGCGCGTCAATCCGGCCAGCATGTCGACATCGGAGCCTACGAGGTGCAGGCGACGACCGCCGCTGCATGCGTCGGCGACTGCGATGGCAGCGGTGACGTCACCATCGACGAGCTCATTACCATGGTGAACATCGCCCTGGGCAGTGCGCCGCTGTCCGCATGTACGGCTGGCGATGCCGACGGCAGTGGTACCGTTGAGATCACCGAGATCATCACGGCCGTGAACAATACCCTGAATGCATGTCCCGCATAGCGCCTGCGGCCGGTGTCTCTTCTATGGACCGCTCCCCGTTGGATCGCTGCACGCTCCCCCGCCCGACAGGTTGCTAGGGACAGACAACGGAAGCGAAATACCTTGTCATCGGGAGTCTGTAGACGTTGGCAGCCCCTAGCGACCAACGGGAGCGGACCATTGGAAGAGACGCCGCCGGTAGGGCCGCAGGCGCTAGCAGCCTGTCGGACTTGGAAGTACGCAGCGACCAACGGGAGCGGTCCATAGAAGAGACGCAGGCCGCAGGCCCTAGGGCGGTTGTCTGAGCGTCTGGTGTCTGTCGTCTCGCCAGCGGCGCTCGTTGGCGTACCCTTGCAGGGCGGCGTGCAGCAAGCGCCGGCCGCGTGAAAGGCGTGAGCGAATCGTGCCGATGGGACACCCCAATCCCGCCGCCGCCTCTTCGTAGGTCAGCTCGTGGATGTCGACCAATATGACCACTTCAAGGAATTCGAGCGGCAGCGTCCGCAGCGCGTCTTCCACCTCTTCATCGAGCAGGTGCGACAGCACGAGCGTTTCCGGATCGTTCGGCGTCGCCTCAGCTGCTGCGTTGCCACTGTATAGCTCCTCGTCAAACTCCACTGCCTGCTGGTCGCGATAGCGGTGGCGGTAGCGATCATTGAAGTTGTTGTGCAGGATGGTGATCAGCCAGGCCTTGCAGTTCGTTCCCGGCGTGAACTGGTGCCAGAAGCGGTACGCCCGGAGATAGGTTTCTTGCAGGAGATCTTCGGCTTCGTCGCGGCTGTGGGTGAGGTACAGGCTGGCCGTATAGACGAGGTCCATGTGTGGCAGGGCCCACCGAGCAAATTCGTCGCGCTTGCGCACGTCGTCCGCGGCGAGTGTCGGGCCTGGGGGATGGACGTCGACTGCCGCATGCATGGCTCGCATCAGCGGGGGCGCGTAGCCTGTGGCTGGGCAGAGATCCAAGCGGTTCATCGCGGGCTCCGAGCTCATCGGCGGCGCTTGGGGTACAGTGAGAAACACATCGCCGCTCTCCCAGGAGGAGGCAAAACACTTGCCAGAGTCGAAAGCGCTCCCACATGCGTCGGTCGTTCCCGAATTGGGTGAAGCACCCCACAACGGGTGGAGCGCTGGGGCATTCGACCCATGCTGCATTGTCTCGGGCTTGATATGGATACCCTCCGCGTTCCTGGCGATCGCGCGTTCGATGGCACGCATCCATTGAAGCGCAGGCGATTTGGCGGCGGAGACCGCGTACTGCGTAATCCCGGACATCGACAGTGTCGCTCACAAATTCACAGCCACACCTTGTACTTTGCGCGAAAGTCAGTTAGGTAGGCTGCCAGTCTCAACGGGGAGAAAGAGCAGTCCCTTTGAAGCCGAAGGGCACGTACCTTCGGCTTTCGAGTTCGCTATCACAATCGCGTTCCGGATCCGGCAGCTTCCCAGCGACAAATTCAAAAGGAAAGGAGGGAAGCTCATGGCAACTGGAACAGTGAAATGGTTCAATGCTGACAAGGGGTATGGCTTCATCAGCCGCGACGATGGTGACGACGTGTTCGTGCACCACACGGCAATCATTGGTGAAGGCTACCGCAGTCTCGATGAAGGCCAGAAGGTCAGTTTCGACGTGACCCAAGGCAACAAGGGACCGCAAGCATCCAACGTTACCAAGCTGTAACGAATCGCCCGCGGAGGCCCGTTCGGGCCTCCGCGGCTTTCCTTCATTTTTCTTATCGACTGCCTACCGCGAATTTTACGGGGCTGGCAGCTACCTGAGCAAACCGCTACGGCTAGCAGATTGTCTGATTTGGCGGCCTGCAGCGACCAACGAGGGGGCCGGCCATGGCAATGATGCTGGCCGCAGGCCCGAGGAGAAACGCATATGTCCGAGGGACGGCTTTTTGAACCGGATGTCCTGATTACGGAGCAGTTCGTCGCCGCTCGGCGCCGCCGTTCGACCCTCTCCAGCGAAAAGCGCTTGATGCTCGCCGTGCTCGAAAATGCGCTCGACGACTACCAGAAGCACGTCGGCGCCCGTGACCGGAATGGCCGCATCCTGTTCGAAGACGCTGCGGCGTGGATTGCGCGCACCACCAACGATCACGTCTTCTCCTTCGAGCATATCAGCGAGATGCTGGAGATCGAACCCAGCTACTTTCGCCGCCTCGTGGCCAAGTGGCACGAACGCCTGCTCGACGCGCCCGCTCGCGCCGCTCAGAGCGCCGCACCGGTTGAGATGGTGACCAGTAGCGCGCGAGCGGCGCTGGCCTTGGGTTGAGCCGACTCGGGCGACGCCCGCAGTGACGTTGCCGAGTTCCCGGGGGCGTGCCCACGCGCCGCCGCGTCGGAGCGTGAACCGCGCAGCGATTCCGCGTTGCGCGGCGCCGGCGCGGGAGGTATTGCGACTCGAGATGTGTTTGCGGACCGTGCTGTTCATCCTCGTGCTGGCGGCGGGCTGCGCGACGACGCAGCCCGAAGTGGGAATGGAAGCCCCGGGACGGCCCGCCGTGATGTGGCACTCCGAGGAGCCGAGCGCATCGCCGACGCCACAGACGCCCGTCGACACGGACACCGAGCGTCAGTTGCTTGCCGAGTTGGAGGCCGAGGAACACAAAGGCACGAAACCGCTCGCGGTTGCCAGTACGCTCTACAATCTCGCGATCCTCCGGCGCCAACAGGGTTCGTTTGCCGAGGCCGAGCGGTTGTATCGCAAGGCTCTGGGGATCCGCGAACATGAGCAGGGTCCCAACCATCCCGACGTCGCCGTGATCCTCAACAACCTGGCGGCGCTGGAAGTCGCGCAAGGGCGTTACGCCGACGCGCTGCCGTTGCTCGCGCGCGCCTTGACCATTCGGCAGGCTGCACTCGGCAACGCGCACGTGCTCACTGCCCAGAGCCTCAACAATCTCGCCTTGCTCTATGCGGCGCAAGGCGACGCCGCGGCGGCGGAACCGCTCTACACGCAAGCGCTGGCGATCTTGGAGGCGGCCGCGCCGGCTCCCCAAAGCGGCGAGCCGACGCCCGGTGTTCAGCCGCCTGGCTCGCAACCCGGTGATCCACGCGGCGCCGACCCGCGCAGTGACGATCCACGCAGTGGCGATCCACGCAGTGGCGAGCTCGGTCGCGTGCTTGACAACTATGCGGCTTTGCTCCACGACACGGGACGCGACCTCGAGGCGGAAAAGCTGGAGGCGCGGGCGCGCGCACTTCATGCTGGCAACGGACCGGACAAGTGAATGGCTGCCGCGGCGTACGGCGCTGGTGCCGGTGCTGCTGGCCGCCGGCTTTCTGATTGCCTCGTTTCTCAAGTCGGATTTGACGAACAACGATTTCGAACGCTTCGACGATCTGCGGATCACCTTTCTCTACTTTGGACTGTTTGCTGCCGCTTGCTTCGCGTACGTCGCCTTGTTTCTCGAGCGGCGCGCGCTGACGCCGCGTGACCTCCTGCTCGGCGCCGTGGGTGCCGGCGTGCTGCTGCTGGCGAGCTTTCCGGTGGGTTCGAAGGACCCGATCGGCTACGCCTTCTTCGGCAAAGTGTGGGGGACGTATCACGCCAATCCCTACCTGGTGGCGCCGGCGTCGTTCCCTGACGATCCGTGGCAGCCGTATTTCCAAGTCGTCTGGGCGAAGTCCCCCCCACCCTACGGACCGCTGTTTCTCTGGCAGGCGCTGGCGGTTGACTGGTTGGCGCGCGGATCGCTGCTCGTCGCGCTCGGGCTGTACAAGCTGATTGCGGCGGGAATGCTCGCGGTGACGGTATTGCTGACCGCGCGTCTCTTGAACGTATCCGCGCCCGCCGAGCGGTGGCGGGCGCTGGCGCTGCTGGCGTGGAATCCGTTGCTGCTCTTCGAGAGCATCGGCACGCCGCACAACGATGCGGTGGTCATCATGCTCATCGTGCTCAGCGCGATCTGGATGCTGTGCGCTGAGGGCGGCGCGCGCGCGCGCCTCGCGCCCGCGCCCCTCATGCTGGGCATCTGGTACAAGTGGTACGCGTTGCTGTTCGTTCCGGTCTTTCTCGTGGCGGCATACCGCGAGGGTGGACTGCGTGCGGCGGGGCGGTGGCTTGCGGCGGCGCTGTTCATCGGTGCGCTGTGCGGTGCGGTGCTGATGGCGCCGCTGGCTGAAGCCGTGCCGGCGGTCTGGCGGGGGCTGGTGGGCCAACCGAACGTGTGGACGATCTACCCGATGTGGTTGTCTCCGGTCCTGGCGCCGCTCCTCTGGGGACTCGACGCCCTCGGCCTGGTCGGCGGGCGCTGGGGCATGGCCTGGTTTGATGGCATTCGACTCACGCTGTTCGCCATCGCGGCGCTGGCAGTGGTGGCCTCTCAGTGGCGCGGCGGGCTGGACCTCGTCGGTGCGCTGTGCCTGCTGGCGGTGGCGTTGACGATGTTGCTGGCCGCGGCGCTCCAACCCTGGCATGTGCAGCTGCCGGTCGTGTTCGCCTTGGCGGCCGGCGGGCGCCCCTGGCAGACGCTGGCCGTGGTCCTGACCCTGGTGGCGATCCTCAGCTATTTTTTTACGTGGGTCTGGGCGGCGGCGCTGCTCGCGGTGCTGGCATCGGCCGTGTGGGTGCTGCGCCGTGTCCAGCCCGTACCCGCGTGAGAATCCAGTTTACGGAAAGAACCCCGTCGACTCGACTGGATCACGCGGCAGCGGCATCGCATTGGGACGATCCGAGCGTGCGTACACCTCGGCGACGTCATCACGGTACACACGCTCCCAATTGCGTTGGCGGAGAGTGGGCGGCGCCAAGCCCGCGGGCACGAGCGCGGCATCGCTCGGATAGTCGTCGATCAACCGGCGCCCATCGCTTTCGCCGGTGAAGAAAGCGAAGTTTGCCGCCACCACGTCGTCGGGGAAGACGGTGGCGAAGCGCCCGTCGAGCGAGACTTTGATGTTGGGTGCCAGATGCCAGAGGACGTACTCCCCCCAGTCGAGGGGCACGGCCAGGTTGGCGTGCACGCCGGCGCGGCGCAGCGCCTGCACGGCGGCGACGGGGAACTCCCCCGGATCGAAGACAATCTGCAGGCCGTCGCGCTGCCAGCGCAGACCAGTCAGCACCAGCTGCAACGCGGCGACGCAGACCAGCGCCACCGCGACGATGCGGCGCGCCGCGGGACCGAGTGTAAAGGTCGAACGCTGCATGAACCAACGCGCGCCTTCGTCCAATTGGGCGGCCAGTGGGGCAGCGGCGCACAGCGCAAAGACCGCCGTGTGCCGCTGCGAACGCAGTGCCAGGACGCCGGTGATCAGCGCCAGCAGCGGCTGCCAGCCGTTCGTCCGCCAGTCGCGAAAGAACGGCAGCGTGACCACGAACAGTCCGGCCATCGCGAAGAACACGAGCTGCGAAACGTCACCGGCGGCAACCGGCTGCCATTCGGTGATCGGATGCGGGCGACTCAGCTCGCTCCAGATGTAGCTCCACAGCTCCACGCCGTACGGATTGAGCGCGGTGATCACCGCCGACGCGGCCCACACGAGCAGCAGCGGCGCGGCGCGCGCGCGCACACGCAAGCATTCGCCGGCAACGAAGAGCCCGAGGATGGCCAGTCCGAGCGCAAAGCCGCCGTGCACATTCACCCACGCAAGGAAGACCGCGGGAAACGCCCACAGGACGCGGCGCCGACCCTGCTGGTACCGATCGATCAGCCACAGCGTCAGTGCAACGCCGAAATAACTGAAGATCTGCGGTCGGATGGCGATGCCACGCGCCAGCACGGCAAGCGTCAGCACGCCGAGCCCACCCCAGACCTCCGGGCGCACAGTGCGGCGGCGCATCAGGGCGAACAGCAGCGCCGCCGTGGCAACCGCAATGGTGAGCTTCAACAAGAGCAGCCCGGGTGAACCCGCGTGCGTGTAGGCATCGGCCATGATCACCTGCGCCAGCCACTCGTGATCGCACCAGGCATGGCCGGCGGCTGTATACGAGTAGGTATCCACCCGCGGCACGGCGCCGGTGGCGAGGATGTCGCGCCCAAACAATACGTGCCCCCAGAGGTCGTTGTCCGCTTCGTTGCTGGTGAAGAAATACAGCAGGCTGCTGCCGAGCAGCAGCGCCCAGACGCGAGCCGGAGCGGACGGCATCGTTGTCGCCACCGACCTAACAGCCTGTCCGGCTTGGAAGCGCGCAGCGGCCCCGCGGGGAGCGGAACATGGAGATGGCGCCGGCCGCAGGTCCTAGCAGCCGGTCGGACTTGGCAGCCCCTAGCGACCAACGGGAGCGGTCCATAAAGAGACGCCGGCCGCAGGCCTTATTCCAGGGGGGGCTGCCACATATACAGAAACTGCGGCGAGGCGTGCGCCCCGGCGCCCAAGTCCAGGTTGATCAGATTGAGCTGCGATGGGAGCGGCGGCGCCGCCGAGTAGATGTTTTCCGCGAATTCCTGTGGGCGGCGGTACATGATGACGCGTGCGCCGCCGGCACTCACACGTTGGCTGACGGTCTGCAGGGTGTCCTGCAGGTAGCCGATGCGATCCACCATGCCCAACTGCAAAGCCTGATCGGCGGTAAGAATGCGGCCGTCGCTGATGAGCTGTGCGCCTTCGGCATTGAGGCTCGAGCGGCGCTCACGCACCAGGCCGAGGAAGCGCTGCTGCATGCCGTCGAGGACGCCCTGCAAAATGGCCTGGTCCTCCGGTGTCATCGGACGCAGCGGCGAGCCGACGTCCTTGCGGGCGCCCGACTTGATCGTCTGGTTCTGGACACCGAGCTTGTCCATCAGGCCGGAGACGTTGACGCCGTACATGATGACGCCGACGCTGCCGGTCACCGTCGTCGGGCTGGCGACGATCTCGTCGGCGGCGAGCGCGATGTAGTACGCTCCCGACGTCCCCATGTCGAGGAATTGCGCGGTCACCGGCAGGTGACGCGCCGCTTTGAACGCCATGAGCTGGTGGTAGATGACGTCGCTGGCAGTGACCGTGCCGCCCGGGCTGTTGATGCGCAGCACAACCGCCCGCACCTTGTCGTCGTCGGCGGCGCGGCGCAACTCCTCGTCAATGCGCGCCGTGAGACTCTCGCGCCGGCTGACCCCGAAGGCGCCCGCTTCTTCCTGGTTGGTGATCGTCCGCGAGATGTCGATCAGCAGAATCTTCGCGCTGCCTTCCCCGGAGACGACATGTTCTTCCAACGGTTCCGGCGTCGAGCTGAACGGGTTCAGATTGCCGGTGATGAACACGCACCCGGAGAGCAGCACGACAAGTGAGAGCAGACTGAAACGGAGCGTTCGCGTAATCGACATGGGCCTCCCGATGGTGGCGGCGACTATAGGCGGCGAGCCGCGCCCGAAGCAACAACGCCGCGGCGATCGCCCGGCGCGCAGCTTAGCCCCCAAGCCCCGCGCCTCAGTCGATCGCCGCCACCGCCTCAGCGTGCCCCGAGCGCGCCGCACGGTAGCACGCATCGGCGATTGCCACCGCCCGCAACCCTTCCTCGAGTGTGATCGGCATCGGCGCGCCGCGCTGCAGCGCCGTGACGAAGTCGGCGAGGACATCGCGAATGGTGGGAATCGGCTCCGGCACCGGTAGCGCGGTCGCCGTCGTCCCTTGTACCAGCTGGGCGGTATTGAGCACGTGGTCGGCGATGAGCATGCCTCCCGTGCCTGTCAGCTCGATGCCTCCGGAGCGGCTCGCGGTGGCGCGTGAACCGGCCACGGCAACGACGGTGATACCGCCGCGCATGCGGATCACCGCGCTGAAGTTGTCCTCGCTGCGCGCCGTTCCCACCTGGGTCATCTCGCAGCTGACGTGTTCCGCTTCCATGCCGGTGAGCCGGCGCGCCAGATCGAAGCTGTGTACGCCGGTGTGCAGCGTGATGCCGCCGCCGGCGATCGCCGGGTCGTCGATCCAGCCGGGGCGCGACGGCTCGAAATGCTGTGCAATGCGGACGGCGTGGATGGGTCCGATACGGTGGCGTTCTTCCATGAGACGCCGCACCACGCCGTTGTAGCGCAGCGTCTGCGCCACCATCACCGGGATGCCTGCGGCGCGCACCGCGCGCAGCAGGCGCCGGCCGGCCTCGAGCGTCGGCGCAGCGGGCTTTTCCAGCAGCACCGGCCGGCGCTGCGCCGCGGCCGCTTCGAGGATGTCCACGTGTAGCGTCGGCGGCACGACAACGATGACGGCGTCGATGTCCGGCGCGGCCAGGAGCTCGCGATAGTCGGCGTAGGCGCGGCAGCCGAGCTCCTCCGCTTGGGCGCGTGCCGCGTCCGGGTTGCGACGGGCCAGGCCAACCAGACGCGTCTGCGGCATGTCCCGCAGGATGTGCTGCGCGTAGCGCATGCCGTGCTTGCCGGTACCGATGAGGCCGAGTCGCAACGGGGGCATGCATCCTTCTATAACCAAGTGGTGGCCGTCGGCTCAATGCGCCGTCTTGCCAAGGGGTGTGCGACGCGATGCTCAGCATTGCAATGCGCGAAGCGCTTCAGTAGAAGCGCGTCACCTCGCCATGAGCGCTCACGGACGTTCGACTGCGCGCCGCCCTCCGGCAGTGTCCCCGGACGCGCCGGCGTCCGCGCCGCCGCTGCGGCGCCAGCGCTTCGACATTGACGAGGTCATGCGCCGCCTGCGGGTTGCGGCGCCGGGATGGCATGCGCCGGTGGTCACCTTCATCGCCATGCAGACCGGTGATCCGTTTCGGGTGCTGATTTCCTGCCTGCTGAGCTTGCGGACCAAGGACGAAACCACCGGGCCGGCGGCGCATCGCTTGTTTGCGCTCGCCGACACACCGCAGGCTATGCTGAAGCTCAGCCCGCGCGAGATCGAGCGGGCGATTTACCCGGTCGGCTTCTATCGGACCAAGGCGCGAACCATTCTCGACATCTGCCGGGTGCTGCTCGAGCGCTATGAGGGCAAGGTCTCCAACGACCTGGACGAGCTGCTGACGCTCAAAGGCGTCGGCCGCAAGACGGCCAACCTGGTGCTGACGCAGGGCTTCGCCAAGCCGGCCATTTGCGTCGACACCCATGTGCATCGCATCTCGAATCGTTGGGGTTATGTCCGCACCAAGAATCCGCATGCCACCGAGATGGCGTTGCGTCGCAAGCTGCCGGCGCAGTACTGGATCGACTACAACGACACCCTCGTCGCCTTCGGGCAGACGATTTGCCAGCCGGTGTCACCGTGGTGCAGCCGCTGCCCGGTGTCCGAGCTGTGCCCGCGCCGTGGGGTGACGCGGCATCGCTGACGTCGTGATCGTGCTCGTGTGCGTAGGGAGCGGCATTTGCGCTGACAGCTCGAGGGGAGAGCCTGCAAATCTCACTCTCTACGAGCACGCTTACGAACACGAGCACGGCTTCTCTTGCTTGACTCGCTTCCGAGCGCCGGTTACAACCGCGCCCCAAAGGAGCCGTAATGCGGAAGTGGTGTCGAGTCGTGTCCTGGGTGGGAATGAGCGCAGTGCTGGGCGGCTTGCTGTCGGCGTGTGCGGCGAAGGCTCCGGCGAGGAGCGCAATGGCGGCGCAGGAGACGCGTGTGCCGACGGTACCACAGACGACGCCGACACCGGTGCCGGAAGCGGCGCCACTCCCGACACGTGGCATCGCGAAGAAGGACGTTCAGGCCAAAAAGGGAGGAGAGCCCATCGGTCCGGTGGTCACTTTCTTTGGCGCGGCGAAAGCCGACGGCACCAAGGCTGACCCGGCACTCGTCGACAAGGACGGCACGGCGACGTACACGACCGCCGCGGGTGCGGGGTTCATCATCGTGGTCGAGGCGAAGCCGGGGAAGAGTGGGGCGGAGGTTGCCCGCCGCGTCTTTGCGTATGTGCCCACCGATCCGCACACGCGCCCAGACCTGGAAATCGAAAGCAGCCACGATATGGGTAACGGCAGCCCGACGGTGTGCGACAAGCAGCGCCCCAACGTCGGCGGCGTCCCCGGAATCCATCCAACGACCTTTGCGGAGACCCAGAAGGTCAGCGATGCGATCAATGATTTTTCCTGTCGCTTCGAGACTTTCATCGAGTCGCAGTCTTCCTGCACCATGAACACCAATGGAGACTACTCGTTCACCCGCAAGGATACCACGACACAATTTTGTATGCTGGTCGCGCACGCATACGCCTTCCCGGAGGGCGATACTGTGCTGACCGTGCGCGTCCGCGACGTCGATGGCAACCCGGGACCCGTTGCGCACATGAAGATCAAGCGGGTTCCACTGCCGCCCAAAAAAGATCAACACGCACCTCAGACGAAGTAACGACAGAACGAACAGGGGGGGAGCCAATGAAGGTAACCCGGGCAATGTTGGTGATGATGCTGTTCCTCGGCGGCTGCGGCGGCTGCGGGAGCTGCGAGCATCCGGAGAACGGCCCGACCGGCGGTGCTGCCTCCGCCCCGCCTCCCGCCTCGAAGCCGGCGCAGGCTTCGGTTTCTACTGCCGGAACCATTCATGCGGGCGCGCCGGAGCCCAACGTTGCCGCGCAGAAGCCGCCACCGCGTCCACCCGCCGAAGCGGCTGCACCGGAAAAAGGTGCCCAACCGCCGCCGCCCGAAGCCGCTGCCCCAGAGCAGCCGCAAAATGACGAGGATGATTGCATTGTGGTTGCCGACGCCAATCCCGATTACGGACCGCCGCCGCTGGCCGTCGCGTTCAGTGCCGAAGCCGAGTGCAGCGGTGGGGAGCCGAAATACGACTGGGACTTCGGTGATGGCTCGCCGCACAGCAACGAACCCAATCCGTCGCATACGTACGCCAAGGCCGGCGATTTTACGGCCACCGTCACGGTGAACGGCAGGGGCGACGCAACGGCGAACGACGAAATCGATGTCACCGTCGAAGAGGGCGAGGGCGGCGAGGCGCAGTAGGCTTCGGCGACCAGGGCGCGCGCCGCTTGACCATGTGTGTCGATAGATCGGCACGCCGTACTTCGTAGCGGCGAAGCCGTCTCTAGCCACCTGTCGAACCTGGAAGGTCGCAGCGACCCAACGGGGAGCGGACCATAGAAAGGACGCCGGCCGCAGGCCATGACACGACCAACGCGAGCCCGACGATGGACCAGCTGGCTGGTTGCCGCTGTCTTCCTGCTGTTCGTGGCGTTCGTGGTCTACCGCAGCTTTTACGTCGCCGGGTTCCGTTGTGAGGTCTGCATCACCTTTCAGGGGCGTCCGGCATGCCGCTCCGTGGATGGTCCGACCGAGCGCGAGGCGATGAGCGGTGCCGTGAACAACACCTGCGCGCAACTCTCGTCAGGCGTGACTGACAGCATCGCGTGCGAGCATACGCAGCCCACGAAGGCCGACTGCCGAGCCCTCAACTAACGTGACGCGGGCAGGGCGAGCCGCTCCGCTGTGGGGGAACGCCTCCCCAATTCTGACTGTGATTTTGATGATGCGGAGGAGAGATCATGCGGAGGTGAAGAACGGAACCGTTCCCACCTCCGCCGATTGAACATACGTCTTCAGGCAGGGCGCTTGAACAGGCTCTGCATCTTCATCGCCAAGCCCATGTCGCCGGCGATCTTGAGCTTGCCGCTCATGAATGCCATCTGCCCATTGAGCTTGCCGGTGATCATGTCGACATAGTCCTGGGCTGCCATCGTCATGGTCATGTTCGGCGACGCATGCGACCCCTCGGTCACCGTGCATGTGCCGTCCTTTATGATGACGTGGTAGTTGCCGCCACCCTCGCCACTCAGGTTGAACTGGATCACCGAGTTCATGCCCTTCGCGGCGTCGGCATTGAGGTTCGCCGACATCTGGGTGAAAATCTCCTTCACTGCTTCTGCTGTACCTGCCATGACTACTGTCCTCCTTTCAGGGATTGAGGGGCCTGGCAACTGCGCCCTCTGTGCCTGTATCTATAATGTTTGCTCCACGACCGCCTCACCCCCAACCCGACCAACGCCGTTTTCTATTCGAGGTACACTGCCTTGTCAATCGACCCGGCCGACTTTCATCGGCCGCTTTGCAGCGTGGCCAAAATGTTGGACGGCAGGTTCAGTGTGCCGCCAATATTGGAGTACGCAAAGTGGCGCGCGTTGACGTGCGCATGCAGCGGGATACCCGGCCCATCGTGGATTTCGTAATCGAGCGGGATCGGCCCGAGGATCTGCAGGATCTCATAGAGCAGCTCGCCGAACGTTCGCCAGCGATCCGCAGGCAGATCGATGGCCCGCACCCAAGCATCGCGGCACACCACTTCGTAGCTGCGCGGGAACGTGCCAAACGCGCAAAAGTACGAGACACATCCGTTGCGTTCAGCGATGAGAAAGCCGTGGTCACGTGCGAAGCCGATGATCTCATCCCAGACCTGCGGTTGCCGGGTGGTTACCGCACCCTCGAGCGCCGGCGCCGGGAACGGAATGTCGGAGCCAATGACCTGATTGTGCACGTGGGGTTGTGAGGCGCCGGAGGCGTGGCCCTGGTTCTTGCGCAGGAGCACCTGGCACACGGCCGGATTGGCATACACTCGGCGGGCAACGGCAACATCCGCGGCGAGCAGCGCATGGAAGTGCTCGAGCGGCAGCAACCCGGTGTACAGCAGATCCTCGTGCCGCTGCGGGTTGTCCGCAAAGTGTCGTGGGTCTTCGATGACAACGTACGACTCGTTTTGCCCGCCGGTGCAGCATTCGGGGATCCGCGGAATGAGGTTGCGTACCGCGCGGATCAGCCAACGGTCGTCGGCCGGTTCTGGAAAGACGTCACAGTTCCGGACACGCAGGACTTCCTCGGGGGTGTGGTCTTCGTTCCCCGGACAAAACGGACACGAGCGTTGCGCGGCGTCGAGCTCGGCGCGCAGGCGGCCCTCGTAGACGGCGCGGTCCTCAGGCGTGGCCCGCAGCAACGCGTCTTGCGCCTGCCGCACGAAGCCGTCGCGCTTCTTGTGAACATGGGTGAAATAGGTCACCGCACCCGTAAACGGGTTGCGAACCCACACCAGCTGCCCGCCATCTTTGCGGTGTTCGATCGGCATCGAGTCCGCCGTGACCTCGGGCAGCGATGTAGCTCGAAAGCGATGTGGTGTACAGCGGGTTCGTGCTCGTGTTCGTACGAAGAGGGAAGACGCCCGCTCTTCCATTGGCCAGTTGCGGCAGAGGCGGCAGGGCTTCCTTTACGAGCACGAGTCCGAATCAGACGGTTCCGACGGCGGACACGCGGGCGCCCACGCCGATGAACTGCCGCAGCAATGTGTTGATGCGTTCGGGGTGTTCGATGTGTGGGAGATGCCCGCACTGTGGTACCCGTACCAACTCGGCCTGCGGGATGAGCGTCTGTAACAGTGCGGCCTGACGGACGGGGTGGACGCGATCACCTTCGCCCCAGATGATCAGCACCGGCATCTTCAACTCACCAAACCGCGGCCGCTGCGCCGCCCACGCGTGCCAGTTCTGCGCCGTCGACACATAGACGTCTCTGAAGCCCGGGCGTTGCGCCAGCGTCGCGTAGTGGGCGACCAGGTCGTCGGTAATCAACGACGGGTCGGCGACTGCTTCCCGCAACGCTGCACGGACGAACGGCTTGAAGCGCGGCTGCAGCAGCCATCGCGCCAGCCGCCCGTGGTACGCCAACCAGAAGGTGAGGTCGAAGGCGCGTCCGCCCGGCTGCACGCCGGGAATCGTCGGGCCGAGCAGGACCAGCCGGTTGACACGTTCAGGATGGAGCTTCGCCAGGCAGAGCGCCACCGCGCCACCGAGCGAGCTGCCGACCACGGTGGCCGCGGCGATGCCTACCGCATCCATGAACTGGCGCAGACAGGAGACGAAGGTGTCGACCGTGTAAGCGATCGGCGGTTGGTCCGAATGGCCGTACCCGATCAAATCGAGCGCGTGCAGTTGCAGCGCGTCGGGCAGCTCACGCAGCTGGTTGCGCCAGGTGAACAGCGTATCGCCGTAGCCGTGAATGAGGATGACGGGTGGACCCGAGCCGATTGTCGTGAAGGCCACCGTACCCACCTCAAGTGGCACGGTTCGACACGGCAATGTCACATCCCACTCGTAGTGGCCGGCCGCGGGCCTCACTTCCATGGCCCGCTCGCTGCGGGCTTCCACGATCGAGGCGCTGCTAGCGGAACCGACGCGGTGGCGCCATGGCGGTCACTTCCAGACGGGAGCGACATCGACCGGGGTATTGCCGGCGAGGCACGGGCTTTCGACGTCGGCATCGAAGTGCCCGCTCTCCCCCGGGGCGAGCGTGGCTGGGTTCACTCCAGCCTGTTCATTGAGGCAGAGGGTGCCTTGCGACGCGTCGACGGAACGCAGGGTGATCTCGACGGCATCCGCATTCTGACCGCCAACATTCTTCACCTCGCCCGTCACGTGCGCTGCCGTGGGGCCGTTGCGTTGAACCTGGTGCGACACCATGACGATCTGTGCCGGCGATTTTTTTTCCGCCGCATCGTCCACAGCGGCGTCCGCCGGCGCGGCTTTGGCCTCTTCATTGTCGGGCGGTGGCGGCGGCACGGGAGGGAGTTGACGTTGCTCCACCCCGCGTGCGTTGGGCGGCGGTTCGTCGGCCAGGTGGACCACGCCACGTTCGTCTGTCCATTTGTAGAACGTCTGCGCGCGACTGACGGCGCAACTGGCGATCAGCACGCCGGCGGCAATTAAGACTCGGTTGCGGATGCTAGCCATCACCCATCTCACGGCGCTTGAGGATGGCCCTTTGCGCGACGTTCATGAAGGTGCACTGTAGGGGAATTTGGATTCAAGTCAACGTCGATTTTCGGTTCGCGGCGCGGCGGGCAGAACAACCGACGCCCAGCGTTTTGAGAGCGTAGAGTTGGGTGCATTCTCGTCCGTCTGTTGTCTGTCCGGCTGTTGCCTGTCGTCTCTCTGTTGATTCCCAACCAGGCTGTGGTTACGGTGCGCTGCATGCACCCGCGGAATGGAGGCCGGCGATGACGGGCAAGGAAGCGGTTCTGCAAGCCTTCGATCGGCTGTTTGACAAGGCGGCCGCGAAGCTGCGCGTCGAATGCACCGACGAGGAGAAGCAAGAAGCCAAGCGCCAGTTCGCGCAGCGCTTCTCGGCTGCGCTCGAGGTCGCGGGCGAAATCTCCATGCCTGAGATCCCGGAAGATGTAATGCGTGGTATGGAGGAATCGATCGCGCACCTCTCCCCGGCACAGGTGGTGGGATACCTTGCCGCCATCCCGTTGGCGCACCAAGCGCAGGAGATGTTGCGCTCCATTGCCTACCATGCCGCCGAGCAACGCCTGCTCGAGCATATCGTCAGCCAAGCCGACGACCGCTACGGCGGCAATTGAGAAGAGAGACGACAGACAACAGACGCAGAGCCCTGTCGTCTCTTCTGTGGTTTCCAGTCTGTCGTCTGTCCTCTGTTGTCTGTTATCTGTCTTCTCCCCACAACTCGCGCGGCAGGTCGATCGCTAGGTTGCTGCCGTCGAGCCGCAGATGGCGCGGGTTGTAGTCGGGGTGGTGCACCGAGACGACTAGTTGACTGGGACTGACGTCGGCCGGGGTGGCGAAGCCGACAATGCCGGCGGCATTGGTGACCAGCTTGGCGAGGACGCGATCCGCATGGCCACAGACCAGGACCTCGGCGTCGGCGACAGGGGGACATTCCCCCGATTGGTCCGCATCGTTGTCGAGGACCGTTACCCGCGCGGTGCGCCCGTCCGGCGCCGGCTCCACCGTGACCGCAAGGTCGCGCAGCCAGATCATCGGCTCACCGGTCACGGTCTTCATCCCGCTGCGTTCGGGATGGCGAGCCGGGTTGGCCTTGAGAGTGATGTCTTGCGCGGCCATGCCATGGTCGCTGGTGAAGACGAACAATGTCGAGTCGAGGAGTCCCTTCGCCGTGAGCATATCGAGGACCTGGCCGAGACGCCGGTCCGTCTCGGCGATGGCGGTTCGCAGGCCGTCGGCATGCGGGCCGTAGTCGTGCCCGGCGCCGTCGGTGAGGGTGAACTCGTGCGCCACCAGGACAGGCAGCGGATGTGACGGGTCATCGAAGAGTACCGTGATCTGTGCCATGCCGCGGGCGTCCAGCACGGCTTCACGGTGCACCGCCTCTTTGCCGTCGGCGGCGTAGCGAGGGCTGATCGCCTTGACGAAGTCCGGGGTCAATGCCCGCAGCCGATCGCGTGGCCCGACGATGCGTTGCTCGAGCGCGGCGTGGTCCGCGCCGCGGCCCTGGGGCTCGTGGATGTTCACGGAGAACGCGGCGGGCCCGAAGGCGCGGTGGAAGGCTTCGTACAATGTTTCCACGCCGCCGCCGAGGTAGCTCTCCGTCATCATGCCCTGTCCCTGCGGTGCCAGCGCCGTGCGCGTGTTACGGGCGTAGTACGTGGGGTTGACGATGTCGTGATGGCCACACCAGGCACCGGTGAGAATCGTGCTGTGACTGGGCCAGGTGATGCTCGGGAAGTTGACGACCGAGCCATACGCGAAACGCGCGCTGTGGTCGAGAATGCGGCGAAGATTGGTGATCGCGGGGTCATTCCTTTCAAGCAGGTACCGGAGCTCGCTGTTGCTGAGGCCGTCGAAGATCACCAGATACGCCCGTTGCGGCTGGGTGCCGTCGCCGAGGATCTCATCGAGGACGCGTCCGTCCTGTCGCTTCAGGTACACGTCAGCGACGACACCACGTTCGCTCGCCGTGCGGCCGCTCCAATTCGCGCCGTCGATCGGCGGCAATCCCATGAGCCGGCAAACGGTCGGGGCAATGTCGACGTGGCGGGCCAGTGCATCGTACACCCCCGGGCGCACGCCCGGCCCGGCGAACGCCAGGGGAGCGCGGGATTGCACGACGTCGAGCGCGCCATGCTGGCCCCGCTGCAGCCCGAAGGCGTAGCACTTGGGACTCACGACGAGATCGGGAGCGTATGGGCTGTCGAAGAGTTGGGCGATCCGTTCGTAGGCACACGGGTAGGTGACGTGCTCGGGTTCGATGAAGGCCAGATTGACGTCCGCCGTGGGGTGGCCCGACGCGGCCGCGGCGCGCAACTCGTCGGCACACGTAGCCACCGCCATATGTGATTGTGCGGCGATCGGGTTGATGCCGATCTGTTCGATGATGGGGAACGCCAGCCGTCCGCCGCGGACGACCCGTTGGAAGCGTACCATCCCGCGCTGCGCCCACACTTCATACGCATCATCGCGCCAGGTGATGACCAGGTCGACGTGCGCCGCCACCTGCGGGTCGCGGAGCAGCGCCAAGATGGCGCGATTGCCCGATTCTTCCTGGTGCTGATCCAGTCCCTGTCCACCTGGACGCTCGGGCCCAAGAAGCTCCTGCATGGCACTACCCTCCTTGTGTCGAGGGCAGAGTCTTGGCCGCAAACTCCGCCGAGTCAATTGCCGACGAAGGCTGCCGCACCCGTCGGCGAAACCGCTCAAAACCGGCGTGCCCCGCTGATAACAGGGGGACGAATAGAACGACCTGGATGATTGTGCTACGGATGCTGGTCTAATGATGCAGTTGCGCGCACCCCTAGGTCTGCGGTCTGCGGCATTCGTCACCGGGTGTGTCGTGCTTCTCGGTGGGTGTGCCGCGGTTCACCGTCAATCCCCTTCAACGCAACCCTTCCCATGGGAAACCGAGATGGGTTCGGCGCAGGTCGAACCGATCTCGGTGCCGCCGGAGGCGGCCGCCATGGGGCACTTCTTGGCGGCCGAGGTGGCCGTCAACCAAAGTGACTACGACACCGCGACCAAAGAGTATCAGGCGGCGGTGGCAGCCGATCCGTCGTCGCCTTTGTTGCACCAGCGGCTGGCGGCGCTCTACGTACGGGCGAACCGTCTACCGGAGGCGCTGACCGAAACACAGAAAGCCGTCGATCTCGATCCGGACAACGTGCAGGCACGGGTCCTCCTGGCGGGGATACTGTCGGCGCTCGGGCAAGATACGGAGGCGATGGCCCAGTACGAGGCTGTCCTGCAACTCGATCCGAAGAACCAGGAGGCCCATCTGTTTCTCGGCGCGTTGTACGGTAAGCAAGGCGACTACGAGCGCGCCGTGCAGACGTTGACGCAGCTCACCGAGATCTCCCCGCACTCGGTCCTGGGCTTCTACTATCTCGGGCGCGTGCACGCCGCGGCGCACCAATTCGATGAGGCGGAAAAGGCCTACAACGAGGCGCTGCAATTGAGCCCGCAGTCCGAGATGGTGCTCCTGGATCTGGCACTGTTGTACGAGGCGGAGGACAAGCCCGACAAGGCCATCGAGATTTATCAGCGGCTGCTGACCACCGATCCGCAAAGCGCCGTCGTACGTAAGCGGCTCGGCAGCTTGTACGTCGGGCAGCGCAAGCTCGACGAGGCGTTGTCGCAGTTCAAGGAGCTCGAAAAGGTCGAAACCGACCCGCAGGACACGCGTGTCAAGATCGGACTCATCTACTATGAGAAGGGCGATTACGAGCGGGCGGCGACCGAGTTCACCCTGGTCCTTGCCGCGGAGCCCAAGAACGATCGGGTCCGATACTATCTCGCTTCGGTGTACAGCGAACTCAAAGAGAACCAACGAGCAATTGCTGACTTCAGCCGGATTCCCACCGACTCGGAGTATTATGCCGATGCGCGCGTCCACATCGGCTACATCTATCAGCGTGAAGGTCACCTCGACCTCGCCATTCCCGAAGTGAAACGCGCCTTCGAGGCCAAACCCGACAACGCCGATCTCGCCGGGCTGCTGGCATCGATGTACCGTGACAGCGGCGAGCTGCAAAAGGCGATCGACCTGATGCAGCAACTGGTGACCAAAAATCCGGACAACGACAAGTACCGCTTCACCCTCGGCGCGCTCTACGACGAGGCGAAGAACAAGGACGCTTGCATCGCCGAGATGAAAAAGGCGATCGAGTTGAATCCGCAGAACGCCGCGGCACTGAACTACCTCGGCTACACCTACGCCGACATGGGCGTCCACCTCGACGAAGCCGAGGATCTGATCCGCCGCGCCATCGCGCTGGATCCCAACGACGGCTTTTACATCGACAGCTTGGGCTGGGTGGACTATCAACGCGGCAACTACCCGAAAGCCGTCGAGCACCTCGAGCGCGCACTCGAGCTGGCGGGCGACGATCCGACCGTGGCCGAGCATCTCGCCGACGCCTACCGCCAAACCGGCAAGGCGCAAGAAGCCTTGGGGTTGTACCAGGACGCCCTGAAGCGCTCGAAGGAGAAGGCACAAATCGAACGCCTGAAGGGAAAGATCCAAGTCCTCGAAGGGGCACGCCCGACCGGCGGAAAAGACTCCTGAGATGCGGCACCGACTGCGTGCGGCGCTCATCGTCGGGATCAGCGTCGCCGCCGGTTGCACGGCGGCGCGTCCTGGTTCGCTCGGGGCGCCCGCCACGTTGCCGTCCGCTGCCGAGCTCGAATCCCAGCTGGCGGCGCGCCACGACGCGGTGCATAGTGTGCGCGCCCTCGCGCACCTGCGCTACCGCGATCCGGAGCAATCGGGGACGGCACGCGAGGCGATCCTCGTCGAACGGCCGGACCGCTTGCGTGTCGAGGTGTTCTCCTTGCTCGGCTCGGTCTTCCTGGTGACCACGAATGCGGGCGCCATCACCGTATACGCCCGGCAGGACAATACGGTGTACCGCGGCGCGGCGTCGCCGGAGAACCTGGCGCGCTACGCCCGCGTCGGCTTGCCGGTCAGCGACCTCATCGACCTTGTTCTGGCTACGCCGGCGCCGCGTCCGGCCGACCAGGATCGGGTGTCGTTCGATACGGTCCGCGGTGCCGTCCGGCTGGTGCGCACGCTCGCGGATCGGCAGCAGTCCGTGTGGTTCTCGCCGGCGAGCCTGCCGGTGGCGGTGGAGGAACGCGGCGCGGATGGACAGCTGGCGTGGCAGGCCACGTTCGGCGCGTACGAAGACCATGGCGGCGTGCCCATCGCCACGCAGCTCAACGTCGAGTTGCCGCGCTGGTCACGCTCGCTCGAGCTCGCGTTGCGCGACGTCGACGTCAATCCGCCTCTGGACAGCGCGCTCTTTGCGTTCCACACTCCGCCGGGCAGTAAAGAAGTTACGTTGGAGTCGATCGCTGACTGATGCGCCGGTTCGTCCTGATTGCGCTCGCGTTGCTGGTGCTCTTGGTGGTCCTGATGAAGCGCCAACAAAGCCGCGCGCCGGCCGCTCCCCCCAGGAGCGATGCGCCGCCTGCCGTAGCCGCCAATCTGCCGACCGGAACTGCTTTCCCCGCGACACCAACGGCAAAGCCGGCACACGGCCAGCGTCTGGTGACGGCGACGATCAGCGACCCGAAGACCTTCAACCCGATCACCTCCGTCGACGCGGCCTCGAACACGGCCACCGCAGCGCTCTTTGACGGCCTCGTGCGCTTGAATCCGTTGACGACTGAACAGGAACCCGAACTTGCCGAGCGCTGGGAATACAATGCCGACGGCACGGTGTGCACGTTCCATCTGCGCCATGATGTCCACTGGCACGACGGCCAGCCGTTTACCGCCGCCGACGTGGTGTTTACGTTCGACGTCATCTACGACGAGCACGTGCCGAACGGCATGAAGCATGTCTTGCTGGTCGACGGAAAACGCATCGCGGTCGAGGCGGTCGATGACTACACGGTGCGTATGGTGTTGCCGCGCCCGTTTGCCCCGCTCATCAACTCGATCGGTGTCGGAATCGTACCGAAGCACATCCTGGCGGCGTCCCTGAAGGAGCAGACGTTTGCGCAGCAATGGGGCATCGATACGCCGCCCGAGAAGCTCATCGGCACCGGGCAGTACCGCATGACGCGCTATGTGCCGGCGCAGTTTCTCGAGTACCAGCGTAATCCGGACTATTGGATGAGGGATGATGCCGGCAATCCACTGCCGTATCTCGAATCGCAGACGCAGCTGATCGTACAAAACCAGGATACGACGTATCTGAAGTTTCTGTCCGGCCAGACCGACACGCACGAAGCACGGCCCGAAGAGGTCGCTGATCTGCGTGCCAAGGCCGATGAGCTCCAAATCCGCGTCGACGAGATCGGGCTCGACACCGGCACGGTGTTCGTCTCCTTCAACCGCAATCCGCGCCACTATGCGAAAAACGGGAAGCGTGACCCGCGAATGACCTGGTTTAGCGATCTGCATTTCCTGAAGGCCATCGCGCACGCCATGGACAAGCAGGCAATGATCATCAATTGCCTCAACGGCTACGGCAAAGCGGCTGTCGCCGAGATCTCCCCCGAGAACAAGATTTTCCACAATCCCAACTTGAAGGACTACGACTACAATCTGGACGAGGCGCGACAGCTGCTGAAGGACGGCGGCTACATCGATCGCGACGGCGACGGCGTGATTGAAGACGCGGATGGGCATCCCGTCGAGTTCGATTTCACGACGAACAGCGGCAATCAGATCCGTGAGAAGATGTGCTCCATCCTCAAGGAGGATTGGGCCAAGCTCGGCATGAAGGTCAACTACCGGGCGCTCGACTTCCAGGCGCTCGTCGAAAAGCTCTACAGCAGTTACGACTGGGATGCCGTGCTCATCGGCTTTACCGGCACCCTGGAGCCCAACAGCGGTGCCAACATGCTGCGGTCAAGCGGCAACATGCACTTTTGGAATCCGGATCAGACCGAACCCGCGACACCGTGGGAGGCGGAGATCGACCAACTTCTCGAGCAAGGATCGCGGGAGCTCGACACGGAGAAGCGGCGAACCTACTACTGGCGCATTCAAGAGATCCTGCACGAGCAGCTGCCGATGATTGAAACCGTACGCCAGACCCGCTTCTCCGCGTACAAGCTGGCACTGCAAAACTACCGACCCATGGTATGGGGCCTCTACCGCCCCGAACTGATCCGCTTTGCCGAGTGACGCGGAACAGGGAACCCTCGGGCCCCGATGCTCCGCTACCTGCTCCGCCGTCTCCTCCAGATGATTCCCCTGCTGTTGGGAATCACCTTCCTGGTCTTCCTGGTCATCGATCTGGCGCCTGGCGATTACTTCAGCGCCCTGCGGATGAATCCCTCGATCTCGCCGAAGCTGATCACCGAGCTCGAGACGCAGTTCGGGTACGGCGATCCGCTGGTGCTGCGCTACCTCAAGTGGTTGTGGCGCGTGCTGCATCTCGACCTCGGGATCTCGGTGGCGTATCGCGTCAACGTCATCGACCTCATCGGCGCGCGCGCCGGCAATACGGTGATCCTGGCGGTGGCGAGCATGCTGGTCACCTGGACCCTGGCGATCCCGATCGGCATCTACGTCGCGCTGCGACCCAACTCGATCGCCGATCGCTGCCTGTCGTTCCTGGCGTTCTTCGGAATGTCGTTGCCCAGCTTCTTTCTGGCGTTCCTGATGATGTACCTGGCGCTGCGCACCGGGTGGTTCCCAGTCGGCGGCAGCTTCTCGGTCAACTACGACAGCCTGACGGTGTGGGGGAAACTCACCGATCGTTTGCACCATCTCTGGCTGCCGATGATCGTGCTCGGCACCGGCGGGATGGCCAGCCTGATGCGCCTGATGCGCGCCAATATCCTCGAGATCAAACAGGCTGACTTCGTGCGCACGGCACGCGCCAAGGGGTTGTCCGAACGCGTCGTCGTCGGCAAGCACATTTTGCGCAACGCCTTGAACCCGTTCGTCACGCTCGCCGGCTACGAGCTCGGCAACCTCCTGGGCGGCGCGGCGCTCGTCGAAGCGGTCATGAACCTGCAGGGCCTGGGCACGCTGATGTTGGAAGCCGTGCGCTCCCTCGATGTGTATCTCGTGATGGGTTCGGTGCTCATCGGCTCGCTCTTGCTGCTGCTGGGAAATCTGCTGGCCGACCTGGCACTGACGCTGGTCGATCCGCGCATCGATTTTTCGCGGCTGGAGGGAAGCCGGTGAAAAGCAATGCTGAATGGTGAATGCTGAATGGTGAATTGGAAGAATTCCTGCATTCATCATTCACCATTCACCATTCACCATTCGAAAGGCGTTTGGTAGATTCGATGGCTTCCGCCCGGCGCCCCGGCCTCGTCGTGTGGATGAGCGGCCTGCTGCTTGCCCTCTTCTACCTCACCGCCATTGCCGCCCCGTTCGTCGCGCCGTACGACTACGCCGAGCAGAACCGCGCCTTCCCGAACTGTCCGCCGTCGCGGTTACGCCTCAATCCGCCGGGTCGTTGGTCGGAATCGATTCTCTACGCCCGCCCGCTAGCGCTGGCCGATCCGCAGACGCGCCGCTACGAGGAGCAGGCCGATGTGCGGATTCCGGTGCGGCTGTTCTCGGCCTGGCATCTGTTTGCCACGCCACCTGGCAGTGGAAAGTTTTTCCTGCTCGGCACGGACAGCCTTGGTCGCGACCTATTTTCGCGCATCGTCTACGGCAGCCGCATCAGCCTGTCGATCGGCGTGATCGGCGTGGCCATCAGCTTCACCATCGGCACCCTGGTCGGCAGCATTGCCGGCTACAGCGGCGGCTGGGTCGACAACATCATCATGCGCCTGGTCGAGGTCGAGATGTCACTGCCGTCATTCTATTTCCTGCTCGCCTTGGCGTCGGTGATTCGCTCCAATTATTCATCGGCGCAGACGTTCCTCTTGATCGTGGTGCTCATGAGCTTCATCAGCTGGGCCGGGTTTGCGCGCATCATTCGCGGCATGGTGGCGTCACTGCGCGAGTATGAGTACGTGGCCGCGGCGCGCGCGCTCGGGGCGACGCGTTGGCGGATCCTGACGCGGCACATCATTCCCGGCACCTTCAGCTACACCATCATCGCCGCGACGCTGAGCATTCCGAGCTTCATCCTCGGCGAAAGCGCCCTGTCGCTGCTCGGGCTCGGCATTCAAGAGCCCAACGCCAGCTGGGGCAACCTGCTCGCCGAAGCGCAGAACGTGCAGAATCTGGTAAAGTACCCGTGGATCCTCACGCCGGGCGTCTTCATCTTCCTGACCATCATGGCGTTCAACTTCCTCGGCGACTACCTGCGCGATCGCTTGGATCCACGCGCAATGGTGCGGTGAGGCACGTGGAGTCCGAGTTGCTGACGTTGATGCCTACGTCGAGTGCGACGCCGACAGGTACGTCAACGCCCACGCCCACTGCGACGCGCCGCAGCTTGGGCGACGAATGCAGTAGTAACGCAGAGTGCGGATCGAGGTCCTGTGTCGGTGGCGTGTGTTGTACGACCGCGTGCGATGCGCGGGGCGAATCCTGCACTCAGCCGGGACGGGAGGGGGATCTGCACTTCTACGACGGCTGCTCCGGCGGCTTCAGGGCGCGGGATGGCGATGCTCGTCTTCGCGCTTAGTGCTCCACCAACGTGCCGCGTCACTTGGAATTCACTGTCGCGGTAGGCTACACAAGAACATTCGTATGTCGCCAAATGACCGCATCACGGCGCTGCGCGCCGCTTTGGAGGAGCGCATCCTTGTCCTCGACGGGGCGATGGGGACGGCCATCCATACGCTGAACCCGACGGCTGAGGACTGGGGCGGCGCGCGTTTCGAGAACTGTAGCGAGATGCTCGTTCTCACCCACCCCGAGTGGATCCAACGGATTCACCAGGGGTATCTCGATGCCGGTGCCGACATTGTCGAGACCGACACCTTCGGCGGCACCCGAATCGTACTTGCCGAGTTCGGCATCGAGGACAAGGTTCACGAAATCAATTTCAATGCGGCACGCTTGGCGCGCGAGGTTGCTGATGCCACGTCAACGCGAGAGCGGCCACGTTTCGTTGCCGGGTCGATGGGTCCAGGAACCAAGACCATTTCGGTCACCGGGAACATCACGTTTGATGAAGTGCGCCGCGCCTATGGCGAGCAAACGGTGCCGCTTGTCGAAGGCGGTGCGGACCTGCTGTTTCTCGAAACTCAATTTGACACCTTGAACGTGAAGGCCGGCCTGCTGGGTATTGAAGACGGCTTCGCTCAGCTCGGACGGTCAGTACCGGTTGTGCTCTCCGTTTCCATCGAGTTGGTCGGCAGCATGTTGGCCGGGCAATCGATTGAGGCGTTGTATGTTTCCGTGGCGAACCGCGATCTCTTCGCCATCGGCATGAACTGCGCAACCGGCCCCGACTTTATGACCGATCACCTGCGGTCGCTGGCGGAGATCTCACACTTTCCCATCTCATGCTTCCCGAACGCCGGCCTCCCGGACGAGGAGGGCAGATTCAACGAGACCCCGCCGGCGTTTGCCCGGAAGGTCGAGCGCTTCTGCGCCGAAGGCTGGGTGAATATCATCGGCGGGTGTTGCGGGACGACCGCGGAGCACATCCGGACGCTCAGCGATATCGCCAGGCGCCACAAGCCACGCCGGCCGGTCACCGTGCGGCGCTCCGTTGTCTCGGGCATCGAGACCCTGAGCATCGATCAAGACACACGTCCGGTGATCGTCGGCGAGCGCACCAATGTCCTCGGCAGCCGCAAGTTCAAGGAGCTGATCGCCACCGCTGCGATCGATCAGGCGGCCGAGGTCGGGCGCGCCCAGGTGCGCAAGGGCGCGCACGTGCTCGACGTCTGCCTGCAGGACCCGGACCGCAACGAGCTCGCAGACGTCACCGCGTTTCTCGAAACGCTGGTGAAGAAGATCAAAGTGCCGATCATGATCGACTCGACCGATGCCAACGTCGTCGAGCAGGCGCTGAAGCGGACACAGGGCAAGTCGATCATCAACTCCATCAATCTCGAGGACGGCGAAGAACGCTTCCAACGGGTCGTGCCGCTGGCGCGCACCTATGGTGCCGCATTGGTGGTTGGCTGTATCGACGAGGACAAGCAGCAGGCGCAGGCGATCACCCGCGCGCGCAAGCTGCAGATCGCGCAGCGCTCGCACCGGCTGCTCACAACGAAATACGGCGTCGCGCCGGAAGACATCTTCTTCGACGCTCTCGTCTTCCCGGTGGGGACCGGCGACAAGAACTATATCGGCTCGGGTGTCGAAACGATCGAAGGGATTCGCCTCATCACGCAAGCCCTGCCCGAGTGCAAAACCATCCTCGGGGTGTCGAACGTTTCGTTCGGGTTGCCACCGGCTGGCCGTGAGGTGCTCAACTCGGTGTTCCTCTATCACTGCGTGCAGGCCGGGCTCGACATGGCGATCGTCAATTCCGAAAAGCTCGAGCGCTACCCGTCGATACCGGAGGAGGAACGCCGCCTGGCGGAGGATCTCATCTGGTGGCGCGGCGCCGATCCGATCGCGGCCTTCAGCAATCACTTCCGCACCAAGGCGCCGAAGAAGACGGTGGAGCAGCGCCGCGATTTGCCGCTGGACGACCGCTTGGCTCTTTACATTCTCGAAGGCTCGAAGGACGGCCTGTTCGGCGACCTCGACGAGGCGCTGCAGACGCGCCGGCCGCTGCAGATCATCAACGGCCCGTTGATGGCCGGCATGGACGAGGTTGGCCGCTTGTTCGGCGCCAACGAGATGATCGTCGCCGAGGTGCTGCAATCGGCCGAGGCGATGAAAGCGGCGGTGGCGCATCTCGAGCCGCACATGGAGAAGGCGGATAGCGCCAGTAAAGGCACGATCGTGCTCGCCACGGTGAAGGGCGACGTGCACGACATCGGCAAGAACCTCGTCGACATCATCCTCGGCAACAACGGCTTCAAGATCGTCAACCTGGGCATCAAGATTCCGCCCGAGGAGCTGATCAAGGCCTACAAGGAGCATCAACCGGACGCCATCGGCTTGTCGGGTCTGCTGGTGAAGTCGGCACAGATGATGGTGGTCACCGCGCAGGACCTCAGCGCAGCGGGGGTGACCTGTCCAATCCTCGTCGGCGGCGCGGCGCTGTCGAATCGCTTCACGCGGTTGAAGATCGCGCCGGCCTATGGCGGCCTGGTGGCGTATGCAAAGGACGCCATGACCGGGCTGGACCTCGCCAATCAGCTCATGGACACGGTCAAGCGCCAGACTATGGCCGGCAAGCTCGAGGAGGAAACGCGCGGGCTGCAAGCCGCCGGCGCGCCGCGTGATCTTCGTGCCGATGCGCCCGCGGCGCCACCGCGCCGTGCCGTAGTGCCGGCGGTTGAGGAGGTTCCGTTACCGCCGGACCTACGGCTGCACGCGATGAGCGATTACGACCTCGACGCGATTTTCCGCTACATCAACCCGTCGATGCTGTACACGCGGCATCTCGGCTTCAAAGGAAAATTCGACGAGGCGATCGCAACCGGCAATCCCAAGGCGACTGAGCTGCGCGAGCAGGTGGCTGCGGTTGAGGCCGTGATGCTGGCGCGCGCCGACATTACGGCAAAGGCGGTATTCCGCTTTTTTCCGGCGCACAGCGATGGCGACAGGCTGCGCCTCTATGGTGGCGACGGGCGCACGGTCCTCGAAACATTCCACTTCGGTCGCCAGTCAGCCGAGCCGTACCTGTGTCTCGCCGATTTCGTGCTGCCGGCAGACAGCGGGCGAGCGGACTATGTCTGCTTGTTCGCAACCACCGTCGGGCCGGGGGTACGCGCCCTGGCCGAAGAGTGGAAGGCCCGCGGCGATTACCTCAGGTCGCACATCCTCCAGGTGCTGGCGCTCGAAGGCGCCGAGGCGTTCGCAGAGATCCTGCATCAGAAGATCCGCGAGATGTGGGGCTTCGCCGATCCTGCCGGCGCCAGCATGCAGGACCTTTTCAAGGCGAAGTACCGCGGCGTGCGCGTGTCTTTCGGTTACCCGGCGTGTCCGCGCCTTGAGGATCAGGAACAGTTGTTCCGTGTGCTCGAGCCGGAAAAACACATCGGGGTGCAGCTCACCGAAGGCTATATGATGGAGCCCGAAGGCTCGGTGACGGCGCTCGTCCTGCACCATCCGCGGGCGAAGTACTTCAACTTGTCCCCCGAGGATGTCGAGCGCCTGGAACGCGAGATCGATCGGGAGCGGGTGTCCCCCGCGCTGGACCCGTTGTGACGCTGCGCCAGCGCTGCGCATGACAAACGCGGCCTGGCCGCAACTCCCGGCGACCAAACGGGGGCGATCCATGGAGCCGCCGGCCCTAGCGAGGACCCAGCGTATGGTGTATTCACGGATGCCGTTATGGGCAAGCTGGAGGCTGTGGAGTGAAGCGCGCACGGGCACAATGGGCCGGCTGGTTCGCCTTGAGCCTGCTCGCCGCGTGCGGTGGCGGTGGCGGCGGTGGGCCCGCGCTAGCGACGGCGACGCCGGTTTTCACGGCCAGCCGGACCGCGACTGCGGTAGCATCACCCAACGCCTCGCCAACGGCGACGCTGCATCCAACTGCGGTGGAGGCGGCGACGCCAACGTTGGCGGCCACAGCCACCGCCCCTGCCGCAGCCACGCTCACATTCACACCGACGCTACGCTCCACATCGACGTCTGCACCCGCGCCTTCCGCCACTCCCACGGTCGCTCCCACGCTGACCCTGACACTCACCCCCACGGTGCCGCCGACGCCCACGCGAACGTTCACCCCCACCATCACGCCGATACCGTCCGCAACCCTCACGCTGACCGCCGTACCGACGTTGACCCTGAGCCCGTTGCCTACGGCAACTCCAACGCAGACGCCGTTGACTGGACCGATCGTCAGCGCCTTCGGGATCGCCGATGGGAGCGGCTCCTTCAACGCCGTGGCCGATACGGATGCGCAAGGGCGCCCGATCTTTCTCCGCCAAGCGGGCGCGGGGTTCGTGATCTATGTCGAAGGGCGCCCGGGTCCGAGCCACTTGCCCGTGGGCACGGATCGTCTCACGTCGCGACCCGGTGATCCGACCCGGCAGCCGGATCTGCAGATCGAGAGCAGTAACAATCTCGGCAACGGCAGCGCCGCGGTGTGCGACACCTCATTCCCGAACGTCGGTGGCGTCCCGGGGATCTCGCCTGCCGACTTTAGCGCGATTCAGTCAGTCAGCGATGCGCTCAATGATTGGAGCTGTCGGTTCAAGGTGTATGCCGAGACTGACTTCGCGTGCACACAAGACAGCAACGGCAATTTCCTCTTCGGGAGCACGACCTCGACCGCGCAGTTCTGCACGCTGGTCAATGACATCATGACATTTCCGAGCGGCGATACCGTCTTGACGGCGCGGCTGCTGGACACCGCGGGAAACGCGGGACCATCGGTTCAACTCATCGTGCGCGTCGTCGGGGGCGGTTCCTAGGACCTGCGGTCGGCGTCCTTTCTGTGGTCCGCTCCCCGTTGGGTCGCTGCACCCCTCCACGTCCGACAGGTTGCTAGGCCTGTGGGGTCAGGGGGCGGTTTCTTTCGAGGGCCGCTCACCGCTATATCGCTGCAGCCTTCCAAGTTCGACAAACGGACGAGCGCTGCGGCGTGACTCAACCCGGTGATCTGGCCGCAGCGTTCGGGGCGTCGATGCGGCCAGGGCGGCTAGCCGTGGGCGCGGCGCTGCGCTTGGTAGTGCGTGGCGCAGAGGCCTTTGGCGACCTTCTCGCGATCGCAATTCTTGATTGTACAGCGACGGTCCTTGGGGATGATCGGCTTTGGTGGTGGCTTCCATCCCTTGAGTTCCACCTCGGCGGCTTCGAGTCCTTCGTTCAAGATGGCGATCACGACCTCGGTCTTGGTGGCTCCGAGATTGGCGGCTGCGCGGTCGATGCGGCTCAAGACGTTGGCGGGAACCTTGACATTCATGAGCTTCGTCTCTTCCCGGCCCCGCTTCCCACGTGTGACCAGGTCATCGAGGCGAAGATTTGGATTTCGCATAAATCCTCCGTTCTGTCCTTACGTGTCACGCTCTGCTGAGCGCACCCATTTCGGTCAATCACTCACCCTGCCGCACCACACGCCCATTCCGTCGATGAGTCAGTATACAAGAAACGCGCAATATTCCAAGTCATTGTCGCGTACTCTTATGCGATGGCGTGCGGTGCGATTGAGCGGGCTAGTTTGCCGCAAGCCTGCGCTCGGTCGCTGCGGTGCCGCCTGACAGCGCAGCCGCGCAAACTTATCGAGTGGAGCTCAATCGATGGATATGAAGAAGCTGAACAGCAGCAGCAAGCCGACTTGAATGGCCCAGCCGATGGCGCATACGCCGACCGCGCGCCCGGTGCCGCGATAGTCGAGCGCCTGCCGCACGGCCACGACCATCGCGATCAACATCCAGATGAACGCAACCAGAAACACCGGCGTGGCCAGCCCGGGAACCGCGCCGAGGATGCGGACGATGCCCGGGGCGCTGGAAAAGCCGGTAGTGCGCAACAACTCGCCGACATCCGACTGCGTCTGCGGCTCGGGCAGCAGACGCGTGCCGATCCAGTACGTCATGAGTGCCCAGACGTACCAGGCGATGAGGGCGAAGACCGCCGTCAGCAGCACGGGCAAGACGCCGTTGTAGGCCTTCATGCCAATACCGGCGGCGATGCTCGACAGTACGACCACCAGCATCGACTGCCCGGTGGCCTGCGTATCGGCTTCCACCTCTTCGTACAATTGCGCGTCAAGGCGGGCAGCGCGCAGCATTCGTTCGACCAGATTGTTCATCATATGGTTGCCAGCTCAGGGAGGGATATCGTTCGGCCGGCGTCCACCGACGGCTGCGGCCTTGTCGCATGCCCGCCCGGGAACAGTCAAGGCATGTGGTGACGTTGTCACGTGCCTCGGGTCGCCGGGCATACGCCGGGTGTGGACGTTTATGCTTTGCGCTTCAGGTGCTCGCGGTTGTCGGCGATAAAGGTGCGAATCTGCTCGACGTGCGTCAGCAGCTTTTCCCACTGCTCTTGATACAGCGTGACCGGAAAGCGTCCCAGTCCATAGACCGAAACAGCGCCCTTTTCCGAAACACGCAAGGTGATCTCGCCGGTCGAGCGCCGGGCTTTCAAGCGCTCGTTCTCCTCGCGCAACCGCTGCAACTCCTGTTCGACCTCGGAATCCGCCATGATGTTCTCCTCCAATCAATTGCGCGAGTGCACCGTCGCTGATCGCAATGACGGCAACCATTCCTGCAACTCACGGAAAGTCAGCGCGAACCAGATGATTGCCGGTGCGCCGACGAAAGCAATGAGACCGAGAAATGTCCCGATCACATCGGTGAACGCATTCTTGTAGAAAACCAACATTGGAAACAGCGCGACGACGACCGTGTCGACCGCAAAGCTCAGCATACCGCCGGCGGCCATCAACCCGAGGCGACGGCGCCAGGTCAGGCCGGGCGTCGCGGCCAGCAAGGCGAGCACGGGAACGACGCCCACCGACAGTGCATCGAACTGGATGGCCGCTTCGACGTGCTCGCTGCCGTGCACCCAGGTGGGCGGGCCGTGGCCGGGGGCGGGAATCTCCAGAATCCACCCGTGCAGCATCGGTCCCACCACACCGGCGCACTGCAGCAAGGCATCCGTGTAGTAGTGTGTCGCGCCGCTGGCACGCCAGACTACCAGCAACGCGGCAAAGGCCCCCAAGAACCACCCGAGGAAGCGCCACTTCTTCATCCGAAGCGCTCGGCCCAGGAGATCGATCCAACCAGGACCAACACCATGAAAATCCCCTGCCACACATACTCGTGAAAATAGAAGAACGCATCGGGATAGACTTCCACGATGCGGGCCAGGGTTGCCAAGCGGACGACGTTGACGACGAACAACATCGGCACACCGATCGCCAGCCCGCCCAGGCGCGCCAGCCAAGACGCCGGATACGCCAACACGAAGCTGGCAAACAACATGATGACGAAAATGCCCGTGCACTCGTGATTGACGTTCATGACCAGGGTCCGGATGACTATGTTCGTCCCCTGCAATTGGGCGTCTCCACCCACGAGATGCTGCGCCCGCACGCTCAGCCAGGCGATCGCGTGTTGCACCGGCTCGAGATGCAAGTGCAGGCTGAAGGCCCAGAACACCCCACTGAAGAAGAGCAGGCAGGCGAAGAAGCGCGCGCCAAATCGCATTCCGGGCGGCAAGCGCTTCAGCATCCGCGTTCCCGGCGGCAGCGTGCCGCTGTTGGGTCAGACATTGGCGAAGGTAGGTTCGGTGGTCTCGCCGTACAGTTCGTGGATGAATAGCGCTTCAACGGCCTTGGCGATGGCCGTGTCATGCGTGGACCCAACGGCTTTTCGCCAGTGCCGCAGTGGGACGATCGCCTTTGCCATCGAACGGTGTCCGCCGGCTCGCCCCATGCCCCCAAAAAGCTTGCGCACCACATCGCCGGCGCTGCGCACGTATCCCGGGTTGCGGACGGACATGACCAGCGCGCCTTGCCACTTGCCGGAGACCACGACCCACTCGGCCCCTTCGAACTGCAGACAAAAGTCCGCCAACTGAGGGATTGCCTCCTCGCGCGCCGGCGTCCCGACATGCAGGGTGACCAGGCCCAGCTGCTTGCGCATGCGCGGCAGCACGCGAGCGAGGAACTCCGCAAACGCCAGCGGCAGCTCCGGTCGCTCAATGCGACGCAAGGTGTTGTAGTTGGTTAGCGGATAGAGGGACATGAATGCGCGCAGGTCGGCCGGGCCGGTCTCCCGATTGAGCATCAACGTGTCGCTCTTGATGCCATAGAGCAACGCCGTCGCCAGACGCTGGCTGACGTCCGCTCCGCAGGCTTCCAGGTATTCCGTCAGAATCGTTGACGTCGCGCCGTACTGGGAACGCAGGTCACAGTACTCCGCATCAATCGTGGCGACACGCGGATGATGATCGATCACGATGTGTGCATGATCCACGCGGGCGTCGAAGTAGGCCGGCTGCACGTCGAGGAGTGCCACACACGGGAAGGCGCGCAAGGTCTCCGTGTCGACCTTTTCGATGGCGACGTCGAGCAAACGCAACATCGCCAGATTCTCGGCGCGCGTGGTCTCGCCGAACGCAAACAGCGGCGTAGTGGCGCGGTTGCGGCCGAGCACGGTGCGCAATGCGATGGCACTGGCAATACCGTCCGGGTCTGGATCGTCTTGCAGCAACAGGGCAACACGTTCCGCACCGCCGACCACCTTACGGAGTTGCTCGAGCCGTGCCCGGATGCCCTCGAGATCGATGTTGTAGGTACTGGGATTGGCGAGCTGCATATCGTGCGCCTATGTAAGTGGGTGCCACCTAGAAGCCACGACGGCGTGCCACTGCTGAACACGCCACCGCACGCGGCTCGCCCGTCGCACTAGTAACATGGGCACACGGAGGGAACAATCCGCGTATGGGTAGCGCGTGAGTCGCTACTGCCGCCGCCGAAACCGCAACGCGTATTCGTGTGGAACCGTTTCCACTTGAGACGCGTCCAGCCGGCCGAAGAGCTCGGAGCTCCCGAGGAACTGCTTGAGGAACGGCTGCATCACCAAGACCTGCGAGTGGTATTCGCCCATCGCTTCTCGCTTGCGCGCCAGCTCGCTGGGCGCCAAAGGGAGGTTGAGCCATCGAGCCGCCGACAGCGCACGCCCGGCAGTTGCCGACCCGCCAACGCCGGCGCCGGCGATTTCCCGGACCCACGCGGGCGATGCTGGATAATCCGGATAGTGCACCAGATACGTCAGCGCTTGGGTGTGCTTGAAATGGGTCTGGCCGTCGGCGCGGAGCTGACGCAACGCATCGAGCACAAAGACTCCGGTCGTGCAGTGGTCGGGATGGCGGTCGCGCGGGTCCGGCAGCAATACCCAATCCGGCCGAAAGTCGCGCAGTGTACGGGTAATCTCATTTTTGAGGTTCGTGCCGGCATACTCGACTTGCCGGCTGAGGCTCTCCTTGTACTCCGGGCGATCGAAGCGCGTATACGGTGACGTGTACGGCTTGCTGGTCGACCAATGACCCGCCCACAGATCATCGATGCCGTCGTCGGGAAAACCCAAGAACAAACCGTTGGTCTCCGTGACGCCTAGATGCGTCAGTGCCTGCAGCGCTTCCTGATGGCGCTGTTCTCCGTACTGGATGAAATCGGCCGTCGATGTGTGGGCCCGCTGGACCTCGCGGCGCACGCCGTCGACATAGCCGTCGCCGTTGGTGACGAAGACGACGCGCACCTGGCCGTCGGTTGCCAGCACGCGCTGGATCAATCCCCCGGCGGCCAGCGTTTCGTCGTCCGGGTGGGGCGCGAAGACCAGCAGACGCAGGTGCCGTGGCACTTCCAACTCCTGCGACGTCAGCAACCGGGTGATATTGGCGTTTGGCAGGTGAATCTGTGGCGGCGTTGGGTTTGCCTGGGTGTCGAGGTGCGGTCGTACGACGACGCCGTTGAGTGAAGGTTGGGGAGCCGCACCCGCTTCGGAGGCCCGCGCGCCACGTGGCCCTACCAGCACCATCGTCAAGACGATGCCGGCGCAGCTCGCCAACCGCAGGCAATGAATATACCGCTGCATCACTACTTCGCCTCCGAACAGACTCATTGCAATTTTTTTGGTGGGTCCGCGACTGCGGCAACGGTTTCGCTGAGCTTGCGGTCGATCGCCCGGGCATGCAATTGCGCCTCGATGCGCGTAAACAACTCGCGCTTGTTGATCGGCTTCGTCAGATACTCACTGACGCCCAGGGTCATGCCCCGTGCGCGGGTCTCCATGTCGTCTTTCGCGGTGAGCAGGATAACCGGAATTTCGCGCAATGCTTCATCTTGCCGCAGACGTTCACACACCTCGAGACCACTCATCTCGGGCATCATGACGTCGAGCAAGATCACATCCATCGGCCGGGTGTGCAAGCTGTCCAAAGCAGCGGCGCCGCTCGACGCGCTGGCGGTGTCGTATCCCTCGCGCCCCAGCATGAGTGTCAAGATCTCAACGGCGTGGGGATCATCGTCCACAATCAGAATCTGGCCCTTTGTCTTATCCATCGGTCGCGCCCCTTTGCTGCTATGCCGCCGAGATCACGTAGATTGCTGCCGAGATCACGTGGCTATGCCGCCGAGATCACATACCCTTGAGCACTCCCCGTGCCATTTTCCTTGCGGCGCAGTTTCGCGACCAACGTTGTTCTTTTCAGGCCCAACAGCCGTGCCGCGGCCTGCTTGTTGCCTTTCGTTCGTCGCAGGGCTTCATCAATCAGTCGATATTCAAACTCTTCAACTGCCTGGTTGAGATCGATGCCTTCTTCGGTCAGGGTCGGTCGCGGGATCTTCTTGTCGGAAATAAAGGAGCGAATGTTGGGTGGCAGATTGTCGATGCGAATGATCCCATCGTCGCTCAGGATTACCATGCGTTCGATGAGGTTCTCCAACTCACGCACGTTACCCGGCCAGTCGTACTCCCACAGGTGCACCATCGCGTCATCGGCGATGCGTACCGGCTGGCTGAGGCGTTGCTGGTTGTGCTTATCGAGGAAGTGGTGCACGAGCAACGGAATGTCCGAGCGCCGCTCGCGCAAGGGCGGTACGGTGATCGGAATGACCTGGAGGCGATAGAAAAGATCCTCTCGAAAGCGGCCTTTTTCGACCTCTGCGGCCAAATCGCGGTTGCTCGCGGCGAGCACCCGAACGTCGGTGCGGATCGTTCGGTCTGCGCCGACCGGCCGGATCTCTCGCTCTTGCAGGACTCGCAGCAGCTTGACCTGCAGTGCGGTGCTCATCTCGCCGATCTCGTCCAGGAAGATGGTGCCCCCGTTGGCCAACTGAAACAGGCCCATTCGTGCACCGACCGCTCCCGTGAACGCACCTTTCTCGTGCCCGAACATTTCAGTTTCCAGTAACTCCGATGGAATCGCTCCACAATTGACAGCGATGAAGGGATTGCTTGAGCGCCGACTGTTGGTGTGGATGAAACGCGCGATGAGCTCTTTCCCCGTGCCGCTTTCCCCAGCGATCAACACCGTTGAATCAGTCGGGGCGACCCGCTGGCAGATATTGAGGATCTTCTCCATCACTGGATGCGACCCCTTCACCAAGAGATTGTCCATGGCCCTCCCAAACTCCCCCGAAATCACGCGTTAAAAAAGTAACAGATTGGCGAACGAACGCAAGCGATAACCCCGGAGCGGGGCTACATTTGCAGCCACCCAGCGCAAGTTATATGTGAAATCGGCAAACGGAAAGGGGAAATATGCGCGCTGACGGTCGCAACGCAACGCAGCTTCGGACGGTTCGAATCACTACGGATTTCATTCGCAATGCACTAGGATCGGTTTTGATCGAGGTGGGGCAGACACGCGTGATTTGCACCGCCACCGTTGAGGAACAAGTCCCGCCGTTCCTGCGCGATAGCGGCCAAGGCTGGGTAACCGCGGAATACGGCATGCTTCCCGGTTCGAGCACGTCGCGCATTCAGCGGGAGTCGGCGCGCGGCCGCATCGGCGGGCGGACCCACGAGATCCAACGACTCATCGGCCGCAGCCTGCGTGCGATCACCAACCTGGCAGCCCTCGGGTCGCGCAGCATCTGGCTCGATTGCGACGTCATTGAAGCCGACGGTGGCACTCGGACCGCATCTATTACCGGCGCCTATGTCGCCCTTGCACTTGCGGTGCGCCGCTTGCGCGTCGACGGACGTATCACCGCGGATCCGCTGACCGGTACCGTCGCCGCCATCAGCGCAGGGATGGTGGGCGGTCGGCCCCTCCTCGATTTGTGTTACGCGGAGGATTCAAAGGCGGAAGTCGACATGAACTTCGTGATGACCGGCAAGGGACGATTCATCGAAGTGCAAGGGACCGCGGAGTCCAAGCCCTTTACCAAGACGCAACTGGATCGGCTGGCTGACCTGGCGACGGACGGCATACAACGGCTGACGGCGCTGCAGCTCGAGGCCTTGAAGGCTGTGCCGTGACCTCCACCGTCCGCGCACGCTCTCCGGTGCTATTGGTCGCAACAACGAATCCCGGCAAGATCCGCGAGTTCGCCGAGCTTCTGCAGGATATCCCGGTCATCTTGCAGTCACTCCTTGAGCTACCGGGCGCGCCGGCGGTAGCCGAAGACGGCAGCAGCTACCAGGAGAACGCCGCGGCCAAGGCTATGGCGCTTGCGCGTTGGAGCGGCCGGACCGCGCTCGCCGACGACTCCGGGTTGGAGGTCGATGCGCTCGGCGGCGCGCCCGGTATCCACTCGGCGCGCTACGCCGGTGCGACCCAGGACAGCGGCGCGAATCTCACCAAGCTGCTGCAGGCGCTCGCGGGTATCCCCGAGGCGCAACGCACCGCGCGCTTCCGTTGCGTGCTGGTCGTGGCCCGGCCCGAGGGACGGACGCTGGCGGTCGACGGCAGCTGCGAGGGGCAAATCACTGATCGCCCATCTGGCGGTGGCGGCTTCGGTTATGATCCGGTTTTCCTCTATCCGCCTGCGGGGAAAACGTTCGCCGAACTGCCCGCCGCGATCAAGAATCAAGTCAGCCACCGCGCCCGCGCCTGCGCGCAGCTGCGCGCACGGTTGATGGACTTCATGCTCTCCTGAGCCATCAGCGATCTGCCCTCAGCTGGTTGGTGCTTGCTTTGCCAGAACGCCTCTGTTACCAACGCGCCGCTCGGCGGCCGGCGTGGTTTGCGTGAACCGGCACGGAAGCGTAGGAAGCGGTAACGATTTGTAACGGGGCGTAGCGCAGCCTGGTAGCGCACCTGCCTTGGGCGCAGGGGGTCGGAGGTTCAAATCCTCTCGCCCCGATTGTAGAGTCGTGAATCGTGCTCGTGATTCGTGGGTGGTGACTGCGATCGGCTCCCGAACACGATTCACGAGCACCGGTCACGATGTGCGCCAGTAGCTCAGTTGGATAGAGCAACGGCCTTCTAAGCGAGGACACCGGGAGAAAGCCCCTTATCCACAGGGGCTTTTTCTTTGCCGTACCTGCGCGTTTTGGCTGCCGTCTGGCTGCTGAACAGCCCGCTCTGGCTGCTCGCGGGCACAGTCAAGGGCACAGTCGTTTTGCAACCGGTGACTGAGGATTCCTTGAAGCGTGGGAGACCTCAGGCCGTCGCCTGCTGCGGGGCCTCCGGCTCCAGAGACCGTGGCTTAACCCGGCGCCTACTTGTGCAACTCATATACTCGGGACCGGCCCGACAATCACGGATGGTGGCAGCGCTTCCGGTTATAAATTCGGCGCGCCACTAAGAGACTGCTTCCACTGAGTTGGTTTGGAACTGGCTACGGAGACATCGGCGGGAATTTCCGCCGACTGCGGTTCCTCAACGCCACGCGACAACTGCGGCACGGAGGTGGTAGGTCGACGCCGCGAGCGCGGAATGATTTCAGTCGGGGCGCCGAGACCCGCCGAAAACCGCGCCGCAAAATCACGAGGTTATGAAATACTTTCTCCCTCCGTTTGCGCGCGTGTTGCACAAGGACGATGATTGTGCCCGTGGACTCCCTGCTCGGAACCGGCATCTACACCGTACCAGAGGCGTCACGCCTTACGCATGTGCGTGGCGCTCGTATCCGACGCTGGGTAAGGGGTTACTCGTATCATTCGCGCGGCAAAGAGTACGAGTCTGCGCCGGTCTTTCAATCGCAACTGTCTGCCATCGACGGCGTCGTGGCGCTTGGCTTTCTCGATCTGGTCGAGGTGCGGTTCATTAACGGTTTTTTAGAAGTCGGGGTTACCTGGAAGGTCCTCCGCAAGCTCTACCCACGAGCGGTGGAATTGATCGGAACCGATCATCCGTTTTGCACGCGAAGGTTCAAAACGGACGGGAGGACGATCCTTGCGGAACTGTCGGACGGCACCGGGGAGAAGGTCTTGCTAAATCTGCTGAACAATCAATACGAGCTAGACAAAATCGTGGGCCCCTATCTGTACAAGGGGCTAGTATTTGGGGAAGAGAAGGTGACGCAGTGGTGGCCGCTGGGCGAAGACCGCTCCGTTGTCATTGATCCTGATCGCATGTTCGGTCAGCCAATCATTGCGGACGTTGGAGTTCCCACAGCAGTCCTAGCCCGCGCGGTTCGTGTCGAGGGCTCGGTGCGGACGGTGGCGCGGTGGTACGATGTGGACGAGCGCTTAGTCGAGGACGCGGTGGAATTCGAACGCCTAGCGGCGTGAAGTTCTTTTTCGATAGCAATATTTCTGAACACATCGCGGCGGCGCTGAACGCGCTTGGCGAAAAATACGACTATCCCCCGATAACGTCACAACGGGGATTGCCACGCGATTCCGTTCTCGCTGCAACAAAAAAAGACTGGGAATGGTTGCCTAAACTCGCGGAAGATGGGAGCGACTGGGTGATCATTTCTGGCGATGTTCGTATATCCGCTGGTATGCACGAAGCCGCTGCATGGCTAGCCAGCGGGCTAACCGCCTTCTTTCTCGCGAGCGGCTGGGGCAATCTCAACTTTTGGGATCAGACCATATCGCTATTGAAATGGTGGCCGCACATTGTCAAGCAGGCGCAGAAAACACCAGCTGGGGCGGGCTACATTGTTCCTGTAAAGATGCCTGCGCACGGCGCGGAGTTTAAGACGCTTCGCATGGCAGAACTCCAGGCTACGTCGACCAAGAGATTCGAGCGACAGGGCGGCTAGCGCCTTATTGATTTCGTTCGCTGCACACGAGCCACTCCAAAAAAATGGCGGCTCATTTGCCGGCCTTCCTCCGAGCGTGCAGTTACCACGGACCACTGGACAGCACCAGCGCCGGCTACACGCCCAGCCCGTCGCCGGGTGCGGGTGAATTAACCCTGATGTGACATTATTGACCCGGCGGATAAATATTTGAATCTTCCTGCGCTTTCGCCGTCGAACTCGCATGACCAAGAGCGATGGGCGGAGGTTGCCGATGGAGGTGCTCAACGAGCGCCGACGTCGGGCGGTGAG
>Ga0265331_10000327_pt1 | contig 51068 bp, 44 predicted proteins | sample 41923metaG_FD_202088 | JGI IMG/M metagenome (GOLD analysis project Ga0265331, IMG submission 202088) | Rhizosphere microbial communities from Carex aquatilis grown in University of Washington, Seatle, WA, United States - 4-19-23 metaG | ecosystem: Host-associated > Plants > Roots > Rhizosphere... | reverse complement strand
AACGGCGGCCAGTGTGGTAGATTTCTTCATGGCGTTGCTTTCCTTCGTGGATTCGACACCCCGAGCCTATCGGCTCAAGGCGAGCAACGCCTACCGCCCATTTTCAACAGCGGCCGGGACATCCCCGATGGCCGGCATGGGGATCGTAGGGCCCGTGCACGCGATAGCCGTAGACGGTGCCGGGACCCGCGTCGGGCAGATAGCCGTGCCAGACCTCGTCGGTGTATTCGGGCAGATCCACCCGCTCCAGTTCGCGCCGGCCCATCGGGTCGAACAGGCACAACTCGACCCTGGTGGCGTGGGCCGAGAACAGGGCGAAGTTGACCCCCAGCCCATCCCAGGTCGCGCCCATCGGATAGGGCCGGCCTTCGCTCACACGGGCCATGCGTTCCACCTCGGCAGCGCGTTGCAGCGGCGGCCGATGATGGCCGAGGCGGATCGGCGGCGGTATCGGCCTTCGGACCAAGGCTCCGTGTCCCGCCTGTCATATTCCCCGCCGCCCCGGCTGACACAATTATTTAACCCCAACGCGACCGCCTGAGCGGGTACTACGGCCGTCATGGTGTACACGATGACTCGCATGGATGTGTCGGTGCCGGCGGGGGCTCGCGCGCCTCGGCGGGTGATGGTGGTCTACAATCCCGCCGCCGGGCGCAGCCGCCGCAAACGGCTGGCCGCGGTGCTGGAACTGCTGGAAAGCCGCGGAGTCGCGGTGGACACCCGCGAGACCGCGCGGCGCGGCGATGCCGAGGAATTCGCCCGCCAGGCTTCGGCGGCCGATTTCGACCTGGTCGTCGCCGCCGGCGGCGACGGCACCATCAACGAGGTGGTCAACGGCCTGGTCGACCGCGGCGCCGCGCCCGGGCTGGCGATCATCCCCCTGGGCACCGCCAACGTGCTGGCCTGCGAAATCGGCCTCGATCCCCAGGACGCGGTCCAGGTCGCCGACACCATCGCCCGCGGCCCCGCCCGCCGGGTGCATCTTGGCATCGCCAATTGCCGCCATTTCGTCCTTATGGCCGGCGCCGGCCTCGACGCCCATGTGGTCGCCGGCATCAACACCACCCTGAAGCGCCGCACCGGCAAGTTCGCCTATGTGGTCGAAGGCGTCCGCCAAGCCTTCGGCTACGATTTCCCGGCGCTGGAAATCCGCGCCGACGGCAAGACCTACCAGGGCCGGATGGCGGTGGCGTGCAAGGGCCGCCACTACGGCGGCCCGTTCATCGCCGCCCCCGACGCCAACCTCGAAAGCCCCTGCCTGGAAGTGTGCATCATGCCCAACAAGGGCATGGCCGGCGCCCTGCGCTACGGCCTGGCGCTGCCGTTCGGCCGGCTGCCGCAGCTGCCCGAGGTCCAGGTGGTGTCGGCGCGCTCGATCACCATCCTCGGCCCGCGCGGTGCCCCGGTCCAGGCGGACGGCGACATCGTCGCCCGGTTGCCGGCGGAAATCACAATTTCCGCCGAGACCATCGAACTGGTGATGCCGGAAGACTATGGGCAATAGTTAACCAACAGTTAACGCCAGAGACGCCAATTCGTATTATTGTGGTGGCATTGGTGGTAGGGCGACGCTAAGCTTCGGACGTTGGTATCGTCCGGGGTATGCTTTTGTCCGTTCGGGGACTTTCCGCTCTCCTGCTTATCGTCCTGTTGGCTGGATGCGGCTCGGCGCCGCCGCCGCTGCCGCCCAAGCCTGCCCTGCTCGATCCCGCCGCCGCCTGCCTCAGCGACCTGTCGCTCGCCCACGCCACTTTCCAGCCGCTGGCGGCGTTCGGCGAGGGCAATTGTTCGATCGCCAACCCGGTGCGGCTGACCGGCGGCGCGACGGCGTGGAACCGTCCGGGGGTGCTGAGCTGCCCGATGGCGCGCACCCTGGTCCGCTTCGAGGCCGAAGTGGTGCAGCCGGCGGCGCACAAGCATTTCGGCGTGAGGGTGAAGCGGATGGACCACCTCGGCACCTACGATTGCCGGACCCAGCGCAACGAGACTACCGCGGCGGCGGCCCAGATGGGCACCAGCCGCGGCGGGCGGCTGTCCGAGCACGCCAAGGGCCTGGCAATCGACCTCGCCGGCTTCGAGCTGGCCGACGGCACCGTCGTCAGCGTCAAGAAGGACTGGTATGCCGGCGGCAAGGCCGGCGCCTTCCTGCGCGAGGTGGCGCGGTCGTCATGCCGGGTGTTCAACGTGGTGCTGACCCCCAACCACGACCGCTTCCACACCGACCACATCCACCTGGACATCGGGCCGCATACGCTGTGCGGGATGTGACCGCCCGGGCGGCGGCCCCCCTTCATCATCCGGCCTAGGGCGGCTGGCCGGGTCCGATGGCGCTTCCGTCGAATGGCGGCGGGGGGCGTGGTCGGCGACACTCCGGGCATGCAATCCCGGACGCTCCCAATCGCCGTGGCCGCCGCCGTCCTGGCTTTCGGCCACCCTCATCCGGCCAAGGCCGCGCCCCCCACCCACGAAGAAAGGAACAGGTTCGATCCCGCCAAGGTCGCCATGATGGTGTCCTACGCGGAACTCCGCTGCCTCGCCCTCAACGTCTATTACGAGGCGCGCGGCGAGACTCCGCTCGGCATGCTGGCGGTGGCCGAGGTGACCTTGAACCGCGTCGGCGATTCCCGCTTCGCCGACACCGTCTGCGGCGTCGTCAACCAGGCCGGTCGCGATGGCGCATGCCAGTTCCGCTGGGCCTGCGACCGCCATCGGCACCAGCCGCGCGAAGGCGAGGACTGGCGTGCCGCCCAGGCGGCGGCGGTGCGGGCGGTGGCCGGCGTGCCGGACCCTACCCGGGGGGCGCAATACTTCATGCAGATGACGCTGCGGCCGGACTGGGCCCGCCACAAGATCGCGCCGGTGGTCATCGGCAGCCACGTCTACTTCCGCCTGGCCGAGCCGGGCGAGCAGGTGGCGGGGCCGTAACCCCCTATCCTTCGAGGAAGTCGATCTGCCAGGACATCTCGTCGGGCGATAGCGGAAAGCCGCCCTGCCGCGCATGCAGCAGGCGTCCTGACGGCAGGTGCAGCAGCTTGCCTTGCAACTGGACGGCGAACGCCATCGACAGTCCGGCCTTCCACACCACGGCGACGATACCCTTGGCGCTTTGGGTCGACACCGCCTTCTTAACCACCTCGGGGTGTAGGCATGCCAGTTCGGCCAGCGCGGCGACGACGAAATTGTATTCGCCGCCCGACAGCGCGGTGTCGATCCCGGTCTCGTCCAGTTGGCCGGCGGCCTTGAGCGCGCGGGCGCGGGTCACCGCGGTGGCCTCGTCGGCGGCCTTCTTGGCTTCCGCCTTGGCCGGGCCGGCCGCGCCCATCTCGTCGATGCGCCGCTTGACCACCTGGGCCACCGCCTGCGCCGCCTCGGGTGTCAGGTCGCGGCGGTCGGCCAGGGCCTGCAGCAGGTTGGCGGCGACGAAGCGGGCGAGCTTCTGCGCCGTCCGCGCCGACAGCTGCGGCCGTTTGACCAGCGGCTTGTGCCATTCCTCGATCTCGACGGCACGGTCGACCAGATTGTCCAGAGTCTCCTCGCGGATCTGGGCCGAGGGATTTTCCAGCAGCACGGCGATGGCGCCGATGTCGTCGGTGGCGCAGATGGCGTCGGTGACCGGAAAACTCACCGTGGCGCGGCGCGAAATCGCAGCCAGCGCGCCGGGAATCGGCGTGTTGGCGATGATGTCGAGGAGGTCCTCGTCGGTCAGCACCGGCGAATATTGCAGCACCGGCGCCGCCACCGCGATTTCGGCGTCCCTGGCCAGGCGGCGGATCAGTCCCGGCGGCGCGTCCAGCATGTCCTTCAGGGTGTCGGCGAGGATCTGGCGGACGTTGGCGACCTGGTCGCGGGCCAGCAGGTCGAGTGCCTCGTAGGTCATGTGGCGCACGCGATCCTGATCGTCGTCCGACAGGCCGGGGGCCAAGCGCGAGATCTTGCCGGCGAGGTGGCGCCGTACCGCCTCGTCGCGGTCGGCCGCCAGCCTGAGGTCGGCATGGGGCGGGGCGGACGGGTTGGCGGCGACGCAGCGGCGCACCTCGGGGGCGGCGTCGTTGGCGAGGAAATAGAGGATTTCGGGGCGGAGATCCTCGCGCCGGGCCAGCTGGAAGCGCACCTGCTGGTCGGAATCGGCGGCCAGTTCGCGCGCCTGCTCGTAGGTCAGGGTCTTGCCCAGGCCGAACAGCCGCTTGAGGATCTTGGCCGCCACCGGGTTACGCCCCCGCCGGCGGGGCCAGGCGCCAGGCGCCCTTGCCGTCGCGCTTGACCTCGTACATGGCGTGGTCGGCGCGCGCCACCAACTCGTCGAGGGTTTCCGTGGTGGCGTCGCCGTGAATGGCGGCGCCCAGCGACATGTGCAGCACCTTCTCCGGGCTGCCGGAGAAATGGGCCAGCGAGTGGCCGGCCTCCAACAGCTCCTCGCAGCGCTGGATGGCGATGCGCTCCTCGGCGCCCTCCAGCCAGATGGCGAACTCGTCACCGCCCAGCCGCGCCACCAGGTCGATCGGCCGGGTGTGCTGCAGCAGCAGGTCGCGCACCGCCAGCAGCGCCTGGTCGCCCGTCTGATGGCCGTGGACGTCGTTGACCCATTTGAAATTGTCGAGATCGACGTAGATCAGCGCCGCCGGGCGGCTTTCGCGCGACAGGCGCTGGAAGCGCCGGGCGATCTCCTCGAAAAAGGCGCGGCGGTTGAACAGGCCGGTCAGCGAATCGGTGCGCGACAGCCTCAGGATGCGCTCGTGGTTGGTGATCTGCTCGTTGGCCAGGCCGACCTGGTTGGCGAGGTCGTCGATCAGCAGGCGGTCGTCGTCGCTCCACGCCGGGCGGTCGGCGGTGCGCCACAGGCACAGGGCGCCGTTGATCGAGTGGCGGTAGCGGGTGACGGTGGCAAGCGTGTGCCAACCGCCGAGGTCGGCGTCGAAATGGTCGGACGCCAGGAAGGAATCGAGTACCGGCTTCTCGTCGCCCGCCGCGCCCGACTGGGCGTTGAGGGCGAAATCCGAGGCGTCCGGCAGGATGCGGAAGATCTGGCAGCCGGTGGCGCCGAGCGCGCGGGCGGTCGCCTCGGCGGCGGCGCGCAGCATGTCGGCCGGCTCGACCTCGTCCCGGATGGTGCGCACGATGTAGGACAGCAGCCGCTCGCGGTTGTTGGCCCGCAGCAGGGCGGCGTCGCGCAGGCGCTCCTGGGTGACGTCCCGGCATACGCCGCGGGCGCCCTTCCAGCTGCCGTCGTCGCCGCGGATCGGGGTCGCCGACGCCAGCAGGCAGGAATCGCCGCCATCGGCCTGGCGCATCCACACCTCGGTGTCGGTCACCGGCAGGACGGCGCCGAAGCAGGGCGCGCCGTCCTCGGCCTGCTGGTGGAGGATGAATTCGTTGGGATGGCGCCCGACCAGTTCGTCGGCCGAGAAGCCCAGCGCGCCCTTGGGGCTGACGAAGACGAAGCAGCCGTCGGCGCCGACTTCCCAGGCGAAATCGCTGGAGATCTCCACCAGGTCCTTGTAGCGCTGGCGCGATTCCACCAGGGCCGAACGCAGGTTGCGCTCCAGGGTGATGTCGCGGCCCAGCACCAGCACCCGGTCGTCGCCGGCCGGCAGGCCAACCAGTTCGAGGATGACGGTGCCGCCGCCCTGGCCGGGCAGGGTCTCGACCGCCGCCTGGCTTTGGGTGACGCTGGCCGACAGCAGGGTGTCGAGGCAGGCCAGCCGCCCCTCGGCGATGGTGCGGCACAGCGGCCGCGCCCGGTCGTTGGCGGCGATCACCTCGCCCTTGGGTGTCAGCAGCGCAGCAGGCCCGGGATAGACCGCCAAGGCGCGCGAATCGAGCACGGCCGCGCCCGTCACGTCCTTTCGTCCTTGGCTCTTCTCCACCGAGACGACCATCGCCCCTCCCGCGGGCCGCCATTCGAGCAGCCCAGAACCTTACCTAGCATAGTTGGCGAGCCTTAACGAAATCGAAAGTGGCGCGGTGAGGGCTTGCCTCGGTGGGCGGCGGGCGGGTACCTGTTGGCGATGACCACGCCCTCATCCGATTTTCGCACCAGCGGTCTGGCCCATGTCGAGGCGTGGGTGTTCGACCTCGACAACACCCTCTACCCGGCCACCTCCAGCCTGTTCCCGCAGATCGACGTGCGCATGCGCCGCTTCATCGCGCTGCGCCTGGGCGTGGGCGAGGACGAGGCCTACGCCCTGCAGAAGCGTTATTACCGCGAGTTCGGCACCACGCTCCGCGGCCTGATGCTGGTGCACGGGCTGGAGCCGGACGCCTTTCTCGACTACGTCCACGACATCGACCATACGGTGCTGGACGCCGCGCCCCGCCTCGATGCGGCGCTGGCGGCATTGGCGGGGCGCAAGCTGATCTTCACCAACGGTTCGGAAGGCCACGCCGTCAAGGTGCTCGACCGCCTGGGAATCGCACGCCACTTCGAGGCGATCTTCGACATCGCCGCCGCCGCCTACCTGCCCAAGCCCAGCCCCGAGACCTATGTCCGCATGGTCGAACGCCATCGCCTGGACGTTCGGGCGGCGGCGATGGTCGAGGACATCCACCGCAACCTCGCCCCCGCCGCCGCCATCGGCATGACCACGATTTGGGTGCGCCAGGCCGACCACCCCGACGCCGCCGTCCTTGGTCCGGACGACGGCGATCTCTCCCATGTCCACCACATCACCGACGACCTGCCCGCCTGGCTGGAGGGGGTGGGGGGGAAATGACTATTTACGAAGAACGGTATGTCGCCTTTCTGGACGTGCTCGGGTGGAAAGAATTCATCACTCTTTCGGTTTCGGACCCGAATTTATTGCACCGAGTTGCCGCGCTGCTGGAAGGTGCAAAAACATTTGAAGAGCGCGCGGTGGACCAGAGCGGATATGGATTCGACTGTTGTCGTTTCTCGGATTCTATCGTTATTTCTATTCCTATGCGCGACGACATATGGACCTATCTTTTTGTGGAATACGTGGCGCAGATCGCGCAATCGTTTGCCGCCCTCGGCTTCTTCCTGCGAGGAGCCTTGGTGAAAGGAAGCCTTTATCACCGCGGAAACGATGTGTTTGGCCCTGCCCTTATTGAAGCCATCGCCTTGGAGGCGAATGTCGCTTCCGTCCCACGGATCATCTTCGGCGATACGATGGATGCTGCCATAAGAGGGAACTTCCGGCTTGGTCTCCATGCTGTCGGCTGCGAGGCGATTCTAACAGATGCGGACGGAGTGAACTTCGTCAATTGGCTCGAATTGCTTATCCGGGCGATGTTCGAATTCGTCGGAAGTATGCCTGGCTGGCCAGTTACGTGAATGCGGTTGCCGCCCGCTGGCCCCATCTCCTGGCCCCCATCTCCTGGCCGGTTGACAGTGGGGGGTGAATGGCTATGTTCCCTACCGATGGTCATCGAGAGCCGGTCACGAGTGAAATGAACGAAGACGATCTCCAAGTCGCAATTGAATCCGCATGGGAGGTGCGAACTTCCCTGTCGCCAGCCACCTCCGGACCTCACCGCGATGCTGTGAACGCGGCTCTCGCGCTGCTGGATGGTGGGAAAAGGCGCGTGGCCGAGAAGCGCAACGACGCGTGGGTAGTGAACCAATGGCTGAAAAAGGCCGTCTTGTTGTCGTTCCGCCTCAATGACAACGTTGTCATGGACTGCGCCTCGGGGGGCGCGCCAGCCTATGACAAGGTACCCCTTAAATTCGCCGGTTGGGACGAGGCGCGCTTCCGCGAAGGAGGGTTTCGAACCACGCCCGGCGGTGTCGTGCGAATGCCGGCCTACATCGCCCCCGGCGCGGTGCTGCTGCCCAGCTTCGTCAACATGGGCGCCTATGTCGACTCGGGGACGATGATCGACGCCTGGGCCACCGTCGGCTCCTGCGCACAGATCGGCAAGAACGTCCACGTCTCGGGCGGCGCCGGCATCGGCGGGGTGCTGGAGCCGTTGCAGGCCGGCCCGGTGATCATCGAGGACGGCTGCTTCATCGGCGCCCGCGCCGAAGTGGCCGAAGGCGTCATCGTCGAGACCGGCGCGGTGCTGTCGATGGGCGTCTATATCGGCGCCTCGACCAAGATCGTCGACCGCGCCACCGGCGAAATCATTTACGGCCGGGTGCCGGCCTACTCGGTGGTGGTCTCCGGCACCCTGCCGGGCAAGCCCTTCCCCAACGGCGAGCCGGGACCCGGCCTCTATTGCGCCGTCATCGTCAAGCGCGTCGACGAGAAGACCCGGGCCAAGGTGTCGATCAACGAGCTGCTGCGGGATTGACGCCGGGGCGGCGCCCGCTCCATGGTGGGTGGATGAATCCTCTGGCCGATCCCTTGCCGCTGGCCCAGGCGCTGATCCGCCGGCCCAGCGTCACCCCCGCCGACGCCGGCGCCATCGACGTGCTGATCGAGGCGCTGACCGCGCTGGGCTTCGCCTGCCATGACCTGACCTTCGACGGCGGCGGCATTCCCATCCGCAACCTCTATGCGCGCCGCGGCAGCGAGGCGCCGAACATCTGCTTCGCCGGCCATACCGACGTGGTGCCGCCGGGCCAGGGCTGGACCATCGATCCCTTCGCCGCCGCGATCGTCGACGGACGGCTGTTCGGCCGCGGCGCCGCCGACATGAAGGCGGCGATCGCCTGTTTCGTCGCCGCGGCGGCCCGCTTCCAGCCCGGGAGCGGGTCGATTTCGTTCCTCGTCACCGGCGACGAGGAGGGGCCGGCGATCGACGGCACCGTCCGGGTGCTGGACTGGCTGGCGGCGCGGGGCGAACGCCTGGATTACTGCATCGTCGGCGAGCCGACCAACCCGAAGGCGGTCGGCGAGATGATCAAGATCGGCCGGCGCGGCAGCCTCAACGCCAGGCTGGAGGTATTCGGCACCCAGGGCCACGCCGCCTATCCGCACTTGGCGGACAATCCGATTCCGCGGCTGCTGGAGATGCTGCGCCGGCTGACCGAGGCGCCGCTGGACCGGGGCTCGGCCCATTTCCAGGCCTCGACCCTGGCCTTGACCACAATCGACGTCGGCAACCCGGTCACCAACATCACTCCGGCCAGCGCCCGCGCGGGCTTCAACATCCGCTTCAACGACCTGCACAGCGGTCGCTCGTTGGAGGACTGGATCCGCCGCACCCTGGACGCGGTCGGCGGCGACTGGACCCTGGCGGTCGAGGTTTCGGGGGAAAGCTTTCTCACTCGGCCGGGGCCGCTGTCCGACGCGGTGGCGGCGGCGGCGCGCGAGGTCACCGGCCTGGTGGCGGAACTGTCGACCAGCGGCGGCACCTCGGATGCGCGCTTCATCGCCGGGCATTGCCCGGTGGTCGAATTCGGCCTGGCCAACGCCACCATGCACAAGGCCGACGAGCATGTGCCTGTGGCCGATCTCGAGGTGCTCACCCGCATCTACCACGCCGCCCTGGCCGGACTGGCGGCATGATCCGCGCCAGCGAAATCATTGCCGGCGTCTACGGCAGCGTGCTGCTGGCCGGCCGCAAGGTCCAGGGGCTGGACCTGTTCGACGCCACCCCGCGCGGCTTCTGGCGCTCGTTCTGGGCGCTCGGCCTGGTCGCCATCCCGGCGCTGCTGCTCGACGCCGTCGGCGGCGCCTTCGCCGACGACACGGCGGAGGCGGTGGTGGTGCGGCTCATCGCCATCGTCATCGATGCCGTCGCCTTTCCCCTGGTGATGGTCGCCGTCGCCCGGGAACTGGGCCGCTCGGACCGCTACATCCGTTTCATCGTCGCCTACAACTGGTCGGCGCTGCTGCGCATGGCGGCATTCTTCCCGGTCGCCCTGCTGACGGTGCTGGTGCCGCCGCTGCAGCCGCTGCTGCTGGGGGTGCTGGTGGTGATGCTGGTCTACGAAGGCTACATCGCCCGCGTGGCGCTGGACGTCGGTCCCGCCGCCGCCGCCGGCATCGTCGTGCTCGATACCCTGCTCGACGCGGTCGTCGGCCTGTGGGCGCGGCAGCTGACCGGCTGATGACTCACAGCCGCTTGCGTTTCTCGTCCAGTTTGCGGTCGAAGCGGTCCCAGCGCACCACCGCGCGGCGGTGGACGCCCTCGCCGATCGGGTCGATGCCGTCATGGGCGCGCACCCGCCAGGCCAGGCGCGTGCCCTCGGCTTCGATGCACACGGCGTCGACGGTGACGGTTTGGCCGGGCAGGGTGGCGGCGGTATGGTTGATGTCGATGGCGACGCCCAGGCTGCCCTCGCCCTCCTCCAGATGCGGCGCCAGGGCGTCGATGCAGGCCCATTCGATCAGTCCGACCATGAAGCCGGTGGCGAATACCGCCGGCATCGCCTGGAACAGCGCCGATTCGGGATAGAGGTTGGGCACCGTCTTGGTCTCCGGCACCCGGTAGCTGAAGGTGTGGCAATCGCCGATCGCGGGGCTGCTTTTCATCGGATGGGGCCTCGTCGCAAGGGAAGGGCCCCGCGCGGGGGCCCTTCGGGTCGTTCACCCGCGGAGAGCGTCAGTCGCGGCGCTCGCCCAGGAAATTCAGCAGGAACATGAACAGGTTGAGGAAGTCGAGGTAAAGCTGGATCGCTCCCATGATCGACTTCCGGGCGGCGACCTCGCGGCCGTCGCCGACCCAATAGCTTTCCTTGAGCTTCTGGGTGTCCCAGGCGGTCAGGCCGGCGAAGATCAGCACGCCCGCCGCCGAGATGACGAACTGCATCATCGAGCTGTGCAGGAACATGTTGACGACGGATGCGATCATCAGTCCGATCAGGCCCATCACCAGGAACGAGCCGAAGCCGGACAGCGCCCTTTTCGTGGTGTAGCCGTAGAGCGACAGGCCGCCGAAGGCGGCGGCGGTGATGAAGAACGTCCGGGCGACGCTGACCCCGGTGTAGACCACGAAGATCCACGCGATCGACGCCCCCATCAGGGCCGAGAACACCCAGTACAACGCCTGGGCGGTCGACACGTTGATTTTGTCGAGGCGGTAGCTCAGGAACATGATGAGGCCGATGGGCGCCAACATCACCACCCACTGCAGCGGCGTGCCGTAGATGGCGCGCATCACGTCCGGCGACGACGCCAGCAGCACGGCGACGATGCCGGTGAGCGCGAGGCCCGAGGCCATGTAGTTGTACACCCCGAGCATGTACTGGCGCAGGCCGACATCGTATTGCGCGGCTTCCGCCTGCGCGGCTGGGATATACCTGCGTTGGGTTCCGAAGGCCATGTTGGTTCCTTTGTCTCCGTGAAGAGAGTGCGAAACTAATATGGAGGAAAGGCGGTGGGAATCAAGTTAACGTCGCGACATCAACCGCAAGGCGCCATCTATTCGCCGCGCAGATAGGGTGCCGCCTTGGCCCTGAGCGCCAGGAAGGTTCCGGCAAAGCCGGCCATCAGGCTGGCGGCCACGCATGCCGCCAGGGTCGCCGCCGCCACCCCGGGCAGGAAGGTCCAGTCGGCCCGCATCACCCGGGTCAGGATGGCCCAGGCGGTCAGGGACCCCACCGCGGCGGCGGCCGTTCCGGTGATTGCGCCGACGGCGCCGAACTCGACCAGCCAGGCCCGCCACAAATCGCCGCCGGTGGCGCCCAGCACCTTGAGGATCACCGCTTCGCCGATGCGGCGGCGCTGCCCGGCCAGCACCGCGGCGGCCAGCACCAGGGCTCCCGCCGCCAGGGTCACCAGCGCCGCCAGCCGCACCGCCAGATCGGCGTTGGCGATGATGGCGCGGACCGATTCGATCGCCTCCTTGACCCGGATCGCCGAGACGTTGGCGAGGCGGTCGGTGACCGCCCGCTCCACCGCCGAATCCCTGCCCTCGGGCGCCCGCACGGTGGCGATCCAGCTCATCGGCGCCCCGGCCAGGGTGTTGGGCGAGACGATGAAGGTGAAGTTCATCGCCAGTGTCGACCACGCGACCTGGCGCAGCGATGCGACCTTCAATTCGATCTCGCGGCCCAGCACGTTGACCGTAACGCTGTCGCCCGGGCGGATGCCGAACCCCTTGGCCACCTCGGCATCGACCGAGGCCAGCGGCGGCCCCTGGTAGCCGGGCGGCCACCAGTCCCCCGCCACCAGGCGGGTGCCGGCGGGCGGGGTGTCGGCGGTGGTCAGGCCGCGTTCGCCGCGCACCGCCCATTCCGCCTCGGGGGCGATCGCGGCGCGTTCGACCGGAACCCCGTTGATGTGGGAGACGCGGGCGCGCACCAGCGGCGCCGTTTCGATGCGGGCCTCGGGGGCGGCGCCCCGCACCGCGGCGGCGAAGGCGTCGAGCTGGCCGGGCTGGATGTCGATGAAGAAGAACGACGGCGCCTGGTTGGGCAGGGTCTCGCCGAACTGGCGGGCGAGATTGCCCTCGACCTGGGCCAGCGCCACCAGCACCGTCAGGCCGAGGCCGAGCGACAGGACCATGCCGACCACGGCGCTGCCCGGCCGGTGCAGGTTGGCCAGCGCCAGGCGGGCGGAGGGATGGGCGAGCAGCCCGGTGCGGCGGCTGGAGAGGCGCGCCGCCAGCCGCGACAGCGCCCAGGCCAGCGCCCGGAACAGGGCCAGCGTGGCGACCGAGGCGGCGACGAAGGCGGCGGCCAGGCCGGGCCGCTCGCTGGAGGCGATCGCCAGGCCGGCCAGCGCCGCCGCGGCCGCCGCCAGCACCGCCAGGGTGGCGTGCCCCGGCCATTGCTTCGGCGGCTCGGCCAGGCGGCGGAACAGGGCGGCGGCGGGGACGAGGCGCGCGCGCGCCAGCGGCCACAGGGCGAAGACCAGTGCGGTGAGGCTCCCGATGGCGGCGGCCGCGGCCAGCGGGCCCGGATAGATCCCGGCGCGGGCGTCGAGCGGCAGCCGGTCGCCGGCCAGGGCCACCGCCAGATAGGGCGCCGCCGCGCCGACCGCCAGGCCGGCGACGATGCCGGCCAGCGCCATCGCCGCGATCAGCATGCCGTAGGTGGCAAGGATGGTGGCGGAGGATGCGCCCAGGCATTTGAGGATGGCGATGGTGCCCAGCCTGCCGTCGAGATAGGCCTTGACCGCGTTGGCGACGCCGATGCCGCCGACCAGCAGCGCCGTCAGCCCCACCAAAGTGAGGAACGCCGCCATGTTGTCGAGGAAGCGCGCCAGGCCGGGGGCGGCTTGGCTGGTGTCGCGCAGCTGCCAGGGGGCGTCGGGAAAGCGCTCGGCCAGGCGGCGTTTGGCTTCGGCCGGGCCGACGGCCGGATCCAAGGCCAGATGGGCGACGTGGCGGATCACCGCGCCCGGCTGGATCAGGCCGGTGTCGGACAGCGAGTCTGCCGACACCAGCAGCCGGGGCCCGAAGGCGAAGGCGGTGGCGATGCGGTCGGGTTCCCTGACGATTACCGCGCGCAGCTGGAAGCGGGCGTCCCCGACCGCGAGTTGGTCGCCGATGCGAAGGCCGAGGCTGTCCAGCAGGCCGCGGTCGGCCGCCGCTCCCCACACGCCGTCGCGGCGGCGCAAGGCGTCCGCCGCATTCATCGCCGGATCCAGATCCAGCCGTCCGACCAAGGGGTAGACGCCATCGACCGCCTTGACCTCGACCAGGCGGCGGGCCTCGCCATTGATGGTGCGGGCCATGGCGCGCAGGTCGATGCCTTCCGACAGCCGGCCCAGTGAGGTGAGGAAGGCCCGCTGATCCGCCTCGATCGGGCGGTAGGATTGGCGCAATTCGATGTCGCCGCCCAGCAGGGCCCGGGAATCCTCGTCCAGCGCCTGGTGGAAGGCGGCGCGCAGCGACCCGGCGGCAGCCACCGCCGCGACGCCCAGGGCCAGGCAGGCGACCAGCACCCGGAAACCCTTCCAGCCGCCCCGGAGTTCCCGGCGGGCGAAGGTTGCGGCGCTCACGACACCAGCTCCACCGTCCGGTCGGCCACCACCCGGCCGTCGGCCAGTTCGACCGTCCGCCGGCAGCGCGCCGCCAGGGCCGGGTCGTGGGTGACCAGCACCAGGGTGCAGCCATGGCGCCGGTGCAGGTCGAACAACTGCTCGACGATGGCGCGCCCGGTGGCGCCGTCGAGGTTGCCGGTGGGTTCGTCGGCCAGCAGCAGGCGCGGGCGGCCGATCGCGGCGCGGGCCAGGGCGACGCGCTGCTGCTCGCCGCCCGACAGCTGCCCGGGATAGTGGTCGAGCCGCCGGCCCAGGCCGAGCGCCCGCAATTCGGCTTCGGCGCGGACGAAGGCACCGGCAGTTCCCGCCAATTCCAGCGGCACCGCGACGTTTTCCAGCGCGGTCATGGTGGGGATCAATTGGAAGGACTGGAAGACGATGCCGATCTCGGCGCGGCGAAAGCGGGCCAGCGCGTCCTCGGACATTGCCGCCAGGTCCCTTCCGGCCACCCGCACGCGCCCGGCGGTGACCCGCTCCAGGCCGGCGACGACCATCAGCAGGGTCGACTTGCCCGAACCGCTGGGGCCGACTACGCCGACGGTCTCGCCGGCATCGACGCGAAGGTCGACGCCATTGAGGACGTTGACCTCGCCCGCCAAGCTCGCCAATTTGAGTGCGATGCCCTCCAGCGTGATGAGGGGCTCGCCGACAGCGGTGGATTGGACCATGCCAATGCTTTCTCGCGCGGTGTATTTGCTCGGGCGGGTGGGACGGACGCTACTGCGATATGGCACAGTGGCGGTGTTTGTCAACCTTTGCTCCGGAGCGGCAATGGCAGCGGAAATCCGCATTCTCGCCCTCGGCGATTCGCTCACCGCGGGGTTCGGCGTGGCGATCGAATCGTCGTTCGCCGCCCGCCTCGAGCGGGCGCTGCGGGCCGAGGGCCGCGACGTCAAGGTGATCAACGCCGGGGTTTCGGGCGACACCACCGCCGGCGGGCGGGCGCGGCTGGAATGGGCGCTGTACGGCCATCCCGACGTCGCCATCGTCGAGCTGGGCGCCAACGACGCGCTGCGCGCCATCGATGCCAAGGAGGTGTACGGCAATCTCGACGCCATCCTGACCCGCCTCGACGGCGCCAAGGTGCCGGTTCTGCTGGCCGGCATGCTGGCGCCGCCCAATTACGGCATGGCCTATGCCGAGCAGTTCCGCAAGGTGTTCAGCCGCCTGGCGGCCGAGCACGAGGTGGTGTTCTATCCGTTCTTCCTCGACGGCGTCGTCGCCAGGCCGTCGCTGCTTCAGGGTGATGGAATGCATCCCAACGCCAAGGGTGTCGACACCATCGTCGAGCGCATCCTGCCGTCGGTGCGCCAACTGCTCGACCGCCTGCCGGGCGGGAGGGCGTCGTGACCGCCCCCCGCCGCGCCAGGCGTCCCGCCGCGGGTGGATTCACCCTCGCCCACGCCGCCGCCGATCATTGGGGCATCGCCGCCAAGGCCTGCCTGGGCGGCGTAACCGCCGCCGCCGCCGGGGCCAATGTCGGGTTCCTCTATGCCACCGAGGCGCTGGGCGACGATCTTTCCAGCATCCTCACCTTCATGCGCGAAACCACGCGGATTCCCCACTGGACCGGCGCCGTCGCCCCCGGCCTGTGCGCCGATGCCGACGAATACCGCGGCGGCGGCGCCCTGGCGGTGATGGTCGGGCGCCTGCCCGAGGCCGGCTTCCACTGCTTTTCCGGCCTCAACGCCGCCAGCATCCGCGAAATCGCCGACCCCTGGCTGGCCGGGCGGCGGGCCGCCGCCATCGTCCACGGCGACCCGCGCAACCCGGCGGTGCCGCAGGCGATCGAGGATCTGGCCGACGGCATCGCGGTGATGGCCGGCGGCCTGGTGTCGGCCGCCGGGCCGCCGGCGCAGGTGGCCGACACGGTGGTCAGCGGCGGGTTGTCCGGGCTGCTGCTGGGACCGGAGATCGAGGTGGTGACCGGGCTCACCCAGGGCTGCACCCCGATCGGCCCGGCCCACATGGTCAGCGAGGCCTGGCAGGGGGTGCTGATGGGCCTCGACGGCCGCCCGGCGCTGGAGGTGCTGAAGGAGGAGGCGGGCGAACTGATCGCGCGCGACATCCGCCGCGCCGCCGGCTACATCCATGTGGCGGTGCCGGTGCCCGGGTCCGACCCGCACGATTACCTGGTGCGCGGCCTGGTCGGCATCGATGCCCGCCAGGGATGGCTGGCGCTGGGCGGGCGGGCCGAGACCGGCGACCGGCTGATGTTCGTGCGCCGCGATCCCAATGCCGCCCGCGCCGACCTCAAGCGGATGCTGGCCGACGTCCGTCGGCGGCTGGACGGGCGGCCGGTGCTGGCGGCCTTCTACTTCACCTGCGTCGCCCGCGGCGCCGACATGTTCGGCGAGGACGGGATCGAGGCGGCGATGGTGCGCAAGGCTTTGGGCGGGGCGCCGCTGCTCGGCTTCTTCGCCAACGGCGAAATCGCCGGAGGGCGCCTCTACGGCTATACCGGCGTGCTGATGGCGATCGTCGGGGCGCCGCCGTGATCCGCCTGTTCGTCGGCATCGGCCTCGATCCATCGCTGGCGCAGTCCCTGGCGCCGCTGGCCTCGGGCCTCCCGGGCGCCCGGTGGGTCGAGGGGCGAAACCTGCATGTGACGCTCCGCTTCATCGGCGAGATCGAGGAGGGACTCGCCCGCGAACTGCACGACCTGCTGGCCGATATCGCCGCGCCGGCGTTCGAGCTGTCCCTTGCCGGGTTCGGCACCTTCGGGTCGAAGCGGCCCCACACCCTGTGGGTCGGGGTGACGCGCGAGCCCGCCATCGAGCGCCTGCGCGACAAGGTCGAGTCCGCCATGGTGCGCGGCGGCTGCCCGCCCGAGCCGCGCCGCTTCATGCCCCACGTCACCCTGGCGCGGCTGAAGGATACGCCGGTGTCCCGGGTGCAGGACTTCATCGCCGGCAACAGCCCGTTCCATGCAGGCCCCTGCCCGGTGACCCATTTCACCCTGTTTCGCAGCTACCTGTCGCGCGCCGGCGCCGAGTACCAGGTGGTGGCCGAATATCCGCTCGGATGAATCCGCCGATCCGATGATCCTGGGCGGCGGGCTTGCTTGCGGCGCGGCGATACCCACCTCTAGGTTTCCGCATGCCGGTTGATTCGGCGCGCCGAGCGTCAGTCGCCGGCGGCACCCGCAAGGAAAATTCCATGCAGGACATGGCCAGCCGCCTGCCCGAACTCGACGACAAGGCGTTGGCCACCCTTCAGGACAATGCCGAACGGCTCAGCCGGCTGGGCAGCGAGGCGCAGAGGAAGGCGGCGGAATCCCTGCTGCCGGTGTTGAAGGCCGAAATCGCCAGCCGGGCCAAGGCACGGGTCCCGACGCGCAAGGCGACGGCGCGAAGGAAGTGACTTTCGATGCTCCTAATCGTCGGCCCGGTTCGCCCGCAGCGACTTGAGTGCGGAGTGGCGCGTCTTGGTTTCCAGCCGCCGTCGGACGCTGCCTTTGGTGGCGCGGGTGGGGCGGCGGGGCGGCTCGACCACGGTCGCCTGGCGGACCAGCTCGATCAGTCGTTCCAGCGCGTCGCGGCGATTGGCTTCCTGGGTGCGGTGGCGCTGGGCGACCAGCACCAGCACGCCGTCGCGGGTCAGGCGGCGTCCGGCCAGGTGCTCCAGCCGCAGGCGCACATGGCCGGGCAGCGACGGCGAGCCGCGGACGTCGAACCGCAGCTGCACCGCCGTCGACAGCTTGTTGACGTTCTGCCCGCCCGGTCCCGAGGCGCGGATGAAGGTTTCCTCGATTTCCGATTCGTCGAGGGCGATGGAATGGGTGATCCGGATCATGGCGGCAGGGTGACGGCTTCCCGGCCCGCTTGGCAAGGGTGGCGATGAGCGACGACGTCCGCGAGGCGCGGCCCTCCCCAGACGCACTGCTGGCCGAGGCCCTGCGCGAGACCCACGGCCGCCTCAAGATCTTCCTGGGGGCGGCGCCGGGCGTCGGCAAGACCTACGCCATGCTCGAGGCGGCGCACGACCGCCTGCACGAGGGCGTCGACGTGGTCGCCGGGGTGGTCGAGACGCACGGCCGCCAGGAGACCGAGGCGCTGCTCGCAGGGATCGCGGTGGTGCCGCCGCGCCAGATCGACTATCGCGGCCACCAATTCCTGGAATTGGATCTGGACGGACTGCTGGCCCGCCGCCCGGCCTTGGCCCTGGTCGACGAACTCGCCCACACCAACGTTCCCGGCTCACGCCACGTCAAGCGCTGGCAGGACGTCGAGGAGATCCTCGCCGCCGGCATCGACGTCTATGCCACGCTCAATATCCAGCACCTGGAAAGCCTCAACGACGTGGTCGAGCAGATCTCGGGGGTCAAGGTGCGCGAGACCCTGCCCGACGGCGTGCTGGCCGGCGCCGACGGGATCGAATTGATCGACCTGCCGCCCGAGGACCTGATCAAGCGCCTGCACGAGGGCAAGGTCTATGTTCCCGAGCAGGCCCGCCGCGCCATCCATCACTTCTTCTCGCCCGGCAACCTGACGGCGCTGCGCGAGATGGCGCTCCGCCACGCCGCCGAGCGGGTCGACGCCCAGATGGTCGACTACATGCGGGCGCATGCCATCCCGGGGCCGTGGCCGGCGCGCGAGCGCATCGTCGTATGCATCGACGAGCGGGTCGACGCCGCCAAGCTGGTGCGGGTGACCAAGCGCACCGCCGAGCGCCGGGGCGCCGTGTGGGTGGCGGTGACCGTCGGGACCGGCCGCAGCTACATGCTGGCCGACGCCGAGAAGGACCGCATCGCCGGAGCCTTGCGCCTGGCCCAGCAATTGGGCGGCGAGACCCAGGTGCTGCAGGGCGACGACGTGGTGGCGACGGTGCTGGCCTTCGCCGCCGAGCGCAACGCCACCCAGATCGTCGTCGGCCGCTCGCGCCCGCGGGGCTGGCGGCTGGGCAAGTCGGTCACCGACCGTTTGATCGCCGAAAGCGGCGACTTCAACGTCCTGGTGGTCGGCGGCGAGGACGAGAAGCCGTTCTCGGCGGCGCCGTCGCGCAAGCCGCCGGCGCCGCCCGACTGGCCCGGCTACGCCTTCGCCCTGATGGCCACGCTGGTGGCCACGGGGCTGGGATTCGTCATCGACCGCTGGCTGCCCGCCGCCAACATCTCGGTCGACTACCTGACGGCGGTGCTGCTGGTGGCGATGAAGGCCGGCCTGCGCCCGGCCATCCTGGCCTCGGTGTGGTCGTTCCTGGCCTTCAGCTTCTTCTTCACCGAGCCGCGCTGGACCTTCTCGACGGCCGACACCCGCAACGTGCTGACCATCGTGTTCTTCCTGATCGCGGCGGTGATCGTCTCCAACATGGCGAGCCGGCTGCGCGCCCAGGTCGACGCCACCCGCGAAAGCGCCCGGCGCACCGCCAACCTTTACGATTTCGGCCGCAAGGTTACCGCCGCGGTGACCCTCGACGACGTGCTGTGGGCGGTGGTCCACCATGTCGCCGCCACCATCAACGGCAAGTCGCTGATGCTGCTGCCGGGCAAGAACGGTTTGGAAATCGCCGCCGGCTATCCGCCCGAGGACCAGCTGGACGACAAGTCGGTCGGCGCCGCCGCCTGGGCGTGGAGCCACGGCAAGCCGGCCGGCCGCGGCTCGGCCACCCTGCCGGCGGCGCTGTGGCTGTTCCTGCCGCTGAAGACGGCGCGCTCGTCGGTCGGCGTGCTCGGCGTGCAGATGACCGAGGACGCCGATCTGCCCAGCCCCGGCCAGACCCGGTTGCTGGAAACCCTGGCCGACCAGGCGGCGGTCGCCATCGAGCGCACCACCCTGGTCGCCGACATCGAGGCGGCCCGCGTCGCCACCGAGCGCGAGCGCCTGCGTTCGGCCCTGCTGTCGTCGCTGTCGCACGACCTGCGCACGCCCCTGGTGTCGATCATCGGAGCTGCCTCCAGCCTGATCAATTACGACGACAAGCTGGATGCCGCCAATCGCCGCGACCTTGCCCAGACGGTCCTCGACGAGGCCGAGCGCCTCAACCGCTTCGTCCAGAACCTGCTCGACATGACGCGCCTGGGGGCGGGGGCGCTGAAGCCGCGGCTCGACTGGGCCGATCTGCGTGACGTGGTCGGCGCCGCCGTCGAGCGGGCGCGGCGGCTGTCGCGCAACCACGATATCCGCGTCGAGATCGATCCCGAGATGCCGCTGCTGTGCGTCGACCCGGTGCTGTTGGAACAAGTGTTCTTCAATCTTCTCGACAACGCCTGCAAATACGCCCCGCCGGGAACGACGGTGAAGGTGTGGGCGAAGCAGACCGCCAACCACATCGCCATCGAGGTTGCCGACCAGGGTCCCGGCATCCCCCCCGAGGACCGCGAACGGGTGTTCGACATGTTCTACCGGGTTGGCCAGGTCGATTCCCAGGCGGCTGGGACCGGCCTGGGGCTGGCGATCTGCCGTGGCATCGTCGATGCCCATGGCGGCTCCATCAAGGCCGAGCCCGGCCTCAACGGCGCGGGCGCCTGCATCGTCATCCATCTGCCGCTGCCGCTGCCGCAGGCGACGGTGGCGTAGACGGAATCCTCATTCCTCGGGCTCCAGCAGGATGGCGGCATGGCCGGGCAGATGCCAGCCGTCGTCCCGCTCCGGCGGCGGCGTGCCGGCGCCGCCGTAGGCCGGGTCTTCGCTCGACCACAGCAGCCGCCAGGCCCCCCCCTCGGGCGGGGCCAGCAGCGGCTCGGGCGCCGCCCGCAGATGCAGGTCGCGGCCGAAATTGACCAGCAGCAGGCGGTCGCCGCCGCCCGGTCCGAACCACCGCAGCAGGAACGCCTCGGGGCCGAGGACGGCGCCGTCGACGCCCCAGTCGCCCTGCATCGCCAGCACGCGGTCGCCGCGCCGCAACGCCAGCAGGTCGCGGTGCAGCCGCACCGCAGGCGCGTTGGCGGCGCGCTCGCAGTGGTCGAGGGCGCAGGCGGCGAAGGTGGCGGGGTCGGCGGGATCGGGAAGGCTGCCGGCAGGCAGGGCGGCGATCGACGGGAACTGCGCCAGGAATTCGGCGCGGCCCTTGGCCACCAGCGGCGCCAGCTGCGGATTGTGGTCGGCGAAATAGTGGAAGGGCGCCGAGGCGGCGAAATCCTGGCCCTGGAACAGCAGCGGCGTCGCCGGTTGCAGCAGCAGCAGCGCGGTCAGCGCCCGCCAGCGCCCGGGACTGGTCATCTGGTGCAGCCGTCGGGACAGGGGCGAATTGGCCACCTGGTCGTGATTGTCGAGATAGCCGACGAAGCGGCGGCGCGCGATGCCGACGGAGGGCGTGCCGCGCCGCTTGCCCAGCCACGAACAGCGCTGGCCCTGGAACAGGGTGCCGGATTTCGCCGAGGACACGAATTCCTGCGGGCTGCCGCGGTAGTCGCTGTAATAGGCCTCGTCCCGCCCGGTGGCGGCGACCATCGCGGCATGATGGAAGTCGTCGTTCCAAACCGCGTCGAGGCCGCAGCCGCCTTCGGCCGGCGGGCGCACCAGGCCGAGGCGCTGCGCCTCGTTCTCGGCGATGACCACTACCTTGCGGCTGCCGGCGGCCACCCGGGCGGCGGCGGCCATCTCGGCCAGGATGTGGAGCGGCGAGGCGTCGAAGATGCTGTGGGACGCGTCAAGCCGCAAGCCGTCGAGATGATGCTCGGATATCCAGCAGCGCACGTTGTCGAGGTAATAGTCGCGCACCGGTTCCGATTTCGGGCCGTCGAAATTGATCGCCGGCCCCCAATCCGTAACGTAACGGTCGCTCAGGTAGGAGGCGCTGAAGCGTCCCAGATAGTTGCCGTCGGGGCCCAGGTGGTTGTAGACGACGTCGAGCAAAACCCCCAGTCCGAGGGCATGGGCGCGGTCGACGAAGCGGCGGAAATCGTGGGGTCCGCCATAGATATGGCTGGGTGCGAAGAGGTTGACGCCATCGTAGCCCCAACCGAAGCGGCCGGGAAATTCGGCCACCGGCATCACTTCGAGCAGGGTGATGCCGACGTCACGTAACGGCTCCAGCCAGGCGGCGGCGGCGGTGAAGGTGCCTTCGGGGGTGAAGGTGCCGACATGCAGTTCGTAGATCACCTGGCGGGCGAGATCGACTCCCGGCCAGCCGGAATCCGTCCACGGAAATTCGACGTCCACCACCTGCGACGGGCCGTGCGGCCCCGCCGGCTGGAAGCGCGAGGCGGGATCGGGGAAGAGGTCGCCGCCGTCGAGGCGAAAGCGATAACGGGCGCCGGCCGCCAGGCCCTCCGCGAAGCCGCGGAACCACCCGTCGCCCTCGGCCGCCAGGGGAAGTTCGCCGCCGCCCTCGGTCGCCGCCGCCACGGATGAGACGGCCGGCGCCCACACTCGGAAATCCACGCCTCCGGCCATCGGCTCGGCGCCGACGGCCAATCTTCGTCCGTGAGGCCCGAATCTGCGTCGCCGCGTTGCCACCCGCTCCATCTCCGTAACCTTGACGACAGGGAAACATCCCGCCGCCGGAAGGGTTCCGTTCACGCCGCCGCCACGCCGCGCCCGGCGATCAGGGCGGCGGCTTGGCTCGGCGTGCGCGCCACCGTCAGGCCGGGCGCCTCGCCGGCGGGAGTCAGCGCGAAAATCTGGGCATCGGGGAAATGCTGCCGCACGCGGCCCACCAGCCGGCGGGCGTTGTGGGCGTTGAATCCCAGGGCGCACAGGCACAGGCGCTCGACGTCCCGATGCTCCGGCGAGGCGAGGGTGGCCCCGGCGGCCGGCGGCGGCGGCGGGATCAGCGCCTGCCAGCCGTCGCGGCCGAGCAGGTCGGCCAGCACCACCGCCAGGGCGCGGTCGAGTTCGCAGTGCAACGGCAGGCACAGCACCTTGCCGGCGCCGGCCGTGCGCGCGGCCGGCTCGGCCAGCGACGCCAGGGCTTCGGCCAGGGTTTCGACGACCGCCCGCTGCCGGCCGCTGGACAGCGAGCCGCGGCGGCGGTCGCGCTCGGCCAGCATCAGGGCCGGCAGCAGCAGGCCGTCGTGCAGCGCCGGCGACGGCTTGCCGGCGGCGAATTCCATGCACAGCTGCGCCGCCTCCTCGACGTCGGCGGCCAGCAGGCGCTGGTACAGCCGCGCCTCATCGGGCAGCACCGGCGCGTCGCCCAGGATGACGGTGAGGAAATGCAGCATCGGCACGTGCTTGCCCAGCACCACCAGGCAGACGTTCAAGGGCGTCGCCAGCAGCAGGCCCGCCGGCCCCCACAGGCTGGTCCAGACGATGGCGCCGGCCAGCACCGACAGCGGCGCCAATCCGGTGCTGGATCCGTACAACAGCGGCTCGACGAAATTGGCGACCACCAGCTCGAGAGCCAGGAACAACCCGAACACCAACAGCGGCGTGGTCCAGCCCGGCGCCACGGCGATCGACAGCAGCAGCGGGAAACTGGCCGAAATGATGCTGCCGAAATAGGGCACGAACCGCATCACCCCGGCCATCATCCCCCACAGCAGCGGGCTGGGCAGGCCGATGGCCCATAGCCCGAGCCCGACCAGGGCGCCGAACCCCGAATTGATGCCCAGTTGGGCCAGGAGGTAGCGGCTGACCCGGCCGACGGCGTCGTCGATGGCGATGGTGGTCCGCCCCATGTCGGCCAGCCCCGCCAGGCGGACCAGGCGATTGCGCAGGTCTTCCCGCTGCATCAGGATGAAGATGACGAAGATGACGACGATGCCGATGGTGGTGATCGGCTGCAGCGCCGGGCCGACGACGTTCTCGATCAGGCGGATCGGCGAGAATCCTTCGTGCACCACCACCGGCACCGGGGCCCGCCCGTCGTCGTCGGCGGTCGTCGTCCGGCCGAGGGCGCGATGCAGATCGTCGCCCACCCGTGCCAGTTGCTCCACCAACCCGCCCTTGGGGGGGGCCGCGCGTACGGCCTCGATCTTGGCCAGCATGTTGTGCTCGTAGCCGGGGATCTGGCGGGCCAGGTCGGCAAACTGGAGCGTCACCACGGTGCCGAAGCCGCCGATCACCAGCAGCGCCATCGCCACCACCGCCAGCACCGCCGGCAGGCGCGGCATCCGCCAGCGCTGCAGCCACAGCACCACCGGCGCGAACGCCAGGCTGAGCAGCGCCGCCAGCGCCAGCGGCACCAGCACGTCGCGGCCGAAATACAGGGTGACGACGACGGTGGCGATTCCCACCACCATCGTCAGCGAATCCGGCCGATCGGTGCCGCCGTCCATGTCCGCGCTCCCGCCTGTTCGGGCCCCCGGCGGGGAAATGGGGCCTGGCCGTCCGGCCCGTCAGTCTCCTTGCGGTGTACCCCCGGCGGCGGGAAGCGATTGTTAACTATTTCGCGTTATCATCGATCCGCTGGAGCAATAGGCGCTACTCCGATGAATGGCCCATACATGCCGGAGCAATCGATTCCCCCGCAGCTCTCCCGCGAGCAGGAAGAGGAGCTGTTCCAGTCGCTGCTGCGCAAGCTGCCGGCGGCGCAGGACCGGCATCATCTCGAGGAGGCGACCATCGCCGCCCTGCAGCAGCTGCTGCATCGGCCCGCCGACAGGGAGGTGCTCGACACGCTCCGGCGCAGGGCCGCCGAGATCACCCACAGCCTGCCCGAGCATTCCGCCGGCGAAAAGGCCAAGGCCGACCTGGCCCACGCCGCCTGGCGCTGCGTCGAGTTGCTCCAGCAGGCGCGAAGGCCCCGCCCGGCGCGGGACGGTGGTGGCCCGGCCCAGCGCGGACCCGGGGTCGAGCGCTCCCAGCGCACCGGCCACCCGCACAAATTCGCCAAGGCTCCGTCCCACCGGGCGCGCAACTGGGCTCTGGGGCTCGGCCTGCTGGCCATCCTCGCCGGAGGTGGCGCCTGGCTGCACGGCGCGGGGGGCGGCGCCGCCCAAAGTCCGGCGCAGCTGGCGGCCCAAATGGAAGACGCCGCGGCCGGAAACGTCGTCCCCGTCCATGCCTTCGGCGGGCCGCTGCGGGTGGAAAGGGAGGGCTCCGCCATTACCGTGGTGGCTGAGCGGGTGCCGCCGCAAGCCTGCGTTTCCACCGGCTGGAGCCTGATCCACAAGGGCGTCATTTCGGTCAACGGCGTCACCCCCCAGCGGGTGACCGCGGCCAAGCTGTCCGATCTCTGCCACGATCTGGACGAGGGCGCTACCCTGGCATGGCAGCCCAAGGCGGCCGAGCAGCGCTAGTTCTTGCCGGGCGCCGCCCCATATCCGGGGCATGAGCAATCGGCTTCTCGTCATCAACGACCACCACGATTTCGCAGCCTTCGTCGCCAAGTGCGCCGAGGAGAGCGGCTACGAGACCCAGGTCGCGGCCAGCGCCGCCGATTTCCGCCACCTCGTCGACATCTGGCGGCCGACCCATCTGGTGGTCGACCTGGTGGTCGCCGGCACCGACGGGGTCGAGATCCTGCACCACCTGGCGGCCAAGGCGTTCCGCGGCAAGGTGCTGCTGACCAGCGCCCTCGACGCGCGGGTGACCAGCGCCGCACGGCGGCTGGGCGGCGAACTCGGTCTCGACGTGGTGGCCAGCCTGAATCGCCCGGTGGGCGACAACCAATTGCGGGCGGTGCTCGAACAGTATCGCCTCGCCCCCGAGATGGTCACCGGCGAGGCCCTGGCCGAGGCCCTGGAAAGGGGCGATATCGTGCCCTTCTACCAGCCCAAGATCGACCTCCGGACGTGCCGGCCGGTGGCCTTCGAGGCGTTGGCGCGATGGCGCCATCCCAGCCTGGGGACGGTGATGCCCGACGAATTCATCCCCCTGGCCGAGGCGATGGGCACCATCGACGGCCTCGGCCGCCGCCTGTTCGTCGAGGTGGTGGGACAGCTCAAGCGTTGGCGCGAACAGGGCATCGACATGCAGGCGGCGATCAACATCTCGGCCAAGAGCCTGCGCGACGAGGAGATGGCCGATCGCGCCGAGGCGCTGTGCCGGCGCCTGGGCGTGCCGGCCGAATCGGTCACTTTCGAGATTACCGAGAGCATGGCGATGAGCTATCCGCTGCGGGCGCTGGACATCCTGACCCGCCTGCGCATCAAGGGCTTCAAGCTGTCCATCGACGATTTCGGCACCGGCTATTCCTCGCTGGCCCAGCTGCAACGGCTGCCGTTCTCGGAACTGAAGATCGACAAGGCGTTCGTGCGCGACTGCCACAGCTCGGAGGATTCCGGGGTAATCGCCAAGACCATCATCGATCTCGCCCACAATCTGGAAATGCAGGTGGTGGCCGAGGGCGCCGAGACGATCGATACCGTCGCCACCCTGGCCAACATGGGCTGCGACCTGGTGCAGGGCTTCGCCGCCGCCCCGGCGATGGAGGCGGCGGAGGTTCCCGCCTGGATCGCCGCGTGGCCGGAATCGCCGCTGGGGCGCTGCAATTGCGGGGCCGGCCGCGGGTGAGTCCCGGCCTCGGCCGAAGGCGCTGTTTCCTTCCCCGAAATCGCAAATCGCTTGCCATCCTGTGCCGCCCATGATTTTTTAGATGGGCGCATGGCCGGATGCGCCGGATTTGTCAGGGGATGCGGTCTCGTCCGGCGGAGATCGCCAAGATAGAAGCGAACATGCTCGAGCGCCCGTCGTCATTTCTCGCCGCCGCCATCCTCGCCGCGCTGGTGCTGGGCGGTTGCGCCCAGGTTCCCGCCGATCCCGATGAGAAGGCCGAATACGAGGCGCTGAACGACCCGCTCGAGCCGGTCAACCGGGCGGTGTTCGACGCCAACATGTACCTCGACCACGCCATCATGAAGCCGGTCGCCTCCGTCTACCGCGACAATGTGCCCGACGGCGCCCGCACGGGCGTGCACAACGTGCTCAGCAACATGTCGGCCCTTTACGTCGCCGGCAATGATCTGCTTCAGGGCCAGCCGCACCGGGCGGCCGACACCTTGGGCCGCTTCGTCATCAATACGACCTGGGGCCTGCTGGGTATCTTCGACGTGGTCGCCGAAAACGGCGGCCCGAAGCCGCACGAAAACGACGTCGGCGTCACCTTCGGCGTCTGGGGCCTGCCGGAAGGCCCCTACCTGATGCTGCCCTTCGTCGGCCCGGCCACCAGCCGCGACACCGCCGGCCGTGTCGCCGATTTCTGGACCAGCCCGACCTCGGCCGTGTTCGCCGCCCAGGGCGTGACCTGGATCAGCGATGCCGGCTTCGGCGCCGGCCTGCTCGATAGCCGCAGCCGGGTCCTCGACCAGATGGACGACGTCGAGCGCAATGCGATCGATCTTTATGCCTCGATCCGCAGCCTCTACCGCCAGCAGCGCGACAAGCTGATCCGCGGTGTCGACAGCCCGCCGCCGAGCCCTGCGTCCCTGCCCGGCACCGGCGTGCCGCCGTCGCAGCAGCCCGAAGCTCCGCGATTCCCGTGAGGGTGACCACGGTGAGGTCGATGCGGGCGCGGTTGACGCCCCGTTACGCATGAATGAAAAAAACTCCGGGACAGGAAGCCAAGATGTACCAGATCGTCCGCCGTGAATCGTTCTCCGACGTCACCTTCCTTTGGGATGTGCTGGCCCCCGACGTCGCCAAGGCGGCGCAGCCGGGCCATTTCGTCATGCTCCGCCTGTACGATGGCGGCGAGCGCATTCCGCTGACCGTGGCCGACTTCGACCGCGACAAGGGGACCGTCACCCTGGTGATCCAGGCGCTGGGCAAGACCACCCGCGAGATGCGCGACTGCTACAAGGAAGGCGACAGCTTCGACGATTTCGTCGGCCCCCTCGGCCTGCCCCAGCACGTCGGCAATTTCGGCCACGTCGCCTTCGTCGGCGGCGGCCTGGGCGTCGCCCCGATCTATCCGCAGCTGCGCGCCTTCAAGCAGGCCGGCTGCCGCACCACCAGCATCATGGGCTTCCGCAACAAGGGCCTGGTGTTCTGGGAGGATCGCTTCCGCGCCTCCAGCGACAACCTGGTGATCTGCACCGACGACGGCAGTTACGGCCGCCAGGGGTTCGTCACCGCGGCGCTCGAGGACCTGCTGAAGACCGACAAGCCCGACCTGGTGGTGGCCATCGGGCCGCTGCCGATGATGCATGCCTGCGTCGACGTCACCCGGCCGTTCGGGGTCAAGACCATGGTGTCCTTGAACACCATCATGGTCGACGGCACCGGCATGTGCGGATCCTGCCGCGTCACCGTCGGCAAGGACGTCAAGTTCGCCTGCGTCGACGGTCCCGATTTCGATGGCCACCTGGTCGACTTCAAGGAATTGCACGCGCGCCAGAAGCGCTTCAAGTCCCAGGAGGCCAAGGCCAACGAGGATTTCGACCACGTCTGCAACCTGGAAAAGCTGCTGGTGGTCGAGGGCAAGCGCACCTACAAGAAGATGTCGACGCTGGAGCCGCATCAGGTGGCGATGCCCGAGCGCGATCCGGTCGAGCGCGCCGCCAACTTCAAGGAGGTCAACCTCGGCTATTCGATGGCCGACGCCTACCGCGAGGCCGAGCGCTGCATCCAGTGCCACAAGCCGACCTGCATGGCAGGCTGCCCGGTGTCCATCGACATCCCCCGCTTCATCCGCAACATCCTGGTGCGCGACATCGACGCCGCCCTCGAAACCATCTACGAATCCAGCATCTTCCCGTCGATCTGCGGCCGCGTCTGCCCGCAGGAGACCCAGTGCGAGGCGCAATGCGTCATCGCCAAGAACAAGAAGCTGGAATCGGTCGGCATCGGCCGGCTGGAGCGCTTCGTCGGCGACCACGCCCGCCCGCCGAAGGCGGTGCCGCCGCCCTTCGCCGGCCGGCTGGGTAATGTCGCCATCGTCGGGTCCGGGCCGGGCGGCCTGTCCTGCGCCGCCGACCTCGCCCGCTTCGGCGCCAACGTCACCGTCTACGAGGCGCTGCACGTGCTGGGCGGGGTGCTGCAATACGGCATCCCCGCGTTCCGCCTGCCGCGCGACATCATCGACCGCGAAATCCAGCGCCTCAAGGACATGGGGGTGAAGTTCGAGACCAACCGGGTGGTGGGCAAGACCTTCACCATTCCCCAGCTGATCGGCGACATGGGCTTCGACGCCGTGTTCGTCGCCGCCGGCGCCGGAGCGCCGACCTTCCTCGGCATTCCCGGTGAATTCGCCGGCCAAGTCTATTCCGCCAACGAGTTCCTCACCCGCGTCAACCTGATGGGCGGCGACCGCTTCCCCTACCTCGACACGCCCATCAGCCTGGGCAACAGCGTGGTGGTGATCGGCGCCGGCAACACCGCGATGGATTGCCTCCGGGTGGCCAAGCGCCTGGGCGCGCCCACGGTCCGCTGCGTCTACCGCCGCACCGAGGCCGAGGCCCCGGCCCGCATCGAGGAACTCCGCCACGCCAAGGAAGAGGGCATCGAATTCTTCTTCCTGCATGCCCCGGTCGAGATCCGCACCGACGACGACGGCGGCGTGCGCGGCATGAAGGTGCAGAAGATGGTCCTCGGCGAGCCCGACGAGAAGGGCCGCCGCAAGCCGATCCCGCTCGACGAGTTCGTCGAACTGGATTGCGACACCGTCATCTACGCGCTGGGCAACCAGGCCAACCCGATCATCGGCCAGTCCACCCCCGGCCTGGGGCTGAACAAGTGGGGCAACATCGTCGCCGACGACGACACCCAGGCGACCAACCTCGAAGGCGTCTTTGCCGGCGGCGACATCGTCACCGGCGGCGCCACCGTCATCCTGGCGATGGGTGCCGGGCGGCGGGCGGCCAAGGCGATCGGCAGCTACCTGAGTTCCGGCAAGACCAACTGGCCGGTGTCGCTCGCGGACGCCGATTCGTTCGACGCCAACAAGCTGTTCGCGCCGTCGTCGGCCGACGGCAAGGCCTGCCCGAAGTGCCACCGCCCGCTCGAGGACGACGGCGAGGCCTACATCTGCTGCGCCGACGCCCGCCTCGAATGGCGCTGCACCAAATGCCACAAGGTGGCCGAAGGCTTCGCCTTCCCCTACGGGCTGTGCCCCTATTGCAGCGGCAAGCTGGAGGCCCTGGGCGAGCGGACGTTCGAAGGATCGGCTGCGCTGGAAGGCATCCGCACCGCCTTCGAGATCGAACTGGGCGGCCAGGCCTTCTACAGCAGGGCCGCGGCCCTGACCGCCGATCCGGTGCTCAAGACCCTGTTCGGCAAGTTCGCCGCCATGGAAAACGAGCATATGGGGACCCTGTCGCGGCGCTACCATGTCGCCATTCCCAAGGCGTCGGCCGAATTCCGCATCGACCTGGCGGCGATCAACGCCGGCATCGACGGCACCCCGGACGATCCCGCCAGCCTGTTCCGCCTCGCCATCGCCTTCGAGCAGCGCGCCGTCGACTTCTTCGTCGGCCGCGCCGCCGCCGAGAAGGATGGGTCGGCGGCCCAGGTGCTCTATCGCGAACTGGCGGCCGAGGAGCGCGAGCACGCAGCCCTGCTGGCCACCGAGTTCGACCGCTGGAAGGCGGGCAAGGGCGGGCTGTTGTAATACGCGGGGCGAAGATGGCGTGAACTGGGACGATCTCGACCGCGAGATCTGGTATTGGGCCGAACGGGGCCGCACCGCCACCCTCTGGTGGCGCGACGACGACGCCGTTCGGCCCTGTCCGGCCCTCGACCGGGTGCTGGACCTGTCGGCCGGCTTTGCCGTTCCGGTGGCTTTGGCGGTGATTCCCGGCAGCGCTTCCGCCGATCTCGGCCCCCATCTCGCCCGGCATCCTACGGTCAGCGTGCTCCAGCACGGCTTCACCCACGCCAATCACGCCGCTCCCGGCGAGGACTGGGAGGAATACGGCCATCGGCGCAGCCGCGTCGACCGCCTCGCCGAACTGGCCGAGGGCCGCGCCCGCCTTGCCGGCCATGCCCGCTTCGTCCCCGCCCTGGTGCCGCCGTGGAACCGCTTCCCCGACGACCTTTTGGCCGACCTTCCCGCCATCGGCCTGATCGGCATCTCCGCCTGGGGCGCCCGTTCCCAATCGGTCGGCGGGGTGCGCCGGGCCAATGTCCACGTCGACGTGATGGATTGGAGCAGCAATCGCTTCGCCGGGACCGGCCAGGTGCTGGACCGGTTGGTCGGCCACCTGGCCGACCGCCGCGACGGCCGGGTGGACGCCGACGAGCCGACCGGGGTGATGACCCACCATTCCTTTCACGACGAGGAATGCTGGGCCTTTCTCGGCGCGCTATTTCAGCGAACCCGCCCGCGCCCGGGCGTGCGCTGGCTGGCGGCGGACGAGGTGTTTACCTGAACCCCGCCTTGCCCAGCAGGGTGTGGAAGTCGCGCAGGGCCTTCTGGGCGACGATGCCGTCGGAAATGCCTTCGAGGAAATGGGATTCGAAGTTGGGCTGGCGCAGCAGCTCCTTGGCGCGCTCGCGGGCGCGGGCCAGCGCCTTGCCTTCGGGCAGGACCGCCGCCGCGCAGAAATTGACCAGCCGGATGGCGCGGTCGCGCAAGGAACTGGTGCGGTCGTCCAGCTTCTCGACGATCTTTTCCTCGATCAGGTAGCGCTCCAGCAGGGTGTCGATGTGATCGGCGATCCGGCTGCCGTCCGGCGCGACGGCGCCATGGGCGATGGTGGCCCGGCGCATCTTGTCCTTGGGTGGCAGCCGCCGATCCACCAGGTCGTGCAGGCTGCGGGCGTCGAGAACCGTTTCCGCCTGCTTGGCGATGTCCGCCCCGTGCTCGCGGCCCAGCGCGGCCTTCGCCAGGTCGCCCAGGTAGATCAGGCCGTAGGCGCGGTCCGGCATCATCCGGAACAGGGTGGCGATGGCCTTGCCCCGGCCGGTGGCGCCGCCCTCCTCGATCATGCGGGCATAGCGCAGGGTCAGCGCCTCGGCGGTCGCCGGCCCGCAAATGAAGCCGTCGGGCAGTGCGGCGCGATCGAGCAATTGGCGGAAGGCGGCGGTCTCCTTGTTCGGTTCGTTGCGGTAGAGCGGGTTCGCGGCCTTGATGTGGCGGTGGGCGCGGTCGAGCAGGCAGGCGCGGCTTTCGGGCAGGCGGCCGTCGGCGAACAGCCGGTTCAGGGCCGCGGCGATGTCGGCGGCTTCGCTCGCGTCCACCGCCATCCGGCCCTCGGCTAGGTCGAAGAGGTGGCAGATGGCGGCTGCCAGCCCCGGCTGCCAGCCCAGCAGCTCCTGGATGACGTTGGCGCCCAGCACGTCGGCGATGACCCCGTCCAGCAGGGCGATGGCGTGGCGGTCGTCGTCCGCCAGCGCCAGTTTGGTCAGCCGCTCCAGCTTGGCCAGCCAGTTCCGCGCCTGCAGCAACTCGCGGGCGAGCACCACCAGCGACAGGAAGTCGCCGTCCTCTCCCGCCCCCACCTTGCGCACCACCGTGCCGAACCCCCCGTCGCCGAGCCTGGGGAGGTCGGCGGTGTCGGCCTTGCGGGCGCGGGCCGCCATGGTGTCGACGTGCTTGAAGATCTCGTCCCGCCGCGCCCGCGCGTCCGCGTCGGCGGCCTTGGCCTGAAGGGTCGCGATCCGGTCCACCGCCGATGGAAACAGCGCATCCGCTCCCTGCAGCCGCTTCAACTCGCGGTGGCTGTGCATCAGCTCGGTGGGGGTGATGACGGCTTTCTCCAGGTAGGAGCGGAGCAGCCGGTTCACCGAACTGCGGCTTTGCGCGCCGTAATAGTCGGCGATCGTCGCGCAGGCGGGCGGGGCGTCGTCGATGGCGGCGACGCGCGGCGGCGCGTCGTCCTTGATCGTTCGCCTTTCGGCGTAGATTTCCTTTTCGACGATGCCGCCGTCGGATCGGTGCCAGTTGCTGATCACGCGCACGCCGGGGCAGGTCTTGTCGGCGAACAGCTTCTTGGCCGAGCCGCGCGCGTCGTCCTCCTTGCCGACGATGGCGGTGGTGACCCAGCGCTCGTCGCGCAATACCTGGATTTCGTAATCGGTGTGGCCTACCGCCATCGCTTCATCCTCGCCCCATCAGGATAGCGACGGCCACCGACGGCGCCAACATCGATTGACGGCCACCGACGGCGCCAACATCGATTGACGGCGGGCGGGCGGTTGGCGGATATGATGGCGGCATGCCGCTTCGCCTGCTGCCCCCCATCCTGGTCAACCAGATCGCCGCCGGCGAGGTGGTCGAACGTCCCGCCTCGGTGGTCAAGGAGCTGGTGGAGAACGCGCTCGATTCCGGCGCCGGCCGCATCGAGGTGGGCCTGGTCGAAGGTGGCCAGGCGTTGATCGCGGTCACCGACGACGGCTGCGGCATGAGCGCCGACGACCTGGTGCTGGCGGTCGAGCGCCATGCCACCTCGAAACTCGACGGCGACGACCTGGTGCACATCGTCCATCTCGGCTTCCGCGGCGAGGCGCTGCCCTCCATCGGATCGGTGGCGCGGCTGGCCATCACCTCGCGGGTGCGGGGGGCGGATTCGGCGTGGTGCCTGACGGTCGAGGGCGGCGCCAAGGGCCGGCCGCAACCCGCCGCCCATCCGCCCGGCACAAGGGTGGAGGTGCGCGACCTGTTCTATGCCACTCCGGCCCGGCTGAAATTCATGAAATCGCCGCGGGCCGAACTGGCGGCGGCGGTCGACGCGGTCGAGCGCCTGGCGATGGCCCATCCCGGGGTGGCGTTCTCGCTGGCCGACGGCAGCCGCGTCCTCGTCCGCCTGGCGGCCCAGCAGGGCGAGCCGGCGGCGGCCCGCCTGGCGCGCCTGGCCGCGGTGATCGGCCGCGATTTCGAGGCCAACGCCGTCGCCCTCGACGCCGAGCGCGAGGGCATCCGCCTCGGCGGCTGGGCCGGACTGCCGACCTTCAACCGCGGCAGCTCCGCCGCCCAGTACCTGTTCGTCAACGGCCGGCCGGTGCGCGACCGCCTAGTGCTGGGGGCGGTGCGGGGCGCCTACCAGGACGTCCTCGCCCACGACCGCCATCCGGTGGTCGCCCTGTTCCTCGACCTGCCGCCCGATGCGGTCGACGTCAATGTCCATCCGGCCAAGGCCGAGGTGCGGTTCCGCGATTCCACCCTGGTGCGCGGCCTGATCGTCGGCGCCATCCGTCACGCCTTGACCCGGGCGGGCCATCGCGTCGCCACCACCCTCGGCCCGGCCTCGCCGGCGTTCTTCGGCGGCCCCGCCCGTCCGCCGGCCGGGCTGGCGGAGGCGGCGGCGCGGGCCCAGGCGCCGCTGGCCGGCGGGACCCTGCCGGGATTGTCCCTGGCCCCGGCGGCGCCCGCCGCCGCCGAGGACGGCGACGTCGCCTATCCGCTGGGGGCGGCGCGGGCGCAGCTGCACGGCACCTATATCGTCGCCGAGACCGCCGCCGGCCTGGTCCTGGTCGACCAGCATGCCGCCCATGAGCGCCTGGTGCTCGAGCGGATGAAGGCGGCGATGGCGGCGGGTGGAATCGGCTCGCAGGCGCTGCTGCTGCCGGAAGTGGTCGAACTGGGCGAGGCCGGCGCCGCCCGGGTGGCCGAGCGCGCCGGCGAACTGGCGGGGTTCGGGCTGGCGATCGAGCCATTCGGTCCCGGCGCGGTGGTGATCCGCGCGGTGCCGGCGCTGCTGGGCGATTGCGACCTCCAGGGGCTGGTGCGCGACCTGGCCGACGAACTGGCGGAATGGGACACCGCGCTGGGGCCGGGCGAGCGGGTCGCCGCCGTCTGCGCCACCATGGCCTGCCACGGCTCGGTGCGCGCCGGGCGCCGGCTGTCGCCGCCGGAAATGAACGCGCTGCTGCGCCAGATCGAGGCGACTCCGCTGACCGGCCAATGCAATCACGGCCGCCCCACCCACGTCACCCTGTCGCTGGCCGACATCGAACGGCTGTTCGGCCGCCGCTAGATAAATGCACTGTCACCGAAAGTGTTTCGGTGACAGTGCATTTAACTGCGCGCCGCGGGAGCCGGTCAGCCGCCGGCATGCCGGCGGGACGGCGCCGCCGGGCAGGGATCGGCACGATAGGGCAGGGGCACCGCGTCGACCGCCAGCTCGTCGAGGGCGTGCGGCGCCAGGGTGGCGGCGCGCTCCAGCCGGGTCCAGGCGGCCTGGCAGTAATCGGCGGCGGACTGGCTGCGGATCTGGGCGTCGTTGGCCATGCCGGTGAGGTAATGGTCCATTGCCGCCACGCCCCTGCCGCGGCGGCTGAAGATCGCCTGCAGCTCGCGGCCGTTCTCGACCAGGCCGGGCCGCGCCTTCTCGACATAGGCATTGTAGCGCCGGCTGTACTCGCCGTTTCCCGCCTCGCACTTGCGCGCCGCCAGCCACAATTCGATCTGCAACTGGCGGAATCGTATGGTCCCCAGCTCCGCCGGGCTGTGGCAGGACGGCTGGGCGGCGGCGGCGGCGGCGGAGCCGGCGGCAAGCAGCAGGGCAAGGATTGCGGCCAGGAGGGAGCGGTGCACGGGCGGCCTCGCGAACATGGGGTGCTGGACCGCACTTTGGCGGGCCAACCGCTAAAGATCAATTACCCGTATTCGCGAGGGCCTCAGCCGGCAGGCGGACATCCCGATGACAGCTACGCGTCCGAGGTGCGGGACGGCATATGTCGATCGGCATTGTCACACGACGTTGCTTCTTGCCAGGAGGGCCGATGCAGTATCTCGACATCGATCCCGCTCGGCGTTACCGCACCCGGCCCGTCCTGGTCGGCTCTCCCAGGCCCGTTCGGGCCGGGGGGAGCCGCTTTTCCTTCGGCCGCCTGGCCGATTTCGCCCTGGTGGCGGCGGCCGGCGCGCTGGCCGCGCATCTGGGAGGATGGCCGGCCGATCCCATCGCCGTCGTCGCGGCGGCCCTGCTGGTCGCCCTGTCGCGGTGGCTGCTGGCGGCGGGATGGGCGCAGCTGACCGGCGCCGGAACCGCGGTGCGCCGCGTGCTGGTGGTGGGCGACCGCCACCGGGCCTTCGAAGTCGTCGCCACCATCGCCGCCGCCGGACCAAGCTGGGGCCTGCCGGTGGGCGTGCTGCTCGACCGCGACGCCCCCGCCAAGCCGTTGCTGGGCGGATTCATCGCCGGATTCGCCGATGCCGAACGGGTGGTCGCCGAGGAATCGGTGGACGACATCATCGTCGCTCTGCCGTGGGCCGACGGCGCCCGCCTGACCGAATGCCTGGACCGGCTGAAGCCGCTGGCGGTCGACGTCCACCTGTTTCCCGACGATGCCGCGCCGCTCGCGGCGGAAGGCCTCAGCCTGCTTGCCGGGGTGCCGATGGCGCGGCTGCGCGGCCGGCCGCTGGCCGACGCCGCCCTTTTGGTCAAGGCCGTCGAGGATCGGGCGATCGCCGGCCTGCTGCTGCTGCTGCTGGCGCCGGTGATGGCGGCGACCGCGGTGGCGGTGAAGCTGGATTCGCCCGGCCCGGTGCTGTTCCGCCAGCAGCGCTACGGATACGGCAATCGGCCGTTCACCTGCCTCAAGTTCCGCACCATGGCGCTGTGCGACGACGACGGCGAGACCCCCCAGGCCACCCGCGCCGACCCCCGCGTCACCCGCGTCGGCCGCTTCCTCCGCCGCGCCAGCCTGGACGAATTGCCGCAGCTGTTCAACGTGCTGGGCGGCAGCATGTCGGTGGTGGGGCCGCGACCGCATGCGGTATCGCACCACCGTTTCTACGAAAAGGTGGTCGACGACTACCGCTGCCGCCACCGGATGAAGCCGGGCATCACCGGCTGGGCCCAGATCAACGGTTTCCGCGGCGAAACCGCCACGGTGGACCTGATGAAGAAGCGGGTGATGCTCGACCTCTGGTACATCGACCATTGGAGCCTGTGGCTGGACCTGGCCATCCTCGCCCGCACGCCGTTCGCCTGCCTCGATGGCTCGCACGCCTACTAGGAAGCCGAAATGAGCGCCCGCACCGTCGCCCATGCCTTGTTCCGCCACCGCCGCAAGACGCTGGCGGCGATCGCCGTCGCCCTGGCCTGCGGCGGCGGCTGGTCCCTGGCCCATCCGCCCGAATGGCGGGCCGAGGCAACCCTGCTGGTGGACGGCGGCCAAGCCGATGCCGCCCGTGCCGCCGCCCTGCTGCAAAGCCGCGACCTTCAGCGCCCGGTGGTGGAGCGCTACGGCGGGCGTCTGCTGCCGGCGGCCGCGCCCGAGGCCCGCCTCGACGCCTTCGGCCGCAAGCTGACGGTGGCGTCGGACAGCGGCGCCGGCCTCGTCCGCCTGCGCCTCGACGCAGCCGAACCCGCCGCCGCCGCCGAGGCGCTGGCCGCCCTCATCGACGCCGCCCGCGGCGCCCAGGCGCCGGCCGGCGAGTCCCCGGACCAGGCGCGCGCCTCGGCCGCCCGCCAGCAGATCGCCGCCTGGCGCCGGCACACCGGGCTGTTCGACCTGGCGGCCGAGCGCAACGCGCTGATCGGCCGGCGTGCCCAGGCCGAAAGCGACGCCACCGCGGCCGAAGCGGAGGCGGCGGCGCTCACCGACAAGCTGGCGCTGTACAAGGACCAGTTGGCCAAGACCCCCGTCACCATCGAGCTGACCAACCGCAGCGAGCGCTCGCAGGTGCTCGAAGAGGCGCGATCCAAACTGTTCGAACTGGATACCAAGGCGCAGGAGCTGCTGGGCAAGTACCAGCCGTCCAGCCCCCTGGTGCAGGCGGTGGAGACCGAGAAGCGCGCAGTCGAGGAGACGATGCGCCGCTACGACGCCCCCAGCGAGGCCCAGGTCGAGAACGGCGCCAACCCGGTCCGCCAGACCCTGGAGCAGGAGGCGCTGCGGGCGAGCGCGGCGCTGACCGCGGCCAAGGCCCGCGCCAGGACGCTGGCCGCCCAGAAGGCCGATGTGGATCGCCGCCTGGCCGCGCTGGCCGACGGCGAACGCGAGCTGGCGACGCTGGAACGCAATGCCGCCGAGGCCGAGTCGCGCCTGACCGCCGCCCGAATCGCCGGCATCCGGGTGGTGGAGACGGCCCAGGCCCGCAACGGCAGCGTCGGCCTGGCCGCCTGGCAGGTGCTGGCGGCAACCCTTGCCGCCGGAATCGCCGCCGCGTTGCTGGTGGTCGCGGTGGCGCAACGGTGGTCCGCCACGCTGGCGGCGGCGGCGGACGTCGAGCGCCGCCTCGGCCTGCCCGTCCTCACCACCATCCCACGCGAGGACTGAGCCATGTACAAGGATTTCTTCAATTTCAAGGCCGAGCCGTTCCGCATCACCCCCGACCCGGGGTTCCTCTACCTCACCGACCAGCACAAGGAGGCGCTGGCGTCGATCATCTACGGCATCGCCCGGCGCAAGGGCTTCGTCTGCATCATCGGCGAGGTCGGGGTCGGCAAGACCACCATCCTGCGCTCGTACCTGGAATGCGCCGACGAGCCGGGGCTGCGCTTCGTCTACGTCTACAACCCGAACGTTTCGTTTCTCACCCTGTTGAAGCACATCTTCAAGGAGATCGGCCTGCCCTACAACGGCGAGGACGTCGCCGGCATGGTCGAGAACCTGCGCGCCGCCCTGGTCGAGCAGCACCAGCGCCACGAGACCCTGGTGCTGCTGATCGACGAAGCCCAGAACATGCCGGCGGGCACGCTGGAATCGCTGCGCATGCTGTCCAACCTGGAGACCGCCACCGAGAAGCTGGTGCAGATCGTCCTCGTCGGCCAGCCGGAGCTGAGCCAGCTGCTGGCCGAGCGCCAGCTGCGCCAGCTCGAATCGAGGATCGCCGTGCGCACCCGCCTGGGTCCACTGTCGAAGGCCGATTCGATCGCCTACATCCACCACCGGCTGAAATGCGTCGCCCTCGACGACCGCCCGGCCTTCACCGACCAGGCGATCCGCATGATCGTTCGCCGCGCCATGGGCGTGCCGCGGCGGATCAACGTCCTGTGCGACACCGCGCTGATGACCGCCTTCAGCCGCAGGGTCAAGCCGGCCACCGCCGCGATCGTGCGCGAGGTGTTGCGCGACCTCAAGATCGAGGCCCATCGGGCCGGCGAAAGCGGCTTCATGCGCTGGCGACGGGAAGCGGCGATCATCGGCGGCATGCTGGCGGCGGCGGCGGTGGTGGCGGCGGGGCTGGCCCTGCACCAGCCGCCGCCAACCGAATCCAGGGCGGCGGCGGCGGTGCCGGTGGCGATGCCGGCGCCACCGTTGATGATCCCGGAGATGACCGCCGCGGTGCCGCCGCGGGAGGTGGCGGTGGCGACTCCCGCCGCCGCGCCCGCGCCGGAGCCGATGATGCTGCCGCCGCAACCCGCCGCGGCGCCCGAGCCGCTCGCTTCCGCTTCCGAGCCGCCCGGCATGGTGCGCGTCGCCGCGCCCGGCGACACCCTGGCGGGCCTGATCTTCAACGTCTACGGCCGCTTCGACCGCCAGCACCTGGACTGGGTGAAGTCCCGGAACCCCGACATCATCGACGTCGACCGCATCCAGGTCGGCCAGGTGATCGCGTTTCCGCCGGCGCCGGGGGAGGGGCTGCCACGATGAGCCGCTTCTTCGCCGCGGTCGCCAGGGCGCGCGCCCTCTGCCCGGCGGGAGCGGGCGGCCCCGGGCTCGACCTGCCGCTGCTGCGGCTGTGGCAGGCGGTGGAGACCCGGCTGGCCGACCATCCGCGCAAGGTGGTGCAGATCGCGGCTTGCGGCGCGGGCGAGTCGGCCTCGGCGGTGGCGTTGCGGCTGGCGCGGCTGGCCGGCGGCACGCTGGGCGGCGGCGTGGTGGTGCTGGGCTCGTCGCCGGTCGAGGAATCCGCTCCCGGCCCGGTCGCCTTCGGCCTGCTGCCCGGCCGCGGCAGCGATTGCCGCGCCCTCAACCCGGTGCTGCTGGCCGAGTACTGGAGGCGGCTGCTGGAGGGGGCGGCCCTCGTGGTTCTCGACACCCCGCCGGTGCTGGAATCACCCCTGGCGCTGGCGCTGGCGCCGACCGTCGACGGGGTCGTGCTGGTGGTCGAGGCCGAGCGGACCCGTGTCGCCGTGGCCCGGGCGGCGCGCGACGCGCTGGTGGCGGGGGGCGCCAACCTGCTCGGCGTGGTGCTGAACCGGCGGCGCTTCCACGTTCCGGCCGGCCTCTACAAGCGGCTGTGAGCCATCGCCTCGCTTTCGGCCACGGTGTCGAGGCCGAGCGCCTGGCACCACTCGGCCAGGATCAGCAGCGCCCACAGCGAATGGGTGCGGACGATGCCCTGGCGATGTTCGGCCAGCAGGGCGCGGGCCGCCGCGGCCGAGACGATGCCGCCGCCGAACAGGCCCGCGCCGGCGATGGCGCGCTCGACCATGTCGCCCAGGGGGCCGGCCATCCAGCGGTCGAGCGGCAGGGCGTCCGAGCAGGGGGCGGCGGGATAGGGCGACAGGTCGCCGAACAGGCGGTAGATCATCTGCCGCGGCGCCGCCGCCCGCGTGGCTCCGGGAATCGCCAGCACATGGGCCAGCAGGGTCTCGTCGAGGAACGGCAGCCGGCAATGCACCCCATGCGCCAGCGCGGTCGAATCGGCGACCACGCACAGCCATTCGGCGCCGCGGCCGGCGAGGTCGGCCCATCCCGCCGCACCCAGGCTGTCCCCGGCCAGCCAGGCGGGCACCGGGGTGGGAGACGGCGGGGCGGGCGGCGGCGCGAACAGTCCGGGCCATTCGGTATCGCCGAAGGGGGCGGCGGCGGTGGGCCCGGCGGTCAGCCCGCTCCACGGCAGCCACGGGCAGAACCGCTTGAATCGCGCGGCGCGGCGCACCCGGTCGTAGGCGGGATGGAGCAGCAACACCTCGCCGGCGCCGTCCCCGGCCAGCAGCGCCGACAGGCCGATGCGGTCGGCGGTCCGCGCCGCCACCCAGGCGGCCAGCGCCTGCGGCTCGGCCACCGGTTCGGACAGGCAGGCGGCCAGCTGCGTCACCGACGCCGCCGCCTCGTCGCCGCAAATCGCCACCTCGGTCAGTTCGCAGCGCGCGGCCGCGGCGAGCCGGCGCAGGGTGCGCGCCTCGGTGCCGTCCGGGCAGTCGGCGGCATGGACGGCGATCGCCTGGGCCGGCCGGCCGGTCAGGCGCGACATCACCGCGCCGATGGTGGCGCTGGCCAGCGAGGGCCCCAGCCGGATTCCCGCCGGCCCGTCGCCCATCATCCGGTCGGCGACGGCGCATTCCAGCAGGGTCCGCAGGGTGCCGGCCTGGCGGTCGATGCCGAGGCGGCGCGAGCCGGCGACCCGGCGCTCGTCGGGCAGGGCGGATCCCCACGCCTTGCGCAGCGGCTGGCCGCCGCGTTCGGCCACCAGCATCTCGCCGGCGCCGAGCTTGGCGATGCCGGCCACCAGCGTGCGGGGAGCCTCGACCCAGCCGCGGGCCAGGTGCTGGGCGAGGCCGATCGGGTCGAGGCGGCGGGGCAGCCCCATCTCGGCCAGCAGCGGCGCGATCGCCGAGGCGAAGCCCAGCCGATTGCGGTCCTGGGCGATGTAGAGCGGCTTGCCGCCCATGCGGTCGCGGGCCAGCACCAGGCGGTCGCGGCGATCGTCCCACAGCGCCAGGGCGAAGCCCCCCTGCAGGTGGTCGAGGAATTCCAGTCCCCATTGCTCGTAGGCGTGCAGCGCCACCTCGGAATCGGACCCCGAGCGGAAGCGATGGCCGATCAGTTCCAGGGTGTGGCGCAGGCCCCGATGGTTCAGCACCGCGCCGTCCAGCACCAGCCAGACGTCGTGGGTCTCGTTGGCCAGCGGCAGGCCCGCCTCGGCCGAATCGTCGACCAGGGCCAGCCGCCGCGCCGCCAGCGCCACCCGGCCGTCGGGCGAGCGGTAGCTGCCGTCGTCGTCGGGACCGCGCCAGGCCAGGTGGGCGGCCATGCGCTCGGCCGGTCCGGCCTCGGTGCGGTCGTGGCCGAAACAAAGAATGCCGGCGATGGCGCTCATCGTCTGAGACCTATAGGACGGAGGTGAAGACCATTTCGTAAGCTTCGGCGATGCGGTCCCAGCAATACTGGGAGGCGACGTTCGCCTGCGTGCGGCGGCGCATCTGCTCGACCACCTCGCGGTCGTTGAGCAGCCACACCAGCACCCGCTTGAGATCGCCGGCATCGCCGGCGGTGAAGGTGAAGCCGTCGCCGCCGATCACGTCGAGGTGCTCGGGCTGGTCGCTGACCACCACCGTCCGCCCATGGGCCAGGGCCTGCAGCAGCACCGGCGGAACCTCGTCGGCGGCGGTCGCGGGCACCAGGACGAGATAGGCATGGGCGATCAGCGCATCGAGCGCCGCCGGCCCCACCCGGCCAAGGAAGGTCACCCGCCCTGGCGCGCTCTGGTAGCGGAGGTGGGTGCGGTAATCGCCGTCGCCCTCGCCGTCGCCGGTCTCCGCCACCACCAGGCGGCAGGCCGGGCCGGCGGCGTTGGCCGCCGCCACCGCGAGGTGGATGTTCGCCTCGGGCCGCATGCGGCCGGCGAGCAGCACGTACTGGTCGGGGACCAGCCCCGGGGATGCCAGGACGGCGGCGGCCGGCGGACTTTGGCGCCGCGCGATGCCGTTGGGAATGTAGAAGGTGTCGCGGCCGTAGGCGTCGCGGAAATGCCGCTCCAGGCGGCGGGACACCACGGTGATGGCGTCGGCGAAACGGGCCGCCATCGATTCCGGCGCCAACAGGGGCGCCCCCGGCTGGCCGGGCAGCCGGCCCAGGCCGTGGACGCTGACGACGGTGCGGTACAGCCCCAGCTTGGCCGCCATGGTGAACAGGCCGTTGGCCTCGGCCGAGCAGAAATTGACCACGTCGTAGCCGCGGACGGCGCTGACCAGCGACGACACCAGGGCGTGGGAGGACACCGTCGCCAACGTCGGCAGCCGGATCGTCCGCGTCCCGTCGATGTCGCCGATGCTGCGGCCGTTGCTTTCCGAGAAGACGTCGATCTCATGGCCGCGCAAGGCCAGCCGGGGGAAGATCTCCCCCAGGGCCTCCCGGATGCCGGGATGGGCCGCGATGCCGCCATGCGCCCCGATCACTGCGATCCTCATGCGCCGGTCCTCTGTTGCGTGACGGGCCGTGACTCGGCCGCAGCGGGATTGTCGGCAATCCGGAGCCCCGGCCTCAATCCGGGCATCGGGGTTAAGGGCGTCTCTTTCGGGGATTTTCACGAACCATGCGGCAAACCGGCGTCGGTGCGCGATGCTTGGCCGCAGGTGCCGGATGGGGTATACCAAATTGGGCCGGTGTGGATTTGGAGCGGCGGCAGGACGGGGGTGACGAGTGCGGGCAGTCTCAGCGAATGCCGCGTGGGTGCGCGTCTCCGGCGCGTTCCCGTGCCGTCGCCTCGGGTGATCGCATGCCGGGGTCGGTGGCGCGCAAGGTATCGGCGGCACTACTCGCCATCCTGCTCGGGACGATGGCGGCGGCGGGGGTCTTCACGTATTCCAAGCTGGAAAGCGTCTCGGCGTCGCTGGTGCGCTCGCGCTATGCCGTCCAGGTCCTGTCCATCAAGCGCAACGTCGAGGATCGGCTCAATCTCGGCTTTCCGTTGCGGCAGCTGCGCCCGATCCAGGACGTGGTCGAGCGGGAAAAGGCCGGGGATCCCGAGATCGTCGACATCCAGATTTTCGATGCCCACGGTGAAGTCGTTTTCGACAGCGATCGCGGTTCCGTCGGCACCGTGGTGCCGTCCAACTGGCTGAATTCCCTGGGCAACGGCGAGGATTTCGCCGCCGACGACGACAGGGTCGTCGGCCTGCCGCTGATCAACGGCTTCGGCCAGGTCGAGGGCGGCGTCGTCCTGCACTATCCGTCGGCGTCGCTCGAACGCGGGATGGGGCCGACGGCGATGCGGCTGCTGGGCAAGGCGGCGGTGCTGCTTGCGGTGTTCGCGCCGCTGGCGGTGCTGGGGTCCTATCTCCTGCTCAACAAGGTGGCGCGGCGGCTGGCGACCATGGGGACGATCCTCGGCAAGGTCGTCGCCGAGGGCGGCGAGGTGGTGCCCGACGACGGCTCCGACGCGCTGGAAACCGGTTTTGCCGCCTTCGCAACCAGGATTCGCGAGGCCACGGACCGCATCCGCGCGGCTTCCGATGACGTCGAACGCCTGGATCGGTTGACGTGAGGCGGTTATGACCCTGGACGGCTCCCGCTCCCTTTACCCCCGCCTGCTGGTGCTGGCCATCCTGGTGCTGGTGTCGCCGCTCGCCCTGTTGGGTTTCGACGCCATGGACGGTTTCGAAAAGGGCCTGACCCCCGAGATCGAGCACAAGGCGGCGATCGTCGGCGGCGACCTCGCCGACCAGCTCGACCGCGCCGTCAATTACGGCATCCCCATCGACCAACTGGTCGGTCTCGACGAGTTCTTCGCCCCGGTGCTCGATGCCAATCGGGAACTGCGCTACTTGGCGATCACCGATGGCGACGGCAAGGTTCTGTTCCTGCGCGGCGTTCCCGCCGCCGACCTCGAGCCCCATTTCCGCAACACCGACTTCGACCTGATGGTGCCGGGGCAGACGTCGGTGATCGGCGATTATGCCGACCTGGCGGTGCCGATCCTGGCGGACGGCACCCGGGTCGGGCTGCTGCATGTCGGCATGGACGTCCATTACGTCCACCACCGCGTCGCCGAGATCCTGATCGACGTCGCGGTGGTGCTGGCGGTGTCGCTGCTGCTGGCCTCCGAGATCCTGATGTTCGTGGTGGTGGTCAATATTTCCGGCCCGCTGGGCCAGGCGCGCCGCCTGATGGAACGGGTGCGCCACGGCGACTTCACCCTGCTGCCCTGGGTCGTCACCAGCGACGAGGTCGGACGGTTCGTCCAGTGCCTGAACGGGGCGGTGCGCGGCGTCGACCAGCTCTATCGGACGCTGGCGGCCTATGTCGAGGAGGTGCGGGGCGCCCATTTCGATCCCACCGTGGTGGAGCGGGTGGGCGTGGTCGCCGAGGGCATCGACGCGGCCTATCGCTTCGCTCCCGACGGAGCGCCGAAACTGCGCCACGAGCGCCATGCCGTCGACGTCCGCCTGCCGCTGTTCCTGTTCACCTTCGCCGAGGAGCTGTCGCGCCCCTTCCTGCCGCTCTACATCCGCAGCCTGCCCTCGGTCACGTGGCTGAGCCCGGAGATGGCGATGGCGGTCCCCATCGCCGTGTTCATGGCCTGCGTCGGCGGCTTCACCCCGTGGGCGGGGACCCTGACCGCCCGCCACGGCAGCCGGCTGGTGTTCCTCGTCGGCCTGGTGCCGGCGGTGCTGGGCCTGGTCATGGCCGGCCTTGCCGAAAGCATGGTCGACCTCACCCTGTGGCGCGCCGCCACCGGCATCGGCTATGCGCTCATCACCATGGCCTGCCAGGGCTATATCGCGCGCTCGGTCCACGAGTCGAGCCGCACCCAGGGACTGGGCGTGTTCGTCGGCGCGGTGCTCACCGCCAGCGTTTGCGGCATGGCGCTGGGCGGGGTGCTGGTCGAACGGGTGGGATTCCGCGACGCCTTTTTCGTCGCCGCCGGCCTTGCCGTGCTGTCCGGGCTGCTGGCCTGGCGCATGGTCGAGCCGGAAACCGAACGCCGCGAGCGGGAGCGCGCGCCGACGTTGCGCGACATGATCGCCCTGCTGGGCAACTGGCGCTTCACCGTGCTGATGGTGTTTTCCGCCATCCCCTCGAAGATGGCGCTGACCGGCGTCGTCTTCTTCCTCGTGCCGCTGCACCTGTGGTCGCTCGGGTGCGGCTTCGGCGACATCGCCCGCATGCTGATGGTCTATGCGGTCACCGTGGTGGTGCTGTCGCCGCTGGTGGCCAGGCTGGCCGATCGCAGCGGCTGGCGGGCCGGCCTGGTGGCGTCGGGCGGTGTGCTGGGCGGCCTCGGCCTGCTGGCGCCGGCGCTGGGGCTGGGATCGGATTCGGTGCTGCTGGCGCTGGCCTGCCTGGGGCTGGCGCAGGGGCTGTCGGCGTCGCCCCAGATGGTGTTGGTCACCGATGTCTGCGCCGCCGAATGCCGCGCCTTCGACCGCACCAACGTGCTGGCCCTGTGCCGCCTGCTCGAGCGCATCGGCTCGACCGCCGGGCCGCTGGCGGCGGCGGCGGTGATCCCGCTGGCCGGCTACGACGGGGCGATGGTGGCGTTGGGCGCGCTGGTGCTGGCGACGGCGCTGGTCTTCGCCGTCGCCGCCACCGCCTATGGCCGGGCCCGCCCGGCGGAGGAGGCCGCATGATCGCCCGACTGCTGCGCGCGATCCTGGTGCTTGCCGTGCTGGCGTCGGCGGGCGCCGCGGCGGCCGCCGAGGGTTCCGGCGCCGGCACGCCGCAGCGGCCGTTCCGCATCTACATGGCGCTGTGGCGGGGCTGGGAAGAGGCGGCGCAGGGCTTCAAGGACTATTTCGCCAATCAGGGCGTGGCGGTAGAGCTGATCGTACGCGACGCCACCCAGGACAAGGCCAAGCTGCCCGGCTTCGTCGACGAGGCCAAGCAAATGGGGGTCGACCTGGTGTTCACCTGGGGCACCACCGTCAGCCTGGAGATGCTGGGGGTGGCGGGCGCGGTCGATCCGGCCCGTCACATCACCGAAATCCCGGCGGTCTTCGCCATCGTCTCGCAGCCGGTCGAGGCCGGCCTGGTGCCGAGCCTGGCGACAAGCGGGCGCAACATCACCGGCACGACCTATCTGGTGCCGGTCGAGACGCAACTGCAGCTGATCCGCTCGTACCGCCCGTTCAAGACGCTGGGCATGGTCTACAATCCGCTGGAGCGCAATTCGAACGTCGCCATCGACGAAATCTCGCAACTGGGCGCCCGCATGGGTTTCACCCTGGCGGCGCAGCCGGTGGATCTGGTGGACGGCAAGCCCGCGCCCGCCAGCATCCCCGACAAGGTGGCGGCGCTGAAGGCGGCGGGGGCGGAATTCCTCTACATCCCGCCCGACACCTTCCTCAACGTCAACCGCGAGGCGTTGACCGCGGCGGCGCTGGAACAAAAGCTGCCGTCGTTCGCCGCCGCCGAGAACCCGGTGACCGACGGCAAGGCGATGTTCGGCGGGGTCTACCGCTACTACGCCGTCGGCCAGCTCACCGCGTTCAAGGCGCTGCAGATCCTGAAGGGCGGCAAGGCCCCGGCCGACATCGCCATCGACGCGCCCAAGCGCCTGTCGATCCTCATCAACATGCCGGTGGTCCGCGGCCTCGGCCTCTATCCACCGATGAAACTGCTGGGCCTGGCCGAGGTCATCGACCCGGCGCGGGATAGGTGAGGACATAGTGCGTATCATCGTCTGCACCAAACGCGACCTGATCGGCAGCATCGTTCTCAACGAACTGCTGCCGCGCCTTGACGGCCACGCGCTGTTGGTGCTGCTCTCCGAAAAGACCCGGCCGGCCGAGGTCACCGTGCCGGAACTGGCGGAAATCAAGTTCCTGGAACGCGACCTGCCGCTCGACGTCGTGTTTCCCCTGGCCGACGCGATCGGCGGCGAGGGCGGGCGATTGGCCACCTTCAACGGGGTGGCGCGCCGCTACGGCGCACCGGTCAAGGTGGTCGAGGCGGTCGACACCCCCGCGGCGGAAGCCCTGGTGCGCGACTTCCGGCCCGATCTGATCGTCTCGATTCGGTTTTCGCACATCTTCCGGCGCAATCTCATCGATTGCCCGCCCCTGGGCATCTTCAACATCCATCCCGGGGCGTTGCCGCGCTATGCCGGCCTGTTCGCCGCATTCCGCGGCATGCTGGAGGGCGAGAGCCAAATCGGCTGCACCCTCCACCGGGTCGACGAGGGGATCGACACCGGGCCGGTGGTCGGCATCGGCTGGCTGCCGGTGCGGCGCGACCGCTCGCTGCTGTGGCACGTGGTCAACACCTACCGGCCGGGCATCGAGCAATTCATCGCCATGCTCGCCGTCTTGGAACGGGGCGGCGCCATCGTGGCGACGGCCCAGGATCTGGGCGCGCGCAACTACCGCTCGATGCCGGATGCCGCCGCTTTCGCCGCATTCCGCGCCGCCGGCTGGCAGATTTGCAATCCGATGGAATACCAGGCGCTGTTGGCCGGATTCATGCCGCCCGAGGCCGGCGGTGCGGGCGCTGAACGGGGGAAGCCATGCTCCTTCGAACACGCGTAACCGTCATCGTCTCGATCACCTATGCCCTGATGGTCGCGGGGCTGACCTTCGCCGGGGTCAAGAGCGAACAACTGGCCGACGCCCGCTATGGCGAGGCCACCCTCAACGGCCAGGACATCTTCTGGCGCAAGCTGATCGAGAACACCCTGCAACGCCTGGAAGCGGCGCAACCGGCCATCATGTCCCGGCCCGGAATCGCCGAGGCCGCCGAGCGCCGCAATCCCGCCCAGCTGCGCGAGGCCATGGCGCCCCTCGCCCCGGATCTGGCCCATCACGGCGTCGGCCGCTACGAGGTGGTCAGCCGCCAGGGCGAATTGCTGTATTCCTCGCTGGGCTCGCTGCTCGATCCGCCCCTGGTCGACGCCGGCACGCTGAAATCCGTGGTGGAAACCGGCAAGCCCAGGGGCGACATCGTCCAGAGCAGCGAAAAGGGATTCACCGCGGCGGTTTCCATCCCGCTGCCCGCCGCCGCCGGGCAGGTCCCGGCGATCATCACCCTCGCGGCCGACCTGAAGCCGCCGCTGGCCGAGTTCAAGGCGGCGACCGGCGCCGACATCTTCCTGGTCGACCGGACCGGGCGCCTGCAGATCGGCACCGACGCCGAATTGTGGCGGCGGTTCGACGGCAAGATCGCGGTGCGCAAAAGCCGGATGGATACCTGGGAGGACAACGGCCGCTTCTTCGCGGTGGTGGTGCTGCCGCTGCACGTCAGCGACGACCGCGCGATCGGGGCGCTGGTGACGGTGCGCGACTTCACCGCCAGCCAGGCGCGCCAGGACCGCATCCGCACGGGCGCCCTGGTCGCGGTGGGCGGCTTCTTCGCCCTGGTGCTGCTGGCCTTCACCATCTACCTGCGGCGCTCGTTCCAGCCCCTTGGCGAGGCTATCCAGGTGCTCAACGCGCTGTCGTCCGGCGATACCTCGGTGCGGCTCGAGGTGGTCAACGACCGGGACGAGATCGGCCGCATCGCCAGCGCGGTCGGAGTGTTCCGCGACAAGGCGGTCAAGCTCGACCTGCTCGAACAGCGGCGCGAACGCCAGCGCCGCCGCCAGGAACTGTTCATCCGCCTGCAGATGCAGAAGCTGTCGGAAATGCTGGATGCCGAGGCGCGCGCCGCGGTTCTCGCCGACCTCGCCGAAATCGAGGCGATGGCGGTGCGGCAGGATGGGGCCAAGGCCTCGGACCGCGGCGAGATCGAGGTGCTGGCCAAGGCGTTCCAGACCATGTCCGACCGCATCCGCGACCAGCACGAAAGCCTTCAGGCGCTGATCGCCGAGCGCACCCGCGACGTCGAGGTGCTGCGCGAGGCCTTGCGCACCCGCGACCAGCTGGCGGCGCTGCGCCAGGAACTGGACTTCGCCCGCGAATTGCAGCTGTCGTCGCTGCCCCGGGTGTTCCCACCCTTCCCCGACCGCGACGAGTTCGACATCCACGCCTCGATGGTGCCGGCCAAGGAAGTCGGCGGCGATTTCTACGACTTCTTCCTGATCGACCGCCACCATCTCGGGCTGGTGATCGGCGATGCCTCGGGCAAGGGGGTGCCGCCGGCGATGTTCATCGCCATCACCCGCAGCCTGGTCAAGGCGGTCGCGCCGCTGTCGGCCACCCCCGCCGAGTGCCTGGCCTTCGTCAACACCATGCTGTCGGTCGACAACCCGCAGCTGCTGTTCGCCACCGCCTTCTACGGGCTTCTGGACACCCGCACCGGCGAGGTGGCGTTCTGCAACGCCGGCCATCCGCCGCCCTTGATCCTGCACCCCGACGGCACCATCGACCTGGTGCGCGACGTCTCGGGGGTGGCGCTGGGAGTGATGGAGGATCTCGACTATGACCTCGGCCACTTCCGGGTCGGCGAGGGGGACACCATCCTGCTCTATACCGACGGCGTCACCGAGGCCACCGACGTCGACCAGGCGCTGTTCGCCGAAACGCGCCTGGTGTCGGTGCTGGAGGGCGCCACCGGCCTGGATGCGGCGGGCGTCATCGCCAGGGTCCAGGGCGCCGTCGACGATTTCGTCGGCGAGGCGCCGCAATTCGACGACATCACCATGCTGGCCTGCCGGTTCGACCGCACCTCGGCCGATGCCGACGCTCCCACGGCGCAGGCGCGCCGGCTGACCGGCTTCCAGGGTTCGCACGCCGAGGCGCCGGAACCCGAACCGCCCGCCGCCGTGGAACCGCCCCCGGCCAAGCCGCGACCGGCCCCGGCGATTCCGTCGCTGGTGGTCAGCCTGACCCCCGTGAAGAAGCCCGAGATGCCCCGCCTCGACGTCACCATAACCAACGACCTGTCCGAGCTTCAGCGGCTCGCTGCGGCGACCGACGGCTTCGTCCTCGGGCACAAGCTGGCTGAGAAGGTCGCCTTCAACCTGAACCTGTGCCTGGACGAACTGATCACCAACGTCATTTCCTATGGCTATGACGACGACGCGCGGCACGAAATCCAGGTCAGCCTGCGCCTCGAGAACGGCGCCCTGGTCACCGAAATCGTCGACGACGCCAAGGCCTATGATCCCTTCACCGAGGCACCCGCGCCCGACCTCGACGCCGGAATCGACGAGCGGCCGATCGGCGGCCTGGGCGTCTTCCTGGTCAAGGAATTTATGGACCGCACCGCATACCGGCGCGACAATGGGCGTAACGTGGTGACGCTGGTCAAGACTATCGGCAGGGAGGGGTGAGCCCATGGAGATCGTGCAGGACAACATCGGCGAGGCCGTGGTGCTGTCGCCGGTGGCGCGCGTCGACAGTGCCACCGCGAAAGCCTTCGAGACCAAGGTGGTCGCCATCGTCGGCGGCGGCGCGCCGCGCATCGTCATCGACTTCTCGCAGCTCGACTACATCTCCAGCGCCGGTTTGCGCGTGGTCCTGGTGGGCGCCAAGATGACCAAGGCACCCCGCAAGTTCGTACTGTGCGGCATGAAGCCCCATATCCGCGAGATATTCGATATGTCCGGCTTTTCCAAGATCCTGACGATCCATGCCGACCGCGCAACGGCGCTGGCCGTCTGATACGGGTGCGGCCGCCATCGGTTTGTGCTAGTATCAAGACAGGTCGGGGAGAGCTTGACCCAGGGGCGCCTGCAAGTGCGGAGTGCCGAAAATGACAAGTCCCATGAGAGCCATGTCAACGCTCCAGAACGGTTATCTGGAGGGATGTTGCCGCGTCGTCCAGCTTCAGCTGGGGTATTGGCGCCACTGCTTCGATGTCCAGTCCCGCTTCATGCGCGAACCCAGGCAGCGCCAGAAGGTCGAGTTGGCGCAAGGGCCGTCGCTGACCGACCATTACGGCAAGCGGGCTCACGACATCGATCCGGAACGCGACGTCTGATGCCAGCCGGCCTTTGAAAAGGCCGGCTGTATCGCCCCTAGCCGGGCGGGCCGCGTCCGCGGCCCTTGGCCGCCGCCTCAACGGCGGCTGAATACCGGCCGCCGAGTCT
>Ga0265331_10000326_pt1 | contig 51446 bp, 50 predicted proteins | sample 41923metaG_FD_202088 | JGI IMG/M metagenome (GOLD analysis project Ga0265331, IMG submission 202088) | Rhizosphere microbial communities from Carex aquatilis grown in University of Washington, Seatle, WA, United States - 4-19-23 metaG | ecosystem: Host-associated > Plants > Roots > Rhizosphere... | reverse complement strand
CGCATCGTCCGGCCCTCACCATCGTCGATATCTTCATGCCCGACATGGAAGGCGGCGAAGTCATCCGCCAATTGAAGAGCCGCGATGCGGGCGCCCGGATCATCGCCATCTCGGGGCGCAACCTGTTCCACGACGACGACGGCTACATCGACCAGGTCAAGCGGCAGGGTGCGGCGGCGATTCTACGCAAGCTCGATTCCCGCGAGATGGTCCTGGCGGAGATCGGGCGCATCCTGAAGAAACCAAGCAGCTGACGGCGCCACCAGACCGGGAGACGAGGCAGCGGCACGAGAGCTTGATCTTGCTCTACGGCCTCACCGCATTGAGCCGGCCGACATAGACGACGGGGCCCGTCGGCAGGCCGGTGGGCGAGCCCGCTTTCGGCTCGATGCTGATGGCCAGAGTGGCGCCGTCCTCCAGGGCCTCGGGCAAGGCACCGATCTCGAGTTGTCCGCTCGCCGGCACGACGCCCAGCGCCTTTGGCGCGCCGCCGGAGGTGCCGATCGCCCAAAGCTCGAAGGACCGGTCCCCCGGCGCCTCAACCTTGGCGACGGCGCGCAGGAGCAGGCCCGGGCCCTCCGCCGTCGCGACCCAGGCGGCCGGCTCCTGCTGGGGTGAATGCAGGACGGCCACGAAGCGTGGCGCCTCCGGTCGGGGCGCCAGCGCGATGTAGAGCGCCAAGCAGGCGGCCACGGCTGTGGCGAAGGTCGCCGACCCGCGCCAGAACCCGAGGCAGTTCCATAACGCAAATCGACGCGCGGGCACGGCCGGATCGGCGATCCGTTCGGCGATGCGCGCCCAGGTTTGGGGTGGCGGGTCGGCCGGGGGCGCCAGGCAGGAGAGCCCATGGAGGCGTTCTTCCCAATAGGCGATGGCGAGGCCCAGCGCCGGATTGCTCGCGGCCGCGAGCGCCAGTTCGCTCATGACCTCCGGCTCGAGCACGCCAAGCACGTACTCACCGGCCAGAACATGCAGCTCTTCGCTATCGCTGGGGATCATTGCCGATGCAGCTCCTCAGCCAAAGAAGCCCGCGCCTGATCCAGCTCTTCACGCTGCCCAGCGGCGCCTCCAGCCGGGCCGCGATCTCGGAATGGGAAAGCCCGTCGACGAAGGCAAGCGCGACGCAGCGCCTCTGGTTTTGCTCCAGCTCGCCCATGCAGCGCCGCAATGCATCCTGCATCAGCGCCTGGTCCATCTGCTCTTCGATATCGGGACTATCGGCGCGGTCGCCCAGCGCCGGGTCGTCCGAAAGGATTTCCCGGCCGAGCTTGCGGACCGCGTCGATGGTCCGGTAGCGCACGATCCCGGTGAGCCAGGCCGCTGCCGTGCCCCGTTCGGCGGAGTAGCTGCGCGCCCGTTGCCAGATCTGCACGAAGGCATCCTGCAAGGCGTCGGCCGCAAGCTCGGGCCGGCCGGCAATCCGCAGGGCAACGCCGTAGAGCCGGCGGGATTCGAGCTCATAGAGCCGCTTCAAGGCAGACCTGCTGCCGCTGCCGGCCGCGGCGATCAGGTCCTCTAGGGACGAGAGCGAGGCGATCTTGCTGTCCATCGAATCGCCGGATCCGGCATTGCCTCCTGCTGCATCCCGCGCGGTTGGCCGGCCCCGGTCCGAGGCCGGCGCTATCCGCCACATAGTTTACGGATGAGACGGGGAATTGGATGCAGCAAATCACTCTCTCTTGATCGCCGCTTTCCTCGCATCCGCATCCCGGTCCCGCCCGTATCAGGGAGGAGCGGGGCGGCGGCCTGCGACCATGCCTCCGGCCCCCGGCTCGTCGAACTTGGCAGCTCATAGGGAGATCCCGAAGATGAACGCTTCTCTGCTTTCCGCCGACCTGGTCCTGGCCTCGCGCCGGGGCCTCATCCGCAGCGCGGGCGCGGCCACCCTGTCCGCAGTCGCCGTCGGCCTGCTGACGGGCTGCAGCACCGGCAAGGCCGATACCATGCAAACCGCCGACGCCAGTTCGGACGTCTCGATCCTCAATACCGCCCTTGGCCTCGAGTACCAGGCGATCGCGGCCTACCAGGCCGGCGCCGAGAGCGGGCTGTTGCAGAAGCCCGCGCTCGACCTGGCGGTTCAGTTCCAGAACGACCACAAGCAGCATGCCCAGCTTCTATCCAGCACCGTTACCAAACTCGGCGGCATGCCGGTGATGGCGAAGGACCCGTCCGCCTACAATTTCCCGGTCGGCGACTTGAAGACGCAGGCTGACGTGCTTCAGTTCGCCGCCAACTACGAAAAGGGCGCGGCATCCGCCTATCTGGGAGCCGTGCCGGCGTTGGGCGACAGGGATCTCGCCAAGGCGGCCGCAAGCATCCTGGGCGACGAGGCCATGCATTGGGCGGTGCTGCTCAATGCGCTGGGGCAGAACCCCGTCCCCGGAGCTTTCATCGCCTGATGGCACGAGAAGCGATGGCCCGTCTCCCCGAAACGGGAGGCGGGCTCGCTACCCGGTTCGGCGAAGGGAGTGTGCTTCCAATGCAGCCTCATGCGAACCTCCGTCTTGTTGCCGCAACGGCACTATTTGTCGCTATCGCCGGCATCTTCAGCCTGACCAGCGAACAGGCGCTGGCGGACTCCGGCAAGACCGGCGCGGTGGTCGCCATCACCGACAGCTTCCGCTTCGAGCCCGACACGGTAACGATTCATGCCGGCGAAGCCGTCGAATGGATAAACCGGTCCCATTTCCGCCATACGGTGACGGACGACCCGAAGATGGCGGGGCAGGCGGAAGATGCGGCGCTGCCGACGGGCGCCGAGGCCTTCTCCTCCCAGGAAATCCCGCCCGCAGGCAGCTATCGCCGGACGCTCAACGTGCCCGGCACCTATCGCTATTTCTGCATGCCCCATGAGGGAATCGGCATGTTGGGTAAGATCATCGTGCTGCCCGCGAACTAAGCCTGAGCACCGCTTGAAGGGATGCGCGGCGCCTCAAGCTGTGTCAGGTTAGGGCGTCGGGCCGGCGATGGACCCGAAGCAGCAGGAGGAGCGGATGAAGGCGACCACGAAGACGAGCAAGACGGGCCGGTCCAACCGGCGAAAGGCCAAGCTGAAGGCCAAGCGCAAGCGCCAGCGGGCGCGCGCCGAGGGCTAGGTCGGCGCCATGAACGGGGCTCGGCCGACAATCGCAGCGCAGCAGCCCGCCCGCGGGGTCGGCGGAGCGAGCCGTGCCGCCCGCCTGCCGCGGCTGTGGCCGGCGGTTTTCGTTGCCATGGCTCTCGGCAGCGTGGCGGCCTGCGCCGAGGGATCGAGTTCCAACTACGGCCAGAGTTTCGGCACGGTTTCCCTTGCGGCCGGCCAGACGCAGAAGGTCTGGATGGGCCCGAGCTACAGGCTGGTGAGGGTGTGCAGCGATTTCAACAGCACCGGCACGGTCACCGCGGTCATCGATGAGCAGCCGCCCGCCGCCCTGACGCCCGGCCGCTGCACCGAGGATTATGGTGGCGGCGTCCAGTTCACCAACACCGGCGGCGGGACGGCGACGCTCACATATCGGTCCATCGTCGAGCCGTTCACGCCCTGACGCTTCCGCCTAACCGCTCCTCGCCAGCGCGCACAACAGCTCCTCGATCCGGGCATCGATGGAGATCGCCGTCTCGGACAGCGTGGCGAGGCCGCGATCGGCCAGGGCATCCAGGCCCGGATTGCGCTGGCGCCAGTCGGCGAGGCGCCGATCGCGCTGCCGCAGCAGGGTCTCGATCTCGGGACGGAAAAGGCGCAGCAAGGCCTCGAGCCAGCGATTGACCCAGCGCGAGGGCTTGGCCGCGTCGAGATGGAAGCGATCCAGGAGCCGGATTGCACTTGAGGCATCGATCCAGCTGTCGTCCGTCACCCATCGATTGACTGTGAACAGCCTGGTAGGCCGGCCGCGATCGTCCATCGCGACGGCTACCAGGTGGTGCAGCAGCCCCGTCCCGACCGTGCGCAAGAAGCAGTGAAAGTGGCCATGCTCGCCGGCCGGGCGCTCGGCGGCGACATGCGCATGATAGAAGTACTGCGCCCCGCTCGCCGGATCGCGGACGTCGCCGGCGGGATAGTGGTCCCACTCGTAGAACGTACCCTCGTCGCGCAGGAGGCGCGCCACAACATTGAAACCCTGGCGTGCGAGCGCGCGCTCGGCCCGGATGACTTCATGGCCGGCAAGTGCCATCGCCTCCAGCCTTGGGAACGCCGCGGCTGCCATCCCCCGGTTCACGACTTCAGCCAGCCGCGCTCCCGGTAGTAGCGCCGTGCGCCATCATGAAGCGGCGCGGTGTTGCCGGGGCCGATCATTTCCATGGGCGTCAGGGTGCGCAGAGAGGGATACATGGCCCTGAACTGATCGAAGTTCTCGAACACCGCCTTGACGATGTCATAGGCCACGTCGTCGGGCATTGACGTGCTGGCGAGCAGCGTCGCCCGCGGCCCGAAACCCGTGACAGGCGCGGGATTGCCCGGGTATGTCCCCGCCGGAATCGTATCCCGGGCGAGATAGGGTTTATCCGCCAGCAGCCGGTCGACCGCGGCGCCGTCCACCGAGACAAGCTCCGCCCCGCAGCGCATGGCCGCCTCCTCGACCGCGCCGTTGGGATGGGACATGGGCATCAGGAAGGCATCGATCTGTCCGTCGCACAGGGCCTTTGTCTGCAGGTTCGCGTCGATGGCCGAGAGGCTGGCGAAGTCCCGATCCTTCCAGCCGAGCGCCTTGATGAGGGCGTCGGCCAGCACGCGCTGACCGGTGCCCTTGGGTCCGACATTGACCCGCTTGCCCTTGAGGTCGGCAAGGGAGGCGATGCCCGCGTTTCGGCGCACCACCAGGGTGACCGGCTCGCCATGGACGACGAACAGGGCCCTCAACATGACGTAGGGGCCCTGCTGCTTGAAGGGGCCGAGGCCCTTGACGGCGTAGTACTGCCAGTCGGACTGGACGAGGGCGAGATCCGCCTCGCCCTGGCGCAGCGCCTGAAGATTCTGCAATGAACCCTCGGTGCTCTCGACCTCGCATCGCAGCCCGCTCTTGGCCCGTTCGCGATTGACCACCGCGCAGATCGCGCCGCCAATGGGGAAATAAACGCCGACCACCGGCGCTGTCGCCATGTAGAGCGTGCGCGGCACCGTGGCCGCGGCGGCGAGGCCCGAGGCGACCAACAACGTCAGCAAAACCAGATTGCGGAATATCGGCATGGCGCGCGATATCAGGACCCTTGGCGCCTTTGGGCAAGACCCTCGCCGACCACCGGCGCGCCGGCGCGCAGGCAGCAGAGATTCAAATCAACCTGCGCTCGAAGCCGCGGGTGCAGGCGTCGTCAGCGTGTAGACGACGATCTCCTTCAGCACATGGCCGAGTGCGTCGTCGAAAGCGGTCAAGACGTCCTCGAACTTGGGGCCGGTCGCCTTGACGCTCTTGTCGGTGTCGATCGCGCGGACGATGCGTCGCTGCGGCATGGCGACGAGCTTGGCGCTGACCCGCACGGACACGGTGGGCAACGGATCGCCGTTACGATAATTGGCCTGGAACTCACGGAGGTCGGTTTTCAGGATGTAGTCGGGCCTGAGGCCGGCGGACTCCGGTCCGACGGCGACGATCTTCCCCGTGCGCTCGAAGGATTCGATCAGCAGGGTCTGCACCATGCCCGGCGCGTTGTCGGTCCAGGCGGCCTTGGCGTAGTACTCCAGGGTGAAGGGGTCATGGCTGAGGGCGATGCGGGAGCTGTCGATCCCAGCCGCCGCCGTCGGCAACTCGACCACCAGTTGCCAGTTCACGTTTGGCAGGTCGGGCGGAAAGGTGTTTTTCGGTGTCAGGGTATAGAGGGTCGTCGGGTCCTGCACCTTGGGCAGGATGCTGCATCCCGCCAATGCGGCGAGCCCGCCCAGCAGAATCTCTCGTCGTCTCATTGGGTCGTGAATCCCTTCTGTCGGTCACCGAAGAAGAACCGGGCGGGATCGCGCTCGAACTCGATGGAAATCCGGTTGACGGTTTGCGCCAAAATACGGACCTCCGTGATCATTTGGGTGAGCTCGTAGAGGCCGGTGCCGGTGAAATCGCGGATCGGCTGCCGATTCTCGTCGATCATCTTGTTGAGGTTGTCGGCGGCGGTGCTGAAATGGGTGGCAAGCGTGTGCACGTCATGCACCGCGCCCGAGGCCTGGTCGGTGAGCTTTCCCGTGGCGGTCCTGAGATCGACCGCCAGCTTGCCGAATTCGGTGCTGGCCTCGGTGATCTGCACCGCCGCGGAGCTGACCTGATTCAGCGTCGCCGAAATCTTGTCGGAATTGGCGACCAGGGCGGAGGTCAGCTTGTCGACGTTCATGAAGATCCGGCCGACCGCCGATGCATTCTCGGAACTGAGGAACATGGTGGCGCGGTCGAGCAGCAGGTTGCCCTTGGAAATCAGTTCCGGCGCGCCGGTCAGGAGACGCTCGAGCGCCGTGTAGCCCGATTGGATCTCCGATCCGTCCTTGACCTTCTGGCCTCTGGCTGTGCCCCGGCTGATTTCCACCAGCACGCCCCCGGTGATCCCCTGCAGTTCCAGGGTGGCGATGGAATCGGTACGGATCGGCGCTTCCGCATTGACCGTCATGTCGACCCGGGCGAGGGAGGAGTCCTGGGGGTCGACGTTGATTTTCGTCACATGACCGATGGGAATGCCGCCGAACAGCACCGTACTGCCCTCGTTAAGGCCCTGGACCGACCCGGAAAAGCGAACGAAGTGGTTCGCCGTGACGGTCCGCTCGGAAAACTTGCTGACCCAGACGATGAAGCCGAATCCGCCCAGCAGCAGCAGCATGACGAAGGCACCGACGGCGATATGGCTGGCCCGGGTTTCCATTCGAGAAGTCTTTCGGCGCCCCGCCTAGCTTTCCGCGTGCCGGGCGGCGCGTCCGCGCGGGCCATGGAAATACGAGCGAATCCACGGGTGCGGATCGTCCAAAAGATGCTCCATCGTGTCGACCTTGATCTTCTTGTCCACCAGGACGGCGATACGGTCGCAGATCGCACTCAGGCTGTCCAGATCGTGGGTCACCATGAAGACCGTGAGCCCCAGGCTTTGCTGCAGGCTGCGGATAAGTTCGTCGAAGGCCGCGGCGCCGATCGGATCGAGCCCGGCGGTGGGTTCGTCCAGGAACAGGAGCTCCGGGTCGAGGGCAAGCGCCCGGGCCAGGCCGGCACGTTTCTTCATGCCGCCGGAGAGCTGGGAGGGGAACTTGTTGCCCGCATCGGGCGGTAGGCCGACCATGGCGACCTTGAGGGCAGTCAGCTCTCCCATCAGCCGGCCGGGCAGATGGCCATGCTCCTTCAACGGAATCTGGATGTTTTCCGCCACGGTCAGCGAGCTGAACAGGGCTCCGCTCTGGAACAGCACGCCCCAGCGGGCCTCCAGGCTGCGCCAGGCCCCTTCGCTCAGATGTCCGGTGTCCTGGCCCAGGACTTCGATCCGCCCGGCGGCCGGCCGGTTGAGGCCGACGACGGTGCGCAACAGCACCGATTTGCCGGTGCCCGAACCTCCCACCACGCCCAGGACCTCGCCGCGCCGGACCTCGAGATCGAGTCCGTCATGGACCGTCTGCGCCCCGAAGCGCGTGACCAGGCCGCGGATCGAAATGGCGGGAGCGTCGGTCATATGTGCAGATAAGAAAAGAGGATCGAGAAGAAGGCATCGAAGACGATGACGAGGAAAAGCGCCTCGACGACCGACTTGGTGGTGAGGCGGCCGACGCTCTCCGCGCTGCCGGTGACCCGAAGGCCCTCGAAGCAGCCGACCATGCTGATGATCGCGGCGAAGACGGGCGCCTTGGAAAGCCCGACCAGGAAATGGGTGACGGTGACCGCGGCTTGGAGCTGGGTCAGGAACTGCTGCACCGACATGCCCAGGATCAGCACGCAGGCGACCCCGCCGCCCAGCAGCGCCAGGATGTCCGAATAGAAGGTGAGCAGCGGCAGCGCGATGACGAGGGCAACGACGCGGGGCAAGACCAGGACGTCCATCGGGTCGAGGCCGAGGGTGCGCAGCGCGTCCACCTCCTCGTTCACCTGCATGGTGCCGATCTGGGCGGTGAAGGCGCTGCCGGTTCGCCCGGCGACGATGATCGACGTCAGCAGAATGCCCATCTCGCGCAGCACCGAGACGCCGACCAGGTTGACGGTGAAGATCTGGGCGCCGAACTGGCGCAGCTGGTCGGCGCCCTGATAGGCGAGCACGATTCCGATGAGGAACGAGATCAGGCCGATGATCGGCATGGCATTCAAGCCGGTGTGCTCGATATGGCTGATCAGCGAGACGAAGCGGATGCGCCTGGGTTCGATGAAGAGGCGCAGGAACCCGATGACCAGGGACCCGAAGAAGCCCAGCAGATCGCGACCCAGCTTGAGCGCCTCGATCAGGGCGGCCCCGACCCGGGCCAGGATATCGACCATGTAGTGATGGGGCAGCCGCCTGTGGGGCTCGGGCAGGCCCGCGGCCAGGACCTTGTCGATCAGCGCCTTCTTGCGCAGGTCCTCCGCTTCGAGCTTGACCTCGAGCCCCGCGGCGACGAGAGCGCCGCGGGTACGCGCGATGAGCCAGGCGCCGGCGCTGTCCACCATGACGAGGCCGGAAAGATCGAACCGCGCCAGCCGGGCATTGCCCGGCTTGATCGCGGCCATCTTCGGGTCGAGAGCAGCGACCGTGCGCACGGTCCAGGCGCCCTTGAGGCCGATCACGAGTTCGCCCCCAGCCTCCCGGGCGTCTACCGATGCGCCGCTGTCAGCCATTCCCCTCTATCCGCCGTTATGCCCGGCTTTGCCAGGTCCCGTCCCCGCCCAGGCCACCACGGCCGCCTTTGTACGCCCGGGCCCGTCCCGGCGCCATGGTTTCCCTCGCCAAATCCCGCTAGCATGCGCCCCCGCGATTGTGGGGGACCTAGAGCAAGATCGGGTCAGCTTGATCAAGCTGACCCGTGAATCTTGCTCTAAATGCTAGGTTGGGAGCCTTATTCACGGCGCAAGCCTCCTCGGCTTGCGCCGTGAATAAGGCTCAGGGCGGGACATGCAGATCAAGAACCATATCCGGCAGATTCCGGACTTCCCGAAGCCTGGAATCCTGTTCTACGACATATCCACCCTGCTCGCCCATGGCCCCGCCTGGCAGGCGACCGTCGACCATCTCGCCGGCTGGATCGCGGGCCTGGAGCCGGACCTGCTGATCGGGATCGAATCCCGCGGCTTTCTCATCTCGGCTCCGCTCGCCTATCTGACCGGCCTCGGCTTCGCCATGGTGCGCAAGCGCGGCAAGCTGCCGGGGCAGGTGATCCCTTTCAGTTACGACCTGGAATACGGCACGGACACGGTGGAAATTCAGGCGGATGCCATCGCGCCCGGCCAGCGCGTGGTCGTGCTGGACGATCTGCTGGCGACTGGCGGCACCATGGGGGCGGCGATCGCACTCCTGCGCGCCGTAGGCGCTGATGTGGTGGGTGCGGCCTGCATCATCGAGCTCGCCTTCCTCGACGGGCGGGCGCGTATCGATGTGCCGTTCGAATCCGTGGTCCGTTACGAGAGCTGAGCGGCCAGATCCAGGAGGGCCCGGTCGCTGCCCCAGGGCCCGATCAGGGAAAGCCCGACCGGGCAACCCTGAACCCTGCCGGCGGGCAAGCTCAGCTGAGGCAGTCGGGCAAGCCCGGCGATGCAGGTAAGGCTGAGCGTCCGATCGCGGAAGCTTTGGGAAGAGGGGCCGGCAATCCCCCGCAATGGCGCGATATCCGGCGCGCTCGGCAGCATCAACAAGCCCGCCTCGGCCAGCACCGTCCCCAGCCTGGCGGCGAATGCCACGCGCCGCTCGGCTTCACCGCCTGGAGGCTGTTGGGCGACGCCGCGCGCCCATTCGAAGCGCGCGGCGATCTCGGGGCCGAAGCGCGGCTGCTCGCGCTCGATCCAGGCTCCATGCTGGGCCCAGATCTCTCTTGCCTGAAGCCGGCGGAAGACCCCCATCCATTCGCCGAGCCCGCCGATCTCGATCGCCGGCCGGGGCCGGCGCAAGGACTCGATGCGTTCCGCCAGAGGCTCAAGGGCCGCCTGGACTGCCGGCTCGGCGAGCGCGAAGGCATCGGCGATCCGGGCGACGCCGGGACCCGGCAGGCTCGTATCCTCGCCCAGCAGGACGGCGCCGATCCGGGCCATGACGGAAGCCTCGCGGGCGAACCAGCCGACCGTGTCGAAGGAAGACGCCAGCGCCATCACGCCTTCGATCGGAACGCGGCCATGGCTCGGGCGAAGGCCATAGATGCCGCAGACCGCGGCCGGCACTCTGACCGACCCGCCGGTATCGGAACCGAGGGCGAAGTCCACCGCCCCGCCCGCCACCGCGGCAGCCGAGCCGCTGGATGAGCCGCAGGGAATCCGGCCAGGCGCGTTGACGTTGACCGGCGTGCCGTAGTGGAAGTTCTGGCCGTTCAGGCTATAGGCCAGCTCGTCGGTGATGGTCTTGCCCGCGAGATCGGCACCCGCAGCCAATAGCCGGGCGACCGCCGGCGCGGTGGCTGTCGCGGCCGGATGGCTGCGCAGCCAATCGGGATTGCCGCATCCGGTGACGTGGCCGGCGATATCGAAGATGTCCTTTGAGGCAAACCGAAGCCCCTTCAGCGGGCCGTCAGGCGCGCCCGCAAGCTGCACCTTGTCGTGCGGGATGAAGGCGTTGAGGGGATCGAATGGGGTCTCGGACATCGCGGACCATCATAGGGATGCGAGCGCGCTTGCACAGCCTGGACGATGGGCTAGATTGCGCCCTTCCTCCCCAGTCAATTCGCCTCGGAGACTTGGCATCATGAGCAGGACCATCTGGCATTGGGTCGACGGCAAGCCGGTCGAGAGCCGCAGCAACCGCTTCGGCGATGTCTTCAATCCGGCGACGGGCGAAGTGCAGGCGCGCGTATCCTTGGCCAGCAAGGCCGAGGTGGACGCAGCCGTCGCCGCCGCCGGCAAGGCCTTTCCCGCCTGGTCACAAACCCCGCCCCTTCAGCGGGCCCGGGTCATGTTCCGCTTCAAGACCCTGGTAGAGGCCAATCTCGACAGGCTGGCGGCGATCCTCACATCCGAGCATGGCAAAGTGCTCAGCGACGCCAAGGGGTCCTGCATCCGCGGCCTGGAGGTCGTCGAATTCGCCTGCGGCATCCCACAGCTCCTGAAGGGCGAGTTCACCGAGAACGTCGGCACCAACGTGGATTCCTGGGCGATCCGCCAGCCGATCGGGGTGTGCGCCGGCATCACGCCGTTCAACTTCCCGGCCATGGTGCCGATGTGGATGTTCCCGATCGCGATCGCCTGCGGCAACACGTTCGTATTGAAGCCCTCCGAGCGCGATCCCTCGGCCTCGCTGGTGCTGGCCGAGCTGCTGAAGGAAGCGGGCCTGCCTGATGGCGTGCTCAATGTGGTCAATGGCGACAAGGAAGCGGTGGACGCCCTGCTCCACAATCCCGAGGTGGCCGCCGTCAGCTTCGTCGGCTCGACCCCCATCGCCGAGTACATCTATCACACGGGTGCCGCGGCGAATAAGCGCGTGCAGGCGCTGGGCGGAGCCAAGAACCACATGGTGGTGATGCCCGACGCCGATATGGGCCAGGCGACCGACGCGGTCATGGGTGCCGCCTTCGGCTCGGCGGGCGAGCGCTGCATGGCGGTCTCGGTCGCGGTTGCGGTCGGCAACGCGGGCGATGCGCTCATCGAGCGCCTGACGCCCCGCATCCGCTCCCTAAAAGTGGGGCCCGGCACCGACCCCGAGTCCGAGATGGGCCCGCTGGTCACCCGGCAGCATTTCGAGAAGGTGAAGGGCTATGTCGATCTCGGCGTCAAGGAAGGCGCCAAGCTCGTGGTCGACGGCCGGGGCCTAAAGCTCCAGGGCTATGAGAACGGCTTCTTCCTGGGGGGCTGTCTCTTCGACGACGTGAAGCCGGAGATGCGCATTTACAAGGAGGAGATCTTCGGTCCCGTGCTGTCGGTCGTGCGCGTGCCCGATTACAACAGCGCGGTCAAGCTGGTGAACGACCACGAATACGGCAACGGCACCGCGATCTTCACCCGCGATGGGGACGCCGCGCGCGAGTTCTCCTCCAAGATCAAGGTCGGCATGGTCGGCATCAACGTGCCGATCCCGGTGCCTATGGCCTTCAACAGCTTCGGCGGCTGGAAGCGTTCCCTCTTCGGCGACCACCACATGCATGGACCGGAGGGCGTGCGCTTCTACACCAAGCTCAAGACCATCACCGCCCGCTGGCCGACCGGCATCCGCGCCGGCGCCGAATACGTCATGCCGACCATGCGCTGAGGCGAAATTCGGCCGGCGGCGGTTGATCAAGCAGCTGCGCGGGCGCGACCGGCTTCCAGGCGCTGCCTCCGTGGACGCTGACGGCCAAAGACGCTAGGCTTCTCCCATGGCCGCAGAAACGACGACGCAAACGAGGCGTGGGGGCACGGCGAGCCGGCGGGCCGAGAGGGCTTCCGCGCCGCTCGTGCAGCAGCGCTACATCACCCGCGAGATCCCGCTCTATGAGCTGATCAACGCGGAAGGCGTGGAGCTGCTCCACGAGCAGTCCATGACCATTCTGGAGGAGATCGGCATCGATTTCCGCGACGACGACGCCATCCGTCTCTGGCGAGAGGCCGGCGCCGACGTGAAAGGCCAGCGTGTCCACCTGCCGCGCGAGCTCCTCATGGCCAAGCTGGCGCTGGCGCCGTCGCATTACACCCAGCATGCCCGCAATCCCGAGCGCAACGTGGTCATCGGCGGGCGCAACACCGTCTTCGCGCCGGTCTACGGTTCGCCCTTCGTGCGCGACTTTGACAACAAGCGCCGCTACGGCACGCTGGAGGATCTGCGCAATTTCGTGAAGCTCACCTACATGACGCCGGTGCTGCATCACTCGGGCGGCGTCATCTGCGAGCCGGTGGACGTGCCGGTGCCCAAGCGCCATCTCGAGATCGTCTATTCCCACATCAAGTTCTCCGACAAGCCCTTCATGGGCATGGTGACGGCACCCGAGCGCGCGGCCGACACGGTGAGGCTGGCCCAGATCCTGTTCGGCGAGGCCTTCATCGACGAGCACCCGGTGCTGACCTCGGTCGTCAACTGCAATTCGCCCATGGTCTGGGACGCGACCATGCTGGGTTCGCTCGCCTGCTACGCGCGCGCGAACCAGGCGGTGCTGGTGACCCCCTTCATCATGGCCGGGGCCATGGCGCCCGCATCCACCGCCGGGGCCATCGCCCAGCTCAACGCCGAGGTTCTGGCCGGTATCGCCTACGCCCAGGTCGTGCGGCCGGGGGCGCCCATGGTCTACGGCAATTTCGTCACCACAGTCTCGATGCAGTCGGGCGCGCCCATGGTCGGCACGCCGGAGCCGGCGATGATGATCTATGTCACCGCCCAGCTCGCCCGGAAATACAAGCTGCCGCTCAGGACCGGCGGGATGCTGAACGGCTCCAAGATCGCCGATGCCCAGGCGGCTTATGAGTCCCTCGGCACCATGCTGCCGACGCTTTATGCCGGCGCCAATTTCGTGCTGCACAGCGCCGGATGGCTCGAGGCCGGGCTCGCCGCCGGCTATGCCAAGTTCATGATGGATGCCGACCAGATCGCCATGCTGCAACGTTTTGCCGGCAATCTCGATCTGTCCGAGGAAGCCCGCGCCATGGAGGCGATCCGCGAGGTGGGTCCCGGCGGGCATTATCTGGGCTGCGCCCATACCCAGCGCAATTTCAAGACCGCGTTCTATACGTCGCAGCTCGCCGACAACAACAGCTACGAGCAATGGGAAGCGGAAGGAGCGCGCGACCTCGATCAGCGGGCGTCCGAAGCAGCCAAGCAGCTTCTCGCCCGCTACGAGCCGCCGGCGCTCGATCCCGCCACCGACGAAGCGCTGCTGGATTTCATCGCCCGGCGCAAGGCCGAGCTGCCCAACAGCGTGACGTAGGAAAAGCCAGGAACGCCGATGCGTGTCGTCTCGGCCGAAGAAGTTCATCGCCTGCTGGACTACCCCTCGCTGGTCGAGGCCCTGCGCGAGCTGTTCCGACGCGGCGTCGATCGGGCCGAAACGGTGCTGCTGACCCAGAACCTGCCGGGGGGCGAACACAACGACTGGCTGCTGCTGCCCGCCTGGCAGTATGGGCGGAACTACGGCGCGAAGCTGGTCAGTGTCTTCCCCGGCAACGAGGCCAAAGGCATCGCCTCGGTGCAGGGCCTCTATCTTCTGTTCGACGGCACCAACGGGCTGCCGCTGGCCTGCATCGATGGGGCGGCCATCACCCTGCGCAAGACCGCGGCCAATTCGGCCCTTGCGGCGACATATCTCGCCCGCCAAGACGCCCAGACCCTGCTCATGGTCGGCGCCGGCGCCATGGCTCGGCCGCTGATCGAGGCCCATTCGGCGGTCCGCCCGATCAAGAAGGTGCTGATCTGGAATCGGACTCCGGCACGCGCCCAGGCGCTGGCCGAAGCCATGGCTGGATCGGGCCAGATCGTCCAGGCAGTCACCGATCTGGCGAGCGCGGTGGCCGAGGCGGATGTGATCTCCGCCGCCACCATGGCCGTCGAGCCCCTGATTCTGGGCAAATGGCTCAGGCCGGGCCAGCATGTCGATCTGGTCGGCGGCTATCTCCAGCATATGCGCGAGGCCGACGACGAAGCCGTGACCCGGGCGCGGGTGTTCGTCGATGCCCGCTTCACCGCCGCCGACCATGCCGGCGACATCTGCCAGCCGCTGGCCAGGGGCATCATCACCGACGCCGACATCACCGATAGCTTCGAACTCGCCCGGGGCGAAAAGCCGGGCCGGCAAAGCGACCAGGAGATCACGCTCTTCAAGTCGGGCGGCGGCGGGCATGAGGATCTCGGCACCGCCCAGCACATCCTGGCCCAGATCGCCCGCGCGGAGTCGCGCTGATGGGCTATCGCTTCGGCGCCAGCCCGAAGAACAGTGCGAGCAGCATGACTGCCGAAGTCACGACCACGCCCGCGAGGCCTTCGGGACCGAAGACGTCCATGGCCGTGCCGGCGAGGATCGGGCCGCCGGCGCTGCCCACTTGATAGGCCATGACAAAGGCGACATTTGCCGCGGCGAGCTGGGCCAGGGGAAAACCGTCGCCGAGAAGGCCGAGGCCGAGGGTGTATGTGGAAAAGGTCGATCCGCCGAGGAAGAACACGAGGACATAGAGCCAGAACCCGTGGCCGACCGCGGCCGGCAGCAGAAGCGTGCCCAGGATCGTCACCAGGATGCATGACAGCAGAGTCGCGCGGCGGCTCATATGGTCCGCGATCCAGCCGATCGGAATCTGCAGCACGACATTGCCGCCAACGAACACGCTGACCGCAATCAGGGCCTGGGATTGGTCCAGGCCATGCCGAAGGCCATAGACGGGCAGCAACGAGAACAGGGCCAGATCGGCGACCCCGCCCAATACCGCGCAGGCCATGACCAGGGGCTGGGCCCTGACCAACCTTGCCAGCGGCACCTCCTGATGGGCCGGCATCGCGGGGGCGAGGCCTCTGGAAAACGGCAGCGGCGAGGCCGATAGCAGCATCGCCAGCACGATCAGCAGGAACGGCGTCCATCCATCGATTCCCACGAGCCCGATGAGGGAGGGCCCGATGGCGAAGCCCAAGGCCATGACGGTCGCGTAGATGCCCATGATCCGACCCCGGTCGCGCTCGTTCGCCACCAGGTTGAGCCAGGTCTCGCTCACCACCCACTGGATGGAAACGGCCGCTCCGGCGAGAAAACGAAGCACGAACCAGGCCGGCAGGTTCGGCAAAGCCGGCAGCAACAGCACGGTGATCGCCGCCGCAAAGAGGCCGTAGCAGATCGAGGCGAGGGTGCCGAGCCGCGCGATCAGACGCGGCAGGAACGGCCCGACCGCCAGGATGGCCAAAGGAGACATGGCCGTATTGAGGCCTATCACGCCTGCGCTAACGCCCTGATGGGCAAGGCGAAGTGCCACCAGGGGCATCAGCGACCCCCAGGCCACGCCGGCCCCGAATACGGAAAGATTGATCACCAGCAGGCTGAGGCGCCGTTTGCCTGCGGTGAAGGTACTGCCGGCCATTCTGTCCCCCTCGACGGCCGGCAATCTACCTTCCCGGACTCCATCTCGACAACGCCGCGCGAACGACGGATGCTAGGGCCTCCAGCGGGCGAGAGGTGCCGCGGATCGCCTGTCCGGTAGCCGGGATGGCAACCAAGACCCGGCGGGCGATGGGATTAGGGAGCCTCGATTTGGAACAAGACCCAGCCCTTCTGTCGGCGACGGAGTTGCTCGACCTCTATCGCGCCCGGACGCTTTCCCCGGTCGAGGTGACGCGCGCTTGCCTGCACCGCATCGCGCGGCTGAATCCGCGGCTCAACGCCTTCCGGATGGTGGACGAGGAAGGCGCGATGCTGGCCGCCCACGCCTCGGAGGAAAGATGGAGCCGGGGCGAACCTTTGGGCAAACTCGACGGCATCCCGGCGACGGTCAAAGACCTGCTGCTTACAAGAGGCTGGTCAACCCTGCGTGGCTCGAGGGCCGTGGATCCGAACCAGCCCTGGGATGAGGACGCCCCTTCCGTGGCGCGTCTGCGCGAAGCGGGCGCCGTCTTGCTGGGCAAGACCACGACGCCGGAGTTCGGCTGGAAGGGCGTCACGGATTCGCCGCTCACCGGTATAACCCGCAATCCCTGGAATCCGGCCATGACGCCAGGCGGGTCGAGCGGGGGTGCTGCGGTGGCGGCGGCCTGCGGCATGGGGGCGCTGCATCTGGGCACTGATGGCGGCGGCTCGATCCGCATTCCCGCCGGCTTCACCGGAGTCTTCGGCTTCAAGCAGAGCTTCGGGCGCGTGCCGGCCTATCCGCCGAGCCCCTTCGGAACACTGGCCCATGTCGGACCGATCACGCGTACGGTGGCCGATGCGACGCTTATGCTGACCATCATCTCCCGTCACGACGCACGCGATTGGTATGCCCTGCCCGACACCGGTCGCAGCTATATCGAGGATCTGAATCGCGGCGTGCTCCGCTGCCGGGTCGCCTTCAGCCCGTCCCTCGGCGGCCATATGGTCGACCCCGAGGTAGCCGATCTGGTGGCTCAGGCCGCCAATGTGTTCCGGGAAATCGGCGCCGTGGTGGACGAAGTCGATCCGCCCATGGACCACGACATGCGCCATATCTTCATGCTCCATTGGTACGCGGGTGCTGCCAACGCGCTCTCAGCCTATGGACCCGAGAAACGGGCGATGATGGATCCGGGCCTGCTAGAGGTCGCCAGGGAAGGGGCGGAGATCAAGCTGCTCGAATATCTGCAGGCGGTCAGGGAGCGCGAGAACCTGGGCGTGCGGATGAACCTGTTCCATCGCAACTGGGATTTGCTCTTGACGCCCACCTTGCCCCTTCCCGCCTTCGAGGCGGGCATCGAGACTCCCTTTCCCGGCGAAGGCGCGCGCTGGACCGACTGGACGCCCTTCAGCTACCCCTTCAACCTGACGCGCCAACCGGCGGCGACCGTCCCTTGCGGCTTCACCTCGGACGGCCTGCCCGTAGGCCTGCAGATCATCGGCCCCAGCTATGGCGATCAGCTCGTCCTGGCGGCGGCCAGGGCCTACGAGAAACGCCAGCCGTTCAAGATGCCGCGGAGCTGATCGGCGCGGCATCGCGACGCAGGGCGCTGGCGGGCGGCAGCGCTCATATACTGCGAGCCGTTTGCAGGAAAGGATGCGCGATGCCCAACGGGAACGGAGGTTGGTTGACCGCCATGCGCCGCGGGCTTCGCCGGTGCTGTCCGCGTTGCGGCGAACGCGGCATGTTCCTGGGCTATCTCAAGGCCGCGGAGCACTGTCGGCGCTGCGGCCTTGAGTTCGAGACCATCCGCTCCGACGACGTCGCTCCCTACTTCACGATCCTGATCGTCGGCCACGTCGTGGCACCGGGAGTGCTGATCTCGGAACAGCTCGCCTCGCCGCCCACCTGGCTCGAGCTGTCCATCGTGCTGCCCGCGACCCTGTTGCTCACGCTCGCCCTCCTGCCCTTCGTCAAGGGCACGGTCATGGGCGCCATCTGGGCCAGCAAGCAGCCTTAAGCGTTCCCTACTTCGCGCTGCTCTCGGACCATCGCTTCATCAGGCCGTTGGACGGCAGGGTCTCGTCCAAGAGCTTCTTTGCCGTCTCGACCCCGGCGACGGGCAGGCCCGACGGGTCGAGCTTGCCGATCTGCACCAGGACCGATGCCTGATCCCAATAAATATGCTCGTGATACAGCTTGGGACCGCGGAAATTGACGATCGCCACCAGGGGGATCTCGACATATTTCCCGGTCGGCGGGATGCCCGGCAGCATCCAGTCGATCTCCATGTCATGGGTGAAGCAGAACAGCATCTCGTCCACCACCCGGTCGGCGCCGACGGTGCGCGAGATCGGGACCAGCCTGGTGTCCTTGGGCGTCTTCGGGATGAAGTGGTTGCGATAGAAACGGGCAAGCTCCTCACGACCCACGCCGCCGGTCATGGTCGGAATGTGGTTGACGTAGGGGCTCGCGACCATGGTCTTCATTGTGGCGTCCACGTCGCGGGCAACGAATTCCTGCCGGGTATGCTCGTCCCACAACCCCGAAAGGTCGTAGCGGGGTCCGAGATGCCGGCGCAGGAAGGCGATGGTCCGCGAGTAGGCCATGCTCGAGGCCGGCTTGTCGTAGGCAGGCCGCTCCTTGCAGTTGAAGGCATGGTCAGCGCCCGGATAGACATAACTCTCGAACTCGGCCAGCTTCGCCAGGCCCTTCTGGATCTTCTTCACCGCCGCCGGCGGAACGAACCGGTCGTTGCCCGCGAAATGCAGCAGGAGCGGGCATTTGATCTTCTTTGACTCCTGCAGGTTCTTCTCGATGTAGACGCCGTAGTAGCCGATGGCGGCATCGACCCCGGCCCGGGCGGCGGCGAGATAGGCGAGCTTGCCGCCGAGACAATAGCCGAGTGCCGCGACCTTGCCGTCGCAGCCCTTGATCCGGCGCAGCGCCCCCACGGCCGACTTGACGTCGCCGGCAGCCTTGTCCTCGTCGAAGCGCTGATAGAAGTCGAAGGCCCGCTTCATGTCCTCCTCTTCGTAGCCGAGTTCGACATCGGGCTCGAGGCGATGGAAAAGATCCGGGGCGAGGACGAAGTAACCCTCTTCGGCATACTGGTCGGCGACTTCGCGAATGTGGTCGTTGATGCCGAAGATCTCCTGGCAAAGCAGGATTCCCGGCCCCTTGCGCCCGGCCGGCGAGGCGAGATAGCCACGGAACAGCTTGCCGTCCCGGCTCCGCAGCTTGATGTATTTGCCTTTGCCCTTGTATTTGGCGGTCATGGCGCGCCTCCCGGGAGTTTGCTCGCCGCGACGTTAGGGCGGAGGCACGGAAGCGTCAACGCAAGTACCCCAAAGCAGGGTCGAATGAGCTCCGGTCTAGCTGACCCGTGAATCTTGCTCTACTTGTTAGGATTAGATCCTGATTCATGTCTCGGGCCGAGCAGGCTTGAGACGATCAGGCTCTGGGAAACCAGTCGATGGGCCTGATCACACACGGAGTTCCCGCCGAGTACGTGCTGTCCCTGAAGCAGCGCTTCGGCATCGACTGCTTCGTCGAGACCGGAACGTCTGTTGGCAACACGGCGAACTGGGCCGCAGGGCATTTCAAGCAGGTCATCACCATCGAATTGTCCCCACAGTCGTATCACCGGGCCTCCGCTCGTCTGGCGTACCACACTAATGTCCGGCATATCCTCGGCAGCTCGCCCGAGGTCCTGAAAGGGCTTGCGCGTTCCCTTCCACCGACGATCTTCTGGCTCGACGCCCATTGGGACATAGGCGATCGAATCAGCCAAGGTCGCCAATGCCCCTTGCTGGAAGAGATAGCAGCGCTGGCGCCTTGCTGGGAGCAGGCCTTCGTTCTGGTCGACGACGCGAGCCTATTCCTCAGTCCGCCGCCCGCAGGGTACGACCAGTCTCAATGGCCGAGCCTGGGTCAGGTCGTGAACGCGCTCAGCACCGGGCATGACCGGTTCGTCGCCTGTTTCGAGGATGTGTTCGTCAGCCTCCCGGCTGAGGCCCGCGACGTCACCATCGACTACGTCCGCGCGGGGGGCGACCGCAACAGGCGCGTGCTGGGAAGAGACGCAATTCCCGTCCGGAAAACGAGCGGCAACAATGGCCGAGTCGCAGCACGAGAGCAAAATCGAAAGCATCGAGGCCGATCGGCAAGCCCTGGCGGTACTTTGGAGACCTTGGTCGGAATTCTTCGGATCGGCAAGGATGTGGAGCGGACGGAAAGACTGCGTGCCGCAATAAAGGAGGGTCGTGTCTCTTGGGAGACGACGGTAGCACTTGCCGAGCTTCACCTGCTTCTGCCCGCCCTTTGGCCGGCACTCGTCGAGAAGAGACTGGCCGAGCCCGTTCCCCCAACACTCCGACGATTCCTGATCGAGCGCGAGCGAAACTCGGCCGACGGCACGGCCAGACGGAATGTGATGCTGTTCCTGGAAGACCGGTTCAGCGCCAATGCAGCGCGGAATCGATTGATCCGGGCCCAACTCGCCGAGATCATCGGCGCCTTGAACGCGGCCGGCGTCGTGCCGGGCCTGATCAAGGGCGCGCGTCTGCTCCTCGCCGGCGATCGGCGCTACGTCGCCGGCCGAACCTTGCGGGACATCGACCTGCTATTGGCCCCCGGCGACTGGGCTGCCGGGATGGAGGCGATGCAATCCGTGGGCTATCTGCCGATCCATGGCGACCACGATCAACCGCAGCAGGGCGCGGCCCTGGTCAGGCAAGGAGGGTCGGCCGAAATCGACCTGCACACCACGCCTCTGACACTGCATGAACCGGTGTCGCTGCCATCCTATCTGACCGCGGAGGGATTCTGGGAGCGGGCTGCGACCATCGCCGATGAAGGACTTGTCTATCGCCTTCTGCCGGCGGCGGAAGCCCTGGTGCACGGCATCGTCCACACGGAAATCGCCGATCTCAATTACGCCGCGGGAGACTGGACATTGCGCTATCTCCACGAAACTGCGGTGCTGTCGCAAGACCCTGCCATCGACTGGTCGGTGCTGGCAGCGCTCGCAGGAACGCCGCTGTCCGTGGCGGTGGAAGCCCATCTCCTGGCAGCACGAGACCTGTTCGGCGCCGCGCTGCCCGAAGGTTTTGCATACTCGCCCGCAGCCCACCGGCAGTTCCGGCGCTGCCGCCGCAATATCAGCCATCCGCGCACATGGCGCCGGCTCAGCATGCTCACCCACAAATTCCGCCAGGCCATGTCCGAATGGTACTTGCGGCGAAAGGGCTACCTTCCCGAGGCGTCCGGCGGACGCAAGGCACTCTGGCGGGCGCGCCTCTGGCTGCTTCGGCATTTGCTGCAAGATTACGGACCCCGCTTCATCCGACTCCTCGTGGGCGGGACTGACGATCCGCTGCCGCCGCCCCGGGTCTGAAGCCGACGAGGGACCAAGCTGGCGCAGGGCCGGGGCGCGAAGCGCTAAGGTCTGGCGCGTCTCCAACGGCCATGTGCTAGCTTCCGCCAATGTCTTCGACCGACCTCCAGGCACTTTTCGAAGCCGCAGCGACCCGCCATCAACCCTATCCGGAGGGTCGGTACGAAGGGCGCGGCATCGTCATCTGCGCCGGGGGCGAGCGTCTCTTCACCTGCGCCTGGGTTCTGATCGGGATCCTGCGCCGCGTCGTCGGCTGCAAGCTTCCGATTCAAGTCTGGCATCTGGGACCGGAGGAGATCGGGCCGCCGATGCAGGCGTTGCTCGAGGAAGCAGACGTGGAAGTCGTCGACGCCCATGCGGTCGCGCTGCGCCATCCGGTGCGCAGCCTCGGCGGATGGGAGTTGAAACCCTATGCGATCATTCACTCCCGCTTCCGCGAGGTGATCCTGATCGACGCCGACAATGTTCCGGTGATCGACCCGGTCACGCTCTTCGACTGGCCGGAATATGCCGCGACCGGCGCGCTGTTCTGGCCCGACGTGGTCCGCCTCAAGGCCGACAACCCGATCTGGAATCTGTGCGGCGTGGCTTACCGCAGCACGGTCACCATCGAATCGGGCCAGGTCGTGGTCGACAAGCAGCGCTGCTGGCACGCCTTGCTGCTGACCCTGTTCATGAACGAGCACTCGGATTTCTACTACCGGCATCTTGCGGGGGATAAAGACACCTTCTTCATCGCCTGGCTGCGTCTCGGTCAGCCTTTGGCCATGACGCCCCATCGACCGGCCCATCTCTCCGAGGCCTTCTATCAGAAGGATTTCCAGGGCCGCACGGTGTTTCAGCATCGCAACAATGCGAAATGGTCCTATAGCGGGCAGAACCCGCCTGTGCCCGGGTTCCTGCACGAGGGCATCTGCCTCGAGCTGCTGGAGGAATTGCGCGAGCTCTGGAACGGTCGTGTGTTCCGTCCGCCGCCGGCCTCCGCCGAGGCTCAGCGGTCGGCGGCGGCGCTGCAGCAGGTTCGCTGGTTCGACTATCAGAGGATCGGCGACAGATCCAGACGGCTGGAGCTGCTGTCCGCGAACCGGATCGGCAAAGGTCGGGCCGACGAGGCCTTCTATTGGTGGGTCGCCGAGGATGCCGAGGGCCTCGTCCTGGGGCTGGAAGGCCGGCGACAGGCCGAATGCCGTTTGCGCCAGCGTGCCCACGGATCCTGGTTCGGTCGTTCGCTCGTAGCGGATGCCGTGGAGATCGAACTGCAGCCGGCGAGCGGCTCGGCCGGCTTGCCCGGCAGCGATCCCTTGCCTGCCGGCCAGGCGACCGAAGCCTCTGAGGACATGCTGGCGAGGCTGCTGGCGGTCGCCGAGAAGCGGGTGGCGGACGGCGAAGCGATCCGGGATCTGACCGGCGCCTTGCGTCTGCTCGCCGCCGCTGAACCCTGCTTCGCCGCCGTCATGGCCGGATGGCTGGCGGGTCCGGGGGACCGGAACCATACTCTGTCCCAGTGTCTGTCCACGGTGCTGGCCGAAACCAACGATGGCAAGACGGAGGAACTTGCGCGCCACCGAGGCCATCGCTACGGCCACCGGCGCGATCCCCTGTCTCGAAACTACGAACGACTGCCGTGAGCGAGCCTCTCGTCCTGATACTCACGCCGGTCAAGGATGCCCACGCTTATCTTGATCGATACTTCGAATTGCTCGACCGGCTGACCTATCCGGCAGACAAGCTGTCGCTTGGCCTGCTGGAGAGCGATTCGACCGACGGCACCTTCGAGGCCGTGAGCGAGCGTCTCGCGCTGCGTGAAGGCCGCTGGCGTCGCGCCGGGGTGTGGCAGCGGCAATTCGGATACCATCTTCCCAAGGACCGGCCTCGCTGGTCGCCCCATCTCCAGATCCCGCGGCGCACGATTCTGGCCAAGAGCCGCAATCATTTGCTGATGCGCGCGCTCGACGACGAGGCATGGGTGCTGTGGATCGACGTCGACCTGGTCGAGTACCCCCCCGATATCGTCGAGCGCCTGCTCGCTTACGGCAAGGACATCCTGCAACCCCATTGCGTCCGCCAACCGGGCGGGCCGACCTTCGACCGCAATGCGTGGTCGCGGGACGGCACCCTGCACATGGACCAGCAGCGCGGCGGACCCGAGCTGGTCCGGCTCGATTCGGTCGGCGGGACCATGCTCCTGGTCCTGGCCGACTTGCATCGCGACGGATTGATCTTCCCGCCCTTCTTCTACGGCGCCGGCAGCAGCACCATCCGGCGGCGTCATCCGCTTCTGGGCCGCGCCGCCGGGGAAATCGAGACCGAAGGGCTCGGCATCATGGCTCGGGACATGGGGGTCCAATGCTGGGGCCTGCCGGATCTGGAGATTTTCCATGGCAAGGACTGAAGCCCCGGCATGGCTCTTGGGGCACGAAGAGGGGAGCGAAATCCTTGCCCGGCCGCAGTTAGGCATGATTGACTTGCGGCCCCGTCCCTTCCCTACAGCCGGAGCCGCAGCGAGATGACCGAGTACCCGAAGCACGCCGAAGGAGTCGAGATAAACCAGGTCGCCGACGGCTATGTGGTGTATCACCCGGCTCGCGACCGGGTGCACTACTTGAACCAGACGGCCACGATCGTCCTCGAGCTGTGCAACGGGAAGAATGATGCAGCAAAGATCGCGAACCTGCTGCAAACGGCCTATGAGCTTCCGGAGCTGCCGCTGGAGGAAGTGACGGGCTGTCTCGGTCAGCTCCGCGCCGAAGGCCTCATCGCCTGATGCCGCTTGCCGAGGTTATAGACACTGTCGGGGCCGTCGAGCGCCGCTTCCAGCTGCTGGCGCTGAACGTGCGCATTGCCACGGATTGCCCCATCCTGGACCGGAAACTCGAGTACCTGGTCCAGGACGCGCGCCAGGACTATCCCGTGACCGACGAGATTCGCCTGGAAGCCCTGCGGCACACTGATGGATACCGGATTTTCGAGGCGGGCGCAGAGCCGCGGACCGAAGCGGATGCCACCATGGCGCTCGGACGTCTCCATATTCGTGCCTACGAGCGGGCCTATGAGATACTGCCCAGCACCGGTTTGTTCCTGCATGCGGCCTGCGGCAGCTACGAGGGCCGCCGGTTCCTGCTGTTGGGGGACAGCGGCGCCGGCAAGACAACTTTGATCACGCGGCTTCTGACCGCCGGCGCGCTGGGAGAGGGTGACGAGCTGGTACTGCTCGAGGGAGATCGTTTATCGGCCTTGCCGCGCCGGTTCCACGTTAAGAGCTTCGGGCTCGACCACTTTCCCTGGCTTGCCAGGGAGATCCACCGGCTACCCTCCCATGACAACGGCAACGGCACGTTCGTTTATGCTTTCGCCCCGTCCGATTGGGGCTTCCCCTGGCATATCCGCCATGCCGGCATCGATGCCGTCTTCTATCTCGATCCCAACCATGGCGGGCAATCGCGGATCTTGGAGATGCCGCGTCATCAGATGATGCAGCTTGCGGTCCCGCAGCTTCGCCTGGTCGACAGGGCCAATCGGGGATGGATCGCCGCCTTGTGCCGCCAATTCGATCACGCCTATTGCGGCCGGCTCGTTCTCGGCGGCCTGGACAGCGCAGCCGATCTTCTGCTATCCAAATTGGGCGAACTGCCCGCGGCCGGGTAGGCGAGGCGGCTGGACTGGGAATACGGGGGTAACGATGTCGAAGCCACAGAGGGTTGAATCACTCCTCGATAGCGTCGATCCCGATAAGCGCCAGTTCATCGGCAAGCTGATCGGCACAGGGGCCTTCGTCGCCCCGCTCGTCGCTTCGTTTTCCATGGCCAACATCGTGAATGCCGAAGCGACGCCGATAAACAGTTCCGTTAAATAAGCCGCGATTCCTCCCCCGGCGCGGTGGCGGGATGGAGAATATGGGGACAAGGATGTCGAAACCTCGGCGAGACGAATCGATCCTCGAACATGTCGATCCCGAAAAGCGCCAGTTCATCGGCAAGCTGATCGGCACGGGCGCCTTTGTCGCCCCGCTCGTCGCTTCGTTTTCGATGACGAACATCGTGAATGCCGAAGCGGCACCCATAAACGGCTCTTTTGTATAGGCGGCAATCCCCCCGCCCGGGCCGGTAAGGCCCGCTGGCGGGGTGGAGAACATGGGGACACGGATGTCGAAGCCTCAGCGAGACGAATCGATCCTCGACCATGTCGATCCGGAAAAGCGCCAGTTCATCGGCAAGCTGATCGGCACGGGTGCCTTCGTCGCCCCGCTCGTTGCCTCGTTTTCCATGGCGAACATGGTGAACGCCGAAGCGCAGTCGATAAACGGTTCTAGACCGGGGTAAGCAGCAATTACCCCGCCCGGGCCGGTGGCGGGAATCGGAGTATGGGGGCAGGGATGTCAAAGCTACCGCGAGACGAATCGATCCTCGACCATGTCGATCCGCAAAAGCGCCAATTCATCGGCAAGCTGATCGGCACGGGCGCTTTCGTCGCCCCACTCGTCGCCTCGTTTTCCATGGCGAATATCGTGAATGCCGAAGCGCAGTCGATTAACAGTTCCGTGAGATAGCCGGCATTTCCCCCTATCCGGCCTGGTGAAGGCCCGGTCCATTCCGATGGCATGACTGAGGAACCGTCCGGAGCTTTCTTGAGCGCCGTGATGATCGTCAAGGACGAGGAATCCGTCCTTGAGGATTGCCTGGCGTCCATCGAGACGGTCGTCGATGAAATCGTCATCGCCGACACCGGTTCGACCGATCGAAGCCGCGAGATCGCCTTGGCTCATGGCGCCCAGCTTATCGAGTTCCCGTGGCGGAACGATTTCGCCGCAGCCCGCAATGCAGCTCTGGCCGAGGCGCGAGGCCAGTGGATCCTCTATATCGATGCCGACGAACGGCTCGCCCCAGCAGACAAGGCCAGGGTGAGAGCAGCGCTGGACCGCCCGGATATCATCGCTGCCCGCCCGTGGTTCCGGATCAAGACCGGGTACACGCTATGCCGCGAGTTCCGCTTGTTCCGCAACGATCCCCGCATCCGCTTCCGGGGTGCCATTCACGAAAAGGTCTCCATCGACATCCTGCGCCTGTCCCGCGAGTCCGGTCTCGAGATCGGCGAGCCGGATCTCCTGCTCGAGCATATCGGCTACGACGGACCTCAGGAACACAAGCACAGGCGCAACCTCCCCATGCTGCGGGCCGAACTCGCGCGCCGGCCCGACGATGTCTACAACTGGCACCACCTGGGGCGCATCCTGGAGGCCACCGGCGACGAACATGGGGCCTATGAAGCCTGGTCAAACGCCATTGCCGTCGCCCGTCGGCGCGGCGGACCGGCGGGCGTCGTGGCTCTCGCCTATTTCGATCTACTCCGTTTGGAATGCGCCCGCGGCGGGCCGGCCGAATCGCTCCTTGCCGAGGCGGAAGCCCTGTTCCCGGATAATCCGCTGACCATGCTTTGGCGCGGCAACGTTGCGATGCGGGCCGAACGCCATGGCGACGCCGCCGAGGCTTTCCTGGCCCTGACCCGCATCGACCCGGAGGGCTTCAGCGATCGTGAACTGGGCTTCGAAAAGCGCCTGTTCGGGGAGCTGGCCTACGCCGCATTGGGCAACTGCTATTTCCAGATGGGCGACTACGCATTGAGCGCCGATTTCTATGCCCGGGCCGCGGCGGCGGACCCGAGATCGCTCGAGTATCAGGCCAAGGCCGTGCTGGCCCAGAACCGCGCTGCCGCAACCAGGTGACGAGACGCCCTTCGCTTCTGTTCCTGTCCCCGGTCATGCCCGCAGCCAGGGGCAATGGGCTCGCCATGCGCGCAGGCGTCTTCCTGGAGGCCTATGCAAGTCGTTTCGACATAGCCTTGGCGGTCCTTCCCATCGCCGAGGCTGGACCCGGCCTTGTCGCCTCCGGCTTCGTCCGACGCCACGTCCGCAAGGTGGAGCTTCTGCCGCTCGAACCCCTGTTCCATCCCCATTTCCGTCTGATTGCCAGGCTTCGCGATCCCATCGAACGCCGCGCCGCCTTTGCCCGCTATGCCCTGCCCCGGCTATGTCCGTACGACGCCGCGGCCGCCGGAGAGATGCTGCGGGGCCGGCTCAGTGAAACAGGCTTCGACGCCTTGCATGTCGAGCGTCTTTACCTGGCGCCGCTCGCCGACGCCATCCCACGCCCAGGACGTGCGATTCTTGATCTCGATGAGGACGATGGCGCCGCCCACAGGTCTATCGCCGCCCTGCACGCGCTGAACGGGGAAGCCGCGGACGCGGCGGCCGCCATCCAGCAGGCCGAGAAGCTCGACCGGTTGAAGCATGATTTGCTGCCACGATTCGATCTGGTCATGACGGCGGCGCCGGGCGAGGCGGTAACCCTCGCCGAGGAATTTCCTCGGTGTCGCTTCGCCGTGGTTGCGAATGCCTTTCGCTCAACCTTCGGGTTGCCGGCATCCCCCGGGCCGGCAAAGGGGATCGACTATCTCATGATCGGGAATCTTGCCTATTACCCCAATGCCGATGGTGCCCGCTTCTTCTGCCGAGAGGTGCTGCCCTACATCCGACAAGCCGGCGGCCGGGCGCGGATCGTTCTTGCCGGCCATGAGCCGGGAGCAGAAGTTCGGGCGCTCGCCACTCTCCCCGAAGTATCCGTTCGGGCCAGTCCCACCGATCTCGCGCCCTTCTATGCCGATGCCGCCGTCGCCGTCGTACCGATCCGCGCCGGCGGCGGCAGCCGAATCAAGATCCTGGAAGCCTTCGCCCATGGCGTGCCGGTGGTCTCGACGGCTGCCGGCGCAGCCGGCCTTGAGGCCGTCGACGGCCGTCATTTGCTGATCGCCGATGGACCGGAAGACTTCGCCGCCGCAGCGCTGCGCTTGCGCCGTGATCCTCTGCTCGCAACCGCCGTTGCCGCCGAGGGCATGGCGCTGTTTGAAGACCGCTATCGCTTCGAGAAGGCCGCTGCCGGCATCCTGGCCCTGGTCGACTCCCTGGCCCCCATCTGACCCCGATCGGGCCTGACCTTCGCGACGTCCTTTCGTCCGGCGTTGGCATGCTCAGGCACAAGCCCAGGAAATTCGGAGAGGTCCCGAAGGACTTCCGGTCGAATTGCCCCCGACCCTTCGCTCCCTATAGAGTCTTGCCCAATAAACAGGGGGAGAGGCCATGGTCGGCGCCAATCCGTTGCTGGAACGCCTGGCCTCGGGTGGGGCCGTCGGCTGCCTTTGGGTTGGGCTTGGCTCCGTCGCCGCAGCCGAGGTCATGGCCGAGGGCCGGCCCGACGCCATGATTTTCGACATGCAGCAGGGTCTGTGGGATCGCCAAAGCCTCTATCACGGCTTCGCCGCCATACGCGGCAAGACCCAGCCGGTGGTCAGGGTGGCAGCCAACGATGCCGCCGCCATAGGCGACGCTCTCGACCTGGGTGCTGCCGGGGTCATCGTGCCCTTGATCGAGAGCGCGGAGGAGGCAAAGGCCGCCGTCGCCGCGGCGAAATATCCGCCGGAAGGCCGGCGCTCGGCGGGCGGGGTGAGGCCGATGCTCGAATTCACCCGTTATGCCCAGTCGGCCAACCGCCAGACTTTGCTTTCGGTGATGATCGAAACCGAAAAGGGACTCAAGAACGCCGCTGCCATCGCGGCCGTGCCGGGGGTTGATCTGATCTTCATCGGCCCCGGCGATCTCTCGCTGTCGCTCGGCGCCTTCCCGGATCTGGGCGCCAAGCATGAGCAGGCACTCCAGGCGATCCTCGCCGCCTGCCGCAAGGCGCGAAAGCCCTGCGGCCTCTTCACCTTCCATAGCAGCCACGCCCTGGACCGCCTGCGCCAGGGATTCCAATGGATGGTGCTCGGCAACGACCAGGATTTCCTTCAGGCCGCAGGCAAGACCCATGTGGCGCGCTTTGCCGGCGGCAAGCGCGGCACGATCGCCGGCGCCGTCGCGTTGGTCACAGGCACCAGCCGCGGCATCGGGCCGGAGATCGTGAAGGCCTTGCTGGCGGCGGGCGCGGCCAAGATCTACTGCGCCGCCCGCGACCCGAAAAAGGCCGCCAGGCTCGTCGCCACTGCGCCTGGCAAGCTGATACCCATTGCCCTCGACGTCACCAAGGACGACCAGGTCGCGGCTGCGTCCAAGGCTTGCAAGGATGTGACCCTGCTGGTCAACAATGCCGGCGTGAATTTCAACACGCCGCTCCTGGGCAGCGAGGGCACCGAAAACGCGCGGCGCGAGATGGAGGTCAACTATTTCGGCACCCTGGCCATGTGCCGCGCCTTCGCCCCGGTCCTGAAAAAGGCCAAAGGCGGCGGAACCATCGTCAACATGTTGTCGATCCTCGCCCATGCGAACCTGCCGCTCATGGGTTCGCTCGCGGCCTCCAAGGCAGCCGGGCTGTCGCTGACCCAAGGGGTCAGGGCCGAACTGGCCGGCCAGGGCACCCGGGTCATGGCCGTGCTGCCGGGCGCGGTCGACACGGACATGACCAAAGGCGTGCCGGTTCCCAAGATCCAGTCGGCCGAGGTGGCCGCGGCCATCGTCCACGGCTTGGAATACGGCCTCGAAGAGGTCTACCCAGGCGACATGGCCTGCGGCATGGCGGCCAGCCATGAGCTGGATCCGAAAGCGCTGGAAAAGCAGCTGGCCGGCTTTCTGCCGCCGGCCAAGTGACCGTCATGGGCGACCGGGACGCCGGCAGAATGCGGTCGCGAGCCCAAGGAACCAGGCGCCCGGTCGAGTAGGAACGCCCATGGCCGCATTCCCGGCAAGGCTTATCCTCGTCGCCGCGGCCTTGGCAACGGTCGCCGGCCCATTGCCTGCCCGCGCCGCGGAGGACGTGAAGATCGGCCTCCTCTTCGACGTCACCGGCCCGGTCGCCAATTTCGTGCCGCCGATGCTGGACGCGGCCAGGCTCGCCGTCGACCAGGTCAACGCCCAGGGCGGAATCCTCGACGGCCGCAAGCTGGTGACCGTTCTCGCCGACACCCAGGGCACCGCAAATGGGGCAGTCACTGCCGCCGACAAGCTGGTCAGGATCGAGCACGTGTCGATCGTCGTCGGTCCCTTGCTCGCCGGGACAACCCTGGCCTCGGCCCTCAGCGTGATCGGTCCGGCGGGCGTGGCGCAGATCTCGCCGACCGCGACCACGCCGGCCTTGACGGCGCTCAAGGACAACGACCGGGTCTTCCGCTTGGTGCCCAGCGATGCCTATCAAGGTCGCGTGTTGGCGCGCCTGCTGATTTCCAAGGGACTGCGGCGCGTCGCCCTCACTTACGCCGATAACGACTATACGGTCGCGATCGCCGATGCCTTTCGCGCGGCTTACCTGAGGCTGGGCGGCAAGCTTGCTGCCGACCTGAAGCACGAGGAGAATCGGCCGACCTACGGAGCCGAACTCGCCATTCTCGCCAGGGGCAAACCCCAGGCCCTGGTGCTGATCGCCTTCGCCGCCGCCGGTGGCATCACCTTGGTGAAGGAGGCGCTTGCGGGCGGCTTTTTCACCCGGTTCATCGGGCCCGATTCCTTGCGCGACGATCTCTTGATCGAGCAGGTGGGGGCGGAGAAGCTGAAAACCGCCTTGTTCACCGCGCCTGTCCCGCCACCCGCCTCGCCGTCGGCGGAGAAATTTGAAACCGCCTATGCCGCCGCCTATCAGACGACGGAGAACAAGCTCTATATCCAGCAGGCCTATGACGCCACGTTCCTGGCGGCGCTCGCGATCGAAAAGGCCGGCTCCCTCGACCATGGCAGGATTCGCGATGCCCTGCGGGGGCTATGTGCGCCCGGGGGCGCCGTCATCGGCCCCGCCGATTGGGAGCGCGCCGTCTCTGTCATCAAGGCGCGCAAGCGGATTACCTACGAAGCGGCGAGCGGGGACTGCAATTTCGACCGGAACGGCGACGTTGCCGGCGTCATCGGCGAGTTCGTCGTCGAGGACGGCCACTACAAACAGGTCGGACTGATAGGACCCTGATCGGATCGCGGGCCGGCTTCGCCGCTCTCACATTCCCACAATGAGGTGCCAAAGATGCTGCGCGTGCTGATCGACCAGCCGGCTTCGGAACTGATGCCAACCGCCCTCGTCAAGTCGGAGTTCCGGACCATTGCCCGCCGCTATCCCGAGGTGGCAAGCAAGCTCAAGGTCTCTTTCGCGGCGAACGCGAAGGAGTTGGCAAGCAAGCTCGCCCAGGCCGAGGTCCTGGTGGGCTGGAAGTTTCCCACAGCCGACCTGGGCGCGCGGGCGCCGGCGTTGAAATGGATTCAGCTCACCGGCGCCGGGATCGAGCATCTCCTTCCCCTCGATTGGCTGCCCGCCAAGGTCAAGCTCACCAACTGCAGCGGTGTCCACGGCCCCAAGCACGGCGAATTCGCCACCATGGCGCTGCTGATGCTCCATTCCCACATGACGTTCTTCGCCACGGCCCAGCGCAAGCACCAATGGGAGCCGCGGCTCACCCCCCTCATCGCCGGCAAGACGGCGGTCATCGTCGGCTTGGGAGGCATGGGCAGCGCCGCGGCGGCAAGCGCCAGGCGCCTGGGCCTCGAGGTGATTGGAGTCACGTGCTCGGGCAAGCCGAGTGCCCATGCCAACCGGGTCCTGCCCGTGGAGCGGCTGGGACGCGTGCTGCCCAAGGCCGATTTCCTCTATTTGGCCGCGCCTCTCACAGGCGCCAGCCGCGGCCTCATCGGCCGGCGGGAGTTTGCACTGCTGAAGCCGGGCGCGGGCCTGGTGAACGTCGGGCGCGGCGGCCTGGTGGACGAAGCGGCTCTCGTCGTGGCCCTGAAAGGCGGTCGGCTTTCCGGGGCCATCCTCGATGTTTTCGAGGAGGAGCCGTTGCCCAAGGATTCACCTCTCTGGGATGCACCGAATCTGTTGATCGTCCCCCATGTCTCCTCGGACGATCGCGACGCCTATATGCCCCGCAACTATGACCTGTTGCTGCGCAATTGCGCGCGCTTCCTCGCCGGCCGCCCGCTTCTCAACCGGATCGATCCGAAATTGCAATATTGAAGGCCCGTCTCAACCCCCGATGACGAGGGGGAATTCGGGCGCCTCCATGGCGTCGCCGGGCTTCAGAGTGAGGCCGCGGAAGGGCGGCGAGGTGACGCCTTTGCGCTGGGCGAACACCGCGTCATCGCCGAGCCACCGGGTCGAGACTGCGCGCCGCCGCCGGCTTTTCGAATGGTTCGCCGGCGCCCCGTGCAGAGTCAGGAAATGGAAGGCGACGGCGTCCCCCGGCTCGAGATCCCAGCCGAGGATTCGGTACCTGTCCCGCTCGGCCTCGATGTCGGGAATTTGCTCCATGCGATCGTCGGTGAAGAGTGGCGTGCGGTTGAAGCGCTCGGGCTGAAACCAGCGGCCCCAGGCGTGGGAACCGGCGATGAATTCGGGGACCGTGTCCCGGGCGACCGCATCCAGGGTGACCCAAAGGCTCACGTTCTGCCTGCCATCGACGCAGTAATAGGGTTGATCGTGATGCCAGGGGGTAGGTACGTCGGCACCCGGCTCCTTCACCAGCACATGCTCATGGAACAGGCGCACGGTCTTGGAGCCCATCAGGCGCTGAGCCAGCTTTGCGGCCGGCGAATGAAAGACGAAGTCCCGGTATTCGGGAATCCGATCCCAGTTGCAATAGTCGCCGAAGAAGCGGCCGCCGCTTCCCTCGTAGATGCGCACGTCGGCGCTGGGCGCGGCGAGGTTCTTCTCGACACCCGCCTGGAGCGTGTCGATCCAGTCGGTGAACAAGCCGCGCAAGGGGACCGCGCCATCCTGCCGGAAGGCCTCGATGGTGGCTTCGTCAACGAAAATCCGCTCGCTCATCCAATGCTCCTTGCTGCTGAAGGCTACGACCGGCGCGGCTAGGCGATCAAGCGGCGCGTCGCCGCATGGTCCGGGCGGTCAGCACCTCCTCGACGCCGACGATGCGCCGCATCGCCTCGGCCAGCCGTTCGCCCTCTTGCGGGGCCACGCCAGCAATCTGCAAGTCCATCAGCAGATGGGCGCCGCCATCGGCGACATGCCAGCTGACGGGGAGCAATTGGAGGCGCGCCAGCTGCTGGACCACGCGGGCGAGGATCCCGATCTCGGGCAGGCTCAGCAGCGAGAGGCAGAAGACGGGTTCGGCAGCTTCGGTGCCGAAGGGCGCTGCTTTAGGGGAAGTACGACAGTCGTCGTCGGAAGGCATGGCATTCGGTCTCCAAAGGGGGGCATTGAGTGCGAATCAACGGCACCAGGCGTCGTGTCGACGCCTGGCCGGTAATTCGCGCCCCCTTAAGTCGAAGGAATGCCTCGCTCATCGGTCCGAGACTAACCCGTATTCCTGGCGCTGGCCAGCGCCGCGCAAACAAGCGGCCGATCCGGAATCGATCGGCACTTCCTGCGGCCTGCCCAGGTCTGCGCATCCATCGCAAACGCCCAGGCGGGCCGCTGCAATTCTCTGGTCTCGCATTACGTCGAGTTGATAAGTTAGCTTCGGTTCACCATTTGCGCCTGCATGCGGTAACTTTCGATAGAAATGTCTTAATGAATCTTTCGCATTATTTCTCTTCCAGTTTCGCGGAGGCTCAGGCAAAGTTCCGTGATGCCGCACGGGACGCTGGGGCGAGGCTTTCCACTTTTAGGAACCCGGCGCCGGCGCCAGCCGGCGTCACGCTATCGACCGAATCCGCCTGGCTTGGTCCCAGTCACGCCGAACGTCTGCTCATCCTGCTTTCGGGAACCCATGGCGTGGAATGCTTCTGCGGTTCGGGCCTGCAAGTCGGCCTCCTCGACAGCGGCCTCGCAGCGGAACGCCCGGACGGCACTGCCATTCTGATGATCCACGCGATCAATCCCAGCGGATTCGCCTGGTGCCGGCGCGTGACCGAGGGCAACGTCGACCTCAACCGGAACTTCGTCGATCACAAGCGCCCCCATCCGCGCAACCCGGACTATGAGGCGCTGCGCGAGGCGATTTGCCCCAAGGACTGGAGTCCCGCCGGCCAGGCTGCCGCCAATGCCATTCTGGACGCCTACGCCGAGGCCAACGGCGCCATGGCACTCCAAGCCGCCGTCAGCCAGGGCCAATACACCGACCCCGCCGGCCTGTTCTTCGGCGGCCGCGCGCCGGTCTGGTCGAATCTGATCTTCCGCGAAATCCTTCGCCGAGAGGCCGGCGCCGCCAGGGTCGTCGCCTTCATCGATCTGCACACCGGCCTCGGTCCCTATGGCGTGGGTGAAATCATCAACAATCACCTGACGCACCACCCCGGTTTCCAGCGGGTGAAGGACTGGTATGGCGCCGAGGCGACGTCGAGCGAGGAAGGCAGTTCGAGTTCGGCCACGGTCCTCGGCGATACCAACATCGGGGTCGACGAGTCCCTGCCGCTGGCCGCGGTCACCGGCATCACGCTGGAGTTCGGCTCCTCGCCCCTGATCGAGGTGCGCGAGGCACTTCGGGCCGACAACTGGCTCTATACCCATGGCAAACCGGACAGCGCCGAGGGCCGCGCCATCACGGCTCAGCTGCGCCAGGCGTTCTATCCCGACCGGGACGATTGGCGCGACATGGTGTGGGAGCGCGCCGTCGAAGTGACGCGCAGGACGCTCGACAGACTGGCCCATTGCGACCCGGTTCCGGCAGATCGTCCGTCAGCCCGAGGCGCCCGCAAGAGCCGGGCAGGCGGTTTGCAGACGACCAAACCGGTCAAGAGAGTCACGGCGAAGGAGCAAGCCATGGCAGAAGTTGCGCAATCGACGAGGCCCGGCCTGCGGAGGGATTTCGATCTTTTCATGCGCCAGTACGGCGCGGCCAAGGACACGCAGACGGCCTTGCTCAAGGACATTCTCCATCGCAACGCCGATACGGAATTCGGCCGCGAGCATGGCTTCCGTACCGCCAGCACCGTGGAGGCCTATCAGCGGCAGGTGCCGATCCGCCAATGGTCCGACATCGCCCCTTATGTCGACCGCGTCGTCGATGGGCGCGACAACGTGCTGACCCACGACGTGCCGTTCTTTTTCCATCGCACGACGGGAACGACCGGCAAGCCAAAGATGATTCCCTTCACCCGGCGCTGCCAGGCCTCGGCGAAGCTCACCCATCGCATGTGGATCTACAAGAACGTCCTGGACAATCCCGGCCTGCTCAAGGGCCGGGTCTTCGCCATCCTGAACGCCGGCGTGGACGGCTACACCGAGCGACGCCAGCCCTACGGATCGGTTTCGGGGAACATTTACTTCCGGCTGCCCTCGAACCTTCGCCGACGCTACAGCCATCCCTACGACCTCTATCACATCGAAAGTCTGGAGGCCCGCCGCTATGCGCTGCTGCGCTTTGCCCTCGAGCAGAGCTGCAGCTTCGCCTGCACCGGGAACCCCAGCAGCCTGCTCGCCGCTTTCGAATTCTGCGACCAGCAGAGCGAATCGCTGATTCAGGATATTCACGACGGCACCCTCGCCAACCGCTTCGATATCCCCGATCCCATCCGGGCCTATGCGCTCAACACCCTGTTCCCGAACCCGCGCCGGGCGCGCGCTCTTGCCAAGGCCAGAACCCGCGCCGGCCTTCTGCGGCCGGCCGACTATTGGCCGGATCTCCACGTGCTCGGCTGCTGGATCGGCGGCTCGATGGGGCATTTCGCGCCGCGCTTGCGCGAATGGTGCGCCCCCGGCCTGCGCTTCCGCGACGCCGGCTATATGGCGAGCGAGGGCGTGTTCTCGATCCCGCTCAACGACGACAATCCCGACGGCGTCCTGACATTGCACGCCAATTTCTACGAATTCGTGCCCGAGCATGAATTCGGCCGGCCCGACGCCAGGACCTTGCTGGCCCATGAGATCGAACCGGGGGAAAACTATCACGTCGTGATCACCACGACGGGCGGGCTCTATCGCTACGCGATGAACGACGTGATCCGTGTCGGCCCTAGGGAAGCCGGATCGCCCACGGTCCGCTTCCTCTACAAGGGCGGCAACGTCCAGAACATCCAGGGCGAGATGGTGACCGTGGACCATGTCACGAGCACGATGGGAAGCATCAGCCGCGAGCTCGGCATCACCGTCCATCATTTCCAGGTCGTCGCCGAGCTGGGCGCCAGGCGTTACATCCTGCACGTCGAACCTTCGGCGGAATTGCCGGCAGCCGTGCTGGCACGGCTGCTGCCCGGCTTCGATAGGGAGCTCGGCAAGAACAACGAGAACTACGCCATGTTCCGGGCCGACGGCCTGATCAACGCGCCCGGGCTGCGCATCATGCGCCGGGGCTGGTTCGACCGCATCTCTAGTGATCACATCGCGCGCAGCAAGCGAGAGTCGCAATCCAAGCCTTCGCTGCTGGCGAGCTCCGTGGAGCATCCGGAGATGATCGAAAAGACCCTCGAATTGGCCGAGCTCGATATTGGCTAAGCGTGAACTGCAACGGGGCGTCGCCGCGCGATGATGACGAAGCGAAGCGCCAGGAGCAGGGCGGCGACGACGAGTCCCGCGATCAGGCTCGCGACCAGCCCGGTCGTGCTGCCGCTCTGGCGATAGCCGAAGTAGTAACATAGGGGAATCGCACAGCCGCCGAAGGCCACGGCATACATGGCCGTTGGCACCAGTACGTCGCCGGCGCCGCGGAGCGCGCCCATGAGCACGGCCTGAGTGCTGTCAAAGATGACGAGGAAGCAGAGCAGGCCAAGCGCCGGAGCCGCGGCCGCGGTAACATCGGGGTCGGCGGTATAAAGCGCGACGACGTCGAGACGGAACAGGGCGATAGCCAGCCCGATCGCGAGCATGACGAAAAAGGCCAGGCCCACGGCGATCCAGCCGGCCCTGGCGACGCCGCCATGATCGCCGGATCCCGAAGCGTTGCCGACGCGCACCGCCGCCGCCGTCGCGAGACCCAGAGAGATCATGTAGAGGAAGGAAATCACGTTGTTCGACAACTGGTAGGCGGCGAGCTGCGTGGCGCCGAGCCAGCCCGCCATCACCGCGGCACCCGAAAAAGCCCCGGTTTCGAACACGACCGAGAGTGCCACCGGCAGGCCGAGCAGCAGCATCTTGCCCACGAGATGCACGTGACCGGCGAGCGGTGCCCAAACGCCGAGCTGCCTGGCGTCGCGCATGAGCAAGGCATGGATCGAGAGGGCCAGAAACATGAGCCAGAGCGTTATCGACGTCGCCAGCGCGGCGCCCGCCGCGTCCATGGTCGGCAGCCCCAGATGGCCGAAGACCAGCGCGCGACCGAGGCCATAGTTCATCACATTGGCCGCGATGACGATGAACATCGCCGCGCGCGGACGGCTGATGCCTTCCATGAACGAGGAGGTGGCCATGTACAGCATGAAGCCCGGCGTGCCGAGCGCCCACATGCGCAAGACCTCCCCGCCGCCCCTTGCGATCTCCTCGTCCTCCCCGAACAGGCGAAGGAGAAAGTCGCCATGCCATTGCAGGACGGCGAATGCGAGGCCGAGCACGCCGGCGAACAGCAGGGCCAGGCGCCAGATCCGGCCGCACTCGTCCGGACGGCCGGCGCCGCGGGCCTGGGCGGCCAGAACCAGCGTTCCGACCAGAAGTCCGACGCCGGTCGTCAGCATGATGAGCTGCGGCACCATGCTGATGCCCATGTAGGCGAGCTCGTTGCCGCCGGCGCGCCCGGCCAGCATGCTGTCCACGCTGAGCATGAGAACGAGTCCGGCCCTTGCCACGGTAACCGGCAAGGCAAGAACTATGGTGCGATACAGGTGAAGGCGAAGTGAAACCGAGGAATGCATTCCCGGCACTATTGTATGACAATTGTCGCCACAATTTTCTGTTGGTTGCACCGTATTACGAATGATCCTCTATGGTCAATTCGAACGGCTCATTTGATCGCCGAAGTGCCGAGCGATTGCAGCGCAACGGGTGCGCCGACAAGGCTGGTTTCTCGCATCGGCCCGAGCCCCGCAATGTCTTAAGCGCGAACCGAGAGTGCTGCTCTATTTTTCCGCGCAGCCGGGCCATTCGCCGCGTGAAACTTTTGTGATCAAACGGACCGATTGGTTGGAATTTGGGCTGCTCCCCGGCTAGGCGCGTCGGCCCTACGTAACCCGCCTGAAACCAAGGCACGAAATGCGTCCTCGCTTCAGCCTACGGGGGCTTGAGACGGCCGCAGCGGATGCCATTTTATCTTGTGCCCGGCCGTCGCGGCACCGTCGCTGGCCCGCCGGGGCGCGTCGTTCCGGCGGTCCATCGCCCAACCTCGCCATTCCGATGACAAAGGAGACGAAAATCCATGAAGCTTTATTTCAGCCCCGGCGCATGCTCGCTTTCGCCGCACATCGTGCTCAACGAACTGGGCGTCCCCTTCCAATCCGAAACGGTCGATCTCAAGCGCAAGAAGACCAAGTCCGGCGCCGACTTTCGCCAGATCAATCCGAAGGGCCAGGTCCCGGCCCTGGAAATGGATGACGGCAAGGTCCTGACCGAGGGTGCCGTGATCGTGCAGTACCTCACCGACCGAAAGCCCGAGGCGAAACTCGCGCCTCCGGCTGGCAGCACCGATCGTTACCGCCTTCAGGAATGGCTCAACTACATCGCGGCCGAGATCCACAAGGGGATGGGCCCGATGTTCAACCCCAAGGCAAGCGACGAGTGGAAGGCGGTCGTCAGGGAAAATCTCTCGGCCCGCTTCGACTTCCTCAGCGGCGTCCTCAAGGGCAAGGACTACCTGATGGGCAGCTTCAGCGTGGCCGATGCCTATCTCTATACGATCCTCAGCTGGACCGGCTACGCCAACATGGACCTCGCCAAATGGCCGGTGCTGAAGGCCTATTTCGACCGCGTCGGCGCCCGGCCTGCCGTGCGCGCCACGCTCGCCGCCGAAGCCAAAGCGAGCGCCTGACCGACCCGCGCCGGAATGCCGGCGCCTGACCCGATCGAGCCCGGCTTCGCTGAATGGCGGAGTCGGGCTCGAATCCGGTTGGTCAAGCAACATTGCTCCCACGACATATTTGTCACGCACGTCCGGTCCTTGAGAAGATCTAAAACCACATCCTCAAAATGCTAACTTGACAGTAAGTGAGTAATCACTAAGTTCCCCCGCCATGGCAGGCAGACGCATGGATGCGGCGGAGCGCAAGCGGGCGATCGTGGAGATCGCCATGCCGCTTTTCGCGCGCAAGGGCTTCGCTGGGACCACGACCAAGGAGGTGGCGGAAATCGCCCAAGTCTCCGAGGCGTTGCTCTACCGGCATTTCCCCAACAAGGCCGCGCTCTACGAGGAGATTCTCGAGCTCTGCTGCCGGGGCGACCCGGATCTCGACCGGCTGGAGGCGCTGCCGCCCTCGACCGCGACCCTGGTTCACATGATCCATCTGCTGTTCCGCCTGCTGGTCGCCGGCGAGATCGGCGATCCCTCGACGCTTGGCACCCGCCAGCGCCTGGTGTTGCAAAGCCTGATCGAGGACGGCGAATACGCCCGTATCCTGATGTCACGCATCCACGGAACGGTGCTGCCGGTCTTCGCCGCCAGCATGGCCGCAGCCCGACGGGCGGGCGACATGCGCCGCGACGGGATCGATCCGGCAGAGGCCTTCTGGTTCGCCCATCACGTCGCCGCGCATATCGCGCTCGGGCGTCTATCGGGCAGCGACGTCTTTCCGCGCACCGGCAACCTGGAGGCGGTGATTGCCGAGGCAGCCTGCTTCTGCCTGCGCGGCATGGGCCTTACCGAGCGGGCCATTGCCCGCCATTACCGGCCTGACGCGCCGTCGGCCCTGGCAACGGACCGCGAACCCTTGAATGCGAAAGGTCACGGCTTCAAGTCCAAGCCTCACCAGGGCCGCCTCAATGGCGCGGCTCGTCCGCCGGCCAGCCGGCGGCCCGGCGAGTCCCGGCCGCGGCCAGTCTGACGCCGGACCCGCTGTCGGTCTCAAGGAGTCTCTGTCGAATGGACATGCCGGTTTCGAAAAGTGCCATAGAACCGACCCTCCCCGAGCGGCCACGCCCGAGCCGGCGCAAGCTCGTGGTCAGGCTCGTCATCATGGCAGTCCTGCTTGCGGTCGTGCTGGGCGGCATCTACGGGTTCGACCAGTTCCGGCAAAAGATGATCGCCCAATTCTTCGCCAACAACCGTCCGGCGCCGACCCCGGTCATGGCGGTGGCCGCGGCCAGCGAGCCCATGGCGCGCTATCTGGAAGGCATCGGCAGCATCGTGGCGGTCCACCAGGTGACGGTCTCGCCCGAGGTCAGCGGGCGGGTCACCAAGATCATGTTCGAGTCCGGCAGCACGGTCAGGTCAGGCGACCCTCTCGTGCAGCTCAATGACGAACCGGAGCGGGCCGACCTCGCCAATTACGTGGCCCAGGCCCATATGGCCCAGTTGACCCTCGCCCGCAACAGCACGCTTGCCAAGCAGCAGTTCTCCTCGCAACAAACCGTCGACCAGAATCAGAGCGAGCTTGAGGTGGCAGAGGCCGGGATCGCCAGGATTCAGGCGACGATCGCCCAGAAGCTGATCCGCGCACCCTTCAGCGGCGACCTCGGCGTCCGCCAGGTCGACCTTGGTCAATACTTGAGCGCTGGCACGGCCATCGTGACTTTGACGGATCTCGACACTCTCCATGCCGACTTCACCTTGCAAGAGCAGGCGCGCTCCGACCTCGCCGTGGGCCAGGACATCGAGGTGCGAGTCGATTCCTTCCCCGACCGGGTGTTCCCGGCCAAGCTGACGACGATCGAGCCGCAGATCGATCCCACGACGCGCAGCATCAAGGTGCAGGCTACCCTGGACAATCCCGGCCATCTGCTGTTGCCGGGCATGTTCGCGGTCGCCCGCGTCGTCCTTCCGGCCGTTCCCCACGTGACTACCGTGGCGGAAACCTCGGTGGACTATACGGCCTATGGCGAGTCGGTTTTCCTGCTGACCCCGGCGGGCCGGCAGATCGACGGCAAGCTCGTCTACAAGGCGGTGCAGACCTTCGTGAAGTCGGGTGACCGCCATGACGGGAAGGTTGCCATCCTCGACGGCGTCAAGCCGGGGGACCTGGTCGTCACCGTCGGCCAGCTCAAGTTGCAGAATGGCGCCGAAGCGGTGCTGACCAACAGCGAGTCGATCGCCAAGCCGGCGACAGTGCCGGTCAATTGAGATACCCCCCTCAAGTGCCCAACTTGGTTCATCCGAACCGCCAGGCCTAGTCAGTCAGAGCGAGAGAAATGAAGTTCACCGATCTTTTCATTCGCAGGCCGGTGCTGGCGACGGTGGTGAGCCTCCTGATCCTGCTGATCGGGCTGCGTGCCTTCTTCGACCTGCCGATCCGCCAATACCCGCGGCTGGAAAACACGGTGATCACCGTCAGCACCTCCTATCCGGGCGCCTCGCCGGAGCTGATGCAGGGCTTCATCACCCAGCCGATCGAGCAGGCGGTGGCCACCGCCGAGGGCATCGACTACATGACCTCGTCGTCGACCCAGGGGACCAGCACCGTGTCAGCCTATATCAGGCTGAACTATGACCCGAACCGGGCCATGACCGATGTCATGGCCAAGGTGCAGCAGGTCAAATACCTGATCCCGAAGGAATCGAACGATCCCGTCATCACCAAGACGACCGGACAGACCACCGACGTCATGTATATCGGCTTCGCCAGCACCGCGCTGTCGGGCGCGGCGATCACGGACTATTTGGGCCGCGTGGTCCAGCCCCTGCTCGCCACCGTGGACGGCGTCGCCAATGCCGAGGTTCTCGGCGGCCAGACGTTCGCCATGCGGGTCTGGCTCGACCCGTTGCGCATGGCCGCGCGCGGCGTCTCGGCCTCCGACGTCTCGGCCGCCATACAGGCCAACAATTTCCAGTCGGCGCCCGGTCAGACCAAGGGCTATTTCACCGTCGCCAACGTCACCGCCAACACCGGCCTTACCAGCGTCGAGCAGTTCCGCCAGATGGTGGTCAAATCCCAAGGCGGCGTCCTGGTTCGCCTGCAGGACATCGGCACCGTCGACCTGGGCGCTCAAAGCACCGATTCCAGCGTCATGATGAGCGGCGAGCGGGCGGTCTTCATCGGCATCCAGGCGACGCCGACGGGCAATCCGCTCAACATCGTGCGTGACATCCGGGCCCTGCAGCCGGTCATCGAGCACGGCTTGCCGCCGACGGTGACCATGAACATCGTCTATGACTCGACGAAGTTCATCAATTCCTCCATCAGCGAGGTGGAGCGCACGCTGTTCGAGGCGCTCGGCATCGTCGTCGTGGTGATCTTCCTCTTCCTCGGCACCTTGCGCGCCGTCGCGATCCCGACCGTGACCATTCCGCTGTCGCTGGTCGGTGCCTGCATCATCATGCTGGCGCTGGGATTCAGCATCAATCTCCTTACCCTGCTGGCCATGGTGTTGGCGATCGGCCTGGTGGTCGACGACGCCATCGTCGTGGTCGAGAACATCTACCGGCATATCGAAGAGGGAAAACCGCCGATCGAGGCCGCGGTGATGGGCGCCCGGGAAATCGCAGGTCCGGTGGTCAGCATGACCTTGACCCTCGCCGCGGTCTATACGCCGATCGGATTCCTCTCCGGCCTCACCGGCACGCTGTTCCGCGAATTCGCCTTCACGCTGGCCGGCGCGGTGATCATCTCCGGCATCATCGCGATCACGCTCTCGCCCATGATGTGCTCCGTTCTGCTGACCCGGGAGATGTCCGAGGGCTGGTTTGCGAAGCGGGTCGACCGATTCTTCTCTGCGGTCACCCGCTGGTATGGCCGGCGCCTTGTCTCCTCCCTCGACTACCGATCGGTGACCGCACTGTTCGCCGCCGCGGTCATCGCCAGCGTCGTCTTCCTCTACCTCCATTCCAGCGCCGAACTGGCGCCGCCCGAGGACCAGGGCGTGGTGTTCGCCGTCGGCAAAGGCCCGCAATATTCCAATCTCGACTACACCGACTTCTACAGCAAGCAGGTCGACGACATTTACAAGTCGTTCCCCGAGACCTCCGCAACCTTCGTGGTCAGCGGCTACCAAGGACTCAACAGCAGCATCTCGGGCATGATCCTGAAACCCTGGGAAGAACGGAAGCGCTCGGTCCAGCAGCTGACCCCGATCGTCCAAGGGAAACTGGGTCAAGTCGCGGGGATGAACGTCTTCGCCTTCAATCTGCCGCCCTTGCCGGGCTCGGAGGGCGGGCTTCCGGTGCAGCTGGTGATCAGCTCGCCCGAGAGCTACACCCATGTCTTCAAGCTCATGGAGAAGATTAAGGCGAAGGCCCGTGCCAGCGGCCTCTTCATCGTCGTCGACAGCGACCTCGACTACAACAGTCCGGTCGTTAGGGTCACCATCGACCGCTCCAAGGCCAATAACCTCGGCATCACCATGGCCGATGTCGGCGACACGCTCGCCCTTCTCGTCGGCGAGAACTACGTCAACCGCTTCAGCCTCAACGGCCGCTCCTACGAGGTCATTCCCCAGGTGCCCCGCGCCTCGCGCCTCGGCCCGGAGGAACTTTCGCGCTATTACGTCAAGACCGGCGGCGGCGCCTCTGTCCCGCTTTCCACCGTGGTCTCGGTCTCGACCGACATCGAGCCCAATGCCCTTACCCAGTACAACCAGCTGAATTCCGCCACGTTCTCGGCCGTGCCCATGCCCGGCGTGACCATGGGCCAGGCGGTCGCCTTCCTGGAGCAGACGGCCAAGGATCTGCTGCCGGCGAGCTTCAACCACGACTACCTGTCGGAATCCCGCCAATTCGTCCGTGAGGGAGGCGAGCTTGCGGTCACATTCGTGTTCGCCATCATCATCATCTATCTGGTGCTGGCGGCCCAGTTCGAGAGCCTGCGCGATCCGCTGGTGATCCTCATCAGCGTGCCCATGTCGATCTGCGGCGCGCTGTTCCCGCTGTTCCTCGGGGTCGCAACCCTCAACATCTACACCCAGGTCGGGCTCGTGACCCTGGTCGGTCTCATCAGCAAGCATGGCATTCTGATGACCGAATTCGCCAACAAGCTGCAGCAACAGGAGAAACTCGACCGGCGCACGGCGATCGAGCGGGCGGCCCAAGTGCGCTTGAGGCCCATTCTGATGACCACCGCGGCGATGGTCGTCGGCCTGATACCGCTCCTGCTGGCGAGCGGCGCCGGCGCGGCCAGCCGGTTCAGCATCGGACTGGTCATCGTCTCGGGCATGTCCATCGGCACGCTCTTCACGTTGTTCGTACTGCCCGCCGTCTATACCGTGCTCGCCAAAGATCATCGCGCCGCCCTCAAGGGTGTCAGGGCGACCGCGTTCGCCTCCATGGAAGCCGCCCGATGAGCCCGCGAGAGGCTGGTAGCGGCCGATTCCGACGGAACCACTTTGCGCCGGGCGCGATGCGTGGCAGGCTAGGAACTCCTTCGGCTGCGCAGGCGGTCAACGCGGCGATGCGAATTTCGGGACAGAGAGCGATAGCCATGAGACAAGCATTGCTGCTGGGAGCGGCCCTTTGCCTGCTCCCAATTGCCGGCGCTTACGCCGATACGCTCCAGGACGCGCTCGACAAGGCCTATCTCGCCAATCCGACGCTCCAGGCCGAGCGCGCGCAATTGCGGGCCACGGACGAAGGCCTGCCCCAGGCAATCGCGCTGCGCCGGCCGACGGTGACCGGTTCGGGCGATGTCGGCTATGAGCAGCTGGACGCCAGCAAGGTCGGAGAGCAAGACCTTTGGCAGCGCAGCATCTCGCTGGGCGTCTCCCAGCCCCTGTGGACCGGCGGCCGTGCCGACGCGGCCATCAGCCAGGCGGACTATCTGGTGAACGCCGAGCGGGCCAATCTGATGAACGTGGAAGAACAGGTGTTGCTGGCGGCCGCGACGGCCTATCTGGACGTGGTGCGCGACCAGGCCAACCTCGGCCTCGCCCAAAGCAACGTCAAAGTGTTGAGCACCGCCCTCGACCAGGCCAAGGCCCAGCTCAACGCCGGACTCGCCACCAAGACCGACGTCGCCCAGGCTGAAGCCCGACTGGCCCAGGGCGTGGCCAATGAAAGCGTGGCGGAGGCCAATTTGACCAATTCGCGCGCCGAGTATCAGCAAGTGGTGGGCGAAATGCCGGGCACGCTGGAGGCCGCGCCGCCGGTCCAAGGCCTGCCGGAGAACCAGGACGAATCGCTCCGCCTCGCCAACCTGCACAATCCGCAGATCCTGACGGCCGAGGCCAATTGGGAGGCAGCCCGTGCAGGTGTCGACGTGGCACGCGCCGAATTGATGCCGAGCGTGGCGCTGACTGGCCAGCTCTTCGATGCCAACGACCAGCAGCTCCAAGGCGACTGGCAGCAAGGCGCCCAGGTGCTGCTCACGCTGACCATCCCGCTCTACCAGGCCGGCGGCGAATTCTCCAAGATCCGCCAGGCCAAACAGACTTACGGTCAGCGCCAGAATCAGATCGACGCGACCGTCCGCAGCGTCACCCAGAGCACGACCGATTCCTGGCAGAACATGGAGGCCGCCCAGGCCAACATCGCCTCCTTTTCCTCCCAGATCCAGGCCAACGAGATCGCTTTCAAGGGCACCGAAGAAGAGCAGAAGGTCGGGACCCGCACCTTCCTCGACGTGCTGAATGCCCAGCAGGAGCTGTTCCAGTCTCAGGTGGAACTGGTCGACGCCCAGCACGACCAGGCGGTCAATGCCTTTCAGGTCAAGGCCGCCATCGGCGACATGACGGCCGACGCCATGGCGCTCAATGTCGAGCACTACGATCCCACCGTGCACTACAAGGCCGTGCGCGAGAAGTGGTGGGGCTCCGAGGCGGGCGTGACCCAATAGAGAGCTGTTATTTCCCCGGCTCGGTCGCGGCAGTCTCCTCTTTCCCAGGCAACCATTCGCCCACCATCACCAGCACCCCGCTCGCCGCGATGAGGCCCGCGCCCAGGAAGACGGCGGCATGGGGGATATCGCCCCAGATCAGGTAGGAAAGGCAGAAAGCCCACAGCAGGGTCACGTATTCGAACGGGGCGACGAGGGACGCCGCGGCCAGCCGAAATCCCTCGAACAATAGGTATTGGCCCACGGCACCGGTGAGGCCGAGGGCCATCATCAGCAGGTACTCGGCCGGCGCGGTCGGCGTCCAGACCCAGGGCAAGCTGAGCCCGCAGACGAGGGTGAAGGCGCCGTTGGAAAACAGCATCTGCATCATCGTGGTTTCGAGGCGGCTGATCTGGCGCACCAGGACATTGGTGTAGGCCCACACCAGGGCCGCGAGCAGGGTAAGGCCGATCGGAATGCTCAGCCCCAGCCGGCCGGGCTGGCAGGCGATGACGACGCCGGCGAAGCCGAGGCTCACTCCCGCCCAGCGCGGCCAGCGCACTTTCTCGTGCAACACCAGAACGGACAGCACGGTCACGAACATCGGCGCGGCGAAATAGATGGTCACCAGCTCGGCCAGCTGCAGATGGCGCGCGGCGTTGTAGTAGCAGAACCAGGCCACCAGGATGAGAGCGCCGCGGAAGAGGAGCGGCCGCTTGTTGGACGAGGCCAGCATCTGCGGCACCGCGTGGCTCGCCACCAGCCATTTGACCATCGCGTCCTGCAGCGAGAAAATGGAATAGCCTGCCACCGACAGGATGACCCCCGCCATCTTCGGCGCACGCCGCTGCAGGTACGGAACGATCATCGGCGGGCCGAATGTCTCACGGATGGAATGGAACTGTGAACGGGACCGCGGGATGTTACAGTTCCGCGCAGCAGAACGAGAGTCCCGGCGCCGCATGGCAGCCACGCATGCGCGGGGGCATGCCAGGCGGGCGGCGTTCCCGCAGAAGGTGAGCCTGCCGTTCCAGGAGCTATTGCATGAATGTTCCTTCCAGATTTCCCGTCAGCCCCCGCTCGCGCGTCCGGCGCCTCCCCAAGCGCGGCAGCCAGGAGCGGGCGCTGATCTATGAAATCCTCGACGCCCACTTCCTCAGCCACATCGGCTATGTCATCGACGGCCAGCCATACGTAACCCCCACCGGCTACTGGCGCCACGGCGATGCCCTCTACTGGCATGGCTCCGCCGCCAGCCGGATGCTGCGCAGCCAGGCGGTCGGCATCCCGGTATGCCTCACCGTGACGCTTCTCGATGGCCTGGTGATGGCGCGCAGCGGCTTCCACCATTCGGTCAACTATCGCTCGGTCATGGCTTTTGGCCAGGCCCGCAAGATCGAGGAACCGGCCGAGAAGCAGGCCGCCGTCGAGGCCTACATCGAGCGGCTCTATCCTGGCCGCAACGCGAGCCTGCGCCCGATCACCGGGCAGGAATTGAAGGCGACCGCGGTTCTCGGCATGGCCATCGACGAGGCCTCGGCCAAGATCCGGGTCGGGCCGCCGGTGGATGACGAGCCGGACTACGACCTTCCCATCTGGGCCGGCGTCATACCGATCCGTCAGGTCGTCGGCGCAGCCATCCCCGATCCGCGCCTCAAGGCCGGCATCGCGCGCCCTGCTCACCTGTCGCCCTACGGCGAAGGAAGCGACCTCCATCAGGTACTGAGCCGGGCTGCGAAGTCCGGAGACTAGGAGCACGTCATGCCGAGCCTGCCCCATCTCGCTCTCTTCGCCCTGGCCGCGTTCGTCATGAACGCCGCGCCGGGGCCCTCCAATCTCTACGTGCTGTCCCGCAGCCTCGCCCAGGGTCCGTCGGCGGGTTTGGTTTCAGCCCTCGGCCTGGCGCTGGGCAATCTGTTCCACGTCGCGCTGGCGGTCATGGGCCTCGCTGCGCTGCTGAGATACGCCCCCGGACTGTACGATGCGATCCGACTGCTCGGTGCCGGCTACCTGGTTTATCTGGGCATCCGCATGGTCCGGGAGCGGCCTGCGGCAACGGCAGCGGTGTCGACGCGGCGGCCGTTGGCGCGGGTGCTTTTCGACGCCGCCCTGGTCGAGATGCTGAACCCGAAGACGGCGCTGTTCTTCCTCGCCTTCCTGCCCCAATTCGTCGAGCCGGCGCGCGGACCCGCCGCACTTCAGTTCCTGCTGCTGGGCCTCATCGTCACGGCGACGGCGCTGCCCTGCGACATGCTGGTGGCGGTCGCCGGCGCCGGACTTGCGCGCGCCCTCAAGGGAGCGGCGCAGCGCCTGTGGCCGCGCCGGCTCGCCGGCTCGACATTGATCGGGCTCGGCATCTACGCAGCCCTGGCACGCCGGCCATAGAGCCTGATCGCCTCAAGCCTGATCGGCTTGAGACATGAATCTGGCTCTAAACCTAACATCCAGAGCAGGATTCACGGGTCAGCTTGATAGAAGCTGACCCGATCTTGCTCTGGCGCGAACTGTCAGTCCGCGCCGGCGAACGTGACGTGGAGCTTGCTCGCGCCGGTCGGCGGGTTCTTGCCCTCGGTCTTGAAAACGACCGTCTCGCCCGGCGCGATGGTCGAACGGTCGAGGGTGAAGGTCCAGTAGGAGACCGGTTTGTCCTGATCGTCGCCCAGGATAACGCGCAGCGGCGGCAGCGTGATCTCCCGATCGGTCCTGTTCGACACCTCGCCGCGCACGTCGATGACCGTTGCACCATCGCTCTGGCGTGAGGTGAAGGCGACATTGGTGAGTTCGAGGCCGGCCCCGAGGATTCTGACCGGGATCCCCACCAGTTCATAGATCGCGGCCGTTCCGGGCCATTCCGTGACGATCCGGGCCCGGAAGAAGTACCCACCCGACAGACCCAGACCGAGAAGGACGAGGATGAGGAGGGGCAGGCCCAGCCCCCTGCGGCTGCCGCCGCGAAGGCCGGCACTCTCGGGCAGGGCGAGCGTTCCCGGCGGGGGCAGCGACAGATCGACCTCCCGCGGCATGTCGGCGGGCGGCGTCTGTTGCCAGCTATGGCCGCATTTGGCGCAGCGCACCTGGCGTCCTCTCGGCCCCAGGGCCGCAGGCTCGAGCAGATAGCGCGTCGAGCAGGCGGGGCAGCTAAGGATCATGGGACAGCCGGAGCGATGCTAGGAGATCTCGCCTGTGGCTTATAAGTGGGGCTTGGCCGGGGCGCAAGACGAGGCCCCGCCGGCGCGGCGCTCGGCCAAACGCTCCGCCACCACGCGCAGCGCCTGCGGATTTCGGCAGATCGTGCAGTGGGCGCCGGCGAGCTCGAAAGCCGCCCCGCCCGGCTCCTCGACCCAACAGCTCTCCCAGGCGACCAGCCCGTCGCCGCGGGTGAATATCGCGGTCGACGTCATGGGCAAGGGCGCGGCCAGGCGTTCGGAATCGAAGCCGTCGGCGTAGAAGGGGGCGCAGAGGTGGAACAAGGGCTCCAGATGAGTCGCCGTGGGCAGACGGAAGGGGCTGACCATGGTGATGACATGGGCGACGTCGTCGGGCCGGTCATGGGCGAGGTCGCGGGCAAGCAGTCCGCCCAGGCTGACGCCGATGACGCTGACCGGGCCGCCTTCGAGCCGAACGCATTCCTCGAGCCGCCGGCGCAGCTGCCTCTGCAAATGAGGCGTGGGACCCCAATTGATGCCGAGATTCCAGCCGAAGGTCCGATACCCGCAGCGATCGAGAAACTTTCGCAGCGGCTTGGTGATGCCATCGTTGTTGAGAAACGCTGGGATCACCAGCACCACATGGCCGTTGCCCGATGGCAGTTTTGCCGGATCGGGCGGCCGCGGGTAGTAGAACGCGAAAGACAATGGCTCGGCCGCCAGCCGCCCATAGGCCGGTCTTCGGACGGAGCCGCTACGGTCGAAGGCATCATCGACTCGGACCATGGCCGGTTAACTTAAGCACGTGCGGCCCCGAGTGGAAGGGGGTCACGCTTTGCGTGGGCTCGGGGCCTGTGCCATGCTCGGCGTATAATCCGACTCGCGCGAAGGACCTCGCCGCTTGGTTGTCTTCGAGGATGTGCTGCTGCGCTACGGCGCCGGTCCCGACGTTCTGCAGAAGGTTTCTTTCAGTCTGGCGCCGGGCAGCTTTCATTTTCTGGTCGGCCAAAGCGGCGCCGGGAAATCCTCCCTGCTGCGCGTGCTGTACCTGGCGCTGAAGCCGGCGAGCGGGCGGGCCACTTTGTTCGGCCGCGACGTTGCCGGCCTCACCCGCGCCGAGACGGCGACCATGCGCCGGCGTATCGGCGTGGTGTTCCAGGATTTCCGGCTGCTGGGGCATCTCTCCGCCGTGGACAACGTGGCGCTTCCCTTGCGCATCGCCGGCACGCCGGAGGCCGAGCTGCGCAAGAACACGCGCGAACTGCTCTCTTGGGTCGGGCTCGGCCAGCATCTGGACGCCCTGCCCGCGACCCTATCCGGCGGCCAGCAGCAACGCGTCGCCATCGCCCGGGCGGTGATCGGCCGCCCCAACCTGCTGCTTGCCGACGAACCGACGGGAAACGTAGACGACAGCGGCGCCGTCAGGCTCATGCACCTGTTCGAGGAGCTGAACCGCCTCGGGACCACGGTGGTGATCGCGACCCACAACGAGGCGCTGGTCGGGCGCTTTCCCCACCGGCAGCTGAGGATCGAGGACGGCCATTTGCGCGCGGTCGAGCCTCTCGCGGCCCAGGCCTGAAGCCATGTTGCGCCACGACCTGCCCCCCGACCGGGATGCCGGAGTCTTCCTGCCGGCGATCGTCGGATTCATGGTCTTCCTGGCCGGCCTGGCCCTTGCCGGCCGAATGGCGACGGAGAACCTGCTCGCCCGCTGGCAGAGCTCCCTCGAATCGGCCTTCACGGTGGAACTGCCGCCCGGCTCTCAAGAATCCAGAGCCGCGGCCGAGGCCCGCCAGCAGGCCGTGCTGGCCGTCATCGCCGCCACGCCGGGCGTGGCAAGCGCCACTCTGCTCAGCGATGCCGAGAAATGGCGGCTGCTCTCGCCCTGGCTCGGCACCGAGGCGGCCTCGCTCGATCTGCCATTGCCCGATCTGGTCGCCGTGGCCACGGCGCCGGGTGCCGCGATCGATCTCGTCGCGTTGACGGGCCGGATCGGGGCCGCTTCGCCCGGCGCTTCCATCGACGATCATGGCCGCTGGCGCGGCGCCATCGCCGGCCTGGCCAGAGCCGCCGATCTCGCCGCCCTTGGCCTGCTGCTGCTGATCGGCGCGGCGGCCGGGGCGACCGTCGTCTTCGTCACCCGGGCCGGCCTCTCGAGCCACCGGCGGGTCATCGAGATCCTGCACCTGATCGGCGCCCATGAC
>Ga0265331_10000325_pt1 | contig 51527 bp, 42 predicted proteins | sample 41923metaG_FD_202088 | JGI IMG/M metagenome (GOLD analysis project Ga0265331, IMG submission 202088) | Rhizosphere microbial communities from Carex aquatilis grown in University of Washington, Seatle, WA, United States - 4-19-23 metaG | ecosystem: Host-associated > Plants > Roots > Rhizosphere... | reverse complement strand
TTCGTGCTGGAGGAAGGCTTTCCGCTCGCCGATCTCAAGCGCATCGTCGAATCGATGGCGGCGGCCGCGCGCGAGGCCGGCGTTCCGGTCGTCACCGGCGACACGAAAGTCGTCGAGCGCGGCAAGGGCGACGGCGTCTTCATCACGACGACCGGCACCGGCATCGTTCCGCCGGGCATCGAGATCTCCGGCAACCGTGCGCGGCCCGGCGACGCGATCCTCGTCAGCGGCACGATGGGCGATCACGGCGTGGCGATCATGTCGCTGCGCGAGAACCTCGAATTCGAGACGACGATCCGCTCCGACACGGCGGCGCTGCACGGCCTCGTCGCGGCAATGCTCGCCGTGGTTCCGGGCATCCGGTGCCTGCGCGACCCGACACGGGGCGGCCTCGCGACGACGCTGAACGAGCTCGCGCGGCAATCGGACTGCGGGATGATCATCGACGAGAAGTGCATCCCGGTCGCGCCCCAGGTCGCGGCGGCGTGCGAGTTCCTCGGCCTCGACCCGCTCTATGTCGCGAACGAAGGCAAGCTGGTCGCGATCTGCGACGCGGCCGACGCCGATCGCCTGCTGGCGGCGATGCGCGCACATCCGCTGGGGCAGGGGGCTTCGATCGTCGGCAAGGTCGTCGCCGATCCGCACCATTTCGTGCAGATGGACACGAGCTTCGGCGGCAGGCGCGTCGTCGACTGGCTGACAGGCGAGCAGCTTCCCCGCATCTGCTGACGAATCGATGCAAAGCTGCTGCGCGCCCTCCATGCTTCGTTGTGTCCTCGCTCGGCGCTCGCCGTACTTGCATGTACTGTCTCGCGCCTCGCTGCGGTCCGCCTCGCCTAGAGGGCTGCTCGCGATGCTTTTCATCGATCCGCAGTAAGTCATGCGGATACTCCTGCTCGCGCATGCGTTCAACAGCCTGACGCAGCGGCTCCACATCGAGCTCTGCGCGGCCGGTCACGAGGTCTCCACCGAGCTCGACGTTCACGACAGCGTCACCGCGGAGGCGGTCGCGCTGTGGCAGCCGGACCTTGTCATCGCGCCGTTCCTCAAGCGCAGGATTCCCGAAAGCGTGTGGCGGAAGTATCGCTGTATCGTGATCCACCCGGGCATTCGCGGCGACCGCGGTCCCTCGGCACTCGACTGGGCGATCATGAACGGCGAAGCCGAATGGGGCGTCACCGCGCTCGAGGCGAACGGCGAGATGGACGCGGGCGACGTGTGGGCCGAAGCGCGCTTTCCGATGCGCGCGGCGACGAAGAGCAGCCTCTATCGCAACGAGGTCACCGAGGCGGCCGTTGCCGCCGTGCACGCGATGCTGGCGCGTCTCGCGCGCGGCGAAGCGCCCGATCCGCTCGACTACGCGGAAGCGTCGGTGCGCGGACGCGAACGTCCGCTGCTCCGCCAGCGGGACCGCCATATCGACTGGACCCGCGACGACACGGCGACCGTGCTGCGCAGGATCCGCGCGGGCGACGGGATGCCCGGCGTGCTGGACGAGGTGCTGGGCGAGCTCGTTCATCTGCACGACGCACACCGCGAGAGCACGCTGCAAGGCGAGCCCGGCGCCGTCATTGCCCAGCGCTCCGACGCGATCCTGCGCGCGACCGTCGACGGCGCCGTGTGGATCACGCATCTCCGGCGCGCGGCAGGCGACGGGCCGGCGTTCAAGCTGCCGGCCGCGATGGTGCTGGGCGCGCGGCTCGACGGCGTTCCCGAGGTTGCGCTCGCGCCGGATGCGGCCGTTTCCGGCGAGACCTGGCGGCCGATCCGCTACGAAGAGGCCGACGGCGTCGGCTACCTGCATTTTCCGTTCTGCAATGGCGCAATGGGCACCGCGCAGTGCGAAGCGCTGCTGGACGCCTATCGGCATGCGCGCGCACGGCCGACGCGGGTGATCGCGCTGATGGGCGGGCCGGATTTCTGGTCCAACGGGATCCACCTCAACCTGATCGAGGCCGCCGCGCATCCCGCCGACGAATCATCGAACAACATCAACGCGATGAACGACGTCGTTCGCGAGATCGTCGTCACGGACCGCCAGCTCACGATCGCGGCGATGCAGGGCAACGCCGGGGCCGGCGGCGTGTTCCTGGCACTCGCTGCAGACCGCGTCTGGGCGCGCGAAGGCGCGGTGCTGAACCCGCACTACAAGTCGATGGGCAATCTCTACGGGTCGGAGTACTGGACCTACCTGCTGCCGCGGCGCGTCCGCCCCGATCGGGCGGACGGCATCACGCAGCACCGGATGCCGGTCGGAACGCGCGAAGCGGTCGCCGTCGGGCTCGTCGATGCCGCCTTCGGCGCCTCGCCCGCGGCATTCTCGGCGGAGGTGCGAACGCGTGCGCGCGCGCTCGCCGCCGATCCCGGACTCGCAGCGATCCTGAAGGCAAAGATGACGCGCCGGCAGGCGGACGAGGCCGCAAAGCCGCTGGCCGCCTACCGCGAGGAGGAACTCGCCAGGATGGGGCTCAACTTCTACGGCTTCGACTCGAGCTACCACGTCGCGCGCCATCATTTCGTTGCCAAGGTGCCTCGCTCGCGCACCCCGTTGTGGCTCGCCCGCCACCGCGCGCTTGCCCCGGGGCGCGCCGCGGCCTGAAGACATGGCCGACTTCAGCGGTTTTGCGTTACGTCAACGCCCGGACCCGCAGGTTGTGGAACCATCGAGCCTGCGTGCCGCCGACGGCAGGTCGTTCGTTTGGCGGCGCAAGGAGCAGGACCCTCAACCCAGGAGCCAAGAAAATGAAATCGTTCGTTGTCGTGGCGGTGGCTGCCGCCGGATTGCTCGCAGCCGGGATTGCCAGTGCGCAGGACGGCGCGGCCCTCGCGAAGAGCAGCGGCTGCCTCAACTGCCATGCCGTTGACACCAAGAAGATGGGCCCGTCGTTCAAGGACGCCGCGGCCAAGTTCAAGGGCAAGTCGGATGCCGACGTCGTCGCCGCGATCAAGGCGGCGAAGCCGCACAGCTCGGTCAAGGCGTCGGATGCCGACCTGACGGCGATTGCGAAGTACATCCAAACGCTGTAAGCCGGCGATCCTGGAAGGGCAGGGGCCGGCGCAAGCCGGCTCCGGTCCGCCGTCGGACAAAGGGCAGGGCCCGTCGCCCGGCGACGCGGTGTGGGTGTGTAAACCTGCCGAGGGTCTATGCGTTACAATCGATGACCGCGCGCCGATGACGGCCGTCGATGGATGGGCTCGGGCGTCGGCCGGTTCAAACACCAACTCTTTCAGGAGCATCCAACATGAAGTCTGTCGTCATTGTCGCGGCCGTGGCCGCAGGTCTTGCATTCGCCGGCACGGCGAGCGCCCAGGAAGCCCTCGCGAAAAGCAGCGGCTGCCTCAACTGCCATGCGGTCGACACCAAGAAGGTTGGCCCGGCGTTCAAGGACGTCGCCGCCAAGTACAAGGGCAAGGCCGACGCGGAGAAGGCACTCGTCACCAAGGTCACGACGGCGGCCGGACACCCGGCGGTGAAGGCTTCGGCCGACGACGTCACCGGTGTCGTCAAGTGGGTGCTTTCGCTGTAGGCGGTATTCGATCTCGAACAGAAAAGCCGGCGCCCGCCGGCTTTTTTGTGACGATTGCACGCATGCGACCCGCCGGACGCGCTTCCCTATGAATGCGCCCGAGGTGCCCGCCCCGTTGCGGGAAAAGCTCGTTCGCACGCGGCGTCCGCGCGACGACGATCCGCCGGCGCTGGTGGCGAGCCTGCGCAGGCTCATGTGGCTGCGCGGACTCGCCATCGCCGGGCAGGCCGTCGCCATCGGGCTGGCCGTGGCGCTCGGCGCGGCGCTGCCGCTGGCGCCGCTCGGGATGGTGCTCGCGGCCGAGGTCGCGATGAACCTCTACGCGGCGGCGCGGCTGCGCCGCGGCCTCCCCGCGACGCATCGCGAAGTCGCGTTCCACCTTGCCTTCGACCTGAGTGCGTTCACGCTTCTGCTGATCCTCGCCGGCGGTGCGGCGAACCCGTTCGCAATTCTCTACCTCCTGCAGGTGGTGCTGATCGCGCTGCTGCTCCCGGTTCGTCCCGCGGTCGTCGGCACGATGCTCGTCATCGCGGCTTTCGGCGTTGCGTACCTGTTTGCAGCACCGCTGCACGACGCCAGCGGCGCGCCGCTGCCGCATTCGCTGCTGACGCTCGGGTTGTGGGGGAGCTTCACGCTGACGGCGGCGGTGACGGCCTGGTTCGTCGGTCGCATCGTGGTCGACCTGCGCACGCACGACCGGCTGCTGCACGAGGCCGCGCGGCGCGAGCTCAACGACGCCGCGCTGCTGCGTCTCGGCACGCTGGCCGCCGGCGCCGCGCACGAGCTCGGCACGCCGCTTATGACGATGGCGGTCATCGCCGGCGAATTCGCGCGCGAGGCCGACACGCCGGCCCGCGAGCGCGATGCGGCGATCCTGCAGGCGCAGATCGACGCCTGCCGGCGGGCGCTCGGCAACCTCGCCGCGGCGGCCGGCCACGTGCGGACCCAGGGAGGCGGCCGAGCGCCGCTCGACCGCTTCCTCGGCGGCATCGCGGCGCGCTTCCAGACGATGCGGCCCGACGTTCCCGTCGATATGCGCTGGGAAGGCACCTCGCCGGCCCCGGAAATCTTCGCCGATGCAGCGCTTCAGCAGGCGATTCTGATCCTGCTCAACAATGCGGCCGACGCTTCCCCCCATCATGTCGACATTCACGGACGCTGGGACGAGAGCACGCTGCGGCTCTCGATCGGCGACCGGGGGCCGGGCGTCGACGCCGCATCGCTCGGGAAGCTCGGCCGGACGTTCTTCACGACTAAGCCGCCGGACAAGGGCACGGGGATGGGCCTCGTGCTCACGGCGTCGACGCTGGATCGTCTCGGCGGCAGCGTAGACTGGTCCAACCGTCCGGAAGGCGGGCTCGCAGCCGAGATCACTCTGCCGCTCCGGGGGCTTCTTTTGACGAGCGAGAATCGATGAACGAGACGACCGAAACCGACAACGAGCGAGCAAGCATGCTGCTCGTCGACGACGACCGCGCTCTGTGCGACGTGATGAGCCGCGCCCTCAGGAGCCGCGGCTTCGAAGTGACGGTCGCGCACACCGTGCAGGACGCGCTCCACGCGATCGAGACCGATCCGCCCGAGTTCGCGGTGGTGGACCTGAAGCTCCCCGACGAGTCGGGATTGCGCCTCGTCAGCAAGCTCAAGGCCGCGGACCCGCACACACGCATCGTCGTGCTGACCGGCCACGGCAGCATCCCGACCGCAATCGAGGCGATCAAGCTTGGCGCCATCTATTACCTCGTGAAGCCCACCGACGCCGACACCGTCGTCGCGAGCTTCGCGCGCGAGGGCGGCGACGACACGCTCGCCGTCGACGCCCGGCCGATGTCGGTCGAGCGCCTCGAATGGGAGCACATCCAGCGCGTGCTCCACGACAACGAAGGCAACATCTCCGCCACTGCGCGCGCGCTGTCGATGCACCGGCGCACGCTGCAGCGCAAGCTCCAGAAGCGGCCCGCGAAGGCCTGAGTCGCGTCCGCGACCGGGCGCCGATCGCACCGGCAGATGCCGCGCGCCGCGCGTCGATCCGCACGCCGCGGCCGCCGCGCCGTTTCGCGCCGTTTGGTCGACGCGGCAGCAAACGTTCGCGTACCGCGATGTGCCGGTGACTCGCGGCCCGGCGCTGACCACGAAAAAGCCGCGCCGGCCCTGACGGGACGACGCGGCTTCGTTCCTTCGGCGCGCGCGGGCTAGCTCTTCTTCGCGTCGAGGTCGAGCTCCGGCCACTTGCGGCCGTGGCACGCCGGATTCGCGCAGAAGTTGCCGCCTTCCGTGCCCCACTTGAGCGGGCCGTGGCACATCGCGCAGGAGCTGTCGACCTGCGAGCGGTGCTCGTGCATCCAGTTCGGCGCCTGGTGGCTGTCGGGCGGCGTAACGCCCGGCACGATGGTCGAGGCGACCGAGTGCGCTCCATTCTCCAGCGCGACCTGCGGCAGCGCATGGCACAGCGTGCATTGCAGGCGGATGGCCTCGCCCTTTTCGTTCACGTGCTTGCCATCATGGCAGCGAAAGCATCCCGGAAAGTCCTTGTGGCCGACGTTGTTCGGGAAGTTCTTCCACGTGAGCGGTTTGCCGTCGAGCTGGCCGCTGAACGACGTCAGCATCAGGATCTGCTGCATCTCGTTCGCGAACTTCGTCTCGGCGCCCTTGGCGGCGGCCGGCACGTCCTTCGGCGCTGCCGCAGCGATGATCTGCGAGAATTTCGCCGCACGCTCCTTGTCCGGCCCGCCGATGCCGGCCGCGCTCTTGATGATCGCATCCGAGCGCGCCTTGATCGACGGAAGGGACCGGTCGATGCGTCCCTCCTCGACGGCGTCGTCGACCAGGTCCGCCGGGTTGGTGAACGGATGCCCGGACGCGTTATGGCAGTCGATGCAATCCATCCGGCGCTTTGCCATCCTGTCGGCGTCCGCACGGGAGATTCCGGCTGTCGCGTCGAAATAGGTCGCCTTCACCTTGCCGTCCGTGCCGCGGATCTGGACCAGCGCCATTTTCTGCTTCTGCTCGCCAAGTGCGACGTACTCGACGTCCTGCGCGATGTGCCAATGGATGCCCTTTGCCACGCTGCCGCCCGGCCGCAGCTGTGGCGTGATCTCGATATCACCGCTGGCCAGCGCCGTGCCGGTGCCCGTATGCATCTGCAGCGTGGTCCTGCTTTCGCTGCTCTTCGGGTCGTCGGCGTAGCGGTACTTCACGCGGATCGTGTCGTCGTGGCGCGCTTCGGGCCAGTGGCACGCTTCGCAGGATTCGCGCGCCGGGCGCAGGCTGTGCGTGGAGATGGGGCGTTCATAGCCCGTGACCATGCCGATCAGCTCGTTGATGTGCGTCGGCTTGATCGCCATCAGCTGCAGCGTCGACAGGCGTCCCATGTGGCATTCGACGCAGTTCACGCGGGCATGGAACGACGCGGCATGTGCCACCGGCTCCTCCGGATGCACCGCATGGCACATGTTGGTGCAGAACGCGTTGCTGTTGCTGTATTCCCAGGCGACGATGCCGCCGGCGCCGAGCAGCGCCACCGCGATCGCGCCGACGACGAGCGTCGTCACCGTGCCCACCATCAACGTGCGCGGCCCCAGCTTGATCTTCATTTCCCGAACTCCCAGGTCAGTGTCGTTGCGTGGTGTCACCGGGCGCCCCGGGTCCGATGGCCGGACGCCATTGCGCCGCATGCGCAAATGGGCCCGTAGGCCCATTCACTGCTACTCCCCCGCGCGCTCCCGTGCGATACGCGGGTGGCCGCGCTCCGAGGTTACTTGAATATGCTGTAGACGATCAAGACAATCGCGACGATGCCGAGCGCCAGCGCCGTTCCGCCCACGACCCAGCCGAACCAGCGCGACTCGTTGGTCGGCGCCGTCGTTTCCTTCTCCGCGAGCCGGCCTTCGCGCGTCAGCCGGTCGTACTCGACGCGGCGCTCGCCCTTCAACTCGTGCTCGGAAATGCGCCCCGTGAAGATCACGACGTCCATCGGGAATTTCGCCGGGCGCACATGGCCGTTGAAGAAGTGGAACGTGAAGATGAATCCGGCGGCGAGCAGCGCTTCCTCGCCGTGCACCAGCGCCGCGATGTTGAACATCCAGCCGGGAATGAACCTGGAGAAGAACACCGGGAACCAGAGCAGGAGCCCCGAGCCGCCGATGATGAACATCCCCCAGAACACCGCCCAGTAGTCGAACTTCTCCCAGTACGTCCAGCGGTCGAACTGCGGCTGCGGGCCCCGGCCGAGGAACCACTTGAAGTTGTTCCAGACGTCGATGGCGTCCTGCGGCTGCGGCACCATCGAGTCGGGGCCCCACAGGATCGAGAGGAGGCGCCTGCCCGCGATCGCCCGCCAGAACACCAGCACCACGTGGCTTACGAACACCGTGATCATCACGAACGCACAGATCCGATGGATGATTCCGGCGCTCTCGAAGCCGCCAAGGAGCCGCGCGAGCGTCGCCGCCCACGCCTTTTCCGAATACAGCAGCGGAAGGCCCGACAGCGCGCACCCGACGAAGGTCAGCATCAGCGCAGCGTGCATCACCCGCTCGATCGGCGAGAACCGCCGGTAGTAGCGTTGCCTGAGGGCGGCGCCCCCGGCGGCGGCCGCGGCCGGAATACCCGTAGCGATGGTCATCATTGCCTCTCGTCGCGCTTGCCGCTGCCGAACTTCACGCGAAGTTCCCGGTACAGCCAGAACACGGTGTGGATGCCGAAGAACGAGAACACGCCGAGCAGCAGCAGCTCCATGAACTTCGCGGCGTAGTAGTAGAAGGGGTCGCGCGCCTTGTCGTGCTTGCTGGCGTGCGGGTCGAAGCTCGCGAAGTTCGCGCTGGCGCCGGCGTGGCACTTCTGGCACGTCTTCAGGCGGTTTTCCTTGGAGACCGGCGATGCGGGATCGGAGGCCGGCAGGACGTCGTGCGCGCCATGGCACGATGCGCAGGTCGCCATCCGCGCATAGCCCAGCGCGGTGACCTGGCCATGGAACGTGTCGCGGTACGTCGACAGATACTCGGCGTGGCAGGTGCCGCATTCCTTGATCACTTCGGTCTGGAAGTTGGCGACTTCATGCTGCTGGATCGAGTGCGCGCTGTGGCAGTCGGTGCAGCCCGGCGCCGCGAGCATGCCGTCCTGCCGCATCTTGCCGTGCATCCCGTTCGCCCAGGCCGCGCGCTCGGCCTTGTGGCAGGCGCCGCACGTGTCGGGCACCCTGGCGCGATTCGTCCTGCTGCCTTCCTCGCTCTTCGCGAGGATGCTGTGCGCGCCGTGGCAGTTCGTGCAGGTCGGCGCAGAGCCTTGCGCGGCGCCCTTGAGCGCCTTGCCGTGGATGCTGTCGTGGAACTTGCCGGCGACGCTGCCGCTGGGGAGATTGCCCTTCGCCATCGTCGCGTCGTTGCCGTGGCAGCGCGAGCAGGTGGCCTCGATGTTGGCGTGGTTCGTCCGCGACTCGGGGTCCTTCGACCGCAGGATGTCGTGCGTGCCGTGGCAGTCGGTGCAGGTCGCGGCGACGGTGTTGCCGCCCTTGCGCGCGGTGCCGTGGATGGTCGCGGCGTATTCCTTCACCTGCTGGTCGTGGCAGTTGGCGCAGTTGACGGGCTTCAGCTTCTCGGCGTGCGGGATCTTGTCCGCCGACACGTCGGTATGGCAGTCCGTGCACTTGAGATTGACGCTGCCGTGCACCGATGTCGCGAATTTCGCGCCGTCGACGGCGATCGACCCGCCGTCGGAGCCCTTGGCGTCTGCCGCCGAGTGGCACATGAGGCAGGTGTCGTTGACACCGGGTGACGCCGCGGGAGCCGCTGCGTTGGGCTTGCCGTAAGCGGCGAAAGCCAGGGTGGCGCACACTACCGCGCCGGCCGCCCGCATGATGATTCTTGGATTCATTTGCCGTCCCGCTGGCTTGCGGATGGGACTGCGTTCCGGCGACCCCGTCGCCGATGCGCCCATGAAGCGCTGCCACGACGAATGGTCGCATTCGGCCCGTTTCGCGGCGTTGACGTGGATCAACGGCCCCCGACCGCCGATACTGCCCTTGCCGTGCCCCCGGAAGTCGCCCAAAGCGCGGTACGGCGGTGCCAATCGCCCCATTTTCTCTATGGCGATTGCGATTCCCACGCGAAGTGGGTGAGAATCCGTGCGGCCATCTGCCCGGGCGCGGCATTTCGACGCTGCGGGCGGCACGGCCTCCGATTTCGAGCGCAATGAGCCACAACGCCAAAGCCATTTTCCTGAGCTACGCATCGCAGGACGCCGGCGTCGCACGCAACATCTGCGACGCACTGCGCGCCGTCGGGCTCGACGTGTGGTTCGACCAGAGCGCGCTGCGCGGCGGCGATGCGTGGGACGCGTCGATCCGGCGCCAGATCAAGGAATGCGCGCTGTTCGTGCCGATCATCTCGGCGAACACGCAGGCGCGTGAGGAGGGCTACTTCCGGCGCGAGTGGAATCTCGCGGTGAGCCGCACGCTCGACATGGCGGACGACAAGGCGTTCCTGCTGCCGGTCGTCATCGACGCGACGCTCGACGTCGGCGCCCGCGTGCCGGAGAAATTCCGCGAGGTGCAGTGGACGCACCTGCCCGCGGGCGAGGCGGCGGCCGCGTTCGCCGAGCGGGTGCAGCGGCTGCTCGAAGGCGACGCGGCATCGTCGTCGCCGCGCCCTGCGGCGCGCGCCGTCGCGGCGGCCCCGCCCCCGGTCGCCGCACGCGTGGAAGAAGCGCGGTCGATCGCGGTGCTTCCATTCGTCAACATGAGCCGCGACGAGGAGAACGAATACTTCGCCGACGGGCTCTCGGAAGAGCTCCTCAACATGCTGGTGAAGATCCGCGGCCTGCGCGTCGCCTCGCGGACCTCGGCGTTCTCGTTCAAGGGCAAGGACGTCGACATCGCGACCGTCGCGCAGAAGCTCAACGTGGCGAACGTCCTCGAGGGCAGCGTCAGGAAGTCCGGCAAGCGCGTGCGCATCACCGTGCAGCTGATCGAGGTCGCGTCCGATTCGCACCTGTGGTCGGAGACCTATGACCGCGAGCTCGACGACATTTTCGCCGTGCAGGACGACATCGCGCAGTCGGTGGTCAAGGAGCTGCGCGGGGCGCTCATGGGCGGCCCGGCAACGGGCGCAACCAACATGACTGCCGCGGCCGACGTCCGCAGGGCCGCGGCCGGCCGCAGCGACAATTCCGACGCGTTCCAGCTCTACCTTCAGGGGAAGTTCTTCGGCGAGCGGACGACACAGGCGGACAGCGACAAGGCGATCGCGCTTTTCCAGCGCGCGCTGGTGCTCGATCCCAATTTCGCGCTGGCGTGGACGGGGCTATCCCGAATCCATCAGGTGCAGGCGGGGTTCGGGTTCGCGCCGATCGACGAGGGTTTCGAGCGCGCACGCGAGGCGGCGGAGCACGCGCTCTCCATCGCGCCCGACCTCGCCGAAGGACACATCGAGCTGGGCCTGGTGCAGGAGAGCCACGACTGGAACTGGACTGCCGCGGACAAGTCGTTCCGGCGTGCGCTGGAGCTCGCGCCGGGCGACGCGCACGCGCTCATGTCGGCGGCCGGCCTCGCGCGGGTGCTCGGCCGATTCGACGAAGGCATGGAGCTGACGCGCATGGCCGTCGCGCTCGATCCGCTGTCGGTGCGCACGCATCGCCAGATGGCGCTGGTCTTCATGATGGCCGGGCGTCTCGACGAAGCGGCGGCGGCGTTCCAGCACGCGCTCGACCTTGGCCCCGGCGCCGGCCTGTCGCACGCGTTCCTCGCGGTGACGCGCCTGCTGCAGGGGCGCGGCGCCGAAGGTCTGGTGGTGGCCGCCGCCGAATCGCACGAGGTGTTCCGCAACGTCGCGCTCGCGATGCTCCATCATTCGATGGGGAATCTCGCGCAATCCGATGCTGCGCTGAAGGCGCTGATAGACGGCTTCGGCTGGACCGCCGCCTACCAGGTCGCCGAGGTCTGCGCGCAACGCGGCGAGGTGGAGAAGGCGTTCGAATGGCTGGAGCGCGCCTACGCGCAGCGTGACCCCGGGGTGATCTTCTCGGCGCATGACCAGTTCCTGCGGCCGCTGCACGCCGATCCGCGCTGGAAGCCGTTCCTGCAGAAGATCAACCTCGCCTGATCGCGCGCCGGCGCGCAATGTCGCAAGCGCTCGGCACTTCGTTTCCAGGGTAGCGTCGGCTCGGCCGGGCAGCAAAAAGGGCTGCCGAGGGAGCCCTTTTTCACTGCTGCACAGCGTATGTCGGCGTCAGACGCGGCGCTTGTACTCGCCCGTGCGCGTGTCGACCTCGATGCGGTCGCCCGTTGCCACGAACAGCGGCACCAGCACCTCGAAGCCGTTGGCGAGCTGCGCGGGCTTCAGGACCTTGCCCGAAGTGTCGCCGCGGATCGCGGGCTCGGTGTACTTGATCTCGCGGACGACGGTGTTCGGCAGCTCGACCGAGATGGCCTTGCCGTCGTAGAACGTGAGCTCGCAGGCGAGGCCTTCGTCGAGGTACGGCAGCGCGTCGACGAGGTTTTCCTTCTCCACGTCGAACTGGTTGAACTCGCCGTCCATGAACACGTACATCGGATCGGCGAAGTACGAATACGTGACTTCCTTGCGCTCGAGCTGGATCACGTCGAATTTCTCGTCGGCGCGGTAGACCGTCTCGGTTCCGCTGCCGGAGAGGAGGTTCTTCAGCTTCATCTTGACGACCGACGCGTTGCGGCCGGACTTCGTGAATTCGGCCTTCTGCACGACCATCGGGTCGTTGCCGACCATGATGACGTTGCCGGCGCGGATTTCCTGGGCGATTTTCATGAATGTACCTGAACGATTTTGGCTTCGGCCGCTGCGGCCGGTTGTGGTGCCGTTGGTTTGGGAAACTCTTGATTATACCGGAGCGGCGGCGCCCCTGACCAGCCCGCTCGCGAGATCGGGAAGTGACGCGAGCCGATGCGCCCATGCGTCGCCATGCCGGGCGAGCGCGGGGCGTGCGTCCGCGAATTCGCGCCAGGCATCGGCCACCGGCCCGACGCGCGAATCGCCGTTCCACGCGCGCCACAGGCGGCGTTCGGCGCGGGCCGCGACCGGATCGGCGTCGGCGCAATGGCGATCGAGGAACGCCTCGAGCTTGGTCCAGTGCGCATGCTCGTCCTGCGGATAGATGTGCCACACGAACGGACGCGCCGCCCACTGCGCGCGCACGAACGAGTCCTCGCCGCGGACGAAGTTGACGTCGCACGACCACAGCAGGCGGTCGTAGCGGTCCTGGTCGACGAATGGCACGCAATGGAGCGCGAGCCGTCCCCGCACGACGGGGTGCCCCGGATGGGGGACATCGCCGCGCGCCCAGCGATCGAGCGCCCGCGCGGCGACGCCCTCGGGAACGATGCAGCAGACGCCGGATTCGCCGTCGGCCCACGCGTCGAGGAGGTCCGGCAGCACGTCGTTCGGATAGCAGAAAAGCGAGATGAGCGTGTCCGTCGCGGGGGGCGCCGCCATGCCGAGCGCGGGCCACAGCATCGCATCCGAATCGGCTCCGGCGCGAAAGGCGTCGCGGGCCTCGAGGAGGCCGCGTTCGCGCAGCAGTCCGCCGGTCGCTTCGGTGAATCCGGGAAACACGAATCTCCGTGCGATCGGAAGCCGGGGATGCGGTGACGGCAGGCCGTGCGCACGCTCGACCCACGGCTCCGCGCTCAGGTACTCCAGCACGATCCACGCCGGCGGATGCGGACGGGATGCGATGGCGCGCGCATAGTCATCGGACAGGCCGCAGCCGAAGGCCTCGATGACGACCTCGGGCGGCTCGGATGGCGGCAGCGGGTCGGTCCAGCGGCGCACGTCGACGCCGTCGACGCGCTGGTACGTGGCCCGGACGTCGATCGCCGGTGCGATGCGCGCGAGCGCGCCCAGGTCGTCCTGCCAGAGCGCGGGCAGAATTCCGTGCTCGCGCGCGAGTATCCGCGCGAGCCGCCAGCACACGCCGGCGTCGCCGTAGTTGTCCACGACCCTGCAGAAGATGTCCCAGCGCGCCGCCATGAATCCGCGTTCCCCGTGATCGGGACCAATTATCGCCCAGCCGCCGCGTCCGGCCGCGCCGTTGATCCTGCTCAACGCGCGGGCGCGCGATCCGGCGGACGATGGTCGCGGGCCGGCGCCGGGCGGATGCGCGGCGGGCCCCGACCTGGAGTCCGCGATGCATGCGATGCGTCGTATGGCGATGCTGTCCATCGCGACGTCCCTCGCGACGATCGCGCTCAAGTTCTCCGCGTACTTCATCACCGGCTCGGTGAGCCTGTGGTCGGACGCGCTGGAGTCGCTCGTCAATCTCGTCGCCGGGCTGATCGCGCTCGGCGCCATTACCCTCGCCGGGCGTCCCGCCGACGAGCGGCACGCATTCGGCCACGACAAGGCCGAGTATTTCTCGAGCGGCGCCGAGGGCGGCCTCATTCTCGTCGCGGCGATCGCGATCATCGTGTCGGCGATCCGCCGCCTGGTCGACCCGCAGCCGATCGTCAACCTCGGGCCGGGGCTCGCGATCGCGTTCATCGCCGGCGCCGCGAACTTCGCCGCCGCGCGCGTGATGCTGAAGGCGGCGCACGCGCACGACAGCATCACCATCGAGGCCGACGCGAAGCACCTGATGACCGATGTCTTTACGTCGGTCGGCATCTTCGCGGGCCTCCTCGTCGTGATGGCGATGCCGCAGTGGGCGATCCTCGATCCGCTGATGGCGATCGCCGTCGGCATTCACATCATCAAGACCGGGTTCGACCTCGTGCGCCGTTCCGCCGACGGCCTGATGGACGCCGCGCTGCCGCAGGACGAGCTCGCGCAGGGCGAAGCGCTGATCCGGGCCGAATTGCCGCCCGGCACGAGCTTCCACGCGCTACGGACGAGGAAGGCGGGCGCGCGCCGCTTTCTGGAAATGCATGTCGTCGTGCCGGGCGGGATGTCCGTCGCTGACTCGCACACGCTGTGCGACCGCATCGAGGCGTCGCTCACCGCGCACCTCGCGCGCGCCCACGTGACGATCCACGTCGAGCCCGCCGAGACGCAGGCACCGCACGCCTGACGGAAAGGCCGTCAGAACGCCTCGTCCCAGGGAGTCGACAGGCGGATGGCGCAGGTGATGAGCCCGACCATGCTGTAGGTCTGCACGAAATTGCCCCAGGGCTCGCGCGTCGCCGGCGAAATATGCTCCGCGAGCAGGCCGTGCGCATTGCGGCAGGCGAGGAGCCCTGCGAAGATCTCGCGCGCCTCGTCGCGGCGCCCGATCGCCGCCAGCGCATTCACGTACCAGAACGTGCACGCGACGAACGCATTCTCGGGGACGCCGAAGTCGTCGGCGTCGATGTAGCGGTAGATGAATCCGCCGCGCTTCAGGTCCCGCTCGATCCCGTTCACGGTGGCAACGAACCGAGGGTCGGACGCCTTTACGAGCCCGATCTCCTGCAGCAGCAGGAGGCTCGCGTCGAGTGTCGTTCCGTCGACCGTGGCGACGAACGTGCCGCGCGTCGTGTCGAAGCAGTGCTTGTCGACGAAGGCGGCGATGGTCGCCGCGTGCAGGCGCCATTCGCGTACGCCCTCGGGCAGGCCGACCCGCGCGGCGATGCGGGCGAGACGATCGCAGGCGGCCCAGCACATCGCCACCGAAAACGTGTGCACCTGCGCGCTCGTGCGCAGTTCCCAGAGGCCGGCGTCGGGCTCCGCGTAGACCGCGAGTGCGCGCCGTCCCAGCGTCTCGAGGCGCTCGAACAGCGCGACGTCACCGCGCCGGATCAGCCGCTCGTCGAAGAACACGTGGGTCGCGGCGAGGATTGCCGAGCCGTAGACGTCGTGCTGTACCTGTCGCCACGCATCGTTGCCGACGCGCACCGGGCCCATGCCGCGATAGCCGGGCAGCGCGTCGACGACCGATTCGGCGAGTCCCGCACCGCCGTTGATGCGGTAGACCGGCTGCAGCGGTCCGTCGACGGCGCCCGCCGCGATGTTCACGAAATAGCTGAGATAGCGCTCCATCGTGTCGGTCGCGCCGAGGCGGTTCAGCGCGTCGACGACGAAATACCCGTCGCGCAGCCAGCAATAGCGGTAGTCCCAGTTGCGCGTGGAGTTCGCCGCCTCCGGGATCGACGTCGTCATCGCCGCGACGATGGCGCCGGTGTCGTCGTAGGCGTTCATCTGCAGCGTGATCGCCGCGCGGATCACCGCGTCCTGCCATTCGAACGGGATTGCGAGCCGGCGCACCCAGTCGCGCCAGTACGCGTCGGTCTCCTCGATGAAGCGGCGCCCGACCTCCGTCACGGCGCTTTGCACCGTTTCGTCCGGCCCGAGCAGCAGCGTCACCGTGTCCTCGAGGAAGAACGGGCGCTCCTCGCGGATCGCGGTGAGCGACGCGTCGGTGGTGAGGCGCAGCGTGACGTCGGGCGTCACGAAGCGGAGGTGGCTGCTGCCGGTCGTCACGACCGGTCGGTCGCTGCCATACGCGACGGCCGGACGCAGGCGGATGGCAATCCGCGGACTGCCGGCGACGCGGCGGATCCGCCGCACCAGCATCATCGGGTGGAAGATGCGCCCGTTGTGCAGGAAGCGCGGCACGCAGTCGGTGATCTCCACGGTGCCGCCGGCGTTGTCGAAGAGCCGCGTGATCAGCACGGCGCTGTTGATCGCGTACGACTGCTCGCAGCGCGCCATGTCGATGAGATCAATCGCGAAGATGCCGCGCTCGGCGCCGGGAGCGGCGTCGTCCAGCAGCGCGCAGAACGTCGCATCCGAATCGAAGCGCGGGAAGCAGCCCCAGACGATGTCGGCCTTCGGGTCGACGAGGAGTCCGATCGCGCCGTTGCCGATGAGGGCGAGGTCGAGCGTGCGCATCAGGCCTCCGTTGCATCCGCTGCGGACGCAGTGACAGCGTTGCCGAGCCACTGCAGCACGGCGGCAACGTCGCGCAAGCGGTAGCTCGCGTGCGTTCTCCCGGCACCGACCTTGACGGCCCAGCCGCCTGCACGCTCGACCGCGGCGAAGCCGAATTCGTCGGTGCGGTCGTCGCCGACGAACACGGGCGTGCGGCCGCGAAATGGCGGCTCGGTCATGTACTCGGCGATCGCCGTGCCCTTGTCGCGTCCGACCGGCCGCACTTCGATGATTCCCTTGCCGGGCTGCAGCCGCCAGACGTCGGCGTCGCGCGTGCCCGCCACGGTTGCCCGCACGATTCGATGCAGATGGGGCGCAAGCCGCGGCGCCTGGCGGTAGTGCAGCGCCAGTGTCGCGCCCTTGTCCTCGAGCACGAGGCCGTCGTGTTCTGCGACGAGCTGCCGCAGTTCGCGCCGCAGCGGCTCGATTCCGGGCTGGGCCGGCAGCCGGTGCACTGCGCCAACCGCGTCGCGCCGCTCGATGCCATGCTGGCCGGCGATCGGCAGGAGAATGTCGGGAAAGAGCCGGTCCACGTCGGCGATCGACCGCCCGGTGATGAGAGCCAGCGCGCCACCCAGCCGACGGGCGAGCTGCGGAAGAAGGCCGGTGACGCGTCCGTCGACGTGCACGAGGTCCGGGGTCGCGGCGATGTCCAGCAGCGTGCCGTCGATGTCGAGGAACAGCGCACAGTGCGGCACGAGCGGCGGCGGCCCCGGACGCCGCAGGCGCGGCGGCACCCGGGGGGCGGGGACGGCGTCAGGCATGGGTCGGCAAGGAGTCCGTCGCGCGGAAGCGTCCGCGCTGACGCATCAGCGATGCGTCGAGCAGCATCCGCCCGGCCCAGCGGTACACGTTGAATTCGCGGACGACGGCGCGCATGAGGCGCATCCGGTCGCGCTGCTCCTCGGGCTTCATGGTCAGCGCGAACTGGAGCGCCGCCGCGCACTGGTCGGCGTCGTACGGATTGACGACGAGCGCCTCGGCAAGCTCGCGCGACGCACCGGTGAACTGGGACAGGATCAGCACGCCCTGCTCGTCGTCGCGCGCGGCGACGAACTCCTTGGCGACGAGGTTCATCCCGTCGTGCAGGCTGCTGACGAAGCAGAGGTCGGCGGCGCGGTGATACTCGTAGACCGCCTCGGTCTCGTGGTGCTCGATCATCAGCATGATCGGCGGCGGTCCGGCGCTCTCCCATCGCCTGTTGATCGCATCCGCCAGCTCGCGCACGCGAGCCGCATAGTTCTGGTAGTCGGCGATCATGTCGCGCGACGGTGACGCGATCTGGACGAACGTGAAGCGTCCGGCCCAGCGGGGCTCCTTCTCGAGGAGGCGCGCGACGGCGTTGAAGCGCTCGATGATCCCCTTCGTGTAGTCGAGCCGGTCGATGCCGATGCCGATCCGGTGCGCCTGCGGCAGCCCCAGCCGCTCGCGCACGACGCGCCGCGCCTCGGCGACCGGTTTCACCGCGGCGAGCGCCGCCGGCGGCCACTCGATCGAGATCGGATAGCGATGCACCGCGGTCGGCTGGCCGCGGAACGAGATCGTGAACGACTCGCGGTCGACGCGCGCCTCGAGCAGCCGGTCGACGGTGTCGAGGAAGTTGTTGCAGTGGAACTGCGTGTGAAAGCCGAGGATGCTGCTGCCGAGCATTCCGTCGAGAAGCTCGTGGCTCCACGGGCAGATCGCGAACGCTTCGGGGTTGGGCCACGGGATGTGCCAGAACGTGAGGATCGTCGCATCGGGCAGCCGCTCGCGGATCATCCGCGGCAGCAGCGCGAAGTGATAGTCCTGCACCAGCACGACGGGGTCGCGGGTTGTCGCCTCGTCGACGACCGCGTCGGCGAATTTCTGGTTGACCTTCCGGTAGTGCTCGTAATCGGCGGAGCGGAATGTCGGACGCACGTGCGCGATGTGGCAGAGCGGCCAAAGTCCCTCGTTCGAAAAGCCCGAGTAGTAGCCCGCCTCCTCCTCCTTCGAGAGCCAGATGCGCCGCACCTGGTAGAGCGGATGGTCCGGCGGCACGGCAAGGCGGTCGTGCCGGTCAACGGTCGCGCGGTCGGCCGAACCGCTGCCGTGCGCGATCCACGTGCCGGAGCAGGCCCGCATCACCGGCTCGAGCGCCGTGACGAGGCCGCTCGCGGGCCGTTGCAGGCGCACGCCGCCGTCCTCGGTGCGCACGTGGATGTACGGCTCGCGGTTGGACACCGCGATCACGTTGTTGCCGTGCAATTCGCTCCGCAGCGTCGCGCGGAGCGCCTGCTGGTCCCAGATCCGCTGGCTGCCGTCGAGCGGGCGGTATTGCCGCTCGAGATCGCGGATGAGGTCGCGCAGGTCCTTCGCGATAGGGCGCAGCTCGGGCACCGTGGCGGACATCGCAGGGCGCAGGATGCCTTCGCCGCGCAAGAGCGAGCGCAGTCCGCGCACCCAGCCGCGCCAGGAGATCTGCGCGATGATCACCGTGATGAGCGCCACGGCGGCACCCAGCGCGACGAAGAAATAGAAGAGGTAGCGGCGGAATTCCTCGTTGCGGCGCTCGACGAAGCTCATGTCGTGGACGAGTGCCAGCCATGCGCCCGGCGCACCGTCGGCGTCGAGCTTCTGCACGGCGATGTGCAGCGTCCGCGCGCCGGCATGCAGGAGCTCCTGCGGCTGGCCTTCGCGCGCCTCGAGGTTCGCGCAGTCGAGCGCGCGGGGAAAGTTGGGCGTCGCGATCGGACTGGTGCTGCCGCTGACGCATAGACCGACTGCGTAGAGCCGCTCGTCGCGCAGCATCGTGCCGAAGTACGCGGCGATGCGGTTCGGCGCGCCGTCCGCGATCAACGTCTCGAGCGGATCGTGCACGCTCGACGCGATGAGGCTCGAGCGCGCGTCGAGGTCGCGCACGAACCAGCGCAGGATGAGCGAATCCGCGAGCGGCACCGCGACGTAGGCGGCGGCGCCGATCGCGATGAGGAGCGGAATGATGAAGCGCAGGGAGAGTCGCACGGGTTCGGCCTCGCTTCCGAATAGTCCTGTGCATCAAAGGGACAAGCGGCGCGTCCTGGTGTCGGGATATTGGCGGACGCTGGCTTTGCAAAGACCATGATGCACCCTATCAAGTTCCACGTGTGATCCGTTATCGACGCAAGGGCGGGGAATGTCCTGCTGAAAGATTTGCGCGGCATCGCCGCCGCGGTCGGCGGAAGCGCCGGGAGGCGCTATGGATCGGCTTCCGGCGCTGCGAAGGAGATGTCCGGAAATGGCGAGTCGGCGCCGGACGCCGCGCGCATAATCCGGCCATGACGCTCGATCCCGATGCCTGCTACCGCGCGCTCGCCGCGCACGACGCCCGCTTCGACGGGCGCTTCTACGTCGGCGTGTCGTCGACCGGAATCTATTGCCGGCCGATCTGCAACGTGCGGATGCCGCGGCGCGAGAACTGCCTGTTCTTCCCGAGTGCCGCCGCCGCCGAAGCGGCGGGCTACCGCCCGTGCCTGCGCTGCCGGCCGGAGCTTGCGCCGGGACACGCAAGCGTCGATGCCGCCGAACGACTCGCCCGCGGGGCCGTGAACCTGATCGAGAACGGCGTGATGGACGACGGCGGCATCGAGGCGCTCGCCGCGCGCGTCGGCGTGACCAGCCGGCACCTGCGCCGCATTTTCGAGACCGAGTACGGCGTATCGCCCGTCGAGTATGCGCAGACGCAGCGCCTGCTGCTCGCCAAGCGGCTGCTCACCGACACCGCCCTTCCGGTCACCCAGGTGGCGCTCGCGAGCGGCTTCGCGAGCGTGCGCCGCTTCAACGACCTGTTCCGCACGCGCTACCGGATGGCGCCGTCGCGCCTGCGCAAGGACCGCGCGACGGGCGCGCTGCCCGCGACGCTTGTGTTCCTGCTCGCCTATCGCGCTCCGTACGACTGGAAGGGGATCCACGAATTCCTCGGCCGGCGCGCGATCGCCGGCGTCGAGAGCGTGACGGAGGACGGCTATGCGCGCACGGTGGCGGTCCGCCATCGCGGGACGCTCCACACCGGGCGCGTCGACGTCCGGCATGCGCCGCGCAAGGGCGCGCTGACGATTTCGGTGGCGGCGACGCTCGCGCCCGTCGTGCCGGCGGTGCTGTCGCGCGTCAAGCACGCGTTCGATCTCGCCTGCGATCCGGCACAGGTCGCGCAGGTCCTCGGTCCGCTGGCCGCGAGGTACCCCGGCCTGCGCGTGCCGGGAACCTTCGACGGCTTCGAGCTCGCCGTGCGGGCAATCGTCGGCCAGCAGGTGTCGGTGCGCGGCGCGCGCACCGTGCTCGGTCGCCTCGCGAGCGTGTTCGGCACGCCGCTGGCGCAAGGCGACGGTGCGCTCACGCATCTGTTTCCGGCGCCGGACCGGCTCGCCGAAGCGCCGGTCGCCGAGCTCGCGCGCGTCGGACTCACCGGGGCCCGCGCGCGCGCCATCATCGCGCTCGCGCAAGCGGTGGCGGACGGCATGCTTGTGCTGGAGCCGGAGGGCGACATCGACGCGACGGTGGCACGGCTCCTCGCGCTGCCGGGCATCGGCGCATGGACCGCGCAGTACATCGCGATGCGCGCGCTGCGCTGGCCCGATGCGTTTCCCGCCGGCGATCTCGTCGTGCGGCGGATGCTGAACACGCCCCGGCCCGCACAGGCGCTCGAAAAATCGCGCCAATGGCAGCCGTGGCGCGCATACGCAGTGATGCACTTATGGAGATCCGCGCAATGAACACGACCACCGTTTATGACCTGATCGCTTCGCCCCTCGGAACGCTGCGCCTGGCGGCGACGCCGGAAGGCCTCGCGGGTATCTTCTTCATCGACGAAACCGGCATGCCTTCGATCGGGAAGGGATGGGACCACGATCCCGCGGCGCCGGCGTTGCGGCGCGCGGCGACGCAGCTCGGCGAGTATTTCGCCGGCCTTCGGCGCGTGTTCGATCTGCCGCTCGCACCATCCGGCACGCCGTTCCAGCACGACGTGTGGAAGGCGATCGCGACGGTGCCAGCCGGCGAGACCATTTCGTATACCGAGCTCGCGCGCCGTGCCGGACATGCCGGGAGCTTCCGTGCGGTCGGCGCCGCGACGGGCAGGAACCCGCTGGCGATCGTCGTGCCGTGCCATCGCATCGTCGGCGCCGACGGCTCGCTCACCGGCTACGCAGGCGGACTGCCGAGGAAGCGCGCGCTGCTGGCGCTGGAAGGCGCGGCGCAACCGCAGCTCGCGCTCCCCGTCTGATGCGACCGGCGGACATCGGCCGGCTCGTCGCGCTGGCCGCCATCTGGGGCGCGTCGTTCGTCTTCATCCGCACGCTGGCGCCGGTGCTGGGGCCGTTGCTGACTGCGGCGTCGCGCGTGCTGATCGCCGGCGGGGCGCTCGTCCTCTATCTTCGCGCGACCGGGTTCGACGCGGGCGTGCGCACGCACTGGCGGCACTACCTCGTCATAGGCGTCTTCAACTCGGCGGTGCCGTTCGTGCTGTATGCATTCGCCGGACTGCACATCCCGGCATCGTATTCGGTGATCATGAACGCGATGACGCCGATCTTCGCGGCACTGCTGTCGGTCGCGTTCCTCGCCGACCGCCTGACGCCGCGCAAGATCGCCGGCCTCGTCGCGGGCGCCGGCGGGGTCGCGCTGGTCAGCAAGGCGGGTCCGGTCGTGCCCGACGCGATGTTCGCGTGGTCGATCCTCGCGTGCCTCGCGGCCGCGTTCTGCTACGCGGTCGCCGGCGTCTACATCAAGCGCCGCGCCGTCGGCGTCAAGCCGATCGCGATCGCCGCCTGGAGCCAGATATTCGCCGGGCTCGTGCTGCTGCCGCTCTTGCCGTTCGGCGCGCCGCCGCAGCCGATCGACGCCGGCGTCGTTGGCAATGTCCTCGCGCTTGCGCTCCTGTGCAGCGCAATCGCGTATCTGCTCTACTATCGGCTGATCGTCGACATCGGGCCGACGCGCGCGATGACGGTGACCTTCCTGATGCCGCTCTTCGGCATGCTGTGGGGCGCGCTTTTCCTGGGCGAGCTGATCACCGCGCCGATGCTGACGGGCTGCGCGCTCATCATCGGCGGCAGCGTGTGGGTGCTGCGGGCCCCGGCGCAGGGAGCTGCGGCGCGCTGACCCGCAACGGGCCGCCGGGCGCCGCTATAATGCGGCTCCGAAATTTCCGCGCGGTGTCGTTCCGATGAATTTCGCCCGTTCCCGAGCCCTCGCGCTCGCCGTCGTGCTGGGCGCAGGCGTGCTGGCCGGATGCGCGTCCCGGCCGGTCAACCCGCCGCTCGCGCACGTCGATGCCAGCTCCGGATACCGCGTCGAGACCCGGCCGCCGCGGCCGACCGACGATTCGACGGTGATCGTCCTTGCGTTTTCAGGGGGCGGCACCCGCGCCGCGGCGTTTTCCTACGGCGTGCTGGAGGAGCTCAACCGGATCGAGATCGACATACCCGGCGGGCGGTCCCGCCTCATCGACCAGGTCGACGTGATCACCGGCGTGTCCGGCGGAAGCTTCACCGCGCTTGCCTACGGCCTGTACGGCAACAAGCTCTTCGACGACTACGAGCGCCGGTTCCTGAAGCGCGACGTGCAGGGCGATCTCGTCGCGCGCGTGCTCTCGCCGCTCGACTGGCCGGCGCTCGCCTCCGAAGGGTTCGGGCGCTCCGAGCTCGCCGCGCAGCTCTACGACGAGATCCTGTTCGACGGCGCGACGTTCGGCGACCTCGACCGGAAGGCCGGACCGTTCATCCTGGTCACGGCCACCGACATTTCGACCGGCTCGCGCCTCGGGTTCGTGCAGACCGACTTCGACCTCATCTGCTCCGACCTCGACAGGTTTCCGCTCTCGCGGGCGGCGGCCGCCTCGTCGGCCGTCCCGCTCGTGCTGTCGCCGGTGACGCTCGACAATTACGGCGGCCAGTGCGGGTACAGGTACGCGAGCTGGACCCGCGCGATCGCCGATTCCGCGACGGCGTCGCGGCCGGCCGGCCGCGCCGTGAAGCGCTATCACGAGATGAAGTTGTTCGAGGACAGCGCGAACCGGCCCTACCTTCATCTCGTCGACGGCGGCGTGTCCGACAACCTCGGCATGCGGGCGCTGCTGGAGGTGCTGGAGAGCGCCGAGGCGGGCCGCCGGGTGAGATACCTCGAGGGCGTGAAGCGGATCGTCGTGCTCGTCGTCAATTCGCTGTCGCAGCCGGCGGTCGACTGGGACCGGAGCGAGCGCCCGCCGAGCAACGTCGAAATCCTGATCAAGGCGGCCGGCGTGCCGATCGACCGCTATTCGTACGAAGCGGTCGAGCTCCTGAAGGACCTCATCGCGCGCTGGCAGACGGCGCGGGCGATCCGCGCGTCCAGCGCGTTCGTCGGCGGCAGCAACCCGCTGCTCGCGCGCGCCGCGGACGTTCCGGACATCGACGTGTTTCCGATCGACGTCAGCTTCGCCGCCGATCCGGACGAAGGCGAGCGCGCCTATCTCAACGATCTTCCGACGTCGTTCGTGCTGCCGCCGGAGGCGGTCGACCGCCTGCGCGCGTCGGCGTCGCGCATCCTGTGGGCGTCGCCCGATTTCCAGCGGCTGATGACGATGCTGCACGCGGCGGTCCTGTGCCGCCGAAGCCGCCCGAGGCGCCGGCGAAATAGCGCCGGCGGGCGGGGCTGCCTACTGCGCGGTCGGCAGCCTGCCCTGCACGCCCTCGACGTAATAGTCCATCTTCGACAGCACGTCGTCGGACATCACTGCGCCGGCAGCGAGACGCTCCTTGCCTTCGTTGTCGCGGACGGGACCGGTGAACGGATGGAATTTTCCCGCGACGATGTCGGCGGCCGTTCTGTCGACCAGCGCCTGCGTGTCCGACGGCACGATCGGATTCATCGGCGACATCCGGATCATGCCTTCCTTGAGGCCGCCCCAGATGGCCTCGGGCTTCCACGTCCCGGCAAGCACGTCGTTCACCGTCTTCGTGTAGTAGTCGCCCCACTGGTGCGTGACCGCGGTGAGCTGCGCATGCGGTCCATACTTCGACATGTCGGAGTGGTACGCGATGGCGTACACCTTCTTGGCCTCGGCGGTCTGGACGACGGCGGTCGAGTCGGTGTGGTGCGTCAGCACGTCCGCACCCTGCGAGACGAGCGTATTGGCGGCCTCGCTTTCGCGGCCGGGGTCGTACCACGCGTTGGTCCACACGACCTTGACCTGCGCCGCCGGGTTGACGCTGCGCATCCCGCGCGCGAACGCGTTGATGCCCATCACGACTTCCGGAATCGGAAACGCGGCGACGTAGCCCGCGACGTTCGACCTGGTCATCCTGCCGGCGACCTGGCCGGCGAGGTAGCGACCCTCGTAGAAGCGCGCGTTGTACGTGCCGACGTTCTCGGCCGTCTTGTAGCCGGTCGCGTGGTCGAATTTCGTCTGCGGGAATTGCTGGGCGACCTTCAGCGTCGGGTTCATGTAGCCGAACGACGTCGTGAAGATCGGGCTGTAGCCGGATTGCGCGAGCTCGCGAATCACGCGCTCGGCATCTGCGCCTTCCGGAACGGCTTCGACATATTTCGTCGTCACCTTGCCGGCGAGCGCGTCCTCCATCTGGCGGCGGCCGCGATCGTGCTGCGACGTCCAGCCGGCGTCGCCGACCGGACTCACGTAGACGAAGGCGACCTTGAGCGGTGCTGTGCCCGCCGCGCTGGTGGGCGCCGGCGCCGGCGCGGGCGCCTTCGGTTCGTCCGGGCCGCAGCCCGCAACGACGACGAGTGCGGCGACGAGGGTCGCCCGGATCAGTCCGTTCATGTTCGTGTGCACGCTCACCGGCCGCTCCGAATCGTCTTGCGGGCGGGCATCGCCGCCGCGCCCGCGAAGGTGCGGATTCTACTCTGGCGCCGGGGTGCGCGGGGCGGCCGCACTTCCGGCTGCCGCGGGTTCGGCGCCCGAATGAGGGTTGCGGAGCGATGCGTTGCCGGGTCATGATGGCGCCGGCGGCCCGGGTCTCCGGCGCGTCGCACCGGCGCCGGCATCGCGCGCGAAAAGAACGATGGGAATTCCCGCATGCAACGCGAACTCACCCGCAACACGCTCGCCGTCCTGTTTCTCGTCGGGCTGATCACCGCGTCGTTCTGGATCCTGCGCCCGTTCCTCGCCGCGGTCATCTGGGCGACGATGATCGTCGTTGCGACCTGGCCCCTGCTGCGCAGGCTCGAGGCCCGCGTCGGCGGCAGGCGCTCCGTCGCCGTTGCGCTGATGACGCTTGCGATGATCCTCGTGTTCGTGCTGCCGTTCTGGATGGCGATCGACACGATCAGCAATTACGCGCGCGCCGTCGACGACTGGCCGGAAACGCTGGCGAAGCTGAAGCTGCCGCCGCCGCCCGATGTGATCGAATCGCTGCCGTTCGTCGGGCACTCGATTGCCGACCCGTGGCGACAGGCGGCGGAGCTGGCACCTGCCGAGCTCGCGGCGAAGGTGCGTCCCTACGCCGGGACGATCGCAAGATATCTCGCCGCTCAGGCAGGCAGCATCGGGATGCTTCTCGTCGAGTTCCTGATGACGATCGTGGTCTCGATCGTCCTCTACGCGAATGGCGAGGCCGCGGCGGAGAAGGTGATGCGCTTCGGCCAGCGTCTCGCCGGCGCGCACGGCGAGCATTCGGTGCGCCTTGCCGCGCAGGCGATTCGCGGCGTCGCGCTGGGCGTCGTCGTCACCGCGCTCGTGCAGTCGGTGCTGGGCGGCATCGGCCTCGCAGTTGCCGGCGTGCCCTTCGCGGGCATCCTCACCGCGGTGATGCTGATGTTCTGCCTCGCGCAGCTCGGTCCGACGCTGGTGCTGCTGCCCGCGTGCATCTATCTCTACTGGGTCGACGCGCACGCGTGGGCGATCGTGCTGTTCGTCTGGACCGTCTTCGTCGGCACGCTCGACAATTTCCTGCGCCCCTATCTCATCAAGAAGGGCGCCGACCTGCCGCTGCTGCTGATCTTCGCCGGCGTGATCGGCGGCCTTCTGACGATGGGCATGATCGGCATCTTCGTCGGACCGGTCGTGCTCGCGGTCGCCTACATGCTGTTCGAAGGCTGGATCGCCGAGACGCCCTCCGCGAAGTCATAGGTGCGGAACGGCGCGGCACGCGGCGTCACGCGTCCGGGTGGAACGGCTTGCCGAGCGACGCGGGCGCGTTGCGCCTTATCGCAGCAGCGTCACGCGAGATGAGCGCCAGCACGACAATCGTCGCAACGTAGGGAAGCATCGAGAGCACCTGCGACGGCAGCGCGAGGCCGCCGGCCTGCGCCTGGAACGACGCCAGCGTCACGCCGCCGAAGAGATACGCGCCCAGCAGCACGCGCCATGGCTTCCACGTCGCGAACACGACGAGCGCCAGCGCGATCCACCCGCGCCCGGCGCTCATGCCTTCCGCCCACATCGGCGTGTAGGCGACCGCGAGAAACGCGCCGGCGAGTCCGGCGCAGGCGCCGCCGAAGAGCACCGCCGCATAGCGAACGCGCACGACGGAAAGCCCGATCGCATGCGCCGAGTCGGGCGCCTCGCCGACGGCGCGCAACGTGAGCCCGGCGCGCGTCCGGTAGAGAAACCAGTGCACGCCCGCGAAGAGCAGCAGCGACACGTACACGAGCGGGTTCTCGCCAAACACGAGACGGCCGACCAGCGGGAGATCGCTCAGGACGGGGATCGCCAGCGGCGGCAGTCCCGCGATCACCGCGTTGACGTACGACTTGCCGACGAACGCCGAGAGTCCGACGCCGAAGAGCGCGAGTGCCAGTCCCGCCGCCACCTGGTTCGCGAGCAGCGACAGCGTCAGCACCGCGAACACGAAGGACAGCGCGGCGCCGGCCGCGATGCCCGCCGCGACGCCGAGCCACGCGCTCCGCGTGTCGGCCGCCACGATGAACGCGACGACCGCGCCGACCAGCATCATGCCTTCCACGCCGAGGTTCAGCACGCCGGCCTTCTCGACGACGAGCTCGCCCAGCGCGGCCATCACGAGCGGCGTGCCCGCGGCAAGCGTCAGCACGATGATGTCCTGCAGCGACGCCATCAGCTCACTCCGCGGCCGCGATGCCCGGCGCGATGGCCGGGGTGCGGCCGATGCGCACGCGGTAGCGGATGAACACGTCGGCGGCGAGCAGCAGGAAGAGGAAGGCTCCCTGGAAGATGCCGGTCACGGCGGACGGCAGCTTCAGCGCGATCTGTGCCGATTCGCCGCCGAGATAGAGCAGCGACATGAGGAGGCTGGCACCAAGGATGCCCAACGGATTCAGCCGGCCGACGAAGGCGACGACGATCGCGGCGAATCCGTAGCCCGGCGACATCGTCGGCAGCAGCTGGCCGATCGGTCCCGCGGCTTCCAGCACGCCCGCGACGCCTGCGCAGCCGCCACCGACGAGCAGCCCGGTCCAGACGGTGCGCGGCACCGAAATGCCCGCGTAGCGCGCGGCATCCGCGGAGAGTCCAGCAACGCGCATCTCGAAGCCGGCGTGGCTCTTCCGCATGAACAGCCATCCTGCGCCGATCGCCGCGAGCGCCAGCAGGAAGCCCGCGTGGATGCGCGTGTCCGGCACGAGGATCGGCAGCATTGCCGCGGCGCCGAACATCCGCGACTGCGGAAAGTTGAAGCCCTCCGGATCGCGCCAGGCGCCGTTCACGAGCAGCGACAGCATGTAGGACGCGACGTAGACCAGCATCAGCGAGACGAGGATTTCGTTGGCGTTGAAGCGCGTGCGCAGCCACGCGGGGATGGCCGCCCACGCCATGCCTCCGATCGCGCCGGCGGCGATCATCGCCGGCAGCAGGAACGGCGAATTCGACTGCGGAAATGCCAGCGCCAGTCCGCCGCCGAAGATCGCGCCCATCGTGAGCTGCCCCTCGGCGCCGATGTTCCAGACGTTCGCGCGATAGCCCGCAGCGAGCCCGACGGCGCAGAGCATGAGCGGCCCCGCCTTCAGCAGCAGCTCGCCGATGCCATAGCGCGTCGCCACGGGCTTCACGAAGAACACATAAAGCGCCTCGACGGGATCCATGCCGAGTGCTGCGAAGAGCGCGCCGCCGATGAATATCGTCGCGCCCGCCGCGATGAACGGCGACGCGTACGCGGCGACGCGCGACGGCGTGGGGCGCGCTTCGAGGCGGACGAGGATCACGCGCGGCTCGCTGGGCCTGCGGCCACGGCGCGCGTCATGCCGGCCGGGCCGCGTCCTGCGGCAGGGAAGCGGATGCCGCGCCCTGTGCGCCGCCCATCAGGAGGCCGATTGCCGCGGCGTCGGTGTCGCGCGCGGCGCGTTGCGCCGACAGGCGTCCGCCGGCGATCACGGCGATGCTGTCGCAGATCTCGAAGAGCTCGTCGAGGTCGTCGGAGACGACCAGCACGGCAACGCCTTCGTCGCGCAGGTCGACCAGCGCCTGCCGGACGTCGGCCGCCGCGGCGACGTCGAGTCCCCACGTGGGCTGCGCCGCGATGAATACGTTCGGGCGCTGCCGGATCTCGCGCCCGACGATGAACTTCTGCAGGTTGCCGCCCGACAGCGATTGCGCCGTGGCCTCGGGGCCGGCGGCCCTGACACCGAACCGCGCAATCGTCGCGGCAGTGAAGGCGGCCAGCGCGCGCTCGCGCACGAAGCCGGCGCGCACGAGCCTCTGTCCGTGCGCGGTGAGCAGCGTGTTCTCGGCAAGCGACATCTCCGCGACGGCGCCGCGCGGAAGGCGCTCCTCGGGCACGAACGCGAGGCCCAGCGCGCGCCTCGCCCGCGCCGGAAGCCGCGCCGCCGGCGTGCCGTCGATGGTGATCGCGTCGGCGCGCGCTGCCGCGCCGAGGGGCTCCTCGCCCGACAGCGCCGCGACGAGCTCGCGCTGGCCGTTGCCCGAAATGCCGGCGATGCCGAGGATCTCTCCCGCAGCGACGCTGAGCGAGATGTCGGCAAGCGAGGTGCCGAACGCGTCTGCGGCGGGCACCGTCAGCCGGTCGACGACGAGGCGCGCCGCTCCTTGCGCGCGCGCCTTGCGATGGTGCGGATGCGGGAGGTCGCCGCCGATCATCATCCGGGCGAGCGACGCCGGCGTCTCGTCGCGCGGAACGCACTCGCCGGTCACGTGGCCGCCGCGCAGCACGGTCGCGCGGTCGCAGAGCGCGCGGATCTCGTCGAGCTTGTGGGAGATGTAGAGGATGCTGCAGCCTTCGGCCGCGAGCGTGCGCAGCGTGGCGAAGAGGTTCGTCACCGCCTGCGGCGTCAGCACGGACGTCGGTTCGTCCATGATGAGGAGCGCGGGATCCTGCAGCAGCGAGCGGATGATCTCGACGCGCTGGCGCTCGGCGACCGACAGCGTGTGCACCGGACGCTGCGGATCGAGCGGCAGCCCGTAGCGGTGCGAGATTTCGCGGACCCGCGCCGAGACGTCGGCGTGCGTATGCGTGCCGTCCTGCGCGAGCAGGATGTTCTCGGCGACGGTGAGCGTGTCGAACAGCGAGAAATGCTGGAACACCATCGCGATGCCGAGGGCGCGCGCACGCGCCGGGCTCGCGATCGCTACGGGCGCGCCGTTCCACCGGATGACACCGGCGTCGGGGCGCACGACGCCATAGATGATCTTCATCAGCGTCGACTTGCCGGCGCCGTTCTCGCCCAGCACCGCATGGATCTCGCCCGGCGCGACCGCGAGGTCGATGCCGTCGTTCGCGACGACCGTCGGGTAGGCCTTGGTGATGCCGGCGAGGGAGAGCCGTGCGGGGTCGCCGGGCGGAGCGATCATGGCGTCATTATGCCCGCCGCCGGGCACCGCGCGCTGTTGCGCCGCGCGCAACGACTCGTGGTGGCGCCGCGGCCGGGACCGCATCGATATTTGATGTGCGCTCGCCCGATGCTATTCTCGCTGTATTGCCGTTTCTGCGGGGTTGCGGTCCGGTCCGGCGCGTGCAGAAGGAGGGCGCGCCGCCGCCAGGCAACGCGAATTCGGAACTCGCCCGAAATCGGTGCGCGCCACAAGACGCCCGACGCTCGTCGGGAATCGGGCCGGGGCGACGCGCAACGGGTGCACGAAATTCTTGAATGGGGAGTCCGGGTTGACCCTTCGGTCGGCATCGCAAGCCGTGGCCTGTCCGGATTGCGACCTGCTGCAAACGCTGGCTCCGCTTCCGCCCGGCGCAAAAGCCAGCTGCGGGCGCTGCGGCTGCACGCTCGCGCGGCAACCCGGCGGCCCGAAGGATCTTCCGCTGGCGCTGACCATCGCGGCGGCCATCATTTTCGTCATTGCGAACACGGTGCCGCTGATGGACCTGTCGGCGGTGGGGCGCTCGGCCAGCACCACAATCGTCGGCGGCGCCTACCAGATGTGGATGGAGGACGAGGCGATCACCGGCGTCCTCGTCGCGTTCTGCGCGGTGATCGCACCCGGCGGCTATCTCCTTTTCATGCTGACGCTCCTGCTCGGGGCAACGCGCAAGATTGCGCCGCCGTGGGTCGGCGAGATGCTGCGCTGGGCAAGTCATTTCCAGGTGTGGTCGATGCTCGAGGTCATGATGCTCGGGATCCTCGTCGCGCTGGTGAAGATCGCCGAGCTCGCCACTGTTGCCGCCGGAATCGGCATGTACGCGGTCGGCGCATTGATGATCCTGTTCCCGGCGATCGCGGTCACGTTCGACGCGGATGATCTCTGGCGCAGGATCGAGTGGGCCGACGGCGCGATGCCGCCGGAGCAGGTCGCCGGCGGGGCGATTCCCGAGGCATCGCGATGACTCGGGGGACCGTCACCGCCGCGCAGGCCGGTCTCGTGTCGTGCGAGGCGTGCCAGCTTCTGTCGCGACCGGCGAACGCGGATGAGCCCGGGTTCTGCCGCCGCTGCGGCGAGGAGCTCGAATTCCGGCGCCACGCGGCGATCGAGAAGACCTGGGCGCTCATCGTCGCGGCGGCGATCTGCTACATCCCGGCGAATGCGCTGCCCGTCCTCAACACGACGTCGCTCGGCGAGACCGAGGCCGACACCATCCTCGGCGGGGTCGCCTTTCTCTATACGTCGGGATCGTGGCCCCTCGCGCTCATCGTGCTGGTGGCAAGCGTGATGATTCCGCTCGGCAAGCTGGTCGCGCTCTCGTATCTCCTGATCACCGTGCAGCGGGGCTCGGTTGCGAACAGCCACGACCGCACGCGGCTCTACCGGATGGTGGAGTTCATCGGGCGCTGGTCGATGCTCGACGTGTTCGTCGACACGTTCACCGTCGCGCTCGTGCAGCTCTCGCCGCTGATGTCGGTCGCGCCCGGCACCGGCGTACTGTTCTTCGCGGCCGTGGTCGTGCTCACGATGCTCGCCGCGGAGACCTTCGACCCCCGCCTGATCTGGGACGCGACCAACCCCCACCGGAACCGCCATGGCTGACGAAATCGACCGCACCGAACTGCCGCAGGCGACGGTCGTGCGCAGGAAGCGCACGCGCGTCTCGATCGTGTGGATCATCCCGATCCTCGCGGCGGTCGTGGCGATCGGCATCGTGGTCCAGCGCGTGCTGAGCGAAGGTCCGACCATCTACATCATCTTCAAGTCGGCGCAGGGCATCGAGGCCGGCAAGACGTTCATCAAGTACAAGGACGTCAACATCGGCCTGGTGACGGCGGTGGAGCTCTCGGAAAACTACGGCCGGGTCGTGGTGAAGGCGAAGGTGGCGAAGCACGCCGGCGGCCTGATGGTGGCCGACGCCAAATTCTGGATCGTCGAGCCGCGCATCTCGCTGTCCGGCGTGTCCGGGCTCAACACGCTGCTCTCGGGCAACTACATCGGCTTCCAGGCCGGCACGTCGACCGAGTCGCAGCGCAGCTACATCGGGCTGGACGTGCCGCCCGCCGTGACCGACGAGAAGGGCCGGAAGTTTTTGCTGAAGGCCCCGACGCTGGGCTCGCTCGGCGTCGGCTCGCCGATCTACTACCGGCAGCTCGCCGTTGGCCGGGTGACCGGCTTCAACCTCGCGCCGGACGGCAAGTCGGTCGAAGTCGGGGTCTTCGTCGAGTCGCCGTACGACCGGTACGTCACCAGCGAGACGCGCTTCTGGAACGCGAGCGGTGTCGAGGTCACGCTCGGCGCCGACGGATTCGACGTCAAGACCGAGTCGCTCGCCGCGCTGATCGCCGGTGGCGTCGCGTTCGACGTCCCGGAATTCCGGCCGCCGGGCGGCGACGTCCCGGCGGACACCGCGTTCACGCTGTATCGCACGCAGACCGTGGCGATGAAGCAGCCCGACCCTCTCGAACGTCGCTTCGTGCTCTACTTCGATGAACCCGTGCGCGGACTCTCCGTCGGCGCTCCGGTGACGCTGCTCGGCCTGACCGTGGGTGAAGTCACCGAAGTGGGCCTCAGCGTCAATCCCAGGACGGAGACCTATCGGTCGCGGGTGGTCATCACGTTCAGGCCGCAGGCCGTCTTCGCGAGGCTGGACAAGGCCGATCCGGCGAAGGCGACGCTGGAGGCGCGCAATCGAAATCTGAAGCTCCAGGTCGAGCAGCGGGGACTGCGCGCGCAGCTCCAGACCGGCAGCCTTCTCACGGGAGAGCTGTACGTCGCCTTCAACTACGTTCCGAATGCGCCCAAGGTGAAGCTCGACCTCGGCAAGGACCCGCTGGAGCTGCCGGTCGCTCCGGGGGGCTTCGCGACGATCGAAGCCAAGCTGGCGAGCATCCTGACGAAGGTCGACAACATGCCGCTCGACGCCATCGGCGTCGATGTCAGGACTGCGGTCGAGACGCTCACGACGACGCTGAAGGACGCGGACACGCTGATCAGGCGCGTCGACGTGCAGTGGGTGCCGGAGGGCGCGAAGACGCTCGAGGCATTGCACCAGGCGATCACCGATGCCGACCGCGTGCTGGTCAACGCCGACACGACGTTCTTCGCCAAGGACTCGCCCGCGCCGCAGGACCTGCGCGACACGCTGCAGGAGGTCACGCGCGCGGCCCGCGCCGTGCGGATCCTCGTCGACTATCTCGAACGCCATCCCGAAATGCTGATCCGGGGCAAACCCGAGGGGAGCAAGTGATGCGCCGCATCGCCGCAAGCGCCGCGCTGTGCGCGGTCGTCGCCATCGCCGCCGGATGCGCGAGCACGCCGTCGCGCTTCTACACGCTGAGTCCGGTCGCCGTCCCGGCGCCCGCGGCGAAGCCGTCGGCCATCTCCGTCGTGGTCGGCCCGGTGTCGATCCCGACGATCGTCGATCAGCCGCAGATCGTCGTCAGCACGGGACCGAACCAGGTGTCGCTGGACGAGTTCAACCGCTGGGCCTCGCCGCTCGCGGACAACATCGCCCGCGTGGTCGCGCAGGATCTCGTGGCGATCCTCGGAACGCCGCGCGTGTCGCTGTTCCAGCAATCGCTGAACGCCGCCGGGAACTACCGTGTCGCGATCGAAGTGCAGGGCTTCGAATCGGCGCCGGGGGACGCGGCGACGCTCAACGCGGCCTGGAGCGTGCGCCGCTCCCGGGACGGGAAGACCGAGAACGGGCGGACGTCGGTGCGCGAGCCCGCCACCGGAAGCGGCTACGACGCGCTCGCGGGCGCGCACAGTCGTGCGCTCGACCGGATGAGCCGCGACATCGCGGACGCCATTCAGGCACTCGAGCGATCCCCGCAGTAGTCGAGGCGCCACGGCTTCGCGCCGCAAAGCGCGGCGCCGCGCGGCCGCAAGGCGCTACTTCGCCGCCGGTCCCGCCGGCGTCGGCGCGGGCTTCACCGGCAGGTGCGCGACGATGCAGTCGAAGGAGCGCGCGTTGTAGGTGCCGCTGCCAACGAAGCTCGTCAGCGACCCGCGGTAGACGTCCGGCGTGATTCCGCCGCGAAAAAGCGCGGAGGTCTGTCCGAGAAAGCTGTTGTAGTGCTCCTGCGTGGCGCCGAGGCCGTTGAACGTGATCGCCTGGCCCATGTTGTCATCTCCGATGATCAGCGGCTTGCACGCCGACGCGATCTCCTCGAGAAACGCGTTGTAGCCGTCGTCGCGCGTCGCGCCACCGCCGCCGCAGGCGGCGAGCGCGGCCAGCGTGAACACGGCGAGGATGAGTCTTGCTGCGGATCCGGTCATCGCAATCTTCCTGAGCAGGCACACACGGCAATGCGGGAACGCGGCCGCTGCGATCGGCGAGGCCGCAATCGCTGCGTCGTGAATGTGGTCGCATTGTGGCCACAACATGCTGCGCTCGCAAGCGCCGAGGCATTCGCAGCGCGTCGTCGATCGATTGCGCGGCATGCGGGCGGTCACGCCAAATCCGACACCGGCATTCGCACGATGCTGACGTCAGTCTGACCCTAATCTTGCAATTTGCTTGCGGTTGCGCGCGCTGTTGCGCATGCACAACGTCATTCTGGAGTTCCGCGCGGATTCGCTGCGATGCGTCGTGCATTGGCCGTTCGCGCGGTGCAACGTCCGGACACGCGTTCATGCTATTGCGCCGCATCGGGATGCATGCGGGGTCACGGCGCGAGCGCACAGGCCAGTAGGCCGCCCCGTTCAAGTTTATCCGATTCTCGGACCCTGGAAAACAACGGAGGACACCTTGAATATCAAAAGGCCACTGGCGATTGCGATTGCGCTCACCTTCATCGGCACCGGAGCCGCACGAGCGGACGAAGTGAGCGATCTGAAGGCGCAGATGGAGCTGATGCAGAAGCAGATGGACGCGATGAAGGCGCGGCTGGAGCAGGTCACGAGCCAGGTCGAGCAGACGAAGCAGGCACAGGCGCAGCAGGAGACGAAGAACGCACAGTTCCTGCAGATGAGCCCGGGCGCCGGTCTCACGTTCCCGACGGCAGGCGGCGGTGCGGTCTCGCTGTACGGCAATCTCGACGTCTCGTTCGACACCACGACGAAAGGCCTGCAGGGCAGCTACGCGCAGGGCGGCTCGCCGGTGGGCGATATGGGGTGGCAGCCCGCGATCTCGACCAATCTCTCGTACTTCGGCGTGCGCGGCAATCATCCGATCGCCGACGACGTCAACTTCGTCTGGCAGCTCGAAGCCGGGTTCGACGTGTCGGCGACGCCCGGCACGAAGAGCACGAACTCCAACACCAGCGACAGCGTCAACGGCGCGCTGTTCTCACGCAACAGCTTTGTCGGATTCACCGGGAAGGATTGGGGCGGCGTCATGATCGGCAAGTCGGAGACGCCGTACAAGCTCTCCTCGGATCGCCTGAATCCGTTCTCGGGGATGATCGGCGACTACCGCGTCATCATGGGCAATACCGGAGGCGACAACCGCGTCGAGTTCGCCTATCGCGCGCCGCACGCGATCTGGTACAACTCGCCCAACTGGAGCGGCTTCTCGTTCAGCGCGATGTACGGCCCGGGCCAGAATCGGTCCAGCAGCGGGGATCCTCTCGGGGGCAACAGCAACCTCGCATCCGGCGAGCAGGATTGCGCCGGCGGCAACATCCCCGGAAGCGGCGCGCTTACGCCCGCCTGCACCGACGGCTCGTTCGGCAATCTCTACAGCGTCAACGCCGAGTTCACCTGGGAGTCCCTCTACGTCTTCGGCGCCTGGGAAGAGCACGTCAACGTCAACCGCATCAGCGATACGATCGGCTTCCCGACCACGCCGGCGGCGGACCTGCAGGGTGATCCCAACGACGTCGGCAACGAGACCGCGTGGAAGCTCGGCGCCCAGTACACGTTCCCGACCAAGACGACGCTCGGCGGCATGTACGAAAAGTTCAAGCGCAACGTTCCGCAGTACCTCGAGTACCAGAACGAGCGCCAGCGTGACGGTTACTGGCTGGTCCTGACCCAGGCGCTGACCGAGAAGGACACGCTGAGCGGCGGCTGGGCGCACGCGGGCGCAACGCCGGGCGACCCCGGGCAGCACAACACGCCGGGCGGCCCGAATCCGGACAACCAGGCCAACATGTACACCGTTGCATGGAAGCACTTGCTCGACCGCAGCACGACGGTCTACGCGGACTGGGCAATGACGGTCAACCATACCGACGCGCACTACGACTTGGGCGCCGGAGGCCACGGCGTCACCACGGACTGCCACGACGCGAGTGAGCAGGCGGCATTCGATCCGACCACGGGTGGCGTGACCGGCAATGGCCCGCATTGCTTTGCCGGCGGCAGGCTGCAGGGATTCTCGGTGGGTGTGAACTACCGCTTCTAGGGACCTCCGCTCGGGCCCGGGTGCAAACGCGCCACGTCTGGAGTCGGCGCGCACCGGGCCCGATTTTTTTTGCGCGAGTCGCGCCAGGGCGTGCGCACCCTGCCCATGACGGCCGGCGCGACCCCTTCATCGAATCGGCGGCGCGGGGTTATCATCGAACTTGCGCCGGAGACGGCGAAATGAACACGGACAGGCTTCCAATGCGAATCATCGTGATCGAAGACGACCCGCTGCTTGCGGAAGGGCTCGTCAACGTGCTGAACCGTGCGGGACACGCGGTCGATCATGCCGCGACCGGCGCGCGCGCCGAGGCGGCGCTGAAGTCGACCGAGTACGACGTCGTGGTGCTGGACCTCGGGCTCCCCGATCGCGACGGCCTCGAGCTGCTGCGGGAGCTCCGCGCGCGGCGCTCGCACGCGAGCGTGCTCGTGCTGACGGCGCGCGACGCCGTCGAGGACCGCGTGCGCGGGCTCGACCTCGGCGCCAACGACTACATGACGAAGCCGTTCTCGGTCGCCGAGTTCGAGGCGAGGATCCGGGCACTCCTGCGGCGCTCGGCGGTACCCGAGGCGCAGCTCGAGTCGGGGACGCTCGCGATGGATCTTTCGGCGAAGCGTGCGCGCGTCGGCGGTCGGCCGATCGAGCTCACGTCGCGGGAATGGTCGATGCTGGAGCTCTTTCTCACGCGGGCCGGGCACGTCCTCAGCAAGGACCGCATCTCCGAACACCTCCTCGCCTGCGACGAGCACCTGTCCGCCAACGCGATCGAGGTCCACATCTCGCGGCTTCGCGCGAAGATCGAGCCCGAGGGCGCGCGGCTGCGCACGGTCCGGGGATTCGGATATCTGTGGGACGGTGCCAATGACTAGTGCGCCACGCGCGCGCCAGAGCATCCGTCGCCGGTTGGTCCTGTTCCTCGTCACCATGCTGCTGCTGCTGGTCGGCGCAGCCGCGGTCATCACCTACTTCGTCGCCGTTCGCGCGGCCAATGACGCATACGACCGGTCACTGCTTGATCCGGCTCTCGACCTGCAGCAGAACCTGCGGATGGTGGATGGCGCGCCGCACCTCGACCTGCCGCCGAAGGCGCAGGAGGCCCTGATGTACGATCAGGCGGACGAGGTCGTCTTTCAGATCCGGGCCCCTGACGGAACCGTGATTGCCGGCGTCAGCGACCTTCCTGCTGCGGCGGAGCTTACGCACGGACAGCATCGTTTCTACGATGTCGATTACCGCGAACAGAACCTGCGCGTCGCGGCGCTCCTCAACGCGCAGAACGTGCTGGTCCAGGTCGGCGAGACGCGTCACAAGCGCAATCGGCTCGTCGGCGAGATCCTCGTGGCCGAGCTCGTGCCGACGCTGCTCGTTGCGTTCGTCTCGATCGCACTCGCGTGGGCCGGCATCGCACATGGGCTCGCGCCTCTTGCGCGCGTGCGCACCGAGCTCCTCGGACGCTCGCCACACGATCTTCGGCCGATCCCGAACGATGCAGCGCCCGTCGAGATCGCGCCGGTCGTCGACGCGTTCAACCGGCTGCTGAGCCGGCTGAGCGAGGCGAATGCGCTTCAGCAGCGGTTCCTCGCGAACGCCGCCCATCAGCTGCGCACGCCGCTCGCAGGATTGCAGATGCATCTCGAGCTGCAGCTGCGGCGGGAACAGGCGCCGGAGGTCCGCGCCGAGCTCGAGCGGCTGCACAAGGCGACGCTGCGGACCGGGCACATGACGAAGCAGCTCCTGGCGCTCGCGAAAGCCGAAAGCACGTCCGATGCCGAGGCGGCCGTGCAGCCGGTCGACCTCTACCAGTGCGCCGAGGCGGCGGCGCAACATTGGGTTCCCGTTGCGATTGCGCGGAGGATCGACCTCGGCTTTGCATTGGAGCATGCGACGGTGCAGGGCGATCCTTCGCTTCTGACTGAGCTCCTCGACAACCTGATCGACAACGCGCTGCGCTACACGCCGGAGGGCGGCGCCGTCACGGTGCAATGCGGGATGCGCCAAAGCATGCCGTTCGTCGCCGTCGAGGACACCGGTCCCGGAATTCCGGCGTCCGAACGTGATCGGGTCTTCGAGCGCTTCCATCGTGTCGCCGGGACGACGAGCGAAGGCACCGGTCTCGGGCTTGCCATCGTGAGGGAGATCGCCGACCGGCACGGCGCGCGCGTCGGCATCGAGTCGCCACGAAACGGACAGGGGACGTGCGTGGTCGTGCTCTTCGGCGCAATCGCGGAAGCGAAGCACGCGGGCTGAAGCGGCGCGACCTGAAGCCGCCTCGCGCGGCAATGAAAAACGGGGCCCGCAGGCCCCGTTCCCGGTGATGCTGCTGCAGCGCGCGTTACTTCGCGCCGGAAGCCCTTGCGACTTCGGCCATGAGGCGGCTCGCGCCCTTGTTGGTTGCGGCGCCGCGCACGAGGATGTCCGGCGGCAGCACGGTCTTGCCGTAGTACGCATTGTTCCAGTCGCCGTTGGCGGTGATCACGGTGCCGTCGAGGTTTACGCCGCCGTACACGCCCTTCGAGCGCGCGAACGCGACGAAGTCGGTCGTGACGTCCGAGCTCGCCCCCGCACCCACCGGGCCGGCTGCGACGCTGGCGTCACCGCCCAGCTTCACTGACGGCGCGAGCAGCGTGTTGAGGCCCTTCTCCGTCATCACGAGCGTGATGTTCTCGGAGGCGGCGATGCCGGCCTGGAAGCCGACGCTCGCGGTCGCGAGCGTGTAGAACACCGGGCCCTTCCATTTGCCGTTCAGCGAATCGCGGCCGATGAGCACGCCGCGTCCGCCCGATCCGCCGAAGATGAAGCCGGCCTTGACGACCTGCGGCGCGATCAGCACGCCATAGGCGCGGCCGATGTGGCTCTGCAGCCACGTCATCTGCGGGTCGCGCAGGAAATTGGAAAGCGTCTTTTCGGCGCTGTTGACGAGCTGCTGCTGCTCGGACTGCGCGTGCGCGGGCAGCGACGCGAGAAGGCCGCCGGCAACGAGGGGCACCAGCGTCAGGCGCATGAGTTTGCGAAGCATCGGGTTCTCCTTGGAACTGGCGCAAATTGCGCTGGGTCAATAGCTTACCACGTATCGCGCCCGGTTCGCCCGGGTGCCGTGCGCGCCGGAAACGGGATCATTCGGGCAACGAATTGAGGAGGTACATCGCCGCCAGGAGCCCCGACGGGCGGCCGAGCGTGCCGAACCATTGCGTGAAGATGGCGTTGATCTCGCCGCCGAGATAGACCTGGGTCAGTGCCGTATTGACCTCGAGACGGAACGCCGAGTCGTTGCGCGGCAGCCCGAACGCGATCGGCTCGATCGAGAGATCCTCCTGCATCATCGCGAGTTCTTCCGGGTGCTTCGCCTGGACGGCGAGGCCGATCAGCTTGATCTTGTCGCTGGCGAACGCGTCGAGCGAGTCCGACTCCAGCATCGCGACGCCCTCGTTGCCGTCCTTCAGCCGCGTGACCTTGGCATTGATGAGTTTCTGCGCAAGCATCGCGTCGAGCCGTGCCTCGGTCGTCGTGCCCGCGATGACGCCGATGCGCTTGCCGGCGAGATCCGTGAACTTCTGGATCGATGCGGCCGACTTCACCATGATGCCGCCGCCGTCGAGGAAAACGAGCGACGAGAAATCGACGCTCTTCATCCGGGTGCGGGATGCGGTCGTGTTCGCGCAGTCGAGCTGCGCCTTGCCGGAGGCGACCATGTCGACGCGCTCGGCCGCGGTGCCGACGAGCCAGTTGACCTTGAGGTCGGGCACGCCTACGACGCGACCGAGGTGCGCGATGACCCGCTTGCACAGGTCGATCGAGTAGCCGGCGGGACGGTTGCCTTCGCCGACCAGCGAGAACGGCAGCGAGTCGCCGGAGAACGCGACGTCGATCTGACGCGCTGCCTTGATCGCGGCGAGCGTGTCGGGGAGTGCGTGCAGCGGTTTCGGTGCGGTGCCGGCGGCTGCCGTTCGCGCCGCGGACTTCGGCGCGGCCTGTGCGGCGGGCGGCGTGGTCGTTTGCGCGACGGCGGCGATGCCAAAGAACGCGATGCCGACAAGGCCGGCGCGCGCCAGGGTACGGAAAAGGTAAAGTGATTCCACGGGACCTCTTGTCGATGGTTTTCTCGGGCGGCGACAACTGCCGCAGGTTCTTGCGCACATGTCTTACAGGACCGATCCTGAGCCGCCGATCCTGCTCCGGCATTCTGGCCCTGGCGCCGCAACCGACCGCATGAACGGCGCCGCTCGCAGGGCGCCCCGTCAAACCGGCGCGCGTGTCTCACATGCTACACTCAGGCCGGCATTTTTCGTTGAAGAACCATGCGGAACATGGGGAAGATCCGGATGCGGCTCGCACGAACAATCCTGCTGTTGCTCGCCTTCGTCGGCACCGCGCTTCCGGCCGCCGCCGCGCCGGCCGCAGCGACCCTCGACCGGATCCGCGACACGGCGACGATCCGCTTCGCCTACCGCGAAGGGGCGGCGCCATTCTCGTTCAGGGACCGCGACGGTCGCGTGCGCGGCTACAGCGTCGAGCTCTGCACGCGCATCGCCGGCGCGATCCAGAAGGAGCTCGGCATCAGGGAGCTCAAGGTCGAATGGGTGCCGGCCGATGCCGCCACCCGGCTCGAGCTCGTCGCGAGCGGCAACGCCGATGCCGAGTGCGGCACGACGACAATCACGCTGTCCCGCGAAAAGACCGTGGCGTTCAGCCTGCCGATCTTCGTCGAGGGCGGCAGCGCGCTCGTCGACGCGAAGTCGAAGCTGACGCAGTTCGCGGACCTCAAGGGAAAGAGGATCGCCGTCATCGCAGGCACGACCACCGAGCAGGCACTGGTGCGTGAGTTCAACTCGATGGGACTGAAGGCGATCCTGGTGCCCGTCAAGAGCACCGCCGAAGGCATGGCGATGCTCACGAAGCACAAGGTCGATGCATTCGCGGGCGACCGCACGGTGCTGGGCCGGCTCAAGCTGACGGCGTCGCGCCCGGCGGATTTCGACCTCCTCGCCAACGACTTCTCGTTCGAGCCGTATGGCCTCGTGCTGCCGCGCGACGATCCGGATTTCCGGCTGGCGGTGGACCGCGTGCTGGCGTCGCTCTACCGCACGGGCGAGATCGACCCGATCTTCCAGCGCTGGCTGGCGCCGTACGGCAAGCCCGGGCCGCTGCTGCACGCGATGTTCTATCTCAACACGCTTCCGGAGTGACGTGATGGCAACGTTGCGCACCCTGTCCTATCGCGCCTGCGGCGCCGCGCTGTTCGCGGCGGCGCTCGGCGCGTCCGCCGGCGCGGCGGCGCAGACGAGCGCCTCGACACTCGCGCCGGACTGCACGACGTGGCCGTGCGGGCACGTCGAATCGATCGTGCAGTCGACCTCGACGGAGAGCTGGACGCCGCTCGGCGCCGGAACCTACGGCAGCACCGGCATGGGCGGCACGCCGGCCGCCGTCACCAACATCCAGTTCGGCCCCGGACTGAAGCCGCAGGGCATGGTGCTGCTCGGCGCTGCCGGCGGAGCCGCCTACCAGAAGACGCCGAACAGCTATCAGAAGGCGCGCTGGAACGTCACGGTCAAGCTCGACAGCGGCCTGAAGCGCGTCGTGTCGCTCGGATTCGAACCGTACGTGCGCGAAGGCGATTACGTGCGGGTCGTCGGCAACAACGTCGAGCTCGTCGACTGATGCGACGCGCGGGCGCGACCACCTGCCGATGGCTGCGGTCTCGATAAGCGACACGCCCGACGGCCGTCGCATCCTCGCCCTGTCCGGCCGCCTCGACTCGGCCACGCTGCCCGACGTCTGGAACGCGTCGCGACGCGCCGCCGCCGAGGCGGGGAGCCGCCCGCTGGTCGTCGATGCGGCCGGCGTCGACTACTGCGACGGCGCAGGCGCCGCGCTCTTCGTGGAGCTCCTGCGCCATCCGCGCGAAGGCGCGGTCGAAGTCACCAACCTCAGGCCCGCGTTCGCCGTCCTGCTGAAGCAGTTCCATCCCGACGTCCTCGCGCACGATCTCGATCCCGAGCCGGCGCGACGTCCGGCGGTCGAGGAGGTCGGCTTCGCGGTGAGCGTCGTCTGGCGCGACATCCGCACACAGGTCGAGTTCATCGGCGAGCTCACGTCGGCACTCTGGTTCGCCATCCGGCATCCCGCCTCGGTGCGCTGGAAGGACGTCTGGCGCATCTGCGAGCGCGTCGGCGCCGACGCGCTTCCGATCGTCGCGCTGATCTCGTTCCTGCTCGGGATGATCCTCGCGTTCCAGTCCGCTGTGCCGATGAAGCGTTTCGGCGCCGAGATCTTCGTCGCCGACCTGATCGGCCTCGCGATGCTGCGCGAGCTCGGGCCGCTGATGACGGCGATCCTGCTGGCCGGCCGCTCCGGCGCCGCGTTCGCCGCAGAAATCGGCACGATGCGCGTGAACCAGGAAGTCGATGCGCTGACGACGATGGGATTGAACCCGGTGCGCTTCCTCGTCACGCCGCGCATCATCGCCGCGGTACTGATGACGCCGCTCCTCACGCTGTTCTCCGATCTCGTCGGCCTCCTCGGCGGCGCGCTGACGATGCAGTCGTTCTCGATTCCCTACGTCACGTTCCTGAAGGAGGTCGACGCCGCGGTCAACATGTCCGACTTCCTCGCCGGCTTCGTGAAATCGTTCGTGTTCGCGCTGCTGGTCGCCGGGATCGGCTGCCTGCGCGGGCTGCAGACGAGCGCGGGCGCATCCGCCGTCGGCGACTCGGCGACGCGCGCCGTCGTCTCCGGGATCATCCTGCTCGTCGTCGTCGACGGGATCTTCGCCGTCGCGTATTACATGCTCGACATATGAGCGCGGATTCCCGATGAGCGCCGGCAACAACGACATCATCATCCGGGTCGAGGGCGTGGACGCAGGCTACGACGGCGTCGCGATCCAGAAGAACCTCAGCTTCGAGATCCGCCGCGGCGAGGTGTTCGGCATTCTCGGCGGATCGGGCAGCGGCAAGAGCACGCTGATGAAGGTGATGATCGGGCTGAACCTGCCGATCGCCGGCCACATCTTCATCGCGGGCGACGACATCGTGACCGCGGACGAGGCGACGCTGGAGCGCATCCAGCGCCGCTTCGGCGTGATGTACCAGTCGGGCGCGCTGTTCGGCTCGATGAGCCTGCTGGAGAACGTGCGGCTGCCGCTCGAGGTGTACACCGAGCTCCCGGACGACGCGATCGACCTGATCGCGCGGATGAAGCTCGAACTGGTCGGGCTCGAGGGGTTCACCGGCCACCTGCCGGCGGAGCTCTCGGGCGGGATGCAGAAGCGCGCCGGCATTGCGCGCGCGATGGCGCTCGACCCGTCGATCCTGTTCCTCGACGAGCCGTCGTCGGGACTCGACCCCATCACCGCGGCGTCGCTCGACGCGACGATCCGCCGGCTCTCCGACAACCTCGGCGTGACGTTCGTGATCGTCTCGCACGACCTCGGCAGCGTCTTCGTCGCCATGGACCGGGTCATCCTGCTCGACCTCGCGGCGAAAGGCATCATCGCCGAGGGCGATCCGCGCCGCCTTCGCGAGGAATCGACGGATCCGCGCGTCCGCGCGTTCTTCCGCCGCGAAGCGGAAGTCGTCCCCGCCTGAGCCCTCGACCCATGAGCCTCAAAGCCAACTATTTCAAGCTCGGCCTCTTCGTGATCGGCTCGCTGGTGAGCGGGGTGCTGCTGCTGATCGTGATCGGGTCGGGCCGCTGGTTCCAGCCGAAGCTCACGATCGAGACCTACTTCAACGAGTCGGTGCAGGGACTCGACATCGGCTCGAAGCTCAAATACCGCGGCGTGGCCATCGGCGAGGTCACGCGCATCGGCTTCACCTACAACAAGTACCAGCAGCAGATTCCGAGCCTGCAGCGCTACCGCTACGTGCTGGTCGAGGCGCAGATCGAGCCGAAGCTGCTCGGCGGCCGTGTCGCCGCAGGCGACCTCACGAAGCCCGAGAGCGCGGCGCTCGAGGTCGAGAAGGGATTGCGCATCCGCCTCGCGCCGCAGGGGATCACCGGCACGAGCTACCTCGAGATCGATTACGTCGATCCGCCGCCGGCCGTCATTCCGATCGACTGGACGCCCGACAACACGTACATCCCCAGCGCGCCGTCGCAGTTCACCGCGTTGCTGACCGCGGCCAGCGAGATCATGGATCACCTGCGCAGGCTCGACATCGACAGGACGATGGGCAATCTCAACCGGCTGCTCGTGACGACCAACGAGAAGGTCGAGGCGATTGACACCAGGTCGATCTCGCAGCGCACCGACCGCGTGCTCGCGAAGGTCGAGAAGACGCTCGACAACATAGACAGCAAGCGGCTTTCCGACGAGGCCGTCGCGCTGATGTCCGAAGTGCGAGCCTCCAACGCCGACCTCAAGAAGATCCTCGCGAACCCGGCGACGCAGAAGCTGCCCGAGGACGCCGGCGCCGCAGTGGCGCGCATTCGCGAGATCGTCACCGACCCGAAGCTCGCGAAGACGCTCGCGAGCCTCGAGCGCACGCTCGGCCGCATCGACCGGATCCTCGGCGGCGGCGAGACCGACCTCGGCGTGACGATCGAGAACCTGCGCCAGATCTCCGACAATCTGCGCGACCTGACCGAAGACGCGAAGCGCTATCCGGCGAACGTGATCTACGGCGAGCCGCCGCGACCGCTCGAAGGCCAAAAATGATCCCGCGATCGAACCGGGCGCCGCGCGCGCCGTTCACGCTCGCTGCGGCGGCATTCGCTGCGGCGGCGCTCGTTGCCGGCTGCGCGCTGTCGCGCCCGTCGCCGGTCAAGCAGTCGTATCTCATCGAGCCGGCGACGCCCGCGGCGATCGCGACGCCGCAGGCGGCGTCGCTGCGCGTCGGCACGGTCAACATCGCGGCGCCGTTTCGCGGCCGGCTCTTCGTCGTGCGCGAGGGCGAGCTGCGCTACGAGACCGATTTCTACTCGGAGTTCCTGGTCGCGCCGGCGCCGATGCTCGGCGAGGCGACCGCGCGGGCACTCGGCGGCGCGCGCGTGTTCGCGCGGGTGGTCGCGCCGGGCGCGCCGCCGGATGCCGACTACGTGCTCGACGGCTTCGTGTCAGCGCTCTACGAGGACGCGCGCAACGCGGCGGCGCCCGCCGCGGACATCGTCGTCACCTACTACCTTGCGCGCGCCGACAATCCCGTGCCGTTCTGGTCGAAGGAATATCGGCAGCACGTGCCGATCACCGCGGCGTCGCCCGACGCGTATGCGGCGGGGCTGTCGACGGGATTCGGCGCGATCATGGCCGAGCTCGCGCGCGACCTCGCGGCGGTCGAGCTCGCCAGGCGCTAGGCGCCGCGCGCCGTCGGCCGTCATCGCGTCAGAAAAGGGGCGGCAATCCAGTGCCGCGTTCGCCGGCGGGAACGCCCGTCGTGCCGGTCAGCTGGTCCGCCTGCGCGACCCAGCCGCCCCCCATCGCCTTGTAGATGTTCCCGGCCGACGTGAACACCTGCGCGCGCACCGCGGCGAGGTTGAGCTCGGCGGGGAAGAGCGCCTGCTCGGCCTGCAGCACCGTCGAATAGGACGTGTACCCGCCGTCGTACTGCAGCTTGGCGAGCCGCGCGTAATCCTTGAGCGCGGCGACGAGGCGCTCCTGCGCGGCCAGCTGCTCCTTCAGCTTCTGGCTCGCGACGAGCGCGTTGTCGACGTCGGCGAACGCATTCTGGATCGACAGCTGGTAGCCGAGGAGCGCCGCCTGCTCGCCCGCTTCCGCCTGTCCCACCTGACCGCTGACGGCGCCGAACGTGAAGATCGGCCCGACGACCTGGCCCGCGTAGTTCCAGACGCGCGTCGGCCCCTTGAAGAGGTCGGAGAGCGCGGTGCTCGAGCTTCCGAGCGCGCCGGTCAGCGAGATCACCGGAAAGTAGAGCGCCTTCGCGGCGCCGATCTGCGCGTTGGCGGCGATCAGCGTCTGCTCGGCTTGCATGACGTCGGGCCGGCGCACGAGGAGCTCGGAAGGCACGCCGGCGGGGACGCTCGGGAGTGCCAGCTCGTAGATCGACTTGCCGCGCGGAATCGGGCCGGGGTTGCGGCCGAGCAGCACCGACAGCGCGTTCTCGACCTGCGCGATCTGGGATTCGATCACGGGGATCTGCGCTGCCGCAGTCTCGTACTGCGACTGCGCCTGCGAGACCGTCATCTGCGAGGTCTGCCCGTACTTGAACTGCAGCTGGTAGAGGCGCACCGATTCGCCGTAGGTGCCGAGCGTCGCGTTCGCGATGGCGAGCTGCTCGTCCAGGCCGCGCAGCGTGATGTAGTTGGTGGCGACCGAATTGACAAGCGACAGGATGACGCCGCGGCGCGCCTCGTCGGTCGCGAGCATGTTGGCCTGCGCCGATTCCGACAGCCGGCGGATGCGTCCCCAGAGATCGATTTCCCAGGTCGCGGTCAGGAGCGCCTGATAGGCGTTCTGCGGGTTCGGATAGTTCGGGATCACGGCGACGAGGCCCGTGTCGGGAATGCGCGCGCGCTCGCCGTTGCCCGCGTAGCCGATCTGCGGAAAGAGCTGCGAGCGCGTCTGCGTGATGATCGCGGCGGCCTGCTGGACATTTGCGGCTGCGATCTTGACGTTGAGGTTGTTGGCGAGCGCCGTGTCGATCAACTGGTCGAGCACCGGGTCGCTGAACTGCTTCCACCAGGCGGTGTTCGCCGTCGCCGCCACCTGCGCGGGCTCGAAGCGGAACGCCGCCGGCGCGTCGACCTTCGGCCGCACGTAGTCGGGTCCGATCGCGCAGCCCGCAAGCAGCGTGATCACCACCGCGACGAGCACAGGCGCGCGCATCGCCGGCCCCGCGGGGTGCTCGCGAGGCGGCATCACACGTCCTCCCGTGCCGAGTGCGGCGGCGGACACGCGCCGCCCGCCACGGCGGCGGCAGGTGCCGGTGGCGAAGGCGGCGCGACATGAGGCGGCGTCGTGCCTGGCTCGTCCTTGCCCTTTTCCAGCTGGTCGAACAGGTAGAACAGGAGAGGCACGTAGAGCATCGCCAGCGTGGTCTCGCCGAGCATCCCGCCGATGATCCCGGTGCCGATCGAGTGGCGCGCATTGGCGCCGGCGCCGAGCGCGAGTGCGAGCGGCAGGCAGCCGGCGGCGAACGCGAGCGAGGTCATGATGATCGGGCGCAGCCGCTGCTCGCCGGCCAGAACGGTCGCTTCCATGATGGACTTGCCCTGATGGCGGAACTCGACCGCGGCCGAGACACGCAGCACGGCGTTCTTCGCGCCGAGTCCGATCAGGACGAGAAGGCCGATCTGGAAGTAGACGTCGTTGTCGAGGCCGCGCAGCCAGTTGGTGGCGAGCGCGCCCAGGATCCCGAACGGCACGGCCGACATCACGGCGCCCGGCAGCGTCCACGACTCGTACTGCGCGGCGAGCACGAGGAACACGATGATGAGGCCGAACACGAACGCGATCGCCGACGTGCCGCCCGACTCCTTCTCCTCGAACGCGAGGCCCGACCACGCGAACGTGTATCCGGACGGCAGCACTTCCTTCGCCGTCGCCTCCATCGCGGCGATCGCATCGCCCGAGCTGAACCCAGGCGCCGGATTGCCGTTGATCTTCGCCGCCGGGAAGCCGTTGAAGTGCGGCAGCAGGTCGGGGCCCGACACCCATTTCGTCGTGACGAGCGCGGACAGCGGCACCATCTTGCCGTCCTTCGAGCGCGTGTAGAGGCGCGTGAGGTCGCCCGGGTCCTGCCGGAACTTCGCGTCCGACTGGAGGATCACCCACCACACGCGGCTGAACTGGTTGAACTGTGACGCCGTCAGCGATCCGAACTGCGCCTGGATCGCGCTGTAGACGTCCTCGATCTGCACGCCGAGCAGCGTCGCCTTGTCGCGGTCGACGACGGCGCGGAGCTGCTGCGTGTTGGCGCGGAACGTCGACGACAGGCTGGTGAGCTCGGGATTGGTGCGCGCCTTGCGCAGGAACTCCTGCGTGATCTCGTCGAGCCGCGCCGGGTCGCCCGAGCCCGTGTCCTGGATCCAGAACTCGAACCCCCCGGTGGTGCCGATGCCGGGAATCGGCGGCGGCGCGACCGGGATGACGATCGCCTGCTCGATGCCCTGCACTTCGCGATAGAGGTTCAGCAGAACCGCGCGCGCATTCTGTGCCCTCGCGGCGTCGGTCGTGTCGTAGCGCTCCTTGAAATCCTTGAGCGTCACGAAGAACGCGCCGGCATTGGTCTTGAAGCCGCTGTCGAGCAGGCTGTAGCCGGTGATCATCGAGCGCGTCGCAACACCTGGAATCTTCGCGAAGATCGCATCGACCTTCTCGGCGACCGCTTGCGTGCGGTCCATGCTCGCGGCCTCGGGCATGATGATCGCCGCCATCACGTAGCCCTGGTCCTCGTTCGGCACGAAGCTCGTCGGCAGCACCGTGAAGAGGTGGTAGATCGCGTACAGGAACACCGCGAGCATCACGAGCGCGATGACGAAGCGCTTGATGACGAGCTCGACCGCATGCCCAAAGCCGCGCGTCACCGCGTCGACCTGCCGGTTGAACCACGCGAAGAAGCCCTTCTGCGGCGGCGGATTGTGCTTCAGCATCAGCGCGCACATCGCCGGCGTCAGCGTCAGCGCGACGAACCCGGACACGGCGACCGACACCACGATGGTGATCGCGAACTGCTTGTAGAGCTGGCCCGTGGTGCCGGGCAGGAAGGCCGCCGGGATGAACACGGACGCCATCACCAGCACGACGGCGACGAGCGAGCCCGCGATCTCCTCCATCGACTTGATCGTCGCATCCTTCGGGCCGAGGTGATGCTCGTGCATGTTGCGCTCGACGTTCTCGACGACGACGATCGCGTCGTCGACGACCATCCCGATCGCCAGCACCAGCCCGAACAGCGTGATGAGGTTGATCGAGAAGCCGAGTGCCAGCATCCCCGCGAACGTCGTGATCAGCGCGACCATGATCGCGACCATGCAGATGATCGTCGTGCGGAAGCTCTGCAGGAAGAGGTAGACGACGAGCACCACCAGCACGACCGCCTCGAGCAGCGTGTGGAGCACCTCCTCGATCGACAGCTTGACGAAGTCGTTGGTGTCGAGCGACACCACGTAGTCCATGCCCTCGGGGAAGCGCGCCTTCATGTCCTCCAGCGTCCTGCGCACGTCCTTCGATACCGTGAGCCCGTTCGCGCCCGGCTGAAGGTACACGGCGATGAACGTCGCCGGCGTGCCGTTGAGCTTGGAGTCGACGATGTACTGGCGCAGCCCCACCTCGGCGCGTGCGACGTCGCCGACGCGCACGATCGCGCTGCCGTCCTGGCTCGCGCGGAGAATGATGTTCTCGTACTGGCGGGGCTCGATGAACGGCGACTGCGTCACCACCGGGAACGTGAGCTCGACCGGGCCCGCCGTCGGCTGCTGGCCGATCTGGCCTGCGCCGAAGAGCGCGTTCTGCTTGTTGACCGCGTTGGCGATGTCGGTCGTCGTGATGCCGAGCGAGGTCATCCGGTCCGGATTCATCCAGATCCGCATGGCCTGGTCCGGGACGCCCATGATCGACGCCTGCCCGGCGCCGTTGACGCGCTTGATCGCGTCCAGCACGTAGACGTTCGCGTAGTTGGCGATGTAGTCGCCGCTGTAGCGCTCGCCCTTCGCGAAGACGGCGATCAGCATCATGATCGACGACGACTTCTTCTGCACCGACACGCCGAGCTGCGTGACCGCGGTGGGGAGCTGCGGCAGCGCGAGGTTCACGCGGTTCTGCACCTGCACCTGCGCGATGTCCGGGTTCGTCTCCAGCGAGAAGTAGACGGTCAGCGTCAGCTGGCCGTTGGCCGAGCTTGTCGACGACATGTAGAGCATGTTGTCGACGCCGTTGATCTGCGCCTCGATCGGCGAGGCGACCGAGTCGGCGAGCGTCTTGGAGTCGGCGCCAGGATAGGTCGCCGAGACCGTCACCTGCACCGGCGTGATCGTCGGGTACTGCTGCACCGGCAGCACGACCATCGCGACGAGGCCGCCGAGGCTGATGATGATCGCGACGACCGCCGCGAAGATCGGCCGTTCGATGAAGAAGCGGGAGAACATGGTCGGCCGCGCGCCTGCTTACTTGCCGACCGCGAGTTCCACGCGCCGGGCCTCGTCGTCGCTGCCGCTGCCGATGACGTCCCGCGGTGGCGCGAGCTGGATGCGCTCGGCCGGAATGCCCTCGGCGACGAGCGCGTCGCGCACGGCGGCGGCGCGGCGCTTCGCGAGCTCGACGTTCGCCGCATGGTTCCCCGAGCGGTCGGCGAAACCCGTGACGCTGATGGGATTCTTCCCTTCCTTCATTGGCGGCGCGAAACCTTTGAGGAGCCGAATGGACTCGGCATCGAGCGTCGACTTGCCCTTGGCGAAATGGACGACCAGTGACGCACCGGGCGGGCTCGACACGGGCGCTGCCTCCGTCGCGCCGGGCGTCGGAACGTACGGCGTCGCCTTGACCGGCGCATCGGGGGCGAGCCGGATCGCACCGTCGACGACGACCTGGTCGCCGGCGGCAAGGCCCTGCGAGATGAACCAGCCGTCGCCGTACCAGTCGCCGACCACCACCGGGCGCTGCTCGGCCTTGCTGTCCTTCGTGACGACCCAGACGTAGTGGCCCTTGCCGCCCTGCTGCACGGCGCGCTGCGGGACGACGATGGCGTTCGGGCGGCTCGCGCCGCGCAGGATCGTGCGGACGTACTGGTTGGGGCGCAGCACGCCCTTCGGGTTGTCGACCGTCGCGCGGATCAGGAACGTGCCCGTCTGCGAGTTGTACGACGGGTCGGCGAACGTGATCTTGCCGGTGTACGGAAACATCGAGCCGTCGACCAGCTGGATCTCGACGACGAACTGGCGATCCGCGGGAAGCGTCAGCAGGCCCTTCTGCGCTTCGCTGCGGATGCGCTCCATCTCGTTCTCGGAGATGCTGAAGTTGATCCACATCGGCGTCAGCACCGACACCGTCGTGAGCTGGCTGTTCTGCGGATTGACGTACGTGCCGTCGGCGACCGCGGCGAAGCTGCTGACGCCGTCGACCGGCGAAACGATCGTGCAATAGG
>Ga0265331_10000324_pt1 | contig 51536 bp, 68 predicted proteins | sample 41923metaG_FD_202088 | JGI IMG/M metagenome (GOLD analysis project Ga0265331, IMG submission 202088) | Rhizosphere microbial communities from Carex aquatilis grown in University of Washington, Seatle, WA, United States - 4-19-23 metaG | ecosystem: Host-associated > Plants > Roots > Rhizosphere... | reverse complement strand
ATTTAGCAGGAGGAGCAAGGATGGACCGCAGCCGAAAGGCGAGTCGTGAGGGCAACGAAATCACTCTCCAGCACAAGAGCCAGCAGGATGCTTCGCTCACCGAGGAAATGATCGAGGAGAAGCTGGCTCAACTGCAAGGGTCGATTGAACAATTGAGCGGAACTGCCGAACTTCAACAGCGGGTCAAACTCTTCGGCGAGTGCAAGCGAATCGACGGCGAAACGTCGGGCCAGTTTTACGAAAAGCTGCGGCGTTGGTTCGACCGGGACTTGCCGAAAGCAAAATCGCCCCGGCATCCGCCGAGACAAACGGGCGGTTAAAATCCTTTCCCAAGTGCTGCTCGAATCTGTTCCATCCTTGCTCGGTTCACGCCGAAGTCCGAATGACCGATTCGTGACGCCGAACGAAAATCAATGGTCTTCGCCTTGCGGTCAACGAAAAACTCGACATCATCGACAAAACGAAAGAGGCGGCTCGTGGCCTCGACGTGAATGTAATCTTCCGTCTCCGTGACGATCTTCATTCGAGGCATGGCACGGATCGCCGCTTTCAGGCGCTCGATTGCCTGGTCCGGGGCATCGTCGAATAGGATTGCGTCCATGCGATGGTCGGCGTCGATTGCTTGAGTCGAAACGCAGTTCGGCGAGTTGGGGCAGGGAGCCAACCGGCCATTCACGACGCCCAGGTTCGGCGGTTTCTTTGCCATAATGCTGAGGACTGCCAGCACGATCACCGGCGAAAGCACGATGAGCGCCACGATGAAGTAGATTATACGTCGTGGGATTGTCGGCACTTCCCGGTCCCCGGCCCGCTTCAACTAGCAGTTGGCTTCTCGGCGGGCTTCTTTGCGGCGACGAAGCGGTAGTTGCCGGTGCTGAGTTCGTAAGTCGCCCGGCTCGTCGTGGGAGCATCGGGCTCCAAACTTTCGTTTGCCAACTGGCGGTAGGTGTTGCGGCTGATTTCCAAATGCAGCACGACGGGAATCGGTTGTTTTTTTGCCGAGATATCTTGCCGATGGCCATCGAGTGGCCCACCGATGAACTGGATGAATTCGGGCATGGTTCGATCCCTATTGATCTGCGTGCATTTTACCTTCGATCAATCTCGGTGCCAGCCCTGCCATCGGCTCTTCCCGACCGGATGCAATTGGTGCCGACGATGATTTCGCTGGCGACCACGACGGACACGAAAGGGGCTTCGTCATCCATGATTCAGATCAACCTCGCCCCTCCGGCGGAGGTCGATCAGTCGTTGGCTATCGTGAGCTACGAGGCTCGATATAATGGTGGCTACTGGATCATAGGCCGAACAGCAACGGAGGGTTTGTCGATGCCTATGCAGAAGTTGGACGAAGAGTTGCATGAGCAGCGGGAGTGGCTGCGTGTCACGCTCTCCAGTATTGGCGAAGCGGTCATCACCACCGACACCGAAGGGCGGGTGAAGCTCCTGAACCCGGTGGCTGAATTCTTGACCGGCTGGACGCAAGCGGACGCAGCCGGGAAGTCGCTCGACATTGTTTTCCAAGTCGTCAATGAAGAAACTCGCCGCACGGTCGAGGACCCAGCCATCAGAGCCTTGCGGGAGGGCGTCGTGCTGGGGCTGGCCAACCACACGCTGCTGATTGCCAAAGACGGCACAGAGCGGCCCATTGACGACAATGCCGCTCCGATTCGCAATGCCAAAGGCGAAGTCGCCGGAGTGGTGCTGGTCTTCCGAGACGTGAGCGAACGCAGGCGGCAAGAACGGCAAGTGCAAGACGCCCTTGCCTACGCCGACAATATCATTGCGACCTTGCGAGAGCCGTTCGTGGTCCTCGACAAGAACCTGCGGGTCAAGACGGCAAACCGCTCCTTCTATAAGAATTTCCACGTCACGCCGGACGAGACGCAGGACCGTTTCATCTTCGACTTGGGCAACGGCCAATGGAACATCCCTCGCTTGCGGACGTTGCTGGATGAAGTCCTATCCGACAATCATCCCGTCCTCGACTTTGACGTGGAACATGACTTCCCGGCGATTGGCAAGAAGAACATGCTGCTCAACGCCCGCCGATTCCCTCCCGAATCCAAGCATCCTGAATTGATCCTGCTTGCGATAGAGGACATCACCGAACGCAAACGGACGGAAGACGAGTTGCGACGGAGCGAACAACGCCAGCGGTTCATACTTGATTCGATGCCGGACAAAATCTTCACCGCCAAGCCCAACGGTGATGTTGACTACGTCAACCCGCAGTGGATCGAGTTCACCGGCCTGCCGTTCGAGCAAATCAGCGATTGGGGCTGGAAGCAGATTATCCACCCGGACGAAGTGGCCGAGAACGTCCGAGCCTGGCAGCACTCTATCGACACCAGCGAGCCGTTCCAGTTCGAGCATCGCTTCCGGCGTGCCGATGGCGAGTACCGTTGGCACGTCAGTCGGGCGTTGCCGATGCGGGACGAGGCGGGCCGGGTCTTGATGTGGATTGGCTCAAACACCGACATTCATGACATCAAGCTGGCCGAGATGGTGTTGCATGACTCCGAGATTCGTTTTCGGCGGCTCTTTGAGGCGGCCAAAGACGGCATCCTCATCCTCGACGACCATACCGGGAAAATCATCGACGCCAATCCATTCATGAGCGAATTGTTGGGCTACTCGCACGATGACTTCTTGGGCAAGGAACTTTGGGAGATCGGCCTGTTCGGCGACAAATCGGCAAACGAAGCCGCTGTTCTGGAACTGCAAGAAAAAGGCTACATTCGATACGAACATTTACCTCTCGAATCCAACCGGGGGCGACGAGTCGAGGTCGAGATTGTCGCCAACGCCTACCGAGAGGACCACCATAGCGTGATCCAGTGCAACATTCGGGACATCACTGAACGCTCTCGCTTGGAGCGGAAGATGCAGGAGCAAACGGAAGTCTTGGCCGACTTGCATCGCCGCAAGGACGAATTCTTGGCGATGCTCAGCCACGAACTTCGCAACCCGCTGGCCGCCATCTCGAATGCCGGGCAACTTCTTCGCCTTGAGAAAAGCGAAGACCCGCTCCAGCAGAGAGCCAACGCCATCATCGAGCGTCAAGTGGGACAATTGACTCGCCTCGTGGATGACTTGCTGGAAGTGTCCCGCATCACGACCGGACGAATCCACCTCATTCAAGAACGGATCGCCCTGAACGGCATCGTCGCAAATGCAGTCGAGACGGTTCGCCCGCTCATTGGACAACGCCGACATTCGCTCAACGTGTCTCTGCCGCCCGAACCCATTTGGCTTTACGCCGACGCTGTTCGGCTGGAACAAGTGGTCGTGAACCTGCTCACCAACGCCGCCAAGTACACCCACGAAGGCGGTCACATTTGGCTGTCCGTCCTGCAAGAAGGCGATGAAGCGGTACTGCGGGTGCGGGATTCGGGCGTCGGCATCGCCCCCGACTTGCTCCCTCACATCTTCGATCTTTTCACCCAGGCGGAAAGATCATTGGCCCGCTCGCAAGGCGGCTTAGGAATCGGCCTGTGTTTGGTGCAACGGCTGGTGGAGTTGCACGGCGGTAGGGTTGAGGCGAGCAGTACATTGGGGCAGGGAAGCGAGTTCGTCGTGCATTTGCCTGTGGTGACTTCCGCACTGCCTACATCGCCTTCCACGGAAAACACCAAACCGACCGGACCTTCTTTGCGAGTGCTGGTCGTGGATGACAACGTGGATGTAGCCCAGAGCTTGACCATGCTATTGGAAGCGTCGGGGCATCATTTCCGAACGGCTCATGATGGTCCAACCGCACTGGCAACCGCCCTCGATTACCGGCCTGACGTGGTGCTGCTCGACATCGGCTTGCCTGGGATGGACGGCTATGAGGTAGCCAAGAAGATGCGTCAGCAGCCGGACCTTAAGCACGTCGTGCTGGTCGCCGTGAGCGGGTATGGGCATGAATCAGACCACCGGCGTTCGCAGGAGGAAGGATTCGATCACCACTTGGTCAAGCCCACCGATTTTGGCAAGTTGCAGCAGATCCTGGCGACCGTCAAGGTGACGTGATGCCAAAACAACTGCGAGGCGTTTGAGACTTACTCAAACGCCCCGCAGAAGCGAATCAGGTATCATCCTTAGTCGTTACTGCACGCCGACCTCGGTCTTGGTGCAACAGTCCTTCGTAACGGTGCCGACCTTCGCTGCCGCACAGCACGATCCCTGACCTGGGCAGCAGCAGTTGCCGGTCACGCAGCAGCCGACCGCTTTTGTTGCCGTGACGGTCCTTTCCTTGGCCCTGGCGTCGAGGTCGCAGCACGACCCCTGACCGGGACAGCAGCAGTTCCCCGTTACGCAGCATCCAAGCGACTGCTCGGCATTGACCGTGGGTTTGTTGAACGACCACGCAGCCCCTGCCACAATCGGGAAGAGCACGAGGGCGACGAAAAGTTTGAAACGCATCTTTGATCTCCAATACGTCTAGAAATTTGAGTAGAAACGGTGAATTCGCCAACGCGGCGAAAACCTGACGGTGAATGAACCGTCAAAAAAAAGAGCCCGGTGTTCTACTCAAATCAGCCAACGACAATGCAAGACGTGGAGGGATCGAGGCGGGGCGTGGGCCGAACAGCCCACGTGCGCAACAGCACGGACCTCATGAAATTGGAGGTCGATTTCGGGAAGGATGGCGACGACGCCGAGATCAACATCGGCTTTCTCAACCGAATTTGTCGTGACCGTAGCGTTCCGGTCAGTGCAGGGGCATCGCTCGACGGGAGCCGGAGACTTGTTTGGCTTGCTCGGTCGTGTTGGACAACAACAACCAGGAGTCCCGAACATGGAGCAAGTCGGCTCCTCTCCTGTCGCCACCTTCTCCTTGATCTGAACGGCGATCAAGCAGCACCAACCCTGCGGCAACGCCAAGGTCAAGCTGCAAGCCACCATCAGAGTCTGGAGAATGCGGTTCCTCATCACTAACCAACCTATTCGATGCCCTTCGATGGGTCAAGATTGGCGCCGGAACGGCATTGCGATCCGTGCCTACGCCGCAACTCTCGGCCAGAACATTATCAGGCTCACACCCACGAGGGCAATCGTCGCACCGAGCACGTCGGGCCAATCAGGGCGGTTCCCGTCGAGTTGCCAACCCCACAGGAGCGAAAGCACGATGAAGAATCCACCATACGCTGCGTAGACCCGGCCGAAATGGCTGGCCTGAAGTGTTGGAATGATCCCGTAGAGGATCAGGACCATGCCGCCCAAGAGGCCCCACCACGTGGGCCTACCATCCCGTATCCACTTCCAGACGAGCCAACCACCGCCAATTTCGCAGAGCCCGGCCACGACGAACAGGACGAGTGAACGTAGGATGGCGAGCATGGCGGTCTCCAATGGGAATCAAGTCGATGGCGACCCTACCTCGCCGCATCCTCCTCCACCATTTCGAACCTGACGAAATACGAGTCCTTGAATAGATCGTCCTTCTCCTCAACCTGTCGGAAGCCGGCCGCCTCGATCTCCTTGGTGAAGATTTCTTGGTCGCCACGCACGTGGCTCAGCACCCAATCGGAACTGCGGCCCTTGATTCTGTGGAAGTCGATGAGGATCACCTGGCCGCGGGGCTTCAAGGCACGATGGAGGGACCGCATCGTTTTCTGCGGGAACTCGAAATGGTGGTAGGTGTCGCAGATGAAGGCCAGGTCAACCGACGAATTCGGCAAGTTCACCGAATCCGGGTGGCACACGACGCCGACCACGTTGTCGAGCCCGTCGGCCTTGCAGGTCCCCTCGACATGCCGAACGAATTCATCAGAAATGTCCACGGCGTAGACCTTTCCTTTCGGCCCGACCAGTGACGAAAACATGCGAGTGAAGAGCCCGGTGCCGGCGCCGATGTCGGCCACCACCATGCCGGGCTTGATTCGGCAAGCCTCAACGGCTTCGTGGCGATGGTCGTAGAGGTCTCGTCCGTCGCCTTCGAATCGTCCGATCCATTCCTCGACCTTGGGTTTCTCGAACGGCTTGTTGATGCCCGGATTGACGCTCTTCTCTTGGGCAGCGAGGGGGACAGGTGCCAGGAGGAGCAGGATGGTGAATAGGCGGATCATTGGGATGGCTCCAGCGGGTTTGGGCAGCCGTCATTATGCACCAAGATCAGTCATGGTCGTAGATCCCGAGAACCTTCTCGCCGATTCCGTGTCCAGGTTGGCAGTTATACTTCCTTGTTGGCCCGTACCATGCTCGATCCATCCATCACCTTCAACCTGGCCCCGGACGACGATCCTGATCTCTGGGAGCTTGCGACGGACACGATCCTCGGGGATGCCGGTCGTCTGTGCGGCGAGATCCGGGAAGACGTTTTCGCCCAGGTGGGTTGCTGCCGACATTGGATTTGCCCTCATGGTCCACTCTGGTGGCCGGCGGATGACGGCTTTGCGTGGCCGTTTGGTTACGACAAGACCACAACCGGTTTTTCCCACCGTGCCCTGCCAGAATTCGATTGGTCGATCTTCCTCCGATGGACCGGCGATCGCTGGGAGCATGGTCGGACTGGCCGGCGGTGCCGGCTGTTCCGAGTGGCGATCCCTGGTCGAACGGCACGGCACCAGCAGGCGGCCATCCATACGGTCTGGCTGCCACACTCGCCCACAAGCAGGGAGCGACTGCTTCAACTCTACGGTTTTCGCAAGATAACGGGCAACTGGCGTTGCACGGCGAGGCGCGGGCCGGTGCCTGGCATTCGTCGCCCATTGCACCGACCGCTCACAATCAACACGAAAAGCTAACCCGAAACTCATTGTCCCGATTTGCGGCTCGTCCATAAAATTGGGAGCGAGTGAGGATTATTCCACGCCGCCCTCCAGGAAAACCGCCGTGATTGCTTTCGCCACGACGAAGCCCGCCGAAGACTTGATTTGGCTGACCCCGGCGGCAAAATTACGTGCCGTCGTTGCGCAGGTCCAAGATCGCCTCGATGAGGATTTGTTCGTGCTCGTTCTGGCCCATTTCCCGGCCACGCTTGCCAGTGTCGAGCAGGAATTGTCGGCAAACGGAGTACCCAACGAGTTTCTTGATGGCCGCTTGAGCCGCAAGAACATTGTGCCGCTGATTGATGAGGACAATCGACCAAAGGCGATTCTTGTCCTGGCGGACTCGTTGGCACCTGACGAATTTCCAATGGAGATCAACGACACGCTGGAAGGGCTGGCGATCCTCGTCGCCGAACGGCACTTCCTGCGGGAAAAGGATGAGGCGATTCAGTCCTTCGCTCGCTCACTTGGGCGGCCATGTGAACTTGTTTTTCATCTCTCCCTGCACGATCCGCTGATAAGCAACTTCGCTGGCGACTGGGTAAAATACGTGCTCATGCGACTCGGCCTCGACGAGTCGAAGGCCATCGAAAGCAAATTGGTCGCCAAGGGGATCAAGAGTGCCCAGGCGAACCTCTCGTCTGGATTACTCAGTGACCGAGCGGCTGATTCCGCCGAGGAGTGGTTGCGTTTGAACGTGCCCGACATGGCGGTTTGCTCCTGAACTTCCTGGAGGTCACATCGGCAATAAAATCGTCGCCAAGGATGGCTCGGAGCCATGCTTGGCCATTTGGCATTCGGCTGCTACCTGGTCATCGACTGGGGATCGTGTCGCCGATTCCGCCGACGATTGGTTTCGGATGAACATGCCGAAATGAGGACTTGATGGCCGGTCGAATAATTACACATTTGGGGATTCACTATTCCCACTTGCATCGTGCTCGTTGGTCGATTTCAATTGGGTCATGCCCAACGAACCGAAGAGCCCTCAAGACCTGATCGCTGGCCCGACCGCCCAAAGCAAACGTGACGACCTTTATCCAGACCTTGCACGAGATGGCGGCCTGGTCAACGCTTTGCAACTTGCGATGCGATCACTCTCATCGCCTCTTGCAGTGACAGGCCGAGGCATGGCGAGAGTGGGAATGAACTGTCGCTTCTCCCAAGTGGGTAACGCTGTCGAGGAAAGGCTCTTCCTGTGTGACTTTTGGGATCAAGGTGTCATGCTTGCCCTTGCACGCACCCCCGATCTTCTCCAAGTAGCACGATCTATCCACGCATGGGTGCAAGAGAAGGCAAATACATCCCAACTTAGGGAGTCGTTCCCGTTTGCCACTTGTGAGCCAATTGCCGAGTCATTTGAGAAGGATATGGAGGTGGAGTGGAAGTGGGAGAGCCTGGAAGAGTCGGCCAGAACTCACCGGGATATGGCGACTTTGCTGCCTCTAATCCTGACGGCAAGGAGGACGAAGAAGGTGCGGCGGTTATTTCCGTTTACTAGTCTCTCCAACCTGTGCCTGAGCCGATGCACGGGCTATCCCTACTCAGGCGATTGTCCCTATGCCGCTCCAACAGGCGATAGTCAGTATAAAGTTTTTGATACTTTGGGCAAGGTAATTGGGAGGGGGGACGCAGAGAGTGCAGTTCAACTCCTCGTTGACCATTTGCCGCCGAATTGTGGACCGGCGACAAAAGGAACGGCTGACGACTTATAAACCAGCCCCATGAAGGACGACCGAACAGAATACCTACGGCATCAATAGCCCACGCTACCCGTTTCGCGATCGAGGACCTCCTTCGGGTGCCGAGTCGATGAGCAGCCTAATCTCATTGAAGCTGATGGCGGAACTCCCCGATGAAGCAACGGCTCTGCGCTTCCAGACCGAGGTCCAGGTTAGGATCGCCGACTTTGGTGGTATCAGGCAGTCGGCGACGAAGCGGTACTGGAAAATCCCCGAGTGGTTCGAGGTCACACTCCTTCTCCAACCCGGCAGCACCACTTCCTTGGTTTTCGACAGCATCTTGTCATCGTTGGGCGAAGGCTGGGAGCGACACGACATTTGCGATGAGGAGCAATGGGCTATTTGGAATCCGAAGGCGGGCAGCAAATTCTGTTCATCGGACGTTCGCTGGGCGCACGTGCAACGCTTTCCCGCCAACCAAATGGAACTTGGCCTACCACCGTCGTTGCTTGCGTATTTAGCCGATGCCGAGCTGCGTCTCGGCTCTTGGGATGGGACTGCCGAAACCCTAGTGCTTGGCATCACGAAAGAAATCGGGCCAGAAGAGGGCGTGATTATCCTAACCGGAGTTCGCCATGTGAACCTGCCCTCCCTGCTCACGATAAGCGGAATTGAGTGCCGGGGAGAGGATGGGCTACCGTCGGGTTTTTTTGAGACATACCGTCCGAATGACCAGCACCTGGACCCGGATGAGCGGGTCTACCTCTTTCATGGTGCATGGGGCGAGGAGTTCTTTGTTGTCGCCGAGAACCTTGAGTATCGGACAACGGCGGCTGACTGATTTGGCACCAAGGATTGGCGGCTGGAAACGCTGCTGGGAAGCGACGTAACTCAGGCAGGAGAAATGGCATGACGCCATTCAGGATAGACGATCCGTTGCAGGTCAAACCGTCCAACCCACGCAATGGGTGGATTGATGTTGAGATTCATGCCAAAGGAGCAGCGTTCCAAGAAGCCGTGTCGTATACGCCCAACGATTTTGTTTTTGAATTGGCAACGGCACTTTCCCTTGCCATACAGGGTGCCAGTGGCGTGGCGGTCGCCTCCTGCGAGCTTGTGAACTACAAGTTTACATTTTCCGCGGTGCCCGAGATTGACATGACTCTGCTCCGCATTGATCAAAAGGCCGAGGTGATGAGCGTTTCATCCAACCTCCACCCACTCGTGTCATTGTTCCCCCAACGCCCTTTTCTTTTCGTTGATGAAGCGAACGTGGTGCGGAAGATGGTCGGTAATCCGTGTCAGTACGATCTCCAACGTCATCGGGCCATCTTCCGAATGGATGCCATGCCGCTGAAAGTCGTCCGGCGTCAGGGTGCGAAGAATGCGTGTCATCTGGGTGCGGGTCAGTTCGATCAGCCGCAAATCGTCTTCGACGACACGTTCTGGGCAGGCGAGGCGGGCCATCCAGGCGTCGGGGTCAATCGACAAGAGCGGCGGTTCCTGTTCGGCAATCACACGCTTCATTCGCTCGGCGTAGAGGGCTTCCGTGTCGGCCAAGTGGCAGACGACCTGGTGCGTTGACCATTTCCCTGGAATTGGTTTTGCAAGAAGCTGTTCCTGGCTCATGCCCTCCACGGCATTCCGAACGTAGCTGGCACCGGCCAAGTAATTCGAGATCAGTTCTTCGTGATTCATCGTTGCGGTCGTCCTATTTCGGATTTGGTTCCCGAAAACGTGCCGATCATCCACTTGCCGTTCTGTTGCTTCACCATCCCGACCGTGAAAGTTGCCTCCTTGGCGTCCTTTGGGGCTGCATTGGGCGGGATGAAGCCCTTCCGCTTTCTTCAAGCTGCTGCTTGACGAATTGGTCGAGAGGCATCGCCATAATTGGGCAACGGCTGCGGGAGATGGGCCGCTGCATTGTAGCCCACAATTCTGCTGGGTTGCCAGCCCTTGACCAGGGAGACCAGCCCGCCGACGATCATGAATGAAGGAGTCCACCCATGAAAATCGTTGCGGAGTGAGTCGGCAACAAGTTGGGGAACGACCACGGGTTCGCAGAGCAGTAGCTCTGATCGACCGTATGGATGCAGTGGGCCTACCGTGGATTTGGGACGAGTCGAACCGGCCGAGTTTGATTGAATAAGAGACCGGTTATGTCGAAAGTCCGCCCATCAGATCAAGATTCCACTTTTCGTCAAATCGCCCTGGTTGCTGGCTACCACCCGTGCAGCTTTCCGCCTTCGATGGCCTACGACGCAGGCTTGAAGGAACGGTTTGCAGTTGTTCTTTCGAGCTATCGCCCTGAAAAGGATGGCATGTTTTTCGACGCCGATCTGTTCGTTCGCCTCGCTGACGCCATCCTGAAAGTCATCCCCCACGACTCGCTGGATATCGACCTTGGATCGCCTCACTTCAAATCACTTGCGGAACTGGCCGAACTCTACGTCAGACAGAACGAGATCGACCACGAGCCACCCAATTCAATGAAGGCGTTTCTCAGCGACCGACTTGTCGCCGTCGAGGAAACGGAACCGTGGATGGCGGTCGGTGGGCCAGCCCCATACCACGACTCGTTCACGATGTCGTTCTACACGGCAGAGGAGCGAGCCGACGAATTTCGAGGCATCTGTGAATCCATTGCTCGTGAAAACGGCGTGATGGTGACGGCATTCCACGAAGCCGAACGAAACAAGGAACCGTTCGTCCCTTGGTGGCGGCAGCCTTTGTGGTGGGTTGGGGCAAAGCCCTGGTGATTGGCTGAACGTCGGAAAAGTTGCCGTCCCCGGTCATCGGCCTTTCTTGGGCTTGATCGGCTCTTCGGAAACCATGACATCTTTTCCGAGCAGGTGTTTGTCGAAGAACTGCCGCATCCGCTCTACCACCTCCGGGGCCAAGTCCCAGTAGTCGATCCACCTAACTTGTTCGCCACCGGCAATGGGGATCAGCACTGATTCGACTTCCGCCTTGAGTAATGCGGCGTGCAGCCGTTCCGACTGGTCGAAGGGAATGTTCTGGTCGTTCGTACCGTGGATCAGCATAAAGGGCGGATCATCCTTCGAGACAAAGGTGGTCGGCGAAGCGCTACGAGCCGCATCCTTGTTTTCCTGAATTGCCCCGCCCAGTAGGAAGGCTTCACGTGACTTCCGGGAATTGTGCGATCCTCCCAGCGTCAGGAAATCGGTTTGCCCGAAGAGATCAACGACACAGGCCACTCGGCTGCTGACATTCGGGTACTCGCCCAGGTCTCCCTCCAGCGACTCAACGTCACCGCTCGTGCCGAGCATGGCCGCCAAATGCCCGCCGCTGTAAAAGCCTGTCACGCCGATGCGATCAGGGTCGAGGTTGAAAGTCTTGGCGTTTGCACGCAGCCAGCGGATCGCTGCCTTGCAGTCGTGGATTTGACCGGGCCAGATCGCCTCTCTTTTCTCCAAACGAGACCCAATCGCAACACCTGCGTACTCGCCGCTCTCGACCAAGGACGTGAGCAAATTGAAGGCCGTTTGCCCACGCTCCAAGCGACGATGAATAATAGCTACGACGGGCAATGGGTCGTCGTTTTTCGGCGTCGTTGGCAGGTAGATGTGCAACCGCTGGCTGGGCTTGAAGGTCGCCGCATACGGGAAATCGAAAGCTGCCCGAATCAAATGGTGTTTCCATAGCGGAACCAACGTTTGTTGGCATCGATGCCCATCTAGAAATGCCTGGCCCTCTTCGACGGAGACGCTTCCGTCCTTGTCGGTGTCGATTTTCCTGAAGACGGGGTCAGAAAAGGGATCGTAAAATTCGTCCTTCGTGAGCTTGCCATCCTTGTTCTGGTCCAGCCGTCGAAAATCATCGCTGGGTTCCAGGGCCGAAACGGTCGTGCCGACGAGGATCAAATTTGCCAGCAGGATTGCGGTTTTCATCTCGGTTTCCCTTTTCTTCAAGATAGAATGCGGGCGGTCAGGCGAACAGGCGGGGAAACGCTGAGGAGAACGACTTGTGAAAATCGCAATTATCGCTGCGGGGAGAGTTGGCAGCACCTTGGGCAAAGCGTGGGCAAAGAGGGGCCACGACATCTTCTTCGGCGTGCGAAACCCCAAGCAACTGGAATTTCAATCAGGCACGGTCGCAGAAGCGGCTACCTTCGGCCAGGTCGTCGTGCTGGCGACACCTTGGCCTGGCACAGAAGCCGCAGTCCGGGCGGCTGGCGATCTCCGGGGCAAGATCATCATCGACTGCACCAACCCCTTGAAGCAAGATGGTTCCGGCCTGGAAGTCGGCTTCAACAGTTCAGGGGCGGAACAGGTCGCCCAGTGGGCCAAGGGTGCAAGGGTCTGCAAGGCATTCAACACGACCGGCTCGAACAACATGGCCGATCCGGTCATCAACAGCATTCGCACTGTCATGTTCGTCTGTGGCGATGACAAGGCGGCCAAGGCGACCGTGATGCAACTTGCCGCCGAAATTGGCTTCGATGCCGTCGATGCCGGGAGACTTAAGCAGGCTCGGCTGCTCGAACCGTGGGCGATGATGTGGATCTCCCTGGCTTACGGGGGCATGGGGCGTGACATCGGGTTCGCCTTGTTGCGTCGTGGGAAACCAAACCCGACAGGCTGATCGCCGATTGCCGACGATTACCTGACCGTTGCTACCGTGGCAGGCTTAGTTGGCGGTTGGTGAGTGGGGATCGGAATGAGGTCGAATCCCTGCCCACACCTCCTGCCGCTTGACCGAGGCGACTATCGCACCGACGATCATGCGAAAGCCAAACGAGTCGAAATGCACGAAGCGGAACGCCGCTGGTCGTAAAGGAGACAGGCGATGAAGACGTGGTTTCTGCTGCCAATTCTTGGGGTATTTCCTTGGGCCACAGTCCAGGCCAATGAGAAGGACCAGCCGCAGACCGAGACTGCCGCTGGATGGGTGAAATACGCCAAGAACCCGGTACTCGGCGGTGATCTCGGAACCTGTTTCGACATTTCCGTTCTCAAGGAGGGAGACAACTACCGAATGTGGTTCTCGTGGCGACCGAAGAAAAGTCTCGCCCTGGTTGAAAGCAAGGATGGGATCGAGTGGAGCAAACCGGAAATCGTTCTTGGCCCCAACGACAAGACGGATTGGGAGAACGATCTCAACCGCCCCGCCGTCGTCAAGAACGGCGACCTGTATCGGATGTGGTATACGGGGCAGGCACGAGGGAAGTCGTGGCTTGGATATGCCACGAGCAAAGACGGGAAAGCATGGGAGCGCATGAGCGACAAGCCCGTTCTGTCCGCAGAACACGCTTGGGAGAAGGTCGCCGTGATGTGTCCGCATGTCATCTACGACGACAAGGCACAACTCTATCGCATGTGGTACTCAGGCGGTGAGCAGCACGAGCCGAATGCCATCGGTTACACCACCAGTGAAGACGGCTTGAAATGGACCAAATATGAAAACAACCCAGTTTTCGGCCCCGACCCAATGAATGACTGGGAGAAAGAACGAGTTACTGCCTGCCAAGTGATCCGTCATGGGGATTGGCACATCATGTTCTACATTGGATTTCGGGATGTGGACCACGCACAGATTGGCATCGCACGGTCGAAGGACGGAATCACCGATTGGAAGCGTCATCCCGCCAACCCCATCATTAGCCCAGGTAAGGACCAGTGGGACCACGACGCCGCTTACAAGCCGTATGCGATCTTCGACGGAAGAAAGTGGCTGCTGTGGTACAATGGTCGCAGAGGTGGTGTTGAGCAAATCGGACTGGCGATCCACGAAGGCGAGGACTTGGGCTTCTGAACACCGATTGGAGGCTGGTGCGTGGAGATCGGAATGAGGCCGAATCCTTGCCGACGCCAACCGGCCCTTGACCGAGGCCACCGGGCATCGGACGACCAACGTCGATGATCTCATCGAAAACCAAAATTAGCCTGCTCGTGGCGGGGCATGTTGTTGCTGGGCTGCTCTTGGCGTGGGCCGCCGAACCCGCAGCCAATGGCTTTCCCGTTGCCCAATTAGGGCTGTTCGCTCTGGTGTTTGCCGAGGCCGGGCTGATCGGATTCTGGGGTGGCTTGAGTGCGGCTCGATCTGCCTGGCGGCTCTTCGCTGTCCTTGTTGCAACTCTGTATCTGTGGGCAATTTTCGCCGTGGCGATCAGGGACCCAAACGACCATTTAGCTTTATTCGTGATCGCCCTGACTATCGTGCCAGTTTTCGTCATCCTGAGTTGCTTGAGACACAGCCGACGACAGTTGCGAACCGTCGATCTGGCAAGTTTGTCAACAGCGACGGAGGGTTTTCAATTCTCGATCCGACACCTGATGTTGGCAACGGCCATTGTCGCCCTCGTGTTGGGGATTGGCCGAGGCATTCGGACCATCAGCAATAGACAGTCTGACATTGTTGTCGTGGCGGTCTTTCCTCCCTGCTTCGTCATGGTCGAATTGGCTACGCTTTGGGCAGCATTTGGCATCGGGCGACCAACGCCCCGATTGGCCGTCGTCGTGCCAACCGCCTTCATCGTTGGGGCCATACCAGTTTTTTATGCGCCAGGCCCATCTGATCCGAGTATTCCGAAACTCCTGATTTGGCCTACGATCGTCAGTCTTCAAGCGATCATCACCGCATGCTCCTTGTTGGTCATTCGATCTTGCGGTTGGAGGTTGGTGAGCGGGGAGGGAATTACGGCACCACCAGAAGCATGAGCCAATGGCATTCAGCGAATCCCTTGCCCAACGCATCCGTGACGCCCTGGCCCGCAAGAGGAACATCGAAGAGAAAAAGATGTTCGGCGGCGTGGGCTTCCTGCTCAAGGGCAACATGCTCGTGGGGGTCTGGAAGAATTCGCTGATCGTCCGAGTCGGCCCGGACGGTTACGAGGATGCGCTGCTTGAGCCGCACGTCAAGGAATTCGACATCACCGGAAGACCGATGAAGGGCTGGATCATGGTCGAGCCGGAAGGCATCGAACGGGACGACGTGTTGAAGGGCTGGATCGTGCGGGCCGAAAGGTTTGTCGTGACGTTGCCGAGGAAGTAGCGGCCGAGGAAAACCAGATGCAGCCCAAACTGAAAATCGGACTCCTCGTGGCGGGGCATTTCATCGGTCAACTTGCGTGCGCTTCGACTATCGACTTTCCACCTCCATCCATACCGGCCTTCATCGGGTTGTTCGCACTGGTCGTTTCGGACGCCGGACTGCTGGGTATTTGGGCCGCATTGGGGTATTCCCGGCGATCTTGGCGACTGGTGGTGGTTGTGGCCTCAACAGCTTATCTTTGCACACTGATTTCGGTCGCATTTAAGGCCAACGATTTGGACGAGCTTATAATGGTGTTCTTGGTCGTCGCCTTGCCGACTGCGGCCATTTTTCTCGTGCTGACTGGTTTCCGGTTCAGCCGAAGAAGGCTCCAGGTCGGCCAGTTGGTTTTGGCTGCCGAGGGCTTTCAATTCAGTATCCGGCAACTTCTTGTGGCTACTGGTATCGCTGCCGGGCTCTTGGCCTTGAGTCGAGGTCTCGGGCATCTGCCGACGACCGGCCCGGCTTGGAAAATCACGATCTTCTTTGCCATTGTCGGTCCTTACTTCATGCTCGTTGAGTTGGCCACGCTTTGGGGGGCGCTCGGTATCGGACGGCCGCTGCCCAGGCTGCTGGTTGTGCTCCCAACGGCATTCGTTGTTGGGACCATGCCACCGTTTTTTCTAAACACGCCGTTGAAGATGTACCTTGACCGGACGGATTTTATCGCCTGGTCAAGCTTCATGGGGCTTCAAGCAACGATCCTGGCGGTCTCGCTCCTTGTGATCAGGTCTTGCGGTTGGCGGCTGGTGCGTGGAACAAGTGGAGAGGGCCAACCGCCACCACCTGGCCCTTGACCACGGCAACATGACCGCCGACGATCAATAGCTCCGGTGTTCCTCGCACGGAATGGTGATGCGATGGCTGACGTGGCCCTCACGCTGTTGGTCTTGAAGAGCCGCCAAGTGGACTTGTTGCGGGCATTCTACGGCACGTTGGGACTCACTTTGGCCGAAGAGCAACACGGAACCGGGCCGATTCACTACGCTGGGAAAATCAGCGACCTCGTTTTCGAGGTTTATCCACTTGCCGATGGCGACGTTCCGGTTGATACGACAACTCGACTTGGCTTTGCCGTGGCTGATTTGACCAAGGTGGTCGAGGAACTCAAAGCTTCGGGTTCACCTGTTGTCGAGCAGCCCAAGGCCACTGCTTGGGGGCGTCGTGCCGTGGTTCGTGATCCCGATGGTCGTGCCGTCGAGCTTTACCAACGATGAAAAGACTTCTTGCGGTCGATGCGCTGGAGCGATCAGGGACTGTCGCCAACTGCCGCATGAATCGGGAACGGACCTTGACCGGTTCCAACGGGTATTCCAGCGACCTTGGAATCAATCCCCTCAGCTTGCTGGAGGGCAAATCGACTGGCCGGGATCAGGTAAGCTGGCTGGACCTGTGTTGTGGATCGGGTAGGGCACTCCTCGAAGCGGCACAGACTGCCCATAACCAGGGGTGGGACGCCAATTTCACGATCATCGGAGTCGATCTGGTCGAAGCGTTTGCACGCCCTGACCCAACCGTGAAATGCTTGCGGTTCGTGGCGGCATCGCTTAGCACTTGGGAACCGGACCAGCCGTTCGACCTGATCACCTGTGTGCATGGCCTGCACTATATCGGTGACAAGCTGGACCTGATCGCTCGGGCTGTTTCCTGGCTGACCGACGACGGACGGTTCGCAGCCAACCTCGATTTGAACAACTGCAAGTTTGCGGATGGCCGGTCAGCGGGTCGCCTCTTGGCGGCGGAGTTCCGCCGAAACGGCCTCCAGTACCAACCTCGGAAAAAACTCGTCACTTGCGAGGGCCGCCGGGACGTGAAGTTCCCGTTCCATTTTCTTGGTGGTGACGACGAATCAGGACCGAACTACACACGGCAACCCGCCGTCGATTCGTACTACGAGCGACCTGTAACATGAAGATCCTCTTCCTCCACGGCTGGCAATCGGTTCCGATTTACCTGGCACACCACGGCCCTGAGGTCATCAACCCGGCGCTGCCCGACCCGAATCGGAACTTCTTGAGAGGAAGAGACGATGGATAAATCGCCGCAGGAGCAAATCGAATTCATTGTCAGAAGCCTGGAGGAAAAAGGCATACCGGCCGCCCCCGTTGAAGAAGCAACCGCCCTGGCTAGATCTCACCCCGAGGCAGTCAGTGACCTTGCAATGACCGTCATGCGACGGTTCCCAAAAGGCGGAACATTTCTTGATGCGGCGTTGAGTTACTTGCCGCAAAATGATTGGGACTCCCTTGTCCGTCACGCCTTGGATGCCCTTGAACGAGCAACGGGCAAGAATAGGGCTGCGGAGTCAGTAATCGCCTACGCTAGCTTACAAGCCCCCTCTGCGCTGCACCTTTATCTGACCCGCATCTTCCTGGTCCGCCCCAATGCCGGAAGTTACTACGAGAGCTATCCCTGGAGGGAGTCAGGCGATCAGCATCTTGATTATCTGCGAAACGTCGTCGAAAGCACTCGGTCGGACGATGAGGCCCGACGAAGAGCCTTACGTGCCATACTGGAAACCCGCCAACCGAGCGTGATCGAATACGCACTCTCCCGTGGTGAATTGGAGAAGGTCGCACCTGCTCGCTGGGCTCGTGAGAAATGGGTAGAAGCCCATCTCGATCTCATTGGATTCAGTCAGGTGGACCACTCCTTGCAACGCATTTGTCCTGATGCCCTTTACCATCTTCAATTTCCGGACGAGTTCTTCGAGCCGCAATCACGCCCGCCCTGGCTTGCGAGAATTCATCCGACCTGGAAGCTCCCGAAAACCATTCAGACCGTCTCGTTCGGTGGAATCGTTGAGGGTCGGTGTTCCCTCTGCGGGGAGACTTTGCACCGATTGCTTATACTCGATCCAATCCCACCGGGGCTGGGAATCACACGACTAACAAGACTCGAAATTGCCACATGCCTTTCGTGCCTCGGATGGGAAAAGTGCCCGTTGTTCTATCGACACCAACAAGACGGCTCGCCTTTGAACATCGGATACGATGGCCCTACGGTAATCCCACAGTTTCCGGTCGGTCCACTCCGAGAAGCCGAGATCGGCTTGGCCGAAACACCCCAACGATGGTTCTGGCAGGATTGGGGATGCAGCAACAGTCGGGAGAATCTGAGCCGTCTTGGCGGCGAGCCGTGCTGGATTCAAGATGCCGAATTTCCGACTTGCCCAAAATGCGAGAGCATCATGACTTTCCTGTTTCAACTGGACTCAAATCTGCCAACTGCCGACGGTGGTGAGTGGCTTTGGGGCAGCGGCGGGATCGGCTACGGGTTCTGGTGCGATCAATGTAAGATCAGCGGGTTCTTGTGGCAATGCACTTGAGGAACAGGGGAGACCGGCTTGCCGCCGAAATCGGCTTCGATGCCGTCGATGTCGGAAGACTTGAACAGGGTCGGCTGCTGGAGCCGTGTGCGATGCTGTGGATCTCCCTGGCTTACGGAGGCATGGGGCGGGACATCGGGTTTGCCCTTCTGCGTCGTGGGAAACCAAACCCAACTGCCTGACCATTTGGTTCTTGAACCAGACCACCGGCCCTCTTGACCAGAGCCACCGGCAGGACGAGGATCAATGGCAATGATGTCGTCGAAGATCAAAATCGTTCTGCTCGTGGTTTGGCACATCGTCGCCGCAGTGCTCTTGGTCTGGACCGCGAAACCCAAGACCGACGAGGAGTTCATCGTTACGTACTGGGTGTACGCCCTGATTGTCATCGAGGTTGGGATAATCGGTGTCTGGGGCGGCGTGAGTTTGGTGGTGCGGGCCTATCGACAAGTGGATGGCTCACGCTGAAGATCGATCACCTCATGCACTACGATTTCATCGCCATTCCCGACGCCGAGATTCCGAAGGCCGTTGAGCCGGTCTTCCAGCATGCCATCACCACCTATGCCAGCGAAGCCAATAAAACGGTGAGCATGTGGCGGGCGGTGCCGGACGACCTGCTCGACTTCAAACCACACGAGAAGACCAACTCGCCCCGAACAATCCTTGTACATCAGCTATTGTCGGAGCGGCGCTTCTTCGGCCAGTTCGTGGGCACGGATGAGCCGTCTGTTGAAGAACTCTTGCCGTCTGGCGAGAAGCCGACCGTGCAAGCCTACATCGACAAGTATTTGTGGCTCGTGAAGGGAAGGCTCCCACAACTTGCGGCTGGGACGACCTCGTGGTGGTTAGAACAGCGGAACTTTTTCGGCGGCTTGCAAAGGGAACGGATATGGGTTTTCTGGCGGCGAGTGCTGCACACCTGCCATCATCGAACCCAGGTGCAGACGTGGCTTCGATTGGCGGGGCAGCACGTCCCGACGATCTACGGGCCTTCCGGCGACGTGAAGTGGGCCGAGGCCGATCCGACGTACTCGTTGGATGCGGCGAAGAGGGGTGCGGGGTAGATTACACGGGGGCATTGAGCCTATTCTTCCAGCAACCATTCCCTTGCCCGTTCGACCAGCAGCAACTCGGCAGCCGATTTCCGAATGTCAAGCTGCCGTTCCAACTCAGTATCGTCGGAGTCGTCGTAATCATCAGGGTCGAATGGCTCGGACAGCCGAGCGATCTCCAGGTACTCCGCCAACTGCCACGGCTCGAAGATACTCTTGATCTCGGCGACAAAAGCTGGGATTTCTGCTCGGAACTCGGCATTGTCCTCGGCGGCATCCAGAAAGTTGATGAACTTCTCGCCGATCAGGTAGTCAAGAGCCCTTTTCGTGCCGAACTCGACTTCGATCCCTCGGGCGGCTTCGCACTGTTCGATCCAGATTTTGTGCAGGGTCATGTTTCTTGCCCAAACTGATTCCGTGCCAGCGAATCCATCTCCTTGAGGATCGCCGCAAGGTCTCGGTATACGGTGACAACGGCAGCCGTCCTGTTGCCCTTGCGCAACCTTGCGAATGCCCCATTCGAGAGGTCCTCACCGACCTCCAGCGTTCCCCCTGAACGCAGAAAGGCCACAAGATGCTGATGGTTCGCCTCTTCTCGCAGTTGGTCCTTTGCCCAAGTCATGCTTTGTCCTGTTCGAAGGTGACGAAGATCAGCCTCGCCCCCCTTCGGAGCACGTCTCGTAAATCGTGTGGCAGTGGGAACATTGGAACTTCGCACGGATTTCAATCAATTTGCCGCCGCACACGGGGCAAGCGGGTTTAGGTGGCTCCGGTTCTGGGGCGGCACCTTTCTTGTCCATTGCGGACGTATTCGGTTCGTCGTGCATCGTTGGTTTCCGAACAGTACGACGCATTCTAGCCGTCTTCGACGACTTTTCCACCAGTTCCGCCCGCCGACGCCGGTCGCACCCGAAGCCCATCGCCCGTTGGCACTTCCGCACTCCGAACGGTACAATCCGTCGAACAACCTCTCCGCAAGGAAACGCAAAATGCCGGAAGGCACGATCAAGAAGTTGAACGACAAGGGATTCGGTTTCATCAAGACGGACGCCAAAGATGACCTTTTTTTCCACATGTCCGCCGTGCAGGGAACGACCTTCGAGGATCTTCAGGAAGGTCAAAAAGTGACCTATACGGTGGGACAATCGCCGAAAGGCCCTCGTGCCGAAAATGTCACGCCGGTGTAGCAGGAAGATGATTGATGGACCGCACCCGAAAGGCGACTCGTGAAGGCAACGAAATCACCCTCCAGCACAAGAGCCAACGGGAGGCTTCCCTCACCGAGGAAATGATCGAGGAAAAACTGGCTCAACTGCAAGCGTCGATTGAAAAATTGAGCGGGACCACTTTGCTTCGGCAGCGGGTCAAACTTTTCGGCGAGTGCAAGCGGATTGAAGGCGAAACGACGTGCCAGTTCTACGAAAAGCTGCGGCGTTGGTTCGACCGAGACTTACCGCCAGTAAAATCGCCCCGGCATCCACCGAGACAGAGCGACTGTTGAAATGCTGGGCGGTCGCCCTCGATCAGCGGCCACCGATCCTTCTTTTCAAGAACTCGGCCAGGTTCTCGGCATCGTCGGTGCCGATCCGCAGCGTTCCCTTGGTCATCCGCACCACCACGCAGTCACGTCCCCACAGGTTCCAGACCCAGCCACCTCGAATGCTCCCGTGGATGCCCCAACTTTCGATAATCAGGGTGCGGCCGACCTCGACGATCTCGATGTCTTCGTAGCGAACAGATCGGTGAAACAGCGGCACTGGCCCGAAACTGATGCCCAGCCGATCTCCCACGTCAGTCACTGTCAAGTGATGGAAGCACGCCGCCAAGACCGTCATCAACACGCCCGTCACCGCCAGGAGAATTGACAACCACTGCGCCTCATTACGGCACATCACCGCTCCCACGAATATCCAGATCGCCCCGCCGTAAACGAACAGGCACAAGGGTGCCGACTGGGTGTGGGAGTAGGTCGAAGTGGTAGTGGTCATATCGTCCGCCGATCAACGTCCTTGGGAAGAACTCCCCAGCCGCCGTTTGAAGCACACGAGCCTGCCGGTTTCTTCATAACCCATAGCCAGATGTGATTGCTGGCTTACGGCGTTTTCAATTCTGGCGTCGGAGGCCATCTCGACACAGCCCAGTTCAATCGCCCATTGTTCGGCGGCGGCGACCAGTGCTTGGCCAATGCCCTGACGCCGATGTTCCGAACGCACGAACCAACCTTCGATGTAACCGACTGGCGAAGTCTCGCATCCATCGGCAAATGACCGAAGTGACGCTTCCACGAAACCAACCACTTGCCCCGATTGCGACTCGGCGACGAAAACAACGTCGGTCTTGGTCGTGATCGTGACCTCGATCTCCCTGACGTGCTCAAGTTTCGGAAAGTCCGGCCAAAGTGCCTGCCGCATCTCAAGCCAAGCATCTCGGTCATGCATCGTCGCACGGCGAATGGTGAACATCGGTCTTCTGACTTCAACGGTCAGCAGTCGGCTTCTGGGCTGGCTACCTTGCGGAAACGAAGCAGTACCTGTCGTCCCTGAGTTCGTAAGTCGCCCGGCTTGTCGTGGCTTCGTCGGACTTCATTGGTTGGTTCGCCAACTGGCGGGAGGTGTTGTGGCTGACTTCCAGATGCAGCACGGTCGAAAGAGGCTCTATTCGTTCCGAGAAGTCTTGCCGATGACCGTCGAGTGGCCCGCCGAAGAACCGAATGAATTTGGGCATGGTTCGATCCCTCCGTGGAGAAATGCGTGCATTTTACCGCTGAGCGGTTCTGGTGCCAGCCTCACGACCGCTTCGGCATCATCTCTTTCGGCCCATTTTTCAGAATGGCCTTCAGGTATTCCATTGACCGCATTGGCGGGCAGGTGATGACAGCTTGCTGAAACTCGGCAGGCGGCGAGTATTCGTGGGCATCCATGTAGTGCAGGATGAGCGACGGGGCGACGAAGAGAAACCCGTCGCCAGGGACGAAAACATTCGAAGTGCCCAGAACGGCTTCAGAACCCGAGCGGCCGAGCCGGAACGTGCTTGGACCGCCGCTGAGGCGACAGAAACCGCATTCGTGACTGCCCATTGCCAGGGCGGGCTGCCACGGGTCGTAGAGTAGCTCGACGAGTTTTCGCACGAACTCGTCCTCAAGTACGCCTCGATTGTACTCGACAAGGGGATCGAGCCAGCCGACAGCGATCAACTTGCGAGCGGCCTCGAATGGAAAGTAGGTGCAGGGCGACAGATCGGCGTAGTGCATGATTTGGCGGTTTGGTCGGTCAAGTCTTTGAGAGGCTATGGAATCTGTTTTCGGCCAGGCTGTTGATCTCGTCGTAGTAATCCTTCGTGTCGTCAATGGTGCCAGACGGGAGGCTCAACAATTTCACGATTGCCTGCGTCACATGGAAGTACAGGCGTGGGTACTTGCTCGTGACGCTTGTGAGGTTCAGGTTGGGGTCGCCATGTGCAATTTGGTTCCGCACCTTCGAGAACGAATCGGGGTCGTCGTTGAATTCCTTCTGGATTGCCATGCAGTCGTTCTTCGTTGTGGCACCCAGAAGTCGCCCTATTCTCTGTGCCGCCTTGCAGGCATTCTCCTTGTGGTCTCGCTTGAACATCGCCTCAAACGCCACCATTAGGATTAGGAATGCGTGTTCCACTCTTTCGAGTGTGAATGAAAGCCGGTGGTACTCGGTGGCGAGGGATAGAACACTGTCCAGTGTCGTCGTGCCCCACACCTTGTTTCTCAGCGTGTCAATTGTCGTCCGACATGCGGCGAAATCCGTGCTGCGAAAGATCGAGGGCGTGGCAAGGAGGGAAGTTCGTCTTTGGCGTGATTGCGGCTCCATGATTAGCATTCCGTGCCCATCGCTAAATTGAAATTGGTCGTTATGTGGCAACCCTGCCGACGAATGCAGGCGAAGTGCCTGAAGTGCGGCTACGTGGATGTGGAGCGACTCTTTCGTGTTCTTCTGCTGAGCGGGAACACTGCCTGGCGGGTGGGTTACGTCGGCCAACAGGACATACGATACCTGTGCGAAAAAGTGGTCCGAGTAGTGAAAGCCTGGCTGCGTCCGAAGCCGCTGCTGGACGGCCGCATCGGCGTACTTCGTGATCTCGGCAAAGTTGAATGACCGAAGTTCTATTGTGAAATCAACGCCCTTGTGCTGGCCGGAGTGAGTGAAATGGTCCGCTCCTTCAATGCGACACTCGAACACGGGAGTAACTGTGCGCACAATCCTCGGCCCTGGTGGTACTGCTGTCGTCGATTCAAGCGTCGTGTCATTGCTCATTCTGTCGTTGCCTAAAATCGAGTGATCGCCGTCGCTGCTGAGACACAAGTTGTTGGGCGTGGGTTCACCGCCGCTACTAGGTCGAGCAGCGATGCTGGCACATTCCGCCTCGGTTTTCCCCGACATCGCCGCCCGTTTCTCGGCGATGAACGGCAGGTGGTGTTGCACGTGCCGAACCGCTTGGAACACCAGTTGCCGCAACGTAACGACACCGGTTTCGCTGTGAACGGCGGTTCGTTGCCAGGCTTCAGGCGGCTGCAACTTCACGATGCGGGCCACATGCCGACGCAGGGCCGTGAACAGGGCCAGTTGTTCGTCGAGGTCGAGGGACTGGTAGTTCAGCCGGTCGGCATAGGGACGTTCATCCACGCCGATCAACAACGGTCGCTCCAGGGCAATCGTCCGCTCGATGCGATCCGTGTAGTAGATCTCGGTGTCGGCCAGGTGGCACACCACCTCCAGCGTGCTCCATTTGCCAGGAATGGGTCGAGCCTGAAGCTGGTCCAAGGTCATGCCTACCACGGCGTTCTTCAAGTCGCTGATCCCCTGCTCGTAGGCGGCAACAAGGTCGGGGGTGCCGAGCGAACCGTCGTCGTGCTGCATCGCCGTCATGTAGTTGGCGTAAGTCAAGGTTGTTGGTCCTTGGCTTTGTTGAATTGGAAGATGGCCCTATTCGTCCTCGTCTCGCTCAAACACGAACGGCTCGCCGTTCTCAACCCCGAACTCCAAGAACTTGCCGCAGCCAGGGTGGAACATCGTATCACGGTAGTCGGCCAGGTCGTTTGGCTCCGACAGGAGCAAATTCCAAAACGCTTCGGCGATCTGATCTTGGACGGCTTCGGGCGGCGCATCCTCTTCGTTGAAGGTCAATTCCGAATGGCTATAGTAGTCGCCGCACAAAAAGGGGACGCCAAAAAGGGCACCGTCGTCGCCTGGTAGAATCGCAATGAAGCCCGCCCAGAAAAAACTCTTCTCCGGGCGATCCTCTTCGGTGTTGTGCGGCACTAGGAACAGGTGCTGCGCCCTGCCTCGAACCCAAGGAGCGTCCTCGCCATCCCGCAGAAGTGCCTTGACCTCGCCGCTGACAGGATGTCTTGCAAGATGGTCTTCTAGCCGGTGGCTGGATTGACCAAACAGTTCGACATCGGCGGCTGCAATCTTGACCTTGCCGAACGAGCGAATCGGGCCGAGGATGTCGAAGGACACGCCGTGGCGGATTTCAAGTTTCGGCTCGTCCATCGCATCGCCGCTCAATTCAAGCTACTCCCCATCCCGCCCGAACCGCAACATCCTTGACCGAGGTGTTGATCTGGTCGGCGACCCGCTCGGCGTCCCATTCCCAGTTGATCATCTGGCTCCCTATTCTCTCGAATTCACGTCTCGAAGTTTATTGACATTGTGTTTCAGCTTCTCAAGCTGCAATTCTCGCTTTTTCAACTCTCGGAGGAGGTATTCCCGCTCTTTTGCCCTGCGTTTCTTCGCCTGGCTGACCTCCCGCTCCATTTCGTCGGCCTTTTCCCGTAGGTCGTCCGCCCATTCGTGAATCCCAACGGCCTTCAGGTATTTGGCGGCAATGCGAATGTGCTGGATGCAACGATCCGTTTCATCGAGTTTGTCGGGCGGGCGGCGCTTTTGCTCGACCTGGAGTTCGTGCTGCGCCGATTCGAGGTCGGTTTCGTCGGTCACCTGATCGTCGCCAACCGCCAGGCAGATCAACGTGAGCACTCCAACCGATGCCAGAATTCCGTGTCGCATGGCAGACTCCTTTGGCTGGGGGACTGCACAGATTTTACCAGAAATCGTCGGGGCGATGAAACTTCACCGTTGCGCGATGGCCTTACGTGACACCTGGAACCGCGGGCCTCCATCGAGCAGGCCCCTCACCGGTCTCGGATTTTGCAGTTGGGCAACGCCTTTCGCAGTTTGACCATTCGTTCGAAGCTGATTTGATCGGTATACGCAATGCGAAGAGAGGTCAGCCCTTTTAGCTCAGCAAGTTGAACCAACGCGGCATCAGTGATCAGTGTGCTGGAGAGGTCGAGTCGCCGGAGGGCTGGCAATGAACTCAAATGAGCGAGCCCGGTGTCGGTGACGCCGCAGCCTTCAACGCTAAGCGTTTCCAGAGCAGGCAGGTGGCTTACGATTGCCAAACCGCCATCGGTGATGTCGGTACCGTCCAGTTCCAGCGTCGTGAGTCGGTCCATGCCCTTGATGATGGAGGACAGACCAGCGTCGGTGAGTTGCATGTTGCAAAGTAAGAGTCTTTCGATATCTTTCATGCCCGTCAGAAATGCAACGCCAGCATCCGTGACGAGCTTCGAACTACCACCGGAGATACTAAGCGTTCGCAATCGCTTGAAGACCTTCAAGTGAACAAGGTCGCCGTCAACCAAATCCCGGTAGTTGTAAATCTCGATACTTGCAACATCCGCAAAGAAATCGTCGCCAAAGATCGCTCGGAGCCATTGTGGACCTGGTGGCGTGCTCTTACCTGCATTGTCCCACCAATCGTAGCTGATGTATCCATTCAAGTCCCGAATCGCTGCGACTGCCGCCCGCTCCCGCCGCTTCTGATTCAGCCGCACTCCAACCCAGGCCAGCGGCACGCAGAGCACGGCCACGATCAGGAGGAGGGTCCGAAGGCGGAACTGTAGCCAACGGCGTTTCGGCTTGTCGGTCATGCCAGGCATTATACCCGATGTTGGGCGGGAAGAACGAGACGAGGCACGGGCGGTTGGGCCGTCGCCGGTCGATTGGCACCGGGTTCAGCACAGGCTAGGTGGCGAGTGGTTCGATTGGCGACGACCCAGCCATCGGTAGTTCGTGATCGTACCAAGCCTCTGGGCTGTTTATGGCAATTCTTGCATCGTGGTGGAGCCGCAAATCACGGTAAAGCAGCCGGGCTCGTTCTTGCGCCGACCGAAGTAACGACTCCAAGATGCGCCAGACGGGACCGCCAATCGGCGTGTCGCCACCGGCAATTCGCATCGCTTCATCCATCGAGGTGAAGGATCGGTGCTCCACCTTGGCTATGTTGCTGAACAGAAAATCCGCTGGATTCTTGTTGCGACCCGTCCACGGTGGGAAGAGTTCGGCAGTTTCCGTGTCGCCCTCAGCCATGTACTTTTCGTACCACTTCTTGTTCCACTCGTTCGACTGGCGAACACGCTTGGTCGAATTGTCCAACGTGTCAAAACTCACGGCGCTGATGGCGGCATTCGGGTCTGTCCAAATGCTGACCGTGTAGACCTCGGCGGCAGGCCACTCTGCGAGAAGCCTTTCTTTTGCGTCAGCCAACAGTTTGCCCATTTCCGCAAGGTAAACGTCTTGGTCAATCAGCATGGCAAAGAGACCCGTCACATGCCGCCATCGACCCACACGTCGGTGGGCTGATAATCTGGGTGGCGATCCCATCCTTTCGTGCGGACGATCTCGTCCACCACGGGTTCAGGGTCAGCCGAATAGAACATCGGGGCGTAGTCGGCGAACACTCCATTCGGTCGAAATTCCACGATGATCTTGATCGGGAATGGAAATGGAAGGGCGATACCCGGCTCCTTCAAATTCATGCTGCTGTATTTCATCGCTGGTTTCGCCACCACCATCGTCTTGCTCGGCCGCTAGGCCCCCGGCTCCACCCGCTCCTTCACCGGAATCGGCCGCCCCCCGATCAGTTCGTAGGAAAACGCCCCCAGCAGTTCCCCACGTCGAACCGAATGGCACTCCAGGCAATCCTTCCCTGCCCGGAGCGAGCCGACCATGCGAATGCGGCTGGGGGCATCGTCGATCACGAGGTCTTCGTCGGAGCGGAGTTGGTCGATTGCCCGTCGCTCGAATTCGTCGAGGGGCCTGGTCGGCGCATCCCGGAGTTCATCCATCTGGGGCAGGTGCTCCGAGACGTAGGCCACGGGGGGTTTATGCTTCAGCAAGCTGACCAGTTCGAGGCGGACGAGTTGAAAGTCGGTTTTGGATTCGGGCTTCCGGGTGAACCGATGCGGCACAAAGCCAACTACATGGTCCCGGTCCTGGACAAGCCCGATCCTTCTTCGATCAAGGAAGTCATGGTTGCCCGAGGAAAACATCGACAATAATTCGTCCTTGCTGAGGCGTCCTGCGACGGCTGGCGGAATTTGCCCTTGATCCGGTGCTCCGTCGGGAGTGTAAAGCGGCTCCTGCGTGCGAGGTAGTGAGATTGGCTCGGCTGGCGGAATTGAAAGACCCCATTCTTCGGGGACCGTCATTCGGCTAACTCCGAATCCAGTTGCCAAAACGAACAGGCTGGTCTTTCGTTCGTGCAGTTGTTTGAGCATGAAATGCCGAACGCTGAATGATCTCCGGTGCTCGGAATCGTCCAATCGTTGCTCGACGTGGCTGCTCAACACGACGGGCACACGAGTTGTTTGGGACTCGTAGGCCAGACGGTCAGCCACGGATTCGACCGGAAATTGCTCCCGCAGCACTTCGAAATTGCGATAGGCGAAGAACGATATGGTCAGTGCCACGGCGAAACTCGCCGCCGTCGCCGCCACAAACGCCTTGATCATGGCCTTTGGCTTCGCACTAAACCATGCGCACACCATTGCCGCAATCAGCGTCAGAATCGACTGCGACATCCAGACCGGTGAAAAGATGACGGAAGAGGCCAGGAGCGAGCCAGCAGCCGCAACTAAGCAAAACCAAGCAACCCCTTGAGCTCCAAAGCGGCGCTTTGCCATCGCAACGGTGATCGCCAGGAAACCCAGCGATCCGACGAAGGTCACAATGAAGATGGGCATGGCAGTCGCCTGATTGGTTGGACCCGCTCACCAGATTGTCCCCCTCTCAGGCGGGCAAAGCAATAGGGCTGGCCATTGGGATCTCTTCGCCCAGGTTCGACTTGCCCGAAGTACTCCCGAGGCCGACAATCACGGGCGGGAGGCCCTGATGTTTTCGACCAAGGTGAAGATCGGCTTGCTCGTGGCTGTCCACGTCGTTGCTGGTCTGCTCTTGGCGTGGACCGCAAGACTCGCAACCACTCCCTTTCCCATTTCAAAATTTGGGCTGTTCGCCCTGGTGTTTGCCGAGGCCGGGATGCTAGGCATCTGGGGTGGTCTGAGTACCATGCGGCTCGTATGGCGGCTGCTCGCCGTCCCACTTGCAATTCTGTATCTGTGGAGGCTCGTCGTACCAGAACCTGTGGTCTTGCTCCTGATCGCTCTGACCGCCGTAACAATTCTCGTGGTCCTGGTTGTTCTACGACACAGCCGACGAAAGCTTCGACTGGCCCATTTGGAGAATGAGTCGCCAGCGTCGGAGGGCTTTCAATTTTCAATCAGCCATCTGCTGGTTGCGACGGCGCTTGTGGCAACCGTGTTGGGAGTTGGCCGAGGTGTTCGGGCAATCAGCACTTGGCAGGAAAACATGTTCGTCGTGGCGGTCTTCCCTCCATGCTTCGTCATGGTCGAGTTGGCTGCGCTTTGGGCGGCACTTGGCCTTGGACGCCCCTGGCCTCGATTGGCAGTCGTAGTGCCGACTGCGTTCGTCGTTGGGGCCATTCCGATTTTTTATATGGGGACACCGGCAATCGACGTGCCGATTTGGCAACTCATCATCTGGCCAATCATCATGGGTCTTCAAACCATCGTCACCGCCGCCTCGCTACTCACCGTCCGATGCTGCGGATACAGGCTGGTTCGCTCGACAACGGATGGACTCTAATCCTCATGCCCGACCACGAACAAACCCGCCGATTCCGTCTCCGCTTCACCCTGAAGCAGCTTTTCCTTGCCGTGGCCCTGGTCGCCGTAGGGCTAGCCGTTGGGAAATGGGTTTCTCGCAAGGAGGTCCTGGTCAGGGCACCAAGGGCGGAGGACGAGGAGTTGTTCGTTGATTACATAGAGAACGTGGAAAATGCTGACCTGCATCACAAAAGGAACGTCGCCGTTGTGACCGGCCGCTTCATGAAGGGCACGTGGCTATTGTGCTCGTTGTACGGAGTACAAGCAGGCGTCGTTGAGCGAGCTAATGAGCGGTGGGTCGGCCGAGACGAGGAATGCACCGATGGCCCAATCTGGGAACTGATGACTTGTGGAATGTCGCTCCCGAACGATTTTATTCGATCACAATGTCCATCTGGGGCGGTGCGCCGGCCAGCCGCCTGAACCAGGCCTAGTGCGACGCAGCATACGAGTTCGGCGCCGACGGCCGCCAATCGCGGTGCAAGCCGTTGGCGAGTGGGGAAATCGACGATGAAAGCCGCGCCATGGCGTTGCTGCGACAGTGCCGCGGCACTGGCCTTTTCGGTTCGAACGATGAGGCAACGATGCGGTGCCGGCGCGTTCTTTCAATATGGCCATGTTCTGGCTTGGGACGACTGCCGTTCGTGGTTCCGGGGTGGCCAGATGCGCCGATCGGCGCATTTAAAATGCATCAGACGGGGTAAAATGGGGGGGCGTTGGGCACGACAAAAAAGAGTTGGCATTAGGCGCTAGGCGTTTGGAAACGGGGCGCCAAGGTACTTGTAATGCCGAATACTTATCGCCTTCCTATTCCCGCACGATTGCCAAAAGCGCATCAAAAGCGGGCGCTTTGGCCAAATTCGAGCGCTTTTTTTTACGAGTTATACCCTCCCATGGTTATACCTAACGCGGGCCGTTTCAATGACACCGCCGGCGACTCCGGTACGCTGACCCCAAGACGCCAAGGCGAAGTGGAAGTCGAGTTTCTCTTGCCTTCGTCGCTCCCGCGCGTCAAGCTAAACAGCACCTGAGAACTACCACAGACGGAGCTTGAGTCATGCCGCATCGTAAACCTCAATTCGCCGCGGAAGACGGAGTTTTCCAGCCGGCCCGTTCGCGGCGGCGGTTCTTACAGTCGACTTTGGTCGCCGGTGGCATGGGCCTGGCGTGGAGCGATATTCTGCGGACCCGGGCGCAGGCGGCCGAGGCGGGGAAGCCCGCGATGGATACGGCGGTGATCCAAATTTGGCTGGGTGGCGGGCCGAGCCAGTTTGAGACATTCGATCCCAAGCCCCTGGCTCCCGTCGAAATCCGCGGCCCTTACGACGCGATTCAATCGAAGCTGCCGGGCGCCCTGGTGTGCGAGAAAATGCCCCTCACGGCGGGCGTGCTCGACAAGACGGCGATCATCCGTAGCTTCACGCACCCGTACGACGACCACTTCGGCGTGACTCGCTGGTGCCTTGCCGGACGCAAGGAGCCTGACGGCGCGGCGGCCCACCCGTCGCTTGGCGCGATCGCCTCGCGTTTTCGTGGCCCGCGCGCGCCCGGCATGCCCGGCTACGCGCTGCTTACTGAGGAGATGGCCAACCATTACCATTTGTTCTCGGCGCTCGGGCCCGGCTATCTCGGCGTGGCGCATGCGCCGTTCACCGTGCTGCAGGGTCCCTATCAGCCCGAATTCCAGCGCGATCGCCTGCGGGAAGCGACACAGAGCCTGGAACTTGCCAACGATATGACGTTGGACCGCTTCAACGATCGCAAGACACTGCTTTCGGATTTCGACCGCTTGTCGCGCCAACTCGATTCGAGCCGAGGTCGCGGCGGTTCGGATCCTTTTACGCGGCTCGCTCTCGAGATGATCAGCGGAGCCAAAGCCCGTCGCGCGTTTGATCTCAACGAAGAATCGGCGGCCACGCACCAGCGCTATGGGACCCACCGCTGGGGGCAGATGGCGCTGTTGGCGCGCCGGCTGGTGGAAGCCGGAGTCACGTTCGTCACGCTCAATACGGCCCCCGATTGCCTCCGCTGGGATTGGCACGTCAGTGTGTACAAAGAAGATCGGGTCGAGTCGGACCCCGCGGGACCGATCGTGGGCATGGAGCCCAACGGTCCGCCGCTCGACCGGGCGCTTTCGGCCCTGATTACCGACCTGAGCGAACGTGAAATGTGCAGAAAGGTGCTGTTGATCGTGTGGGGGGAATTCGGCCGCTCGCCACGCATCAATCCGTCGGGCGGCCGCGACCACTGGCCCCCCTTGGGGAGCGTACTCCTGGCGGGAGGAGGCCTGAAAATGGGGCAAATCATCGGAGAGTCGGACGCTCGCGGTGCCGTTCCCGCCCAGCGGCCGATCAGTCCCAGCGACGTGCTGGCGACACTGTACCGGCATTTAGGAATCGACCCCAACCTGCAAGCCGTCGATCATCAGGGACGCCCGATCGCGCTTTTGCCCGACGGCAAACCGATCGACGAGCTGTTTTGAATGCAATAGAGCATTTCTTGCCGCGCATCACCCGTGACGTTCGCGACACGGAGGAATAGCTGGCCGCCGCAAATGGTTGGCGTCGCGAACATTTCCGAACCAAGCTGGTTTTCGGCAACGAGTTCAAATTGCTTGGGAGAGGCACGGTACACCCAGATCGTGCCGAGCTCGTTAGGCGCGTAAATGTTCCCATTTGCCAGAATCGGCGAGGCGTTCAACGGTCCACGCAGCCGATGGTGCCACCGTTCGTCGCCCGTCTCGGCGTCCCAGCAGTACGCAACCCCGCCGTCGTTGATGGCGTACAAATGGCCTGCATGCGCCAACATCGATTGCTCGTAACACTTCTGCTTATTGCGCCACACCACTTTGCCCGATGCGTCGGCGCGGATGCACACGGTTTCCGCATCCGGGTAGCCGCCCGAGGCGAAAACCAGGTCCTGGTCCCAAACCATCGTGCCGGCAGTGGCCATCGTCGTCGCGGTCGCCGTCCAGAGTTGCTTACCGTCGAGAGGGTCATAGCCGGCGACGATGTCGCAGCCGCTGATCAGTAGCTGATCGCGTCCGCCGACGTGGGCCACGACGGGCGACGCGTAATTGATGCGCGCGGGACGTGCCGTTTGCCAAACCCGCTCGCCCGTGACACGGTCGAACGCTGTCAGAAAGGAGTCGTCGCCGTCGTAGTCGCCCGCGACGATCACGAGATCGCCGTAGAGCAACGGCGAGGCGGCGTAGCCGTTCTTATATTCGTCCGGCGTGAACTTTCCGGCAACTTGCTGCCAAACGGGCTTGCCGCTCAGATCGAGCGCGACGAGATGCACGCTATCGTGATGGAGGAACGAGGCAAACAGCCGCGTTCCGTCGCTGGCGATCGTCGCGGTGGCATGCGTGTTCTTTGGATGGATGTGCTCTGGAAAACCGCCTACGTTGACATCTCGCTTCCAGAGCCGCGAACCGGTCTTGCGATCGAAGCAGACGACCGATTGTGTCTGAGCCTTGTCGTCGGCGGTGGCCAGCAGAACGCGGTTTCCGATGACGGTGGGTGACGAATGCCCCCGGCCGGAGACCGGAACCTTCCAGGCGACGTTCTTGGTTTCGCTCCATTCGACGGGTGGTTTCGGCCCGGACGCGGCGACGCCGTTGAACAGCGGTCCACGCCACCAGGGCCAGTCGCCCGCAGGCGCGTCAAGCACCTGGGCCCTGACGGTCGAGACCGCGACCGATGCGACGATCACCCAGGCCATCATGAAGTGTTTGAGCATCAAATCATCCTCTTCTACAGTTCTCGGTTGAACAAGAGTCGTCGTGATCGGCTTTTCAAATCCATTTCGGCTGCCATCCCTCACGGTAGCTCTTGGTGAGCAACGCCTGGGCGTGCGGCGAGCCGGCGATTTCGAGTTTGTCGGCATTGAACGACAAAACAGTCCCGGGCAACCGGATCGCGACGGTGCCCAGCAAGATGGCTTCGCTGAGCGGACCGGAATAATCGAAGTGCGAGGTCGTCTTGTCTTCTCCACGGCAAGCGTCGGCCCACGAAACGTAATGGTCGCGCGCCGGGACGACTGGGACCTTGAATTCCGCGAACTTCTCTTCCGGGAACAGTTGCGGCATCGCCACGTGGGGAATGACGAGCGAACCCTTCTCGCCGAGCAAAACCGAGCCGGAGCCGGGAAGCGCGTATTTTTCCGGTAAACCGAGCGCTTCGCGCGGCGGAAACTTTCCTTCGCCGTCGTACCACGTGACCTTGATCGTCTTGCCGGCCGTCAACTCGGTGCCAGGGAATTCATAGGCGACCGTGGACCATTTCGTCCAGACTTCGCGGTTGATTGCCGGCGCATCGGCGCGGATGGTGAGGGGCGCGGTCAGCTTGAGCGCCATGAATACGGGGTCCAGAATGTGGCACCCGAAATCACCCAATTGACCGTTGGAAAAATCCTGCCAAGCGCGCCAATTGAACGAATGGTAGATCTTGGGCAGATAGGTTCTCGGGGGGGCGACACCAAGCCATTCGTCCCAGTGGAGCGTTTCGGGTATCGCCTCGCTTCCCCCCGGTTGATGGTCGACGAGCATCCAACCCATGGCGCCGCTTTGCCAGGAGTGGACTTCCCGAACCTTGCCGATGACCCCGTCGTGGACGAGTTTCACCGCGGTACGATACGCCTCGTGCGATTGAATCTGGTTGCCCATCTGCGTGACGACGTTGTATTTCCTTGCGGCGAGTCGCATCTGCCGCGCCTCGAAAACCGTGTGCGTCAGCGGCTTCTGGCATTGCACGTGTTTGCCAAGCTGCATCGCGGCCAGCGAGATCGGGGCGTGCATGTGGTCGGGGGTGGAGACGATGACCGCGTCGAAATCGGCAGGCCCTTCGAAGAGCTTGCGCCAATCGGTGAAGCGCTTGGCATCGGGAAATTGTTCCGCCGCCCGGCCGAGGTGCGCTTGCGATTCGTCGATGTCGCACAGCGCGACAATCTGGACATAAGGGCTGGCGGCCGTGGCGGTCAGGTCGGACCAACCTTTTCCACCGGTGCCGATGGAAGCCACGCGCAAGCGGTCGTTGGCCCCAAACACCCGCGCCCAGCTTGCAGCGGGAACCGACAGCGCCGCCGAGGCCAAGGCAAGTTGCTTTGTGAACCGACGGCGAGACGTGCGAAGGGGCATGGGCGGGGCCTCCAGGGGCGCGGATGGTCAAGGCGTGTGATTCACAGTTTAACCGAAAGTACGGCCGGAGGCGACTGTTATGTATCGCACGGCGGCCTCGAGCGCTTGCTTGTCGCCAGCCGACGTGGGACACTAACCGAAGTGTTGAATTGAAATCCGTTCGTTGACCTCGCACTGCAATGGAGAAGCCGATGGTTACCGGATTGAACGTCGCGAAACCGAGGGCTGCCGCGCCTTTGAACCATGAGCGGCTGCTGCACGCTTACCGGACCATGAGGACGATCCGCGAATTCGAAGAGCGTTTGCACACCGAATTCGCGTCTGGTGAAATCCCCGGCTTCGTCCACCTCTACGCCGGCGAGGAAGCGTCGGCCACCGGCGTCTGCATGCACCTCGACGACCACGACGTCATCGCCAGCACCCACCGCGGCCATGGCCATTGCATCGCCAAAGGGATGGAAGTTCACGGAATGATGGCGGAGATCTGGGGAAAGCGCACCGGCGTGTGCCACGGCAAGGGGGGCTCGATGCACGTGGCTGATCTGTCGATCGGAATGATGGGGGCCAACGGCATCGTCGGCGGCGGAGGGCCGCTCATTTGCGGCGCGGCGCTGGCGGCCAAGCTGAAGGGAAACCACGGCGTCGGCGTCTGCTTCTTCGGCGACGGCGCGTCGAACCAGGGCACGATCTTTGAGGCCCTGAACCTGGCCACGGTCTGGCAGTTGCCGGCCGTCTTCGTGGCCGAGAACAATGGTTACGCCGAAGCCACTTCGTCCACCTGGTCGGTGGCCTGCGACGACATCGCCGACCGCGCTAGCGCCTTCGGCATGCCGGGTGTCACGGTCGACGGGTTCGATTTCTTCGCCGTCTACGAGGCGGCGGGCGAGGCCATCCGGCGCGCCCGCGCGGGGGGCGGACCGAGCCTGGTCGAGGTCAAGTTCATGCGCTACTACGGCCACTTCGAGGGGGACCAGCAGACCTATCGCGGCGCCGGCGAGGTGCAAAAACTGCGCGAAACCAAAGACTGCTTGGCGCAGTTTGCCGCGAGGGCGACCACCCGCGGCGAGGTCGCTCAAGCCGAGCTCGACGAGATCGACGAGCATGCTCGCACGCTCGTCGACGAGGCGGTGCGCCGCGCCAAGGCCGATCCCAAGCCGACCGAGGCCGACCTGATGACCGACGTTTACGCATCGTACTAGGGGCATTCGACATGGCGAGGAAGATCACGTACCGGCAGGCGATCAGCGAAGCGCTGGCCCAGGAAATGGCGCGCGATCCCACGGTGATCGTGATGGGCGAGGACAACGCTGGCGGCATGGGCTCGCCGGGGGAAAAGGACGCTTGGGGCGGCGTGCTTGGCGTGACCAAGGGGCTGTACCACAAGTTTCCAGGCAGGGTACTCGATACGCCGATCTCCGAATCCGCCTTTATCGGCGCGGCCATCGGCGCGGCGGCCTGTGGCATGCGCCCGGTGGCCGAGTTGATGTTCGTCGACTTTCTGGGCGTTTGCTTCGATCAGATCTACAACCAGGCCGCCAAATTCAAGTACATGTTCGGCGGCAAGGCGAAAACGCCGGTGGTGATCCGCACCATGATCGGCGCCGGCTTCCGCGCGGCGGCCCAGCACTCGCAGTGCTTGTACAACATTTTCGCCCATGTGCCCGGCCTCAAGGTAGTAGTGCCCTCCACGCCATACGATGCGAAGGGCCTGCTTATCCAGTCGATTCGCGACAACGACCCAGTCATCTTCTGCGAGCACAAGCTGCTTTATCCGCTCGAAGGTGATGTGCCGGAAGAAAGCTACATCGTTCCTTTCGGCGAGGCCGGCATCGTGCGGGAGGGCGACGACGTAACCGTCGTCGCATTGGGACGAATGGTACACCTCGCCGTGCAGGCGGCCGACGCGCTGCGGAAGAAAGGCACTCATTGCGAGATCATCGACCCCCGCACCATCTCACCGCTGGACGAGGACACCATCCTCGAGAGCGTGGAAAAAACCGGGCGGCTGGTGGTGGTCGATGAATCCAACCCGCGTTGCAGCATGGCCTCCGACATCGCCGGCATCGTCGCCCAGAAGGCCTTCAGGGCCCTGAAGTCGCCCATCGAACAGGTGACCGCGCCGCACACGCCGGTGCCGTTCAGCGACGTGCTTGAAGACATGTACATCCCCAGCCCGGCCAAAATCGAAGCGGCCGTCGACCGCGCCTGCGAGTACCGCTGATGGGCGCGATTCATAAGGTGACCGTGCCCAAGTGGGGGCTCTCGATGCGAGAGGGCAAGGTCAGTGGCTGGCTCAAACAAGTCGGCGCGCCGGTGACGCAGGGCGAGGAGCTTGTCGAAATCGAAAGCGATAAAATCGTCGGGTCGGTGGACGCCACCGCCGGCGGTGTGCTCCGCCGGCAACTGGGCAAGGAGCTCGACGTTGTGCCGGTGGGCGGATTGCTGGGTGTGATCGCCGATGCCGACGTACCGGAGGCGGAAATCGACACCGCCATCGCCGATTTTCTGGCGAATTTCTCAATCGAGGCCGCTGCCGCCGGCGAAACCGGCCCGCAACCGGAGAAAGTCGCGGTGGGCGGCGGCCGGCTGCGCTATCTCGTGCGCGGCGAAGGCGATGACGCGGTGATCCTGATCCACGGCTTCGGCGGGGACCTCAAGGTCTGGCTGTTCAACCACGAGGCGCTGGCGGGCCAGCGTCGTGTCTATGCCATCGATCTGCCGGGCCACGGCGAATCGACCAAGGACGTCGGCGCCGGCACACTGGACGACCTGGCATCGGCGGTCGCGGGCTTCATGAATGCCGTCGGCCTTGACTCAGCGCACCTGGTTGGCCATTCACTGGGAGGCGCGGTGGCACTGAAGCTCGCCGTGCTCCAGTCGCGGCGCGTGCGCTCGCTCGCGCTGGTGGCCAGCGCCGGCCTGGGGCCGGAAATCGACGCGGGCTACATCGAGGGCTTCGTCACCGCCGCCAACCGCAACGCGCTCAAGCCGCACGCGGTCAGGCTGTTCGCCGATACGAGCCTGGTCACCCGCCAGATGATCGACGACTTGTTGAAGTTTAAGCGGTTGGAGGGGGTCGACGCCTGCCTGCGCGCGCTGTCTGGGCAAATGCTGGCGGACGGACGGCAGGCGACGAACCTTCGCGATGAATTGGCGCGACTGGGCCAGCCGGTTCTGGTCGTTTGGGGAGGCGAGGACCAGATCATTCCCGTGTCGCACGCAGCCGGCCTGCCGTCCTCAGTCCAGGTTGCGGTGATCTCGGGCAAGGGGCACATGGTGATGATGGAAGCGGCTAGTGAAGTGAATCGCCGCCTTAACGAATTCTGGCTGGGGTTGGAGCAGTAAACGAACGGCACGACGAGGTAGATGCTCTTGCCCTCCTCGATCTCGTGGGTCAAACTAGGGGAATGGCCAAGCCTATTGCCAAAATCGCTTTTTTGATCGCGCTGATCTCTATCTTTTATGCGATCGGGAACATTCGCGATCGCAGCGGACAAAGCCGCCCGCACGTCGATCTAGGAGATGCACTCATGAGTTCCAAACAGCCGCGAACCGAGTTGAATGATTCGACTGAGTTGAATGATTCGACCGAGTTCAATCAACTAACGGCCGACGAAGCTCGAGTTATCCTTGGCAAAGGCACCGAACGCCCCTTCATCGGCGAGTACACCGACCTGAAAGATGCGGGAACGTATCTTTGCCGCCGTTGCAACGCACCGCTTTACCAGTCCAGCGACAAATTCGAAAGCCATTGCGGTTGGCCCAGTTTCGATGACGAAATTCCAGGCGCCGTCGATCGCCATCGGGACGCCGACGGGTATCGCATCGAAATCCTCTGCAATAACTGTGGCGGGCACTTGGGCCACGTGTTCCTCGGCGAAGGGATGACCGCCAAAAACACTCGTCACTGCGTGAATTCGATTTCGATGAAGTTCATCGCGGACGGACAACCACTCCCAACCGTCATCAAGCCGCCTGAGTCGCGGAAGTAAATTCAACACCCCGCTTCACGGAATGTTCACAGCAGCTCGCTCATGAACTGTCCCTCGGCCGCCAGGTAGATCGGGCGGTTGTCGGGGGTGTAAATCGGCCGGCTGCGGTCGATGCCCAGGAACTCATACAGCGTCGCGGCATAGTCGTTTGGCGTGTGGGGATGGTCCTGGACGAATCCGCCGTCGCGATCGGTGCGGCCGATAACCTGGCCGCCGCGCACGCCGGCCCCGGCCATGGCAATCGTGTAGGCGTTGGTCCAATGATCGCGCCCCTGAAAGGCGTTGAGTCTCGGGGTGCGGCCGAATTCGGTGACAAAACAGACGAGCGTTTCGTCCAACAGGCCGCGCTCGTGCATGTCTTCGATCAGCGCCGCGAAGGCCTGGTCGGTGCTTCCCATCATGCACCAATGGGCGATGCCGTAGCGCCCCTCGCCACCGGCCTTGTTGCGGATGGTCCCGCACGAGCCGGTGGTGTAAATCATGTCGTGGTGGTCCCAGTTCATGTTGAAGCCACCGGGGGTCGCCGCGGTCTCCGGCTCGCGTACATCGAGCACCACAAACCGCGCACCCTGCTCGATCAGTCGCCGCCCCAACAGGTAACACTGACCTCGATGGCCGCGACCATAGCGGTCGCGGATTGAGTCCGGCTCGCGCGACAGCTCGAACGCGGCCTGCGTTTTGGGGTTGCTCAGCAACTCGAAGGCCTGTCCGTAGAACTCGTCCATGCCGTTGGCCGGCTGCCCGGGCGCGGCCGCGACCAGCCCCAAGTTTAGCCGGCTGAGCAGATCGCGCCGGTCTCGAAACCGCTCGGGAGCCAGCCCGTCGAGCAAACGCAGGTCAGGCACGCGCCACTTCGGATCGGAGAGGTCGTGTCCCGTCGCCTTGAAGACCTTCAAGCCGGGCGAAAGGAAGCCCTGCGTTGCGTTGTATGACTGCTCGCCATTGCCCGGCAGCATGATGTAGGGGGGCAGGTAGCCGCAGGGGGTGCCGATCAATCTCGCAACGACGCTGCCGACGTCGGGCATCGTCAACGGCCCGCCCGGACGCTCGCCGGAAAGCAGGTACTGCGTGCCGTCGGGGTGGCCGCTCACGCTGATGCGATGGTGCATCGAACGGATGACGGCCAGCTTGTCGGCTTGCCGCGACGTCTTTGCCAACAGCTCCGTAAATTGGGTACCCGGCACGTTGGTGGCGATCGGTCGGAAGGGGCTGCGGTGCTCGGCGACGGCCTCTGGTTTGGGATCCCAAGTGTCCATGTGGGAAAGCCCGCCCTGTTCGAAGACGATCAGAACGTGCTTGGCGCGGCCACGGCTCACCGCGGCGCCGGCCCGTGACGCGCCGACGCCGATGCCGGCGGCGATTCCGATGCCCAAAAAACTACGCCGTGGAATCTGACCGCTGCGACATTGCATGCGAAAAGGCTCTCTCCGGGGTTTTCATGGCCGCGAGGCGAATCAAGCGTCGGTGACCTTGGCAACTCGCTTTATTCGCCTGAACACAACACTAACCTGGCGCGCCGGCCAGGTAAACCACAATAGGCGCTGGCAAGCAAGTTCCGCCGAGTCGCGTCACACCTCGATGTTCTCGTACCGCGCGATGCGGTCCAAGTCGATCAGGAGCTTCGAGGGGGTTTCATAGCGATCCTCGGGTCGCTTGGCGAGCATCGTCAGAACGCTGTCCTGAAATCGGTCGGCGATCGCCAGTTGGTACTGCTTCGGCTTCACCGGCTCGGCCTGACGGATCTTCGAGACAACCTGCGGAAGTGAATCCCCTTCGAACGGTGGCCGGCCCGTCAAGAGCGCGTAGACCGTCGCGCCCAGGCTGTAGATGTCGGCCCGGCAGTCGACGGGCACGTCGGTGCGGGTGCGCTCGGGCGGCATGTAGACCAGATCGCCGATGAGCTGGCCGGGCTGCGTGACCGGCCGGGCAAGCGTCCCTTCCAATGCTTTGGCTAGCATCAAGTCGCCAAGCTTGGCCACCCGGTCGCTCTTGCGCAAGAGGATATTCTGCGGAGTGATGTTGCGGTGGATGATCTGGTGTTCGTAGGCCGTTTCCAGCGCCCGGCCAATATGCACCGCGACCCGGAAGGCGTGTCGCCAATCGAGCATCCCCTTGGTGCCGATATGGTGGATCACTTCGGTCAGGCTCTCACCGTCGACGTATTCCATGGCAACCCAGCAATACGGCCCGTTCTTGCCGGCGGCGTAAATCTCGATGATGTTCTCGTGGCGGATGGGCATCATGGTCTTCATGGCCCGCACGAAGCGCTGCATTTCGTCGTCTTGCTTCGAAGTTTCGGGCCAGAGCACCTTGACGGCAGCCTGCCGGTTATCTTTCGAGTCGTGCGCCAGGAAGACCATGCCGCTGGCGCCGGTCGCCAGCACCTTCTTGAGCTGGAAATGGGCAAAGCTCTGGCCTACCAGGTCTTTGAGCGGGGTGACTTTGGGGATCGGCTTGGGCTTATGGAACTCGTCTCCTAAGAGCGTGCCCTCGTCTTCGTGGACGTCGAACTGCAAACGCATCTCGGTGGCCCCCACCTTGAGCACGTCGCCCGGCTTCATCTCGTGGCGCGTGATCCTTTCGCCGTTGACGAACGTGCCCGCCGCGCTCCCTTCGTCGAGCGCTAGGAACTTGCCGCCGTCGACTTGCAGCAGGCAGTGCTTGCGCGAGCAGCGCGGATCTTTGAGTTGCGTATGCGTATCCTGGCCGCGGCCGATGATCAGCGTCTGGCCGTCTTCGAGCGGAAATGCACCGCCGGTGTCAGGTCCGGCGATCACGACGAGTTGTGCCAGCATTTGATGGGGTCTCCCTGTCGGTGACTGGAACAGGTTGATTGTAACGGAAAAACGTGCCGTGTTTGATATTGTACACGGCCTACCGACCACCCACGACTCCATCCATTGCCAGCGTCTTCACCAGGAACGCGTAACCGTCGGCCAGTTCTTCGATCGTCTTCGACGTGGGTGTGCCCGCCCCGTGCCCGGCGCTGGTTTCGATGCGGATCAGCACGGGGGCCGGGCCGGCCTGCGCCGCTTGCAGTGCGGCGGCAAACTTGAAGCTGTGCGCCGGCACGACGCGGTCGTCGTGGTCGGCCGTGGTGATCAAGGTGGGCGGGTATTTCACGCCGGGCTTGATGTTGTGCAGCGGCGAGTAGGCGAACAAGGTTTGGAAGTGCTCCGGATCGTCCGACGAACCGTACTCGCTGGCCCAGGCCCAGCCGATGGTAAACTTGTGGAACCGGAGCATGTCCATCACACCCACGCCGGGCAGCGCGGCGCCGTAAAGATCGGGCCGCTGCGTCAGGCAGGCGCCCACCAATAGCCCGCCGTTGCTGCGGCCGCTGATGGCCAGTTTCTCGCGCGAGGTGAATCCTTCGTCGATCAGCCACTCGGCGGCGGCGATGAAGTCGTCGAACACGTTCTGCTTCTTCTCCTTCATGCCCGCCTCGTGCCACTCGCGGCCGTACTCGCCGCCGCCGCGCAGGTTCGGCATGGCGAACACGCCCCCCATTTCGAGCCACGCCACGCGGCCGATCGAAAAATTCGGCGAGAGCGAGATGTCGAACCCGCCGTAGGCGTAGAGGAAAGTCGGATTCGTGCCGTCGAGCGTCAGTCCCTTGCGGTGCGTTATGAACATGGGCACCCGCGTGCCGTCCTTGCTCGAGTAGAACACCTGGCTGGTCTGGTAATCGTTGGGGTCGAAATCGACCTTCGGGCTGCGGAAGACCGTGCTCTCGGCCCTTGTGACGTCGTAACGGTAAATGGTCGTTGGGGCGGTGAAGCTGGTGAAGGAGTAGAACGTCTCCTTATCGTCTCGCCGGCCGCCAAAACCGCTGGCCGTGCCAATACCCGGCAGCTCGACCTCGCCCAGGCTTTTCCCTTCCAGGTCGAACCGCCGCACGAGGCTGCGGGCGTCGTGCAGATAGGAGGCGAAAAACTCATCGCCGACGAGCCCAACGCCTTCCAGCACGTCGTCGGCCTCAGGAACGACCTCTTTCCAGTCGTCCTGATCGGGCTTGTTGATGTCGACGGCGATCACGCGGTTGCGCGGAGCGTCGAGATCGGTGCGCAGCCAGAAGACCGAGCCGTCGTTGCCCAAAAAGTCGTAGCGGGCCACGAAACCCTGGATCAACTCGACCACTTCCGCGTCGGGACGGGTCAGGTCAAGATAGAACAGTTGGTTTTTCCGCTCCGTGCCGCGCCAGACGGCGATGATCAGGTAATTGCCGTCCTCGGTCACCTGACCGCCGAACCCCCATTCCTTTTCGTCGGAACGTTGGTAAACCAACCGATCGTCCGATTGGGGCGTGCCCAGCGCGTGCCAATACAGCTTCTGATAATAATTCTGCCCGGTGAGCTTCTCATCAGCCTTAGGCTCATCGTAGCGGCTGTAATAGAAGCCCTTGCCGTCGGGCGTCCACGACGCGCCGGAGAACTTGACCCACTTGAGGTGGTCTTCAAGATCCTTACCCGTTTCCACGTCGCGCACGCGCCACTCCTGCCAATCGCTGCCGGCCGAGGCGAGTCCATAAGCCAGGAGCTTGCCGTCATCACTGACGGCGATGCCCGTCAGAGCGACCGTCCCCTCTTCGGAGAGCGCGTTGGGGTCGAGCAACAGCCGCGGCTCGGCCTCAAGCTTGGGCGCCCAATAGAGGACGTTCTGGTTCTGCAGGCCGTCGTTGCGGCTGTAGAAAAACGATCCGCCATGCACCGAGGGAATGCCGAATTTCTCGTAATCCCAAAGCTTCGTCAGGCGTTCGCGGATCGCTTCGCGCTGGGGAATCGCCTCCAAATAGCCGAAAGTCAGCTTGTTTTCAGCCTCGATCCAACTCCGCGTTTCCTCACTGTCGGGGTCTTCCAACCAGCGGTAGGGGTCGGGCACCTGGGTGCCGTGGTAATCATCGGTCTGATCGCATTGGCGAGTGTCGGGATATTTGATCTCGGGCATTTTCGGTTTGCCACTCGGTTTGGCGGCGGGCTTGCGAGGGGCGGCCAGGGCCAGGCCGGCCGCCACTAGCACCACCGCGAACAGGGTCAGAAGGAGTCGTTGCACAGTTGGTTCTCCTGGTTCTCCGAGAGGTTTGGGCGGCGCGGAGGCGTTTGGTACTGTTGTAGCGAACGAAGGGCCGAATTGCCACTGGCTGCCCGCTCAAGCGCGCCTCGACGCGCTTTGTTTCAACGAAAAAATTGACTTTCTCCGCCCTTGACGTACCGTTTTGGAACAGCGGCGTCATCGACCGAGCTCCGGCCGGTTGGTGGGTTCGCCTCACATCTCCCCCGGCTTGGTTCTCGTCCGAATTCCACTCGCGAATAGAGGTACGGCTATGAAGATTCGAGGTTTAAGATTGTTCTTGGCGCTGGTCCTGGTCAACTGCCTGGCCGTTTCGGCATCCGCCAAAACCAAATCCCCGTTCCAACCGGGCAATCGGCCATTGAGTCTGCCGGTGGTTGGATCGACCTATTTGAGCGGCACCGACGCCACTTCGTTAAGCTTCAACGCGTACCTACCGAGTTTCCTGAGCGTCATCACGACCAATCTCAAGGAAACGGTGGCCTACACCGGGGCGGGACTGAACCAGTTGGATCCCACCCGGTTGTACTTCACATCCAGTTACAAACCTCGGGTTTACTACATCTACGAAGGCGCCTGCTACGACAACGCGCTGGGCGTGACGATCGCCAACGCGAGCACCCCCACCGCGACGCCGGTGTCGGGAACCAGCTACACCGTGTTTCCGTTCGGTCATTCGAGCATCAGCCCCGTCTGCGCCTCCGGTTCCGGAGTGCGCTCGGCGACCGAGCCGCTCATGGCCGGCGACTTCGTCCAGTTGCCGACCGTCAATGCCGGCCAACAACTCGCGTTCTTCCTAATGGCGGAAATGGACGGCAACTCGACGCCGGCGGACGTGTACTACGACGGCGCCGCGAACAACGCCGATAACTTCCCGCACATGATCGCGTTCTTCCCCGACAACAGCAGCCAGTACATGATCATCGGCTTCGAGGACATGTACAACGGCGGCGACAAAGACTGCAACGACCTGATGTTCGTGGTCGACGTCGGGCCGAGCAACGCCGCCGCGCTCCGCAGTGCTTCGACCCTGCCCAAGTAACCTGGGACCATGGCCGATCCTGAAGCTTGTCGAGAACCATGATCATGCGCGACGGACGACGATTGCAGCCGCGGTTGCCCCTTCGGCGACGTGGCCCCGCCCGGCGGCGAAGCCGCCTGGGCGCGGCCACGGTCGAGCTGGCCCTGTGCCTGCCGATCTTGCTGACGACCGGTTTGGGCATGATCGAAATCTCGAACGTGGTTTTCGTGCAAGCCAGGATGCAAGCCGCGGCATACGAATCGGTGCGGTTGGCCACGCGGCCCACGACGTCGACTTCGACGGCGGCCACGAGCGGCCAGGTCACCACCTACTGCCAAACCTTGCTGACCCAGCTTGGCGTCAACAACGCCACGATCACCTTGACCCCCGCAAGCTTGTCGAACCTGACCCCGCAGACGATTGTCACCGTCGCAATCAGTGCTCCCTGGAACAAGAACTCACCCACATCGTTCGTTCTGAACAGTTCACTCACCCTGACGACTCAGGCGTCGTTGATCATCGAGTAGGAAATTTGCAATGCAATCCAAGAGAATGAACACTCGCCGAAGCCGACGCACTCGACGCGGCGCGATCACCGTGCTGATGGCCGTGACCATCGCCATGTTGTTGATCATCACCGCCTTCGCGGTCAACGTCGCCTACATGCAAATGGTGCGGGAGCAACTCCGCATTGCCTGCGACTCGGCGTCCAAGGCCGCCCTGGTGAACCTGGGCGCGACTCAGAGCAAGACAACCGCCGCCGCATTCGGGCAGACGGTCTCGAATTTGAACCTCGTCGCCGGCAAGCAGCTCAATTTGCCCGCCAGCAGCATCGTCTTCGGCAACGCAACCCAGGGGGGCAACGGCGTCTACGCGTTTTCCGCGGGCGCCACGCCGCTGAACGCGGCTCAGGTCACGGCCAGCGTGAACCCACCCCTGTTCCTCAAGACGTTCCTGCCGATCAGCACCTTCAATACCACGCAGGTCTCGCTGTCGACGCGCATCAGCCACGACATCTGCCTTGTGCTCGATCGGTCGGCCTCGATGGCGTTCGACCTGAGCGCCAACGAGTTCACCTATCCTGCCGACGTCAGCGCGGGCAAGAACCCGATGCAAATCTATTTCTCGCCGCCGAGCCCCACGGCCAGCCGCTGGCAAGCACTGACCGTCGCGGTCAACAGTTTCGTGACGACCCTGCAGGCCCGCAACCTCGACGTCAACGTGGCCCTGGTGACCTATGCCGAGACGTATTCGTTCGGCTCGTATTCTTCGACCGAGGCCTCGCTCGACGTCACTTTGACTTCGAACTACAACCTGATCAATAGCGGTATGAACGCCTGGGGGCAGCAGCCACTGCTTGGCGACACGAACATCGAAGCCGGATTGGCGATGGCCGTGACCGAGTTGACCGGCCCACGCTCGCGGACCACGGCCGATCGCACGATGATTTTGTTGACCGACGGCGTGCCGACGACCGGCAACACGAATATCGCCAGTCTGGTCCTGAACGACCGCACAAGCTCGCAGATCGTGACGCACGTGATCACGTTTGGCGCCGAGGCCGCTTCGGGGGCCTTGCAAACGTCGATGATGACCGCCGCGACGAACGGCAACGGCATGTACTTCAACGCACCCTCCGCCGCCCAACTTCAGCAAGCCTTTCAGACGATCGCCGACAGCTTGCCGGCCGTGCTGATCAAGTAGGACCCCTCTATGAAACGCTCTTGTCGGATCGGTCCCTGGCGCCGCGGCGCGACGACGGTCGAAATGGCCTTCTGCGTTCCGATCGTGCTGACCGTCATTTTTGCGATCTTGGAGTTTTCTCGCAACTTGCAACTCCAGCAATCGGTCCGCCAGGCGGCCTTCGAAGGCGCGCGCGCGGGAGTCGCGCTCGACGCGGTCACGTCCGACGTGACCACCGCCGCGACGTCGATCGCGTCGATCGTCGGAATCAAGAGCCCGACGATCACGGTCGTTCCCAACCCTCTCACCTACGGCAGCACGACGGTCAGCGTCACGGTCTCGACCACTCCCGCGAGCAACGGCTGGTTTCTCCGCTTCTTCAACAAGACCAGCGTGATTTCATCGACGATCACGCTGAATCGCGAAGTGCAGGCGATCTCGGTGCCAGGCGCGGGAAGCTAGTGCTCTGGCAATTGTGGATTACCGCGCCCGCGGCACGATGACGAGCGCATCGTTCGCGAGCCGCTTGAGGTGTTCCGCGGCGGGCGGCCGCTGATCGGCGGCACGCAGCACGACGCTGCCCAACGTCACTCCCATGCCCAGTTGCGGGCGACCAACGCCCAACGGTAGCACCTGGGCCAGTTGAAACTTGCAGTCGGCGATCTGAATGGGCCCGGCAAGATCTCGCAACCCGCTGGTCGCCAGATATAATGTAGGCCACTTGGTCAAGAATCCAAGAACTTGGCCTCCCCACGATCACGGAAGAGAACCCGTGCAAGATGACCTGCCGAAGTTCGCCGAAGAATTTGGTGACTACCTGCGGCAGATGAACAAGGTCCAACCGTCCGAACTGCCATTCGCCGCTGAGCAGGCATTCCCGGCCATCGCCAGGTGGGTCCAAGGCTACGGGGAGATCGAGATCGGCGAGCAGGAAGGGCTGGGCTTTGTCGTGGCGGCGTTCGACGACTGTGGGCTGGTTTTTGAAGACAACAAGGCCGCAACACTCGCCGAGGCGATGGCGGCGCTGGAGCAAAGATTGGAGGAATGGTTCAAGGTCGGTGCGACGAAAAGGTGATGGCCCCCTTCACTGCCATGGTCAAGAAAGGCAAAACCACCCGTCAAGAGGCTGAGCCCAGGGATCGGTGTGAACTATGCAACAGAAAAAACAAGCCGCTCACCAAGCATCATTTGATTCCACGGGCGGTCCACACCAAGAAGAGGTTCATCAATCGCTTCGGCAAGGCAGAAATGATCCGCCGGGGATTGATGATATGCAAGTTGTGCCATGACGGAATCCACGACCTGATCCCCAGCGAAAAGGAGTTGGCGGAGAGCTTCAACACGAAAGAGTTGTTGCTGGATGATGAGCGGATTCGGAAGCACGTTGAATGGGTACGGAGGCAGAAATGAGACTTGCTGGCCGTGCGTCACGGATTGTGTAGCAAATGCCATCGGAACTTCCTTTCCGCATTTCACTGGTCGTCGTCATGCTCCTCACGATGACCGTCACCGCTTACCACCGCTGGCGGGCCGCAAAATCTGGCGAGAAGATCTCGCACAAGGAAGAGGGCTACCTCTTTGCCAGCGTGCTGCGGCTGGCCGGGCTACTCCTTTTGATCAGCACGCTTGGCTACTTGTTGTACCCGGCGTCGGTTCAATGGGCGGCGATGCCGTTGCCGACCTGGCTCCGTTGGTTCGGTGTCGCCCTGGGTGCCGGTTGTTCGGCGCTGATGTACTGGATGCTCTCCAGCCTCGGCAAGAATCTGACCGACACCGTGGTTACGAGAGCCAAAGCGACATAGATGAATATCCACGCCACCGTCGTAAAGATCGGGGATGACTATCATATCGAGGTCATGTCGGGGGTTTTGCATTGACGGTGGACGGCTAGGAAACCGCCGCACGCTTGAAGTCCTTATCGACCTTCCAAAACCCATAGATGCCGAGGGCGGTGCCGAAGGGTGGACCGATCAGAAAAAGCACATTCATGGCCGTCGTCATACGCTTGCCAATTGCGGGATGTGCCAGCCGAGAGATTAAGGTCACGATCATGGCGACAAGGTAAACCATATTGATCACGGCAAAGTACGGTAGCGACCAGTCCGGCAGGTGCATCTGGGGTCGGGCGTCAGGGGACATTTGCAACAGGAGCAACAGCGGCCACATCCCGCCGAGTACCCACAACGACAAGGTGCCCAGAAGGAAGTTGTAGATTCGGTTGTGATTCATCATGATATTCCCAGCAGGCCGAAGCCAAAATCGGTCCACAAGCCACGCTATCTGGCCGCCCAACATGATCGACTCTTGAAGCCCAGCGGTGAGAACGGCGGGGTCACCGAATCGCTGGGCCGTGCGTTCGAGTGCGAGGCGTTCATCGCCCAGGGCGACCATCTCCTCCTCGAAGACTTCGGCAACATGAGCCAGAAGTTCCGCACGCATCTTGCCTTTCGCCCAACGGCTGGCCTTCAAGGGCCGGACGACCCGCTCGACGAGCAGGCTTAACTCGTCGAAAGGTGATTCGTTCATGCAGGCGCTCCCAGGATTCCACCGACGATTTTGGCAAATTGCCGCCACTCAGCACGACCTGCCGCCAACTTTCGCTTGCCTCTGGTGGTGAGACGATAAATTCGCCGCCTTGCACCACGCCGACCGTGGGCTTCGGCTTCCCAATCGGCCGCAACCTGACCAGCCGCTTCAAGCCGATAAAGAGCCGGGTAGAGCGACCCTTCTTTGAGCCGCAGCAGCCCGCACCCGGCTTCTTCGAGTCGCCGAAGAATCTCGAGGCCGTGGGCTTCGCCTCCCTCCAACGTCGAAAGGACCAATGTTTCGAGATGACCACGCAATTTGTCGCCGTGGATGGCTTTCATGCCGTCAATATAGACAGACTAGGAATAAAGTCAATGGGGGTGCGTTCGGCCGGCCAGGTGCCGGGCGCAAGGCGCTCGCAACCCCCTGGCAGCCCGATATAATGTCGGGCTCGCCACGATCACGGAGGAGAACAGCAATGGCAAAAGCAGAATTGAAGGCCGAAACGACCCAAGTGATCGAAGTCCATCAGGACGAACTGACGCTTGGCAAAGGTGCAACCTTCGTCAAGAGCAACGATGCTGGCGGCGAATTGGCTGATCGGGCTGTGCAGCCTGGTGGTCTTGACGTTGCTTGCGATTCGGACTCCAAAGGAAGAACGGATGTTGATCGAGCGATTCGGGGATGACTACCGAAAATACATGGCGACCACCGGCAGGTTTTTTTCCTCGGCGTTCATGGTGATTCAGGTGGCCAAGGAAGGGTCAGTGGTCGCCTTCCTTCATCCGCCCGATATAATATCGGCCACCGATGACCAACAAGGCAGACAGCAATGGCAAAAGCGAAACCGGAGTCCCCCTTCACCGGTTCCTGGCACATCGTTTCGATGTCGCAGTGGGACGAAGACTACCTCGACGAAGAAGTCGAAGCCTTCATCGAGTTCGACGAGAAAGGCAGCGGGTCCTTCCAGTTTGGTTACGTCCAGGGACAGATGGACTGCCGCCTTACCAATCGGGATGGCGAACCAGCCGTTGAGTTCTCGTGGGACGGAAATGACGAGTCGGAGGCGGCCCAAGGCCGTGGCTGGGCAATTCTCCAAGCCAATGAACTGCACGGCATGATCTTCTTCCACTTCGGCGACGACTCGGACTTCGTGGCGAAGAAGAAGGGTGGAAGGAAGACGAAGCGATGACTGAAACAACCTCGATACCGTCCGGTCGCTATCGCCACTCACCCATTTAGGCTACTTATCCTTCTCCGACCAGTTGCCGATGATTTTTTGGTCGGGAGTTTCGGTCCAGATGTCAGGCTGCTCCCCCTTGTTCCGCTTGCCAGAAACATCGAATTTGAACTCTTTACCCCACGGATCAAGCAGTGACTCCGCCCGCAAAATGTTTGTATCCACAAGTGTCTTCAAATTAGGCGGGCGGTTGATGCCCGCCCCGTGTTTCTTGTTTCCGAAGTAGCGTTGAACGGCACTATCCAAAATCTTGAGCCGAATCTTCACGTTGTCCAACTCTGTGCCACGCAGATGTTCTTCAATTCTTGAATCGCTATATCTGCTCCAACGGAAATCCAGATGCTTATCGTTCAACTTAATGAGATGGACCTTCAAAGGCTCCTCGGAGTCGTTCGCCTCCGCCGGCGACGGCTTTAACACCAAGGTCGGTGGCAGTTCGCTCCACTCGATTTTCCACGTCCCAATCTCACGAGAACCGGCACCCGGCCCGTACTCCGAACGGTGATACGTCCCATCAGACTGAAAAACTGAATTTCCGACGCACGGGCCATACCCGATCCACGCACCCACCAATTTCTGCTCTAGTGCCGCCAACTCCCCCTTGGCTGGAACAGGGGCAGGCCTCTTGTCATCGGGAGCCTTCGCACTTATTGGCTTTCCGTTGACTGTTTTGACGCCCTCTCGACTGATCTTGAGTAGCAGGTAGCCGAAGCCCGGACCACCCACTTCCGTGCCAGCGACGGTGAATTGCAAATCGCCCTTCTCATCGAGCGACGGGTCCATCATGACCGAATTTGGCCCCTCCACGACGCCCACAATGATGATTTCCTTCGTGAATTCCACCGTGGGGACTTCCTCTTTGGTCCTCCATGCTTTCCAAAGCTTCTCCAGCGATTTGGCGTCAGCGATGAAGCCTTCCGCCGGGGCGAGTTTCTGGAGCGATTCATCGGCAATCATGTCGTCCCAGCGGGCGGTCGGCTCGACAGGGGTG